>Ga0207648_10001713_pt1 | contig 23999 bp, 24 predicted proteins | sample KBSMisM32_FD_184310 | JGI IMG/M metagenome (GOLD analysis project Ga0207648, IMG submission 184310) | Miscanthus rhizosphere microbial communities from Kellogg Biological Station, Michigan, USA - KBS Miscanthus M3-2 (SPAdes) (version 2) | ecosystem: Host-associated > Plants > Roots >...
CCAAGCCGCGATGCGTTCGACGCCGGCGTCCTTGAGGCCGGAGGCAATTGCCTGGCCTGCTTCACCGAAACCGATAAAGGAAATTCGCGGCGTGTTGCGGCGATTCATGACGCAAGCTCACTCAGGAGTCCGGAACGCCGGGGACGGGTGGCGTACCCTTGGTGTGGAATGATTTGATCGTCTGCAAGCCCCAGGCCTGGCCCTTCTTTCGTTCCGCCTCGGTCCAGGTGATCGGTTTCCAGTCGGGAGCGAGCACGAGCCGCGCGCCTGCGCATGAGACTTCGACCCGGTTGCCGCCGGGTTCATAGACGTACAGGAAAAAGGTCTGCTGGATTGCATGCTTGTGCGGCCCGGTTTCGATGTAGACGCCATTCTCCAGGAAGATATCGGCCGCCCGCAGCACATCCTCGCGCGCATCCAGCGCGAACGTGACGTGGTGCAAGCGTCCTTTCGTGCCGGTGTGGTCGCGCGTGTAGGCGAAGTCGTAGCTTTTATTCGTCGCCGTCATCCACATGCCGGCTTCCGTGCCGTCGTCTAGGACGATCTGCTCGGTCAGCATGAAGCCAAGATAGTTCTGGAAGAATTCGCGGTTGGCCTTGATGTCCACCGCGAGGCCATTGAAGTGGTCGATGCGCCGCACGTTGATGCCGCGGGCCGGAAACTTCTGCGCCTGATTCTTGAGGGCAGGCTGTAACGTGCGAGGTGCCTCGTACCATTCGGTGTCGTAGTAGAGCTCGAATCGGTGGCCGTCCGGATCCTTGAAGACGAACGTCTTGCCGTGGCCGAGATCCCCGTCCGTCCACCCGATGTCAAAACCCGAACCCTTGAGCGCGGCGGCGCGGCGTTCGAGCGCTTGCGGTGAGCGGGTACGGAAGGCGGCATGGCCGAGACCGGATGTCTTCGAGTCGGTGAGCTTGAGCGAATAGCGCTCATAGTCGTCCCAGCCACGCAGGTAGACGCTGCCGTCTTTTTCCCCGCTTTGCGTCATCCCCATGACGTCGATGAAAAACCGGCGGCTGTCCTCGATTTTCGGCGTCAGCAACTCGACATGGCCGAGATGTGCAATGTCGTGGATCGGTTCAGGCTGCATGATCGATGTCTTCTTATGTTGCCGTCGCTAAACTCAATTCTGCCCAAGCGCTCGCGCGAAAGCCAGCACCAGGTTATTGGCCGGCATCGGTGAAATCTCTGCCTCCGTCAAGCCGGCAGATTTGGCAAGTCCATTCAGGTCCGCCACGTCGCGCACGCCCCATTCTGGATTCTCCGCCCGCAGGCTGGCATCGAATGCCGCGTTGCTTGGCGATGTATGCGCGCCGTCCCGCCGGAATGGACCGTATACAAACAGGCGGCCGTGCTCTCGCAGGTATCGGCCCGCTCCTGCAAACAGATTCTTTGACACGTGCCAGGGGGAAATATGCAGGACATTTATGCATAGCATCGCTGTCAGCGGTGCATTGCGGTTGCGGTCGCCGATCCAGCTCCAATCAGGATCGCTGAGATCGATGCGCTGGGGTGGACGCAGGCTTGCGACACCCGAATGGGCGCGCCATGCGGCGATGCTCTTGAGGTGAGACTCGTAAATATCGCTCGGCCACCAGTTGATCTCCGGCACCCTTCCGGCAAACGCAGCCGCGTGCTGGCCGGTGCCGCTGCCGATCTCCAGAAGGTTGCCGCTTTGTGTCGCCAGAAACCCGCCAATGGCTGACCAGATCGCCTCGTGGTTGCGATGAAAAGCGGGCGCGTCCAGCCGGCCGTCGGGTTGCGGCGGCTTGGTGGTTTTACCGTACTCGCTGACGAATTGCGCCATGATGGCCGCCGGTCACAGTTCCGATAAGTGCCTTAACCCTTGCGTTAGCTGTCGGTCAAAGGTTGCGCCATCAGGCGGGACTACGGTGCCAAGCTTCGTTGTTTTTGCACACACAATGGGGCAAAATCCCCGCTTTCACGGGACATTTGCGCACGAACAACAAAAATCCAGGGAGGAGCAAAGATGCAAAACTTCAAATCATCGCTGGCGGTGCTGGCCGCTGCGATCATGTTGCCGGCCGCCGCACAGGCGCAAACCAAGATCACCATCGGCATACCGACATCGCCGCCCAATATCGTTCACATGCCGGCCATCGTCGCCAAGGATCTCGGCCTGTACAAGAAGGCCGGCCTCGACGTCGATATCGTGTCGCTCGGAGACGGGACAAAAGTCTACCGCGCGCTGCTCGCGGGCAACATCGAGTTCGGGCTCACGCCCGGCGCACCGACGATTATTGGCCGCTCGAATGGCGCCGCGGTGAAAGCACTGTCCGCCAATCTGCCGAAATTTGAAGCCTCAATGGTTGTGCGCAGCGAGATCAAGACGCTGGCTGATCTCAAAGGCAAGCGTATCGGTATTCAGGAGCCGGGTGGCTTCGCCGACATTCTCAGCCGCAGCGTGCTGCGTGCCGCAAAGATCGATCCGAAAGAAGTAAACTTCGTGACGATCGCCAGCGAGGACGTGCCGGCGCTCGTCGCCAATCAGGTCGACACCGCCATCCTGCACGTCGAGCAGGAGATGTTTGCGCAGAGCAAGGTCCCGGACCTGCACGCCATCGCGCGCATGTGGGAGTTGCAGCCGAAGACGCTCTATACGTTCCTCTCGGCGACCGAAAAGACGATCAAGGATCATCCGGACGTCGTGCAGAAGGTTGTCGCCGCCAATATCGAGGCCACCCGGATCATGTATACGGATCGGGCCAAGATCATTCCGATTCTCGTAAAACAGACCGGCTACCCGGAAAAAGTTCTGGCGGAGAGCTTTGACTTTCTGGTCAAGCAGTGCATCTGGGATGCCAATAGCGGCTTGAGCCCGGAGCGCGTGAACTTCACCGCCGAGTTGATGACCAAGGTCGGCAACATCAAAGAGGGCAAGACGCCGACATACGACGACGTGGTCGACACAACGTTTGCCAAAAAAGCCATTGAACAGCTTGGCGAGTGGAAAGGGCCGGTTTGCCCGACTGCGGCTTTCTGAGGTAGACGCTTCACCGATGGGGCGGGCGCCGGAGGCGGCGCCTGCCATACGAACCGCGCTGTAGGGCGCGCCCCGAAAGGATGACGATGACTGTTGCCCAGCAGGTCGATTCCGGCGCAATCGCCGGCAGCGCGCAGGCGCCGGCCGCGGTCAAAGCGTCGTGGTGGGAGCACGCCGCGCTCTATCGTTATGGTTTTGTCGTCGTTCTCCTGATCGTCTGGGAAATGGTCGCACCCTTTATTAGCCCGATCTTTTTCACCTCGCCGAGCAAGATCGCGATCGCCTTCTATGAAACGACCGTCTCCGGCGAATTGCCGTACTTTCTGGCGCAAAGCCTGGAGGTCATGGTCTACGGCCTTGTTACCGCCATCGTCGTTGGCATCCCGCTTGGCGTTGCGATGGCGCGAATTCGCTGGCTCGACTGGGCGCTCGACCTGCCGATCAATGCTCTTTATGCGACGCCGCTGGTTGCGGTTGTCCCGCTGCTCGTCCTGTGGTTCGGGATTTACCTGAAAGCGAAGATCATCGTCGTCTTCCTGTTCGCGGTATTCCCGATCCTGATCAACACCTATCAGGGCGTGCGCGAATGCGACAAGGGAATGATCGAAGTCGCGCAATCTTTCCGCTCAAGCGAATGGAGAATGTGGCAGGACGTGCTGCTGCCGTTTGCCGTGCCCTACATTATCGCGGGCCTGCGCCTTGCAATCGGGCGCGGCCTGATCGGTATGATCATCGCGGAATTTTACACGACGATTTCCGGCCTGGGATTCATGATTACAAAATACGCAAACGTCTTCGCGATGGATAAGACGTTCGTGCCGGTGATTGTATTGATGGTCCTGGGCGTATCGCTGACCACATTACTGAAATGGGTCGGCCGCCGCATCGCGCCCTGGAGCGCCGCCAACCGCTAGTGCCTCATCGTTCGTCGTATTGCTACCGTCATGTCCGTACGGGACAATGTGCGAAGATAACTGTACGTCTTGGTGCAAAGGTGTCCGATGATTGCCGGGCTGTCGGTTGACAACTTCACAAATCTTCACGTCGCTATCAGTCTGGTCGGGATTGTCAGCGGTCTCATTGTGCTGGCAGGGATGCTTCGCGCCCGCAGGCTGCCAGGCTGGACAGCATTGTTTCTTGTCACCACCATTCTTACGAGCGTGACCGGCTTCATGTTTCCGATCAGTGGCCTCACGCCGGGTATCGTCTTTGGCCTGATATCAATCGTGATATTGGTGATCGCGCTCAATGCGCTCTATGTGAAGCACCTGGCCGGAGCATGGAGATGGATCTACGTCACGACCGCGTTGATCGCGCTTTATCTTAACGTGTTTGTTCTGATCGTGCAGTCGTTTCAGAAGGTGCCGGCGTTGCAAAAACTGGCACCGACGCAGTCCGAGCCGCTGTTCTCGGTGACTCAGGGCGTAGTTCTGGTGCCGTTCCTTATTCTGGGAATTATGGCCGCGCGGAGATTTCGTCCAACCCCGTAAATATATTTTGCGGCAGCCAGGCGCGCTAACGCAGCATTGTGTATGACCGCTGTCAGTTGTCTTCCGGATGGTCGACGTAGATCAATCCGGCTTTCGCAAGCGGCTCGCGCATCTTGTACATGTCGAGGCTGAGTGTGCCGGCCTCGAGCTGCTTGCGTTTTCCGTCTTCGTCGTCCTTACGCTTCTGCGCTTTCTGCGCGGTCTCGACAGCAACTTTCTTCGGGATCACGACCACACCATCGTCGTCCGCAACCACCACATCACCGGGCTCAACGTTAACGCCGGCGCAAACCACCGGGACGTTGACCGCACCAAGCGTGGCTTTCACGGTGCCTTTTGCCGAAATGGCCTTCGACCAGACCGGAAAGCGCATTTCCGAGATCGGCCGGACGTCGCGGCAGCCGGCATCGAGGACAAGTCCAACGACGCCACGTGCGCGTAGCGCTGTTGCGAGCAATTCGCCGAACATTCCATCCGAATTGTCCGCCGTGCAGCCGACAACGAGGACATCGCCCTTCTGACACTGCTCAACCGCGACGTGAATCATCCAGTTGTCACCGGGCTGTGCCAGCACGGTGACGGCAGGGCCAGCAATCTGAGCCCCGGCCCAGATCGGCCGCATGTAGGGCTTCATCAATCCTGATCGTCCGAGAGCTTCGTGCGCTGTGGAGACACCGACCGCGCCGAGTGTTCCAATGGCGTTGCTGTCGGCGCGTTTGATGTTGCGGACGACGACGGGCTTCATTTCAGAATCTCCTCAACGGTCGGGAACAGTCGCTGATACGCCTCGCCATAGGTCATCGGAACGCCGGTGTTGCGGCTGCCCTGGATGCCCCGGTTGAGGGCGACCCGTTCATAATAGCCCCATAAATGCTTTTGCGCGGCGAGGATCTGGAATGCCTTGTATTTCTGCTCCCAGACCTCGTCGATTTTCAGAATGAGGTTGGGCTTGTAGTTGCACATTTCCGGCTGGTGCGGCTCGAACAGGAAAACCGGCGGTGCCGCGTATTTGTATTTTGCGCCGGGCTTGTGGCCCATCGCCTGGGCCACCACGCGCGTTTCCTGCGCGAAGTGAGCCGCGTTGGGATGGTCGAAATTGTAAGGATCCTCGAGGGCGTGCGTCAGCACGAAAGACGGATTGAGCTCGCGATAGATGTCGACCATGCGGTCGAAATGGCTTTCGTTGAGCCTGAGCGGATAGTCGCCGCAATCGAAGAATTCGATCTCGGCGCCGAGCAGTTTTGCGGCGCGCTCGGCTTCGTCCTTGCGGCCTGCTTTTACTTTTTCCAACGTGGCGCCCGGTTCTTTCCAGGCAAACTGGCTCTCCCCGCGCTCGCCATATGACATGCAGACGATCTTGACCCGATAGCCGCGCTTGGCATGCAAGGCGATCGCTCCGCCCGCGCGCCAAACGAAATCACCGGGATGGGCCGTCACGACAAGCCCGGTCTTCTGATCCGCCATGCCACCGCTCCTTTACATGCCGGCTTGTTAAACTAGGTTGAGTGGCGGGCGGTCAAGCCGCCGGGGGCAGCTCAAGTGGAGGCCTCTCACAATGGCAAATGGCGGCAGGCCGAATTTCGACGAAGTTTGGTGGCAACCGACAGTCGGCAAAGAGGAGTGAGCGATGAAAAAGGCCTACACCGGCGGCTGCCAGTGCGGAAAGGTTCGCTATGAGGCGCAAGCCGATATCGGGGAAGTGATCACCTGCAACTGCTCGCGTTGCCGCAAGGTCGGCGGGTTGCTGTCCGCCGTTGCGATGTCGGACTTCAAGCTGCTCTCAGGCGAGAATGAGATGACGGAGTATCAGTTCAACAAGCGTGCGATTCATCATCCATTCTGCAAGACGTGCGGTATCGAATCGTACGCCTACGGCAAAGGTCCGGGCGGCAGGGACATGGTGATGCTCAACGTGCGCTGCCTGGACGGCGTCGACACTGAGCAATTCAAGGTGAAGAAATTTGACGGCGCGAGTCTCTAAGCACTCGCGCGAGGGCCCCTAAAAGCCATAACGGGCAGACCGTCGTCCACCCGTCACAAGCTCTCGGATCCATTCCTGGCGCGCAGGCCGAAACCCGCAGCGGAGGTACCAGTTACTGAGAGCCAGGGCCGGTAGTCATAAGCCACAGATACTGCAAGCAGCACCCACGTCCCATGTCCGTCCGGTCATGGCGGCCATCCGTGTTCAGCAGAGCCGAAGATGGGCGACCTGTCGGAAAGCGTACATTCCTCACGCGGCGAGGCAAGGCCGAAGAATCGCTGTTGATAATTCTGAGGATGAAATGTGACGGCGCCGATCAGCCTAAAATCGTACCTTTGCCGCGCCCGTCTTTGCTTTGCTCGATCATGACCGTGTCGTGCTTGAGCGCAAGCTGCTTGGTGAGCTCTGCGTTCATCAGCTGATCCTGCGTGAGCGCATGCATGTCCGCGAACATTCCCTCGGTACCGGCCGGACTGTAGATCATCAGCATGCGCACGCCTTCTTTCGACGTCACCTGGTGCGGAACGCCGGGCGGGATGTGAACGCAGGATCCTTTCGTGGCGTGGAACAACTCATCGCCAACCTGAAAGTCCGCGCTGCCCTCGAACAAATAAAACGTCTCGTAAGCCTTGATGTGATAGTGCGCGCGCGACTGAAAGCCGGGCTTACAGTTTTCCTCGACCACCTCGAAAGTTCGAGCGGTATCATCGCCAGTGATCTTCACGATGACCTCGTTGGCTTTGGCGTAGATGTTGCCTTTGCCCGGCGGTGAATGCTTGCCCTTGGCGGTCATGGTCGCTTCTCTCGATTATTTCCTGTCCAATTGATTGCACAGGCGTCCCCCGGCTGAACAGAGGCCGATGGTCGAGCAGTGGGCTGGACGGGACGTGAAAATGGCCCGACAGTCCCACCCGGAGACGATCCAAGAGGATCCAAGAGGCAGTTCCCATGGCACGGAATACCGCACGCGAACGACTTGAGGCCGCGTTAGCCCGCATCGATGACCCAAAGGGGGAAGGCGCACGCACCTGTCTCACCGTCTATCGCGAGCAGGCGAAGGCCGCGGCCGATGTGGCTGACGCGCGCGCAAAATCCGGAATCTCGCTCGGCCCGCTGGATGGCACGATTGTGAGCATCAAGGATCTTTTCGACGTGGCCGGCGAGGTTACGCGAGCCGGATCCAAAATCTTTGCGGAAGAAGGCAAGCCGGCCACCGCCGATGCGCCGGTCGTGCGCAGGCTGCGCGCGGGCGGGGCGATCATCGTCGCCAAGACGAATATGAGCGAATTTGCCTACACAGGTATCGGCGCCAACCCGCATTTCGGCACGCCCGGTAATCCGGCCGACCGCAAGCGCGTTCCCGGCGGCTCATCGTCAGGCGCAGTGGTCTCGGCCGCGGATGGCATGTGCGAGATTGCCATTGGATCGGATACCGGCGGCTCGTGCCGGATTCCGGCGGCGATCTGCGGGATCGTTGGGTACAAGCCGAGCCGTCAACGTATCCCGACCGACGGTGCTTTCCCGTTGTCATACAGCATCGATTCAATCGGCCCGATTGCGCGCACGGTGGAGGCCTGTGCCAAGGCCGACGCCGTCATGGCGGCTGAAGATTTCGCGCCGCTCGAGCCCGCGCCGCTGGGCGGCCTTCGCGTCGGCATCGTGCAGGGAACACCTTTGGAGAATCTCGACGAGACCGTGTCGAAGCGTTTCGCGGGAGCGGTCGATCAATTGCGCAAGACGGGCGCGCGCCTGTCTGAAGAAAAGCTCGCGCTGCTTGCCGACATGGCCGACGTCAACAGCAAAGGCGGCGTGCAGCCGACAGAGGCGTTCTCGATCCATCGCGAATTGATGTCGCGCCGCGCCGACGACATTGACCCGAATGTACGAGTAAGGCTCGAGCGGGCACGCAACGTCAGTGCTGCTGACTATATTGATATGGTGCGGCAGCGCGCGCGTCTCATCCGGCTGATGGATCAGCGGCTGGCCGACATTGATATTCTGGCATTGCCGACCACCCCGATTGTGGCGCCGACGATACAGGAGGTCGCGCCGGCGGATGAATTCGCGCGCAGAAATGCGATGTTGTTGCGCAATACGCTTATCGTGAATTTCTTTGATCTCTGCGCCATCTCGGTGCCGATCCCGCGTGACGGTGGCCTCCCGGCTGGCTTGATGCTGGTTGCCCGTAACGGTCAGGACAATCGCCTGTTCCGTATTGCGATGGCCGTTGAACGACTGTTTGGCGGATAGGCGCTAGAACGCCCGTAGCGTTTCAAGCAACAACCGGTGCCGTTCGGCGCCGAGCCTTTCTTTCAGTGCGGCTTCGTGTTGCGCGGCCAGCACTTTGGCGCGCGCCAGAATCTTTTGGCCCTCCGCCGTAAGCCGCAGCGCGTGACGACGGCCGTCGGCAGACGATGGCAGCCGCTGTGTCAGGCCGCGCCTTTCCAGGCGGTGCAACAGGCGCACCAGCCGCGCGCGCTCAATGCCCAGAGTTGTCGCCAGCTCCGCCTGGGACAACCCCGTATTGGCGCCGATCACCACCAGGACGGAGAATTCTGCCGGGCTGATGTCGAGCGATGACAGCCTCCGAATAAAGTCCTGAAACACCCAAAGCTGTGCCCGGCGGACGAAATAACCGAGTCGTTCGTTGAGAACGCCGAGCTCGATTACAGGCGCGTTCGCGCGCTTCTGCGGCGTTTTGCGCAGCGGCATGGCCTGTTTGGTCACGTGCTTGGGTCTAGACATGGGGGTAGCCTCGGCCAACGGTGTTGACGAAATTTGTTGTCCTAGTCAACAATATGAGCAGGTCGAGTGGGAATAGGCGAACGGCCCGCGCGAAGGTCGCTACGGCCGGGTTTCGATCTTGTGAAGATTGGAAAAAATCCGGCATCATCCGGAGCAAGGGCCGCGTGCTCGGCCAGGGAGGACATCCGATGAAGAAGAAATCTCAGTCGAAGGCGGCCGTGACCCGCCGAACTTTCAGTGCCGGGCTGGGTGCCGCGGGCATCGTTGCGGGGACCACGCCGTTCAACATCGTTCGCGCACAGGGCGCCGCTCTTAAGGTCGGCGTGCTTCTACCGCGTTCAGGTTATCAGGCCAGCATCGGGCAAGACTGCCAACGTGGTGTCGATATTTCAGCGGGCCTTCTCAAGGATCTCGGTCTGCCGTCGCTTCAAATCATGAACGCGGACACGGAAACGAACGTGGATGTTGCGCGTTCGCGGGCCGAAAAATTGATCAGCGAGGGGGCGCAGCTGCTCGTCGGCGCATTCGACTCGGGACAGACCTCAGCAATTGCGCAGGTGGCCGAGCAAAAAGGCATTCCACTCGTCATCAATATTGCGGCAGCTCCGCCGATCACCGAGCAGGGCTATAAGTTCGTGTTCCGCAATTTCCCGACCGGGCCCATGATCCTGCGTGACGCCTTCCTCAACCAAAAAGAAGTTTTCCAGATCACCGGCTCGGCGCCGAAAACGGCGGTCATGCTGCATGTCAACGACACCTATGGCACGTCGATCCAGAAGGGCATGGCCGCCATGTTCCCGAAGTTCGAGATGCCTTATCAAATTGTGCAGGAAATCGCTTACGATCCTGCCGCGCGCGATCTCTCGGTGGAGGTCGCAAAAGCCAAGGCGACCGGCGCGGAAGCGTTCATCGCGGTCAGCCGTCTCAACGACGCGATTCTACTCACCCGCGAGCTGGTCAAGCAGCGCTGGAATCCGATGGCGGTGCTGAGCATCGGTCCGGGATGGTATGAGGATCAGTATCTCAAGACTCTCGGCAAGCTTTCGGACGGTCCGATCAGCCTGGTGCCTTGGTACGATCCCAACAAGAAGCTCAGCAAAGCTTTGGAAGCCGCGCTGGCGAAGGCATATCCCGACGTGAATATGTCCACCAACCATGTTTATTCCTTCGAGGCATTGTTGGTGGCCGCAGATGCTTACAAGCGCGCCGGTTCGGCCGACCCGAAGGCGCTCGCCGACGCCATTCGCACAACCAACATCACCAACAATGTCAGTCCCGGCCCGGGCATCATGTTCGACGCGAAGGGCCAGAATGACAAGCTGAAGGGCTCTGCGATTCAAAATCGCGGCGGCAAGCTGGTGACGTTGGCGCCGAAAGAGGCGGCCAACGCAAAACCGGAGTGGCCGTTAAAGCCCTACGACAAACGCGGCTGACAAGCATCGCTGCGACTGCGTTCCGGCCGCCAGGCTCGGCGGCCGGATCATTGCTTATCAGGATTTGTCCGTGCCGATTGATGTCTATCTCAATGTCGCCGTCAGCGGCGTGCTGACCGGCCTTGTCTATGGCCTGATGGCGCTCGGCCTGTCTGTCATCTTCGGTGTCGTGCGCGTGGTCAATTTCGCCCATGGCGAGATGATGACCGTTGCAATGTATATCGCGGTCACGCTGTTTTCGGCGCTTCGTCTCGATCCGCTGGTCATGCTGATCCCGATCGCGGCGGTGTTGTTTGCATTTGGCTATGTGTTGCAGGCCGGGCTGATCAATCCTTTCATCACTCGCCCCGAGCACAGCCAGTTCCTCCTGCTGGTCGGGATAGCAATCATTATCGTCAACGGGCTTCTCATTGTGTTCGGCCCCAGCTCACAAAACGTGCAGGTCGCCTATGCTTTTGACAGTTTTCAGTTCGGCCGGCTGATCATCGATGCCACCAAAGCCTATGCCGCGCTTGCCGCGATGGCGGTCTCTGCCGCGCTGTTCATTTTCTTCCGCAGCACGATGCTTGGCACGTCGATACGCGCCTGCGCCGACAATTACACCGGAGCGCTGGTGGTCGGGCTCAATGTGAAACACCTCTACGCGCTGACATTCGCCCTTGGCGCTGCCTGCGTCGGCGCCGCGGGCCCGATGCTGCTGTTGATCTTCGACGTTACGCCGGCAGCGGGACCCGCGTACACCTTGCTCGCCTTCGTCATCGTTATCACCGGCGGCCTCGGCTCGATGCCCGGCGCGCTGGTCGGCGGTGTGCTGATTGGACTTACCGAAGCAATGGCAGGCCTCGTGTTTACGCCGTCTGCCAAGAGCATGTTTGCCTTTGCCATTCTCGTTCTGGTGCTGCTCTTCCGTCCGCAGGGCATCATGGGGAAGAGGGCCGCATGATCCGGCGGCTAACGGCCGGCGTCCCTGCGCGCGCCTTGTTGCTGCTGTGCGTGCTCCTTGTCGGCTTTCTCGTCGCCCCGTTGTTTGCGGGTGACTACGTGCTCACCGTGCTGATCTTGATCCTGTACTTTGCGTACACCGGCCAGGCCTGGAACATCATGATGGGCTTCGCCGGCCAATTGTCGCTCGGTCATGCGCTTTATGTGGGGCTGGGCGCCTATAGCGCGGCGGCGCTTTATGTCCATTTTGGACTCGGTCCCTGGATCGGATTGCTTGTTGCGGTTCCTGTCGCCGCGCTCACGGGTGCCTTTATCGGCTTCCTGGCCTTCCGTTTCAGGGTTGCCGGCGTCTACTTCGCCATTCTCACCATCGCATTCGCCGAATTCGCGCGGGTCGGGTTCGATCATTTCGGATGGACCAATGCCTCGTCCGGCCTGTTTCTGCCAGTCGCGCAATATGCCCGTAACGATCTCTGGCAGCTGCGCGGCCACCCGGTAATGTTCTATTACGTGCTGCTGGCGGCCACCGTGCTGGCCTTTATTCTTTGCCGCGCGCTGCTGAAAAGCCGCATTGGATATTTCTGGCTGGCGATCCGCGAGGATGAAGAAGCCGCGCGTTCGGCCGGCATTGACGTCTTTCATTACAAGATGATCGCGGTGGTGATCTCCGCCGCGATGACATCGTTTGCCGGCGTCGTTTACGCCTTCTACTACAACAACCTGTTTCCCGAGCAGGTGTTCAATATTTCGCGCTCGATCGACATCATCCTCGGACCCATCGCCGGGGGAGTCGGCACATTGTTTGGTCCCATCCTTGGAAGCTTCGTGATCGAAATCCTCGGGGAGGGACTGCGTAGTCTGCTGGAATCGTTCGGCATCGACGTTCCCGGCATCAAGCAGGTGGTGTTCGGCGCAATCCTGCTGCTCGTTGTTGTTGCCATGCCCGACGGGGTCTGGCCATGGCTCGCGCGCAAGCTCGGTCTGACGGAGCAGCAGAAATGACCGCGCTCCTGTCAGTCAATGGCGTTACCAAGCAATTTCGCGGCCTGCTGGCGGTTGACAGCGTGACATTTGACGTTGCCGGCGGCGAGATTTTTGCGGTGATCGGGCCGAACGGCGCCGGCAAGACGACTCTCTTTAATATGGTCGCCGGGATGCTCGCGCCGACGAGCGGAAGCATCACATTTGCCGGAGAGCGTATCGAAGGTCTCGCGCCGGACAAGATCTGCAGGCGTGGCATCGGCCGCACATTTCAGATCGTGCGGCCATTCCCCGCTCTCACCGTGGAGGATAACGTCATCATTGGCGCGCTGCTGCATCGCCGCGACGTCGATGACGCGCGTGAGCACGCCAGTAACGTACTGCGCCGGCTTGATTTATACGTTAAGCGCAATCAAACGGCTTCCTCCCTGACGCTGCCTGATCGGAAGAGGTTGGAGCTTGCGCGTGCGCTTGCCACCGACCCGAAGCTGCTTTTGCTTGACGAAGTGATGGCGGGCCTGCGGCCGATGGAAGTCGACGTGGTCGTTGCGACCCTGCGCGAACTCAACCGTGAGACGGGGCTTACGATCCTGTTGATCGAACATGTCATGCGGGCCGTGATGGCGCTCGCCGGGCGGGTTCTCGTGCTTCATCACGGTGCGGCGATCGCGGACGGCGCACCGGATGCCGTGGTGCGCAATCCCGCTGTCATCGACTCTTATCTCGGCGCGGAGGCCGTCGGCTGATGCTGAGCGTCGAAAATCTCGATGTGTTTTATGGCGACGCGCAGGCGCTCGACAATATCGCGATCGAGATCGAGCAGGGTGCGATCGTTACGATCGTCGGTGCCAATGGTGCCGGCAAGAGCTCGCTCATCCGCACCATTGCCGGAATGCACAAGCCATCGCGTGGCCGGATTCTCTATCGGGGGACGGATATTACCGGATGGCCCAGCTATAAAGTCTGCAACCTCGGGATCGGGCAGGTCGCGGAGGGCAGGCAGGTATTCCCGACGCTTAGTGTCGCGGAAAATCTTGCGATGGGCGCTTTGGTGCCGCGCGCTCATGCCGGGCGCGAACGCAATCTCGACCGTGTTTACGCAATGTTTCCGGTCCTGTCTGCGCGCCGCGATCAGGCCGCCGGGACGCTTTCAGGCGGCGAGCAGCAAATGCTCGCGATCGGCCGCTGCCTGATGGGTGATCCGGAGCTCATCATGTTCGATGAGCCATCGCTCGGGCTTGCGCCGGCGGTTGTGCAAAGTGTGCTTGCCACCGTGCGCGATCTCAATCGCGACGGTCTCACATGCGTGCTGGTCGAGCAGAATGTCGCAGTCTCGCTCAAGCTCGCGAGCCACGCCTATGTGCTGGAGAACGGCCGCATCACGCTTGCGGGCTCGGGCGAGCAACTGCTGCGCGACGACCGCGTTCGTCAGGCCTATCTTGGATTATAGCCGGATTATTTCAGCGGCAGTCCGATGGCGACGGTGAGCTTGCCGACGCCTTCGACCTCGCATTCGATCTTGTCGCCTGCGACCGTCGCCGCAACGCCGGACGGCGTCCCGGTCATGATCACATCGCCGGCTTCAAGCGCCACCATTTCCGACAGCTTCGAGATTGTCTCCGGCACGTTCCAGATCATCTGGTTCAGGTCGCCATCCTGGCGCACCTTGCCGTTGACCTTGAGGACGATCTTGCCCTTGGCCGGATGGCCGATCTTGCTGGCCGGCATCAAAGGTCCGCATGGTGCAGAGCTGTCAAAGGCCTTGCCGACCTCCCAGGGCCGCTTCACGTCGCGTGAGGCAATCTGCAGATCGCGGCGGGTGAGGTCGATGCCGACCGCGTAACCGTAGATGCAGTCATTCGCTTTTGCGACAGGGATATTTCGGCCGCCGCTTTTCAGCGCGACCACCAGTTCGACTTCGTGGTGCATGTCCTTTGTGAGCGAGGGATAGGGCACAGTACCCCCATCGGGAACGATCGCATCGGCAGGCTTTGCAAAGAAGAATGGCGGCGCGCGCTCGTCTTGTCCCATCTCGCGGATGTGTTCGATGTAGTTGCGTCCGACGCACCAGATGCGGCGAACCGGAAAGGCTTTATCGGTCCCGGCGACTGCGATCGTGGCCTGGGGCGGGGGCGAAATGACGTAGCGGCTATCGGACATGTCTGTTGCCGTTGGATTTTCTTGCTGATGGTGGATGCCCCGGCCGCGCGAGACGGCTGCCGGGCGAAAGACGGCTGTGCGTATCAGGTGAAGTGCGCCGCCGTCAACCGCGTCAGATTACGATGACGCAACGGCAACGACCGGGCTATCGGGCTCCTGCGCCTCGAGTTGCAGCGTGTAAAAGGATGCATAACGGCCGCCCTTGCGGAGCAATTCGTCATGACGTCCGGATTCGACCGCACGCCCATCCTCCACAACGTAGATCCGGTCGGCATGCGATACCGTGTGCAGCCGGTGTGCGATCGCAAGCGTCGTGCGGCCCTGGCAGAGATGCTCCATGGCCTCGCGGACCTGCAGTTCGGATTCCGAGTCGAGTGCAGCCGTCGCCTCATCGAGCAGGATGATAGGCGCATTCTTGATGAGAGCGCGTGCAATGGCGACCCGTTGCCGCTGTCCCCCGGACAATTGCAGGCCGTGTTCGCCGACCGGCGTATCGTATCCGCGCGGAAATGACAGGATAAAATCGTGAGCGTAAGCGGCCTTGGCCGCAGCGATAATCTCGTCCTCGCTGGCACCCGGTTTTCCGAAAGCAATGTTTTCCCGGATCGTGTCGCGGAACAAAAACACGTCCTGGCCGACATAGGCGATGTGCTGGCGCAGGGAACGGCGTGAAACCTTCGAAATATCCTGACCGTCGATTGTAATCAGGCCGTGGTCGTTCTCGTAGAATCTCAGAAGCAAATTGAACACGGTCGACTTTCCGCCCCCCGAAGGGCCAACCAGTGCCGTGAGCTTGCCTTGCTCGGCCACAAAAGACATCCCACGCAGAACCGCCTCTTCGGCGCGATAGGCGAAATGCACGTCCTTGAATTCAAGCCGCGCGGTCGTGGTCTGCAGGTCCGGCCTGCTGCCGTCGGGCGCCTCGCTCGGTGGGCTGTCAATGACCTCGAACAGGACGCGCACGCCGACCAATGCGCTATTAAGCTCTATATTGAGTCGGGCAAGCCGCTTTGCCGGCTCGTAGGCCAGCAAAAACGCTGTAATGAAAGAGAAAAACTGGCCCGGCGTGGCGCCTGTCTCGATCACGCGATAGCCGCCATAGGTGATGGCAATCGCAATGGCGCATCCGCCAAGAGTTTCCATCAAGGGGCTGGCGCGATTGGATACGCGAGCCATCTTATTGGCTTCGTATTCAACCGCTGCGACATTCCGGTCGAATCGCTCGCGCATGATGTCTTCGAGCGTGAAGGCTTTCACGATGCGGATGCCCTGCAATGTCTCCTGCAAGGTTTCGATGATGCGTGTCCCGCCTTGAAACTGGGTGCGAGCGATCGAATAAATCCGACGGATCAATTTACGGAGAACGAAGAACGCCGGCGGAGCCACGACAAAGCTGAAAAACGACAGCACTGGATCCTGCACCACCATCACCGTGACCAACCCGATCAGCGAGAGCAGGTCGCGTCCGACCGAGGTGATGAGCAGATTGATGACTTGCGTTGCGGCCGCTGCGCCGGTCGAAAGACGGGCGATGAATTCGCTTGAATGGCGGTCCGCGAAAAAGCCGAGCCCTTCGTTGAGCAGCTTCGAAAAAACCGCGCGCTGATTGTCGGCGACAATGCGATTGCCGATGCGTGATAGCATCACGCTGTGGCCGTATGTGGCGAGGCCCTTCATCGAAAACAGGACAACAGTGATTGCGCCAATAACAATGATTCCCGTCAGGCTCCGATTGACATAAGCCTGGTTGATCACGTCGCCGATCAGGTAGGCGCTGAATGCGGTACAGCCGGCCGCAACGGCCATCAAGGCGAATGCGATCGCATATTTGCGCCAATGCACCAGGCCCTGTTCCGTGAGCAAACGCCGGATCAGGGGCAGGGCACTGTAGCGCTCCTCGGCCATTGGCAGGCTGTGTTCGTTCATCCGCCCTCTGTCGGGCTGTTAATAGGACACGTTGGGCAGGGATAGGTTTCCTTGCCTGTCAGCAAAGAATTTTTCAAGCCAAAACTCGGTAAATTGGCAGAAACCGCGTGCGCAGGGCTTCAATCAGGCCATTGCACTGTTTCGCCGGGCCGCAAGCTGCTTTTCCCACGCGAGTGCATGGGCAACGATCGTATCGAGGTTCTGGAATTGCGGCCGCCACGACAAGGCGGAGCGGATGCGATCCACGTTCGCCACAAGTGAGGGTGGATCGCCCCGCCGGCGGCCCGAAATCTCCACCGGAAAATCCCGGCCGCTCGCGCGCTGTACCGCTGCAATCACCTCGAGAACAGAAGAGCCGTGGCCGTATCCGCAATTGAACGTCGCGCTCGCGCCGCCGTTGCGCAAATAGGCAAGCGCCGCCGAGTGCGCCTTGGCAAGATCGCTGACATGAATGTAGTCGCGGATGCAGGTGCCGTCTGGTGTCGGATAGTCGGTCCCGAATACATCCATCTTCGGTCGTTTGCCGATTGCAGTCTCGCACGCGACTTTGATCAGATGCGTTGCAGCCGGCGTTGCCTGCCCGGTGCGCAATTTAGGATCGGCGCCGGCGACATTGAAATAGCGAAGCGCGACGAAACGAAGCCCATGCGCCTTGGCGGCATCGTGAAGCATGATTTCGGACATCAGCTTTGATGTGCCATAAGGCGAAATCGGAACAGTTGGCGCATCCTCGCGCACCGGCGCGTCGCCTCCATTGCCGTAAACGGCGGCGGTTGAGGAGAAGATGAATTCGCGGACACCGGCTTTGGCGGCAACGTCCAGCAGGGCGCAGGTATTCATCGTATTGTTGCTGTAGTACCCGAGAGGATCGGTGACCGATTCCGGAACGACAATCGATGCGGCGAAGTGGATGATCGCGCTCACGCGATGGCGAGCGATGACTTCGCCGACCAGCGGCCGATCGCCCGTGCTGCCTGCAACGAAAGGAACGGATGGCGGGATCAGGAACCGGAAACCGGTCGACAGATTGTCGAGCACGACGACGGGCTCGCCCGCGTCGGCGAGTTCGTGCACCATGTGGCTGCCGATATAGCCGGCGCCTCCCGTCACCAGAATCGTCATGCCCTTGCCCCTAGCACGTGCGGCAATGTGCCGGCAGACAGTCGATAGTATCGTAGTGGTGATTCAAAAGACGTCTGGTGAAAAAATTGTGATTGACGAGTCAATATTGTACGAGCCCTAAACGGTACATCCAGTGAAATGCCAACTGCCGTGCCAAGTATGGGACCATTGCTTTGTTCACTTGGGTCTGGGCGGGCATAAATCCGAGATGCCGCAGCCGCAAACGCTGCATCTCTTCGCGGCCGAATTCATAATTCAACGAAGTCTTCTGACTCTCGTGCACCCGGAAACAGGCAAGAAAGCGCGGTAGGCGTGCGAACTTGAATCCTGCAGCCTGCGCCCGCAGGATGAAATCCCAGTCAAGAGCGTAGTGGAACATTTCATCAAATGGTCCTACCGATTCCCAGACCTTCCGCCGCCAGAATAAGGTTTCCTGCGGAACATAGTCAGCCCAATAGATTGCTTTTGGATCGTGGCGGGGCAGCACTGCACGTCCGATTTCAAGGCCGTCTCTATCGACAAATATACGATGGCCATAGATCAGGTCGACATCACGAAACTGTTCAAACGCTTGCGCCACATACGCCAATGTACCCGGCAAAAGCATATCGTCGCTATTGATATATGCCATAATATCCCCCGCGACGGCCGCGAAGCCTCTATTGATTGCCTGCGCTTGGCCAGAATCAGGCTCGTAGTGCCACGTCAGCTGCCCATCAAAGCTTTGCAGTACTTTCTTCGTTTCGTCATCCGACCCCCCGTCCTGTACATGATATCGCAAACACGGGTATTTCTGTTCGAGCACGCTATCAATTGTCGCCTTCAGATAACGTCCGTGATTGTAAGAAGGTGTCACGATTGCGACGGGTGGCGCACTCGATGGTGCTTTCTGGTCGAGATAATTTTTCTCAATTTCTAACTTGCGCGGCAGGTATTGTTCGAAGGTCCAAAGCGGTGGCCTTAACCAAATTCTTCGGCTTTGATGTCGCGCCTGTGAGAACGCACGCGACAGGCCAACGACGCGGTTCTCTAACTCTCTAATGCGCCGCTCCATGGCCTGGATCCGGGTGGTTACCGAATTCTCTGGTCTTTCAGACATGATCAACAATTACTCAAATTTGGTGCGATATTGCCTCAGCGCCTCATCGACTGGGCCGTCAAAAGCAATCCGTCCGCCGTCAAGAATTATAGCGCGGGTGCACAATTTTTGTACTAGCGCAAGGTTATGCGACCCGGACATGAGGGTGTGGAGTCGGTTTTCTGAGTTGATCATTAAATTTCAATGTTATGTATCATGCACTTGGAGTAAAGTGAAAGCCGTTTACCGTATGTCACGTACCGATTGCCGATGACGCCAGCGGAATTATCTGAGGCGCTCAAGCGCTATCGTTTTTATCACGTTATCGATCTGGGTTACGGTATCGTCACCCCCGGAATTCGTGAATTCATATCCTTGCAAGAACCGGTGTTGGCAGAAATCCGTCGCGCCGACTTGCGGGGGAAGCGCGTGCTTGATGTCGGATGCCGTGACGGACTGTTCAGCTTTGAGGCCGAACGACGTGGCGGTAGCGTCGTGGCCATCGACCGTACTCCGTCTTCGGCCCTCAATGAACTGCTCATCCCATGGTTCAAATCGTCGGTTGAGGTACAGACGCTCAACGTCTACGACCTGAGTGCAGATCCGGAGAAGCGGTTCGACTACGTGATCTTCGCAGGCGTGCTCTATCATCTGCGGATGCCGTTTGAAGCGATCAAGCGGATCGCCGATGTGATGAACTCCGGCGGGACGCTTCTAATCGAGACAGCGCTGATGTTGAATCATCACTAGTATCCGTTCGTTTACGTCCTCGCACCCGCGAACAGCCCCTATGAACCGACGTCGGTGACTTTTTTCAATCATCGCGCACTCATCGACACGCTGGAATGCATGGGTTTTGAGAATGTCGAATGCCGCGCTATCATCTCCCCGCACTCGGGACATCCGAGGTATGAGTCCTGGGATGCGTTTTGCGCAAGCTCCGACCCTTCTCACAGCCGAACGGAAGATATAGCGATCGGACGTGGCACGTATCTGTGCCGCCGATCACCGGAGCACGCGTCCGGACACATCGCAGAGCTCTCGCGCCATTGGTTTGGCACCAGCGAAAGTGACCAGACCGCTGTAAAATTGCGCCAGCTGTTTGGTTTTATTCCGGGACGGGAAGCCGTCACCCGTGCATTCGCGTCAGTCTCTCGCAAGTCCGACCCGCCGAAGCGCTCGTAAGGTGCACGCCTCCTGGAGCCGCAACCGGACTAACCCTCGCGATGATCATCAGCGCCATGGTGACGCCCGCCATCACCAGAATATTCGTTCCCATGCCCCTCGCTCGTGCGGCAATGTGCCGGCCGACACTAAGAACTGCGCCTTGATCGCACCATCCAATGACATGGTCATGGCGGCCATCCTTAATGACCGGTATATCAGTGCCACAAACGAACCATGCCCGACGTCCTTTTCATCAAGACATCTTCGCTCGGCGATGTAATTCATCATATGCCGGCTGTTGTCGACGCCCGCAAGGCGCGTCCGGACACGGCCTTTGCCTGGCTCGTCGAGGAAGCCTTCGCGCCGCTCGTGCGGCTCAACCCCGCGGTCAGCCACGTGATCCCGGTTGCGTGGCGGCGCTGGCGAAAGTCTCTGTATACGCCGTCAACCGTGAGCGAGATTACGGCCAGCCTGCGCGGCATCCGTGACCTGCGTTTCGACGATGTCGTAGACACGCAGGGGCTTTTGCGTTCCGCATTGATCGCGCGCATGGCGCGGGGACGACGCCACGGCTACGACTCGTCCAGCATCCGTGAGCCAATAGCTTCGGCATTTTATGACAAGCGATACCGCATAAGCCGTGACTTGCACGCAGTCGAACGCAACCGCCTTCTGAGCGGCCTTGCCCTTGGGTATTCGCCGCAAGGTGCACCGGATTTTGGCCTCGATCGCGCGCGATTTTCCCGGACAGGCTCACGTTATGGACTGTTGCTTCACGCCACGGCTCGGCCAGAGAAACTTTGGCCTGAGGAGCATTGGATCACTCTCGGGAAAAGGCTCGACCGGAATACCGAGCTGCGATTGCTTTGGGGCACCGATTTGGAGCGCGCGCGCAGCGAGCACATTGCCGCTGCGATTCCCGGCGCGCACGTCGAGAAGCGCAAGCCGCTCGACCAGGTCGCGGCACTGATCGCCGGTGCGCAATTTGTAGTCGGCGTGGATACAGGATTGCTGCACCTTGCTGCAGCCTTGGGCGTTCCGCTGGTCGCGATCTTTACCGGCAGTCGGCCAGGCCTCACGGGGCCGGTCGGCAGCGGACCCATCGCCATACTTGGCAGTGACGGAGCGCCGCCAGCGGTCGATGCCGTGATCGAGGCGGTTGCAAAAGTCGTCCGCTGACGGTGATATTTATGCCGCGCCCGTGCGAAGAAGATCGTGCACGTGGATGATTCCGACGGGCTTACCGGCCTCCACGGCGAACAGTGCGGTCACCTTCATTGAATTGAGGATATCCAGCGTCTCGCTCAGGAGTTGGTCGGGCCGCACCGACTTCGGGCTACGCGTCATGACATCGTCGACATGCGCATTGAGGAGGTCATTGCGCATGTGCCTCCGCAGGTCACCGTCGGTGATGATGCCGGTCAGCAGCCCGCGCCCATCCAGGATTCCGACACAGCCGAATCCCTTGGTGGTCATCTCAAGAATGGCGTCAGACATGCGGGTGCCGAGTGGCATAAGCGGCATCGTCGCGCCGGTGTGCATGATATCGCGCACGGTCTTGAGCAGCGTGCCGAGCTTTCCGCCGGGGTGAAGGAGACCGAAAGCGACCGCGGTAAAACCATGGCTTTCAAGAAGCGCAATCGCCAGCGCATCGCCAAGGGCAAGCTGCATGAGCGATGATGTCGTTGGCGCGAGATTGTGCGGGCAGGCTTCGCGTGCCTGCGGCAACACAAGGGCCACATCGGCAATTTTGGCGAGAGCGCTGTCGGCGATGGCGGTCATCGCGATAAGCTTGATGCCATAGCGCCGCGAATAGTCCGTGATGCTCTTCAGTTCGGCCGTCTCGCCCGACCACGACAGTGCGAGGATCACGTCATTGTTGGCGATCATGCCGAGGTCGCCGTGGCTTGCCTCGCTCGGGTGGACGAAAAACGCAGGTGTGCCGGTCGATGCCAAAGTCGAGGCGATCTTGCGCGCGACGTGCCCGGATTTTCCCATGCCTGTGACAATCACCCGGCCTTGCGCGGCCCGAATGATATCGACAGCCGAAGCGAAAGTTCCGCCGAGTCCGTCACGCAATGCAGTTTTCAGAGCGTCAACGCCGCCGCCTTCGGCCTCAAGCGTCCGCAAAGCTGATGCGATCGCATCCTGCGCGCGGCCGTCAGTCAGCGGGGTGGGCTTGGATGTTGCCATAACGTCTTGATAGCACGGAAAAAGTGCCGCGTCAGGCTTGCGAGGTCAATTCGTTAACGTAGAGCATCGGGGATGCACTATTTCACAGTATTTTTCCCGTCAGCGAGCACCCGCTTCACAGTCGCAAGCACGTCGCCGACAGCAACGTCGTCGGTACGCCGGTGGCGGACTGCGTCGTTACCGTCGACGCGCGCGCGCTGCCGCGCTTCATCGTCGCCTGGCGGTTCCAGAATTGCGGCGACCGGATTGAGCGGCTTCCAATGCCAGGGACTGGTCGGCCCGAAGATTGCCACCGTCGGGATCCCGATCGCCGCCGCTACATGCATCAGCCCGGAATCGTTTGTCACCGAAACGTCAGCCGCGGCCAACGCCAGAATTGCGTTTCGCAAGTCCGATCCGGTGAGGTCGCGCACGTGATCTCCGGCCACCGCAATGATTTTTTTCGCTAGTGAAGTTTCCGATGGTCCCCCAAGAATCCAGACGGATGCGCCGTCCATAGCGAGTGCCTTTGCGAGTTCGGCGTAATGAGCAGCCGGCCACGCTTTTCCCGCACCCACCGCACCCGGGGACAATGCCACGATCGGTCGGCTTTCTCCTGCGAGCCTTTGCCGCGCGAGCCAAGTTTGTACGTCGTGAGCCGGCACTTTCAGCTCGGGTAGCGGCCACTCGGCCGGCAACGGCATGTCTTTCGGCAGTGCCAGCGCGCCCATCTGGTCGATCATGCGCGGCAACCTGCGTTCGCCGAAGCGAATGTCGTTGAGGAGACCAAAGCGGAACTCTCCGGCAAAACCGGTCCGTACCGGGATTCCGGCGAGCCATGGCGCGAGCGCCGCCTTCCATTTGCGCGACATAACCAGCGCCTGTGCGTAATTTCTTTCGCCCAGCTGATCTGCAAGCTGCCGTTGCTTTGCGACACCGAGACGGCGGCGCGGCAAGTCGGCGACGATTGTCCGGCGGATTCCAGGCATGTAGTCAGCGAGCGGCGCGCACAGGGTGCTGCCGACGATATCGACGGCCCGATCGGGATTCTGTGCGCGCAGCAGTTTGACGACTGAATGGCAGCGGACGAAGTCACCGATCCACACGAAAGGGATGATCACCACCGGAGCAGCGGCTTGATTGAATTCGTGACCCATGGCTCCCGCGCCGCACGTCCCCGTAACGCCCCGATGCCGGGGCGGGCAAAGCAGGGCGTTACCCTGCGTGCTGGCGACCTGTCCAGTCGCGTTTTTTACCTTGTTGTGAGCGTTTTGCAGACCTAAACGGCATATGATTGCGCCCGGCCGCCGACTGGGGCAAAGGTTGCCGCAAAGTCCAATCGCCGGCGAGGGGTAGAATGTTTTTGGTGACCGGTGGGGCCGGATTCATTGGGTCGAACATCGTCGCCAGCCTCAATGAGGCGGGCTCGACTGATGTCGTGGTCAGCGACCTCTTGGGTCGTGACGACGCGAAATGGCGCAATCTTGCCAAGCACCAGGTCGTGGACCTCGTGCCGCCCGTCGAACTCGCGCGATGGCTTGAGGCGCGCAAGCTCGATGCCGTCATTCACATGGGCGCGATCTCCGACACCACCGCGACGGACGGCGATCTGGTGATGGAGAACAATTTCCGTCTCTCGCTCAGGCTCCTTGACTGGTGCACGCTGACGCGCACTCCGTTCATCTATGCGTCTTCAGCTGCGACCTACGGCGACGGCAGCTATGGCTTTGACGATGACTGGTCGCTTGAGGCGTTGCGAAGCCTCAAGCCGATGAATCTCTACGGATGGAGCAAGCAC
>Ga0207648_10001715_pt1 | contig 23988 bp, 23 predicted proteins | sample KBSMisM32_FD_184310 | JGI IMG/M metagenome (GOLD analysis project Ga0207648, IMG submission 184310) | Miscanthus rhizosphere microbial communities from Kellogg Biological Station, Michigan, USA - KBS Miscanthus M3-2 (SPAdes) (version 2) | ecosystem: Host-associated > Plants > Roots >...
GGTCTTGGTCGTCGGCGCTGAGCTGCATGCCGATTCCATAACCGGCGTCCGCGGATCGGGCCAGCGGAGCGGCTCGCCTCAACATTTGTTCATGCGGACTCCATCGCGCGGTCGGGTGGCGCGGTGCATCGTCCCGGCTCCTACGTGCCGAGGAGAATCACCATGAAGCAAATCGTGTTCGCGCTGGCCGCTCTGAGCCTGGTCGCGGGATCCGCCCCAGCGCTCGCCGCGCCGTGTAAGGACAAGGCCGGCAAGTTCGTCAAATGCCCGACCAAGCTCGTCGCCAAGCCCAAGATGTGCCGCAACGCCCAGGGTCACTTCATGAAATGCAAGGCGGGCCGACCCGCCGGCCGCTAACTCGTCAGCCCGGCTTCGGCTTTCCGTTCGGCCTCGGCGGCCTTCATCTGCTCGCTGCGCTCGGCGCGGTCGGCCATCGCCGTCCACGCCGCTTCGGAGCGGAGGCAGCGCTCGCGCACATGACCGAGCGTCGCGGCTTCGGCCTCGCCACGCGCCTGGGCGGCGCGGGCGAGGTAGAATTCGCGGTTAGTGTTACGATTGCTAACCACGGCGCGGTCACTCACCGGCGTCGTCACTCGCTTCCGGCGCGGTCGCTTCGTCGGCGGCCTTCAGATTCTCGGCCTTCAGCTTGCCGCGGTTGTCTTCCTGAAGGTCATAGCTGACGCGCTGGTTCTCGCGCAGCGTGCGCATGCCGGCACGCTCGACCGCCGTGATGTGGACGAACGCGTCCTGACCGCCGCCTTCCGGCGCGATGAAGCCGTAGCCTTTGCCTTCGTTGAAGAATTTTACGGTGCCGGTAGGCATGATTTAGTTCCTTCCTTGGGTCGGAGCCCGACTGCCGGACTCCGGGTGCTAGGAGCGAGCAAGAGAAGGAAAGAGGAGCCGCAAAGCGCCTGTAGACCGTCAGTTTGCGACTAGTAGCAAGCGCACCATAGGCGTGTCGGCCGCAAAATGTAAGGCGCAAAGGCACTTATTGATGACGACCGCGCCAGTAATGGAAGCATTGTCAGGGGGCAGGTCCGAATTGACCTCGCTTCTGACGCAAGAGAAAGCCAAAGCGAAATGATCGCTGCGTTGACCATCGCCCTCGTGACAGCCGTCGCCGCAAGGCCGCCCGAGACGCTGGCGGCCGAATGTCGCGCGAAGAACTTCCCATTCATGCACATCGACCGCTTCAATGCGATAATTGCGGGTCCCGGGCGCGTGCGCATGACGCCGATCGACTGGACCTCGCTTTCACCCGAGCGACAGCATGAACTGATCTGGACCCTCGCCTTCCACGCCTCATGCGCGGCGGGCCGCTACAAGATGGTGGATGTCCGAATTCTCGATCTCGACGGCCATGTGCTCCGTCGCCAGAAGGTCTCGACAGAGACGGCCGGCGCCTGCCACGGCGACATCGCGGGCGGTTCTCCCAACACACCCTGGTACCGCTGTTAAGTCGGCAGCTTCATGGCCCAAGCCTATCATTGCGGGGCACCAGGGCCAGCCCTGTTCGCGCACCGGGAAGATTTGCTGCGAGTTTCATTTTCCGTTCAAGTTGGACAAGGCTAAGCGGGTCTCCAACGCGACGCCTGATCACACCAGCACCAAACCTTGCCCGCCTACCGGCTCCCTTCTCCGCACGATCGTCCGCCGCTGCAGCGGCGCGCGACGGGGCTTGCGCTTACGCTGGCGGTCAACGGCGCGCTGCTGCTGGCGCTGCTGACGCTCGGCGTTATTCCATTGCCCGAGCGCAAGGAGAGCGAGGCGACGGTGGTCGACCTGATCCCCGAATCGCATGCCCGCCGAGCCGAGGCTGCGCGCTCGGCGCCGGCGGAGAGCAAGCCGGTGCCCAAGCCACCACCGGTCGTGCTGCCGGTCAAGCCGAGCATCGCCCCGCCCCCGAAGCAGGCGCACAAATCGCCGTGGATCGAGATGTCCTCGACCGACATGGCAGCGGCCGACATCCGCAACCTGAAACCCGCGCCGGGCGAAGGCGACAGTGAGGAAGTCGGGCGCGGGCCGCACGGCGAGATCCTCTACGCGGCCGAATGGGCGCGGCACCCGACCGACGCTGAGCTTGGCGGTTATTTGCCGAAGAATGCGCCGGATGGCTGGGGTCTGATCGCCTGCAAGACGATCCCCGGCAATCGCGTCGAAGATTGCGTAGAGCTGGACCAGTCGCCGCGCGGATCGCACCTGGCCAGCGCGGTGCGCCAAGCAGCATGGCAGTTTCGCGTCCGCCCGCCACGGAAAAACGGCAAGCCGATGGTGGGCGAATGGGTCCGCATCCTGATCGACTATGAGCGGATCGGCGGCTGAAGCCCCGACGCTTGTTCGATGGCCGCAACTATGTTCAAATGCCGAACATGGCAGCAGTCCCGGTCAAGGCTCATCAGATCAAGTCGGTCGGCGGCGCGCATTCGTCCGACGGCAAATACGGCTTGATCCATTTCGTCCGCGAAAAGCCGATGGACGACGGCACGACGGACTTGTGGGTGGCGCTACCCAATGCGCTGCTGCCGTACCTCGCCTCGACCGCAGTCAAATCGATGCCGCAACCCAAAGGGACGTCGGTACCGAATATCATCAGCGCGCAAGGCGTGGCGCTGGGCGTCGGTCCGGCGGGCGAGGTTATCCTGTCCCTGACCATCGACCAGAAGGCGACCCTGTCGTTCAAGCTCGATACCGCCATGGCGGCGGGGCTCCAGCAGGCCCTCGCCGGCGCTCTCAAGGATGTGAAGAACGGCGGCGCCAAACCCAACTCCGCCAAACCACGCAAAAAGCCCAACTAGGCTTCGCTCAGTCCTCGCCGAAGTGCGGGTCTTCGGGCTCCGCCCGCGGCGCGATCCAGGTAATCAGGTCCCATTCGTTGCGGATTGCCAGCAGCAGCAGCGCCGTCGTCACCACCGCCAGCCCGTAGTGGGCGCCGGGCCAGACCCAGGCGAAGGCCAGCGCATCGAGGCCCAAGGCGAGGTAGATTGCGCTCGGCAGGACGCCGTAGAACCACAGGTCGGTCCAGTGCACGTCCTTGCCCAGCTTCCGGATGCCGACGGTCGACATCAAGCCGCGCACCAAGCCCCAGGCGGCAACGATCGCGGCAACCGCGGCGAAGCTGGAGCGGTCGATCCCGGGCGTCAGTGCCGCGGCGCTAAGGACGAGGGCGAAGCTCACGCCAAGCACGATCGGGCCCATGTACAGCTTCGCGCCGGCCAGCACGGTGGAACGCGAACGGTCCTGCATAAGGCTGATGACGACGAAAATGAGGCCGATCAGCACCGCGGCAGCGGAGCCGGCGAGAAGGAAGAATTCGCCCCAATGATCGAACATTGCTTGTGGCCTTAGCGGCGCGGCCGTGGCGGAGTCGAGCCGGTCACGGGACGCTCTTGATATGCTTGCGCCGCTCGGCCGGTGTCGGCGGGGTCAGCAGGTTCGAAACTTCCCGGGCGAGGTCGCTTTCGCGGAACGGCTTGGCGAGCCGCGGCAGGCCAACGGCTTCGCCCTTGGCGAGATTGGCGTAGCCGGTCATCAGCAGCACCGGCAGCTCCGGGTTGCGACGTCGCAATTCCTCCGCGAGTTCGCTGCCGCGCATGCCCGGCATCAAATAATCGGTGATCAGCAGGTCAATGTGTTCGCCGGACTTGATGCAGGATATGGCCGCGGCGCCGGTTTCAGCTTCGATCACGGTGTGCCCCATGTCCCGCAGCATCTCGGCGGTGGCGATCCGGACCAGTTCCTCGTCGTCCACCAGCATGATCCTCGCACGGCGCGGCTGGGTCGGCAGATTATCGTCGCGCGGTTGAAGCGAATCGACCTTGCCGTCAGCCGCCGGGAGCCAGATTTCGGCGGTCGTTCCTTTCCCGACGACGCTGTGGATCTTGAGCGCTCCGCCAGACTGAGCTGCAAGTCCGTGGATCATCGAAAGCCCGAGCCCAGTCCCTTCGCCTTGGCCTTTCGTGGTGAAGAACGGCTCGATGGCCCGGGTGAGCGTCAATTCATCCATCCCGACGCCCGTGTCGATCACCGCGACCCGAATATAGCGTCCGGGCTCGAGTCCGTTGGCAACGTCGAGCATCGCCTCATCGAGCTTGACGGTTAGCGTTCCGCCCCCGGACATCGCATCGCGCGCGTTGACTGCGAGATTGAGGATGGCGAGCTCAAGCTGGCCCGGGTCGATGCGCGCCGGAGGCAGATCGTCGAGCTTCTCGATCTTCACCGCGATATGCGGACCGATCGTCCGCTGGATGAGATCGTGCATGCCGTCAACGAGCTCAACAACGTCGACCGTCCGCGTTTCAAGATGTTGGCGCCGGGCGAACGACAACAGCCGTTGGACGAGGGTCGCCGCGCGCTGCGACGCCTGAAGCGCGCCGGAGATCAGCCGGTTCGATCGATCATCGCCGTCATACTGGCGGCGCAGCATGTCGAGCGCGCCGACGATCGGGGTGAGCAGATTGTTGAAATCGTGCGCGACGCCGCCCGTCAGCTGGCCGAGCGTTTCGAGCTTGGCCATTTCGTGCATTCGCTGGGTCGCTTCGGTCAGGCGCTGCTGGTCGCGCAAGCGCTCGGTCACATCATCGGCAAACTGATACGCCCCAATCCGTTCACCGGACGCAGAGTAAAGCGGATTGAACTTGGCCTCGAAATAGCGAAGGCCCTTCGCCGGATCCTCCATCGACAGCACCTCGCTAAACGCTTCGCCATCGAGCGCGCGCTGCCACACCTTGCGGACCACTTCGCGCTGCTCGGGCATATCGTCGAGCGTGGCGAGCTTGTTGTCGCCGACCTTCGGGACGACCCTGTAGAGTCGTTTATGCTCCTCAATCGCTGCCTTGTTGATCGCCAGGAAACGAAAGTCATGATCGATAACCTGGACGAGCGAGTTGGTGCCTTCGACCAGCTCCGCAAGCAGCCGCCGCTCCGCAAGGGCTTCCGAAATGCGCCGTTCGAGCGTGGCGTTGAGTTCCTGAAGCGCAATTTCCGCCCGGCGCCTGATGGTGATGTCCTGGAACAGCACGGCGACCTGCCGCCGCTCAGGCGGCTCGATGCGGAAAGCGGCGAGCTCGAGATGGCGCCCGGTCGCGACAAGCTCCCGCTCGAAGCGAATGGATTCGCCGGTCTTCAGGACCTCGCCGTAAATCCTCACCCACTCTTCGGCTTCGTCGGGTACCATTTCGCGCACGCGTTGCCCGACGACGTCCGCGATCCCGGCATGCCGCGCATAGGCCTCGTTCGCCTCGACATGGATATAGTCGCTGAGCGGCCCCTCGCGCCCGTCGAGGAATTCGATGATGCAGAACCCCTCGTCCATGGAGCGGAACAAGGTGCGGTATTTGGCCTCGCTTTCCCGCAGCCTGCGTTCGCTCCGCTCAAGGTCCAGGACATGCTTTTCGGCGACATGCTGGCGGGCGCGGGCGCGCAGCGCGGCCTTCGCCGCCGAGACAAGGGTGACCGGGTGCAAGGGCCGTTCGAGGATGGTCACGTTGCCGAGCCGCTTGACCAGTTCCAGCCTCGATTCCGGCGTGAAGCGACCACGCGTCAGCAGGATGATGGGCAAGTCGGACCACGGCAACTGACGGGCGAGCCATCCCTCCAGCCGTTCGATCCCGACTTCCGTCAGCGCCTCTTCCGCGAGGATGGCTCCGCCGGTCAGGGCGCGATCGAATGAGTCGATGACACCCTCAATCGAACCTTCGACCCGCGCGGCAATGCTCGCGCTAGCGAGGATCTGTTCAATGACGCTCGAGTCGCGACCTGACGGCGCGAGAATGGCAAGGCATTGTGCCAAACGCCGCTAGCCCACCCGCTTTTCGAGCAATTCTTCGGTGCTCCCGTGAAACGTCGGCACGCCGGTCAGGATGCCGCTGAATTGACTGAGCGGCTCGCCGACCTGCACGCCCTTCTCGTCGATGCGATACTCGCGGATCGATGGCTCGTGGCTCCCGGTCCGCTTTTTGACGACCGATATCGCCCGTCGAAGTTCGCCGCTCGCCTCGAAGAAGCGCAGCAGCAACACGTTGTCGGACAGGTAAGTAAGGTCGACGCTCGCGCTCATTGTCCCGACCAGTCCGTGCTGGGCCAGCACCAGGAAGGTCAACACGCCCTGCTGATTCAGATAGGTCAACAGTTCGTGCATCTGGAGCAGGAGGAAATGCTCCTCGGGCATCGCGCTTTGATAACCGGACAGGCTGTCGAGCATGACCATCCTGGCGCCCTTGGCGACATGGCGCCGAACAATCCCCGACATTTCGCCGGGCGACATTTCGGCCGGGTCGATCTGCAAGAAGGTGAACTTGTCGCCCGCCGCAATCAGGTCCTCTCCAAGCAGAAGGCCATTGGCGCGCTTGAAGAAATTCCGCCTCGTCTCGTCAAAGCTGATGAACAGTACCTTCTCGTCGCGGCCCAGCGCGGCAACTGCATATTGCAGCGCGAGCGTCGATTTGCCGGAGCCGGCGGGGCCCATGATCAACGTGCTCGTGCCGCGGTCGATGCCGCCGTCCAGCAGGGTGTCGAGGTCCGCTACACCGCTCGTGACGGCGCCATGATCGTCAAAGCCGTGATCATGCTCTGCGGCGACGAGGCGCGGGAAGATCTCGAGGCCGCCCTTGCGGATGACGTAGTCGTGATAGCCCCCGCGAAACGCCCGGCTGCGCATTTTCGACACCCGTAGCCGGCGGCGCTCCGCGCCATAGGCGATGGTCAATTGCTCAAGCCCGATCACCGCATGCACCAGGCTGTGCAGGCTGGCGTCGCCTTCTTCCACCGTCAGATCGTCGACAAACAGCACCGTGCATCGCTTGGCCGAGAAGTAATGCTTCAGGGCCAGCACCTGCCGCCGATAGCGCAGCGCGTTGCCGGCGAGCAGGCGAATGTCCGACAGGCTGTCGAAGACGACGCATTCCGGATCCACCTTCGTCACGGCTTCAATGATCAGCCGCAGCGTCTCGCCCAGCTCAAGATCGGACGAATAAACCACCGATTGCTCGCGCGCGGGGTCAAGGCTGAGCTCGGGCGGGATGAGCTCGTAAATCTCGATTCCGTCGAGCGACCAGCCATGGCTTGCCGCGGCATGGTCAAGCTCCTGCCTGCCCTCCGACAGCGTGATGAACAGCGTCCGTTCGCCGCGCTCGCGCGCCGCCATGAGGAATTGCAGCGCGAGGGTGGTCTTGCCGGACCCCGGCTGTCCTTCGATCAGGTGGACGCGAGCCCGCTCGTACCCACCGCACAGGATATCGTCGAGCGCAGCGCTGCCCGTCGGGACGCCGCCCGGCGCTCCTTGTCCGTCCTCGGTTTTCATGCGCGTCGTTGCTTTCCCGAAATTTTCGTTCGTTTGGAAGCGCAACGCGGATCAGCAGTAACGGTTGCGTCGGACCCGCCGGATGGCGTGCCTCGGCGCCTATTTCACGCCGCCCGACGACTGGCTCCCGCCGCATAAGTGACGAGCCGCCGCGACCTTGCGTCGCGACGGCCCTGTCCACTTCGAGAGAGGGAGAGAACTGGAAGCCCTGCCGGGCTGGGGGAGCGAGGGGAGCATTCCAGCTCGCAGCAGGGCTTCGTATCGTTCCGGCAGGGTGCTCAAGCTCGCAACAAGAGAACCTTGCTGCGTGGAAATTAACTCGCCAGCCGTTAGCGCGGAGTGACGCGAACTGGTTTACGAAAATTAAGGTTTGGCGGAGGTTTCAGGCCGCTGGTTCGCCCTCCGGCGCGCCGCGGCCGAGCTTGTCGGGCAGGTCCTCGCCATTCGGCGTGAAATCGAGGCTGACCGAATTGATGCAATAGCGCTCGCCGGTTGGCGGCGGTCCGTCGGGGAAGACATGCCCCTGGTGTGAGCCGCAGCGGACGCAGACGATCTCGGTGCGGACCATCCCATAGCTAGTGTCGCGGATGTAGGTCAGGTGATCGGCGTTGAACGGCTGGGTGAAGCTGGGCCAGCCCGTGCCACTTTCGAACTTGGTGCCGCCATGGAACAGCGGCAGGCCGCACAGCCGGCACGTGAAGACGCCAGGCCGCTTCTCGTCGAGGAAGATGCCGCAGAACGGCGCCTCGGTGCCATGTTCGAGGAGGACGTGCTTTTCCTCGTCGGTCAGGTCGGCGACGAGATCGTGGAATTGCTGCTCGGTCGGCGGCGCGAGGTCGAAGGTCGTTTCGGTGGTGGGAGCATCCTGGGGCACGGCGAGTCTCCTTCGCCCCGCCCCTACTCCTCGGCGGGTTCGAACCGCAACACGCCGGCGGTGAAAGTCGTGTCGGTCGGATTGTCGCCGGGATGGCGCTGGCCGTCGTAGACCACGACCTCCTCGAAATCGAACGGCGACACGCCCTCGATGCAGGCGACGTTGACGCCGAGCTGATCGGGGTTCGAGCGGCGCTTGTGGTGGGTGTAGATGCCGCAAACCGAGCAGAAGTGATGCTCGGCACTCATGGTGTTGAAGCGGTAGGTCGCGACCTTGTCCGCGCCTTCGTGGATGGTGAAATCGCTGTCGGTCGAGGTCACGGCGACCGCCCCGCGCATCCGGCAAATCGAGCAGGTGCAGCGCCTTGCCGAGGCGAACCCGAGCGGCAGGCGCGCAGTGAACTTCACCGCCCCGCAATGGCAGGAGCCGTTGCGGGTGACCGGGTCACTCGACTTCACGTCGATCACGCCGCGACCTTCTCCAGCGCATCGCGAACGGCGGCGAGTGCCTCTTGAGCCTTCGAGCCATCCGGGCCCCCGCCTTGGGCCATGTCGGGACGGCCGCCACCGCCCTGCCCGCCCAACGCGGCCACCGCAGCCTTGATCAGGTCGACCGCGCTGACTTGGCCAGCAAGATCGTCGGTAACGCCAACGGCGACGCTGGCGCGGCCGTCATTGACCGCGACCAGGGCCGCGACGCCTGAGCCGATGCGCTGCTTCAGCGTATCGACCGTCGAGCGCAAATCCTTGGGATCGAGCCCTTCGACCACCTGGCCGAGGAACTTATGACCGCCCACGTCTTCCGGCGCGGCCTCGTCAGACTTTGCGTTCCCGCCGCCCATCGCCAGCGCCTTTTTGGCGTCCGCCAGCTCGCGCTCGAGGCGCTTGCGCTCCTCAACGAGTGACGCGATCCGCGCCGGTACCTCATCGGGCGACGATTTCAGCGTCGCCGCGGCGTCGCGAAGCTTGGCATCGCGATCATTGAGCCACTGCCGCGCGGCCTCGCCGGTCAGCGCCTCGATCCGGCGGACGCCGGACGACACCGCGCTCTCGCTGATAATCTTGAGCAATTGGATATCACCGAGCGCGCGGACGTGCGTGCCGCCACACAGCTCGACCGAATAGTCGAGGTCCGTCTCCCGGCCCATCGAGAGGACCCGGACCTCGTCGCCATATTTCTCACCGAACAGCGCCATCGCGCCCGCCGAAATCGCCTCGTCGGGGGTCATCAGCCGCGTCGTCACCGCCCCGTTCGAACGGATCTGGGCATTCACCTCGGCCTCGACCGCTTCGATTTCGTCTCGCGAAAGCGCCTTGGGGTGCGAGAAATCGAAGCGGAAATAATCCGGCGCGACCAGGCTGCCCTTCTGGGTGACATGCGTGCCGAGGTGCCGGCGCAGTGCCGCGTGCAGCAGGTGCGTCGCGCTGTGGTTGGCGCGCACGCGGTCACGGCGTTCGGCGTCGACCCGCTGGTGCACGGTCTCGCCAACCGACAACTCACCCGCGACGACCTTCGTCCGGAGCACGTGGAGCTTGCCCAGCGGCTTCGACGTATCCTCAACCTCACCGGTGAAACCCTTGAGAGTGGTCAGTTTTCCGGTGTCGCCGATCTGTCCGCCGCTCTCGCCGTAGAAGGGCGTCTGGTTGAGCAGGACGTCGACCGTCTGGCCGACTTCCGCCGATTCCACCCGCGCGCCGTCACGGACGATTGCCAGCACCACGCCCTCGCCTTCGTCACCCGAGTAACCCGTAAATTCGGTGCTGCCGAATTCCTCGGCGAGGTCGAACCAGAGGTCGTCCGACGCCTTCGAGCCCGAGCCTTTCCACGCCGCCCGCGCCTTGGCCTTTTGCTCGGCCATCGCCGCGTCAAACCCGGCGCGGTCCACGGCGATGTCCTTGGCCCGAAGCGCATCCTCGGTCAGGTCGTAGGGGAAGCCATAGGTGTCGTAGAGCTTGAACGCGGTCTCGCCGGCCAGCGTCCCGCCTGCCACGAGGTCCGTCGTCGCATCGTCAAGCAGCTTGAGTCCGTTGACGAGCGTCTGGCGAAAGCGCGTCTCTTCCTGGGCGAGCGTCGCCTCGATCAGCGGCTGCGCGCGGACCAGTTCGGGGAAGGCCGCGCCCATTTCGGCAACCAGGGCCGGGACCAACCGCCACATCAGCGGTTCGCTCGCGCCGAGCAAATGGGCATGGCGCATCGCGCGGCGCATGATCCGGCGCAGGACATAGCCCCGCCCCTCGTTCGACGGCAGGACGCCGTCAGCGACGAGGAAGCCCGAGGTGCGTAGGTGATCGGCAATGACGCGATGGCTGGCCGCCATGTCCGGCGCGTTGTTCGACGTCAGCGATTCCGACGCGGCGATCAACGCCTTGAACGTGTCCGTTTCATAATTGTCGGGCGTGCCCTGGAGCACCGCGGCGATCCGCTCGAGCCCCATGCCGGTGTCGATCGACTTCTTCGGCAGCTCCGAGACGATCTCGTTTGCGGCCTGCTCGTACTGCATGAAGACCAGGTTCCACACCTCGACGAAGCGGTCGCCATCCTCATCGGGGCTGCCCGGCGGTCCACCCGGGATGTGGTCGCCATGATCGTAGAAGATCTCCGAGCACGGCCCGCACGGTCCGTCGTCGCCCATCGCCCAGAAATTGTCCTTGGTCGGGATACGGATGATGCGGCTTTCGGGCAGGCCGGAAATCTTCTTCCACAGACCGAACGCCTCGTCATCGGTGTGATAGACGGTGGCCGTGAGCCGGTCCGGGTTAAGACCCCATTCCTTCGTCAGCAGGGCCCAGGCGAGCTCGATCGCGCGATCCTTGAAATAGTCGCCGAACGAGAAATTCCCGAGCATCTCGAAGAAGGTGTGGTGGCGCGCGGTGTAGCCGACATTGTCGAGGTCGTTGTGCTTGCCGCCGGCGCGGACGCATTTTTGCGAGCTCGTCGCGCTAACGTAGGGCCGCGATTCCAGGCCGGTGAAGACGTTCTTGAACGGCACCATGCCGGCGTTGACGAACATCAAGGTCGGGTCGTTCTGCGGCACGAGCGGCGCCGATTGCACCCGCGCGTGGCCGTTCTTCTCAAAATAATCGAGGAAGCCACGGCGAATGTCGTTGGTCGAGGTCATGCGAACCGGATGTAAATGCGATGCTGCGGTGCGGCAAGGACAGGTCTTGGCTTTGCGTCGTCGGGGCGGCTAGGCAGGAACGATGGCTCGCTCCTCGATCCCGCGCTACAAGCGCCGCCGGTCCGGCCAGCGTTCGTGGCCGCGACGCATCATCGGCTGGATCGTCAAGCTGGTCGTCGCATTCTTCGTCATCTCGATCCTGTGGGTGCTCGCCTACCGCTTCGTGCCGCCACCAATTACCGCGACCATGCTCGGCGACGTCTTCGCCGGGCGTGGGCTGCACAAGGACTGGATGCCGATCAGTCAGATCGACCGCGACATGGTCCGGGCCGCGATCGGCGCCGAGGACAGCAAATTCTGCCAGCATAACGGGTTCGACATCGACGCGATCGAGGACGCGATGAAGCGCAACGCTTCCGGCGGGCGCATTCGCGGCGGCTCGACGATCAGCCAGCAGACCGCGAAGACTACCTTCCTGTGGAACGGCGGCGGCTATGCGCGAAAGGGCGTCGAAGCGTGGTTCACCTTCCTGATCGAGCATTTGTGGGACAAGCGCCGGATCATGGAAGTCTATCTCAACAATGCCGAGACCGGGCTTGGCACTTATGGCGTCAACGCCGCGTCGCAGCGCTATTACGGCCATGATGCGAGCGCGATGAGCGAGCTGGAAGCGGCACGGATCGCGGCTGTCCTGCCCCTCCCCAAGAAGCGCGGTGCGGTCGCCCCCAAGGGCTTCACCCGGCGCTACGGCAATACGATCGACGCGCGGATCGGCGTGGTCGCCCGCGACGGCCTCGACGCCTGCGTCTACAAGAGCGGCAGCGCACCGGTGAACAAGGCGCCGCCGACGGTCACCGCCAAGCCGCGGCCGCTCCCGGGCGAGGAATATGAGACGGCCAAGCCGCCGCCGCCCACGCCGGACGTCGATGAGAGCGCGCCGACCAACACCGCGGAGCCGGTAAACCTGCCGCAGCCCGAACCAGCAGCGCCGGTCAATTCATCGGAAACGCTGCCCCCGGCCGAGCAGCCGAGCGAACCGGCGAACGGCGCCTAGCCGACCAGGGCGAGCTTCGGCGGCTCCTGCGCGCCCAGCTGCACGGCCGCATCGCCGGCAATGCGCGCGACCCGGGCCGCCAGTTCGCCATCGAGGATAAAGTCGCGGCCGGCGAGGACGGTGGCTTCGCCACCACCTGACAGGCCAACGACAAAGCGAACGACGCCGTTGCCGCCGCGCGCGCTGGCCAGCTCCCGCGCGACGAGGGGAATCAAGTCGGCCGAGGCGATGCGCACGGTCATTTCCAGGCGCGTGCGCTTGGCCAGCGAATCGAGCGGCTGGAAGCGCTTGATCGTCACCCGCGGCGTTTCGTCGCCGGCGCGGCGGTCGAGTTCGACCGTCAGCAGGCCGCATTCGCCCGCTTTGGCCGCCGTCTCGATCGCGCTGCCCGGCTCGTCATCGAACACGGTCGCCTCAAACTGGCCCGAGCGGTCGGACAGGCTGGCGACCATGTAGCGCCGGCCCTTGGCCGAAACGCGCCAGCGGACGCCCTCGGCGAGCGCGGCCATCACCGCCGTCACGCGCTCGCCCTCGGCGATGCGAATGTCGGCCAGTTCGGCGAAGGTCTTTACCTGGTGCGCGTCCAGCAGGTGGCGCTGGGCGTCGACCGGATGAGCCGAGAAATAGAAGCCGAAGGCGTCGCGCTCAGCGGCCATGCGCTGCGCCAGCGTCCACTCGGCGTCGCGCGGCAGGCGGATCGGCGCGGATTCGGCGGAGCTGACGCCAAACAGGCCGGCCTGGCCGCTGGTGCGCTGGTCGTGGGCGCTCGCGGCGTGGGCGAGGATCGTCTCGGCGGCGGCGAATATCGCGGCGCGTTCCGGCTTGAGACTGTCGAACGCGCCAGCCGCTGCGAGGCTTTCCAGCTGGCGGCGGTTCAGCGAGCGCGGATCGATCCGCGCCGCGAAATCCTCGAGACTGGAGAAGGGCCCGCCGCGCGTCCGTTCTTCCACCAGTGCTTCCATCGCTTTCTCGCCGACTCCCTTCAGCGCGCCCAGCGCATAACGCACAGCGCCATTCTCGACGGTGAAGAACGCATCACTGGCATTGATGTCGGGCGGCAGGCACTCGACGTCACCGCGCCGCATATCCTCGACGAACACGCCGAGCTTGTCAGTCAGCGCCATGTCGAAGCTCATCGACGCAGCGTAGAACTCGGCGCGGTGGTGCGCCTTCAGCCAGGCGGTCTGGTAGGCGACCAGCGCATAAGCAGCGGCGTGACTTTTGTTGAAGCCGTAGCCCGCGAACTTGTCGATCAAGTCGAACAGCTCGTTGGCCTTCGCGGCCGGGATCTGGTTGTGGGTCGCGCAGCCCTCGACGAAGCGGGCTCGCTGCGCGTCCATCTCCGCCTGGATTTTCTTGCCCATTGCACGCCGGAGCAAATCGGCTTCGCCAAGCGAGTAACCGGCGAGCAGCTGCGCCGCCTGCATCACCTGTTCCTGGTAGACGAAGATGCCGTAGGTCTCGGCCAGGATCTGCTCGAGCAACGGGTGGGGGTATTCGATCGCCGCGCGGCCGTTCTTGCGGTCCCCGAACAACGGAATGTTGTCCATCGGGCCCGGGCGGTAGAGCGCGACCAGCGCGATGATGTCGCCGAAGCTGCTCGGCCGGACGGCAGCGAGCGTGCGTCGCATGCCCTCGGATTCGAGCTGGAAGACGCCAACCGCGTCGCCGCGCTGGATCACCTCGTATACCGCTGGATCGTCCCACGGCAGCGTGTCTAAATCGACCTCGACGCCCTGCTCGGCAAGCAGGCGCCGGCCTTCCTTCAGCACGGACAGCGTTTTGAGGCCAAGGAAGTCGAACTTCACCAGCCCCGCCGCCTCGACATATTTCATGTCGAACTGCGTCACCGGCATGTCCGAGCGCGGGTCGCGGTAGAGCGGTACCAGTTCGTCGAGCGGCCGGTCGCCGATCACCACACCCGCGGCGTGGGTCGAGGCGTGGCGCGGCAGGCCTTCCAGCTTCATCGCGAGGTCGAACAGGCGCCGGACATCGGCATCGTCGCGATATTCGGCGGCAAGCTCACTGACGCCGTTGAGCGACCGCTCGAGCGTCCACGGGTCGGTCGGGTGGTTGGGAATCAGCTTGGCCAGCCGATCGACCTGGCCATAGGGCATTTGCAGCACCCTGCCCGTGTCCTTGAGCACCGCGCGTGCCTTCAGCCGCCCGAAGGTGATGATCTGCGCGACCTTGTCGCGGCCGTACTTGCCCTGGACGTAGGTGATGACCTTGTCGCGGTGGGTTTCGCAGAAGTCGATGTCGAAGTCGGGCATCGACACGCGCTCGGGGTTGAGGAAGCGCTCGAACAGCAGGCCAAGCGCGAGCGGATCGAGATCGGTGATGGTCAGAGCCCAGGCAACCACCGACCCGGCGCCCGAACCACGGCCCGGCCCGACCGGAATGTCATTGGCCTTGGCCCATTTGATGAAGTCCGCGACGATCAGGAAGTAGCCGGCAAAGCCCATGCCGGTGATGATCTCGAGCTCATATTCGAGGCGTGTCGCATAGGCTTCCCGCTCCTCGGCGGCGCGGCCGGTCAGCCGACCGGCCAGGCCGGCGCGCGCGTCGCGGCGGAGCTGTTCGTCCTCATCGTCGCTGAGCCGCGGCAGGATCGGCCGGCGCTGCGGCGCGGCGACCGCGCAACGCTGGGCAATCACCGCCGTATTGGCGAGCGCCTCGGGCAAATCGGCGAACAGCTCGGCCATCGCCGCGCCGTCCTTGAGCCAGGCATCGGGCGACGAAGTCGGGCGGTCGGCGCTTTCGACATATTCCGAATTGGCGATGCACAACATCGCGTCGTGCGCGGCGTGGAACGAGGGATCGGAATAAGCCGCGGGATTGGTCGCCACGAGCGGCAGGTCGCGCGCGTAAGCAAGATCGATCAGCGCGTCCTCGGCCGCTTCCTCGATCGGGTCATGCCGCCGGCTGATCTCGACATAGAGGCGGCCCGGGAACAGCCCTTGCAGGCGTTTGAGATAGGCTTCGGCCTTGGTCTGCTGGCCGTCCGCGAGCAGCCGGGCGAGCGCCCCTTCCCGGCCGGCCGTCAGGGCGATCAGGTTTCCGCTCAGTGCCTCCAGCGCGGCAAAGCCGACATGCGGCTCAAGCTCGATCGGCCGATCGAGGTGCGCCGCGGAAACGAGCTTGCACAGGTTCGCATAACCCTCGTCGTCCTTGGCCAGCAGGACCAGCCAGTCGATCCCGTCGGGGCCAAGCTCCGGCGGCCGCGCGACCGCGAGCATCGCGCCCACGATCGGCTGCACGCCCTTGGCCACGCAGCCGTCGCTGAACGCCATCGCGCCATAGAGCCCGTTGCGGTCGGTCAGGCCGACAGCGGGGAAGCCGAGCTTCGCCGCGCGCTCGGCGATCGTCTTCGGCTCCATTGCCCCTTCGAGCATGGTGAAGGACGAGAAAACGCGAAGCGGAACGTAGGGTGGAATCACGCGAACACTATGGGGATTTCAGCCGCCGAGTGAAGCGCCGGGCGACACTTATCCACGACTTATCGGTTCGGCGTTAGGCGGCCTTCCATGATGTCGCGGATTTCGCGCATGCGGCCGACATAGGCGTTAGCGATACAGGTCCGGTCGGGGCAATTGTCGCGATAGGCGAGGAACCGGTCGCGCGTGCTTTGCAGCAGCCTCAGCTGCGTCGGCGACGCGGTGGTGAGCGCGCGGCGGTATTGCGTGGCCATGTTGACGTCGAGCGACGCGAGGCCGCTGTCGTTGCAAACCGCAAGCTCGCCCGGCGTTTCCGCTCGCGCGCAATTGTAGCTCGGGCGCCCCGGCGCAGGCATTGCGGGTCCCGGCTGCACATTGGCGGATACCGCGGCGGCAACATTCTCGGTCGGTTCTACCGTGTCCGTATCGAAGGTTGGCGGAGCCGCGACCCGCTCGACCGTCGCCAGTGCCGCGACCATAGCATCGGCGTTACGCAGGCCGATGCCGCCGGCGGGCTGCAGCGCATAATCGACGTCGGCGGTGAGGCTCTGGCGGCCGCCCGAAATCGCGACTCCGGGCGGGAGGTCGAGATAGAATGTCCCGGAGCAATCGAGCGTCCCGGTCTCCTGGCTCTCGAGCACGGGATTCTCGACGCGGAGGACCGCCGCGGCCGCGAGTTGAGCAAACGCCGGCTCGTCGTTGCCCCGCACCTCGGCGGCGCGGCGGAACAGCTCGCGCTTGACCAGGTCGAAAGTCGCGGACGCGGCGCAGCGCTTGCTCGGGTCGGTTTCCTTCGCCTGCTCGATTTGCGGGTTGCTGAGCTTGTCCTGGTCGGGATTGCGGTTGCCGCCGAAGTACCAGACGACGGCGAGCAAGATCGCGACACCGGCCGCGATCGCAACGGCCATGGTCGGCGTCAGGCCACGCCGTCCGCCGAGATCGTCCTGCTCGTCGGTCACTGCAGCCGGCCCTCGTGCAGCCGCACGACCCGGTCCATCTTCGCCGCGAGCCGCTCATTGTGGGTCGCGATCAGCGCCGCGCTCCCCTCGCCGCGCACCAGGCTGAGGAATTCACTCAACACGGCATCGGCAGTTTTCTCGTCGAGGTTGCCGGTCGGTTCGTCGGCCAGCACCAGCGGCGGCCGGTTGGCTAGCGCCCGCGCGACAGCGACGCGTTGCTGCTCGCCGCCGGACAGCTTCGACGGGCGATGCTCGAGCCGTTTATCGAGGCCCAGCGCGCCGAGCAGCTTGGCCGCGCGCGCGCGCGCCGCGTCCGGTTCGGCGCCATGGACGAGCTGCGGGATCATCACATTTTCGAGCGCGTTGAACTCGGGCAGCAGGTGGTGGAACTGGTAGACGAAGCCGAGCAGCTCGCGCCGGAGCCGGGTCCGGCCTTCGTCGTCGAGCTGGGCTGCTTCCTGCCCGCCCAACTGGATCGAACCCTCGAAGCCGCCTTCGAGCAGGCCGACCGCCTGGAGCAGGGTCGACTTGCCGGACCCCGACGGTCCGAGCAGCGCGATGATTTCGCCGGGCTTCACCGCGAGGTCGACGCCGCGCAGCACCTCGATCGTGATGTCGCCCTGGGTGAAGCTGCGCCGGAGCCCGGACGTGACGAGGACGCCGTCACTCATAGCGGAGCACCTGCACCGGATCGGTCTTGGCAGCGCGGAGGGCCGGGAACAAAGTGGCGATCAAGATCAGGCCCATGGTGACGAACAGGATGATCCCGACTTCGAGCGGGTCGGTTCGCGCCGGCAGGCCGTCGAGGATGCGCACCGACGGATCCCACGGATTGGAGCCGGTTAGATAGTGGACGAGATCGACCGCGCCCTGCCGGAAGGCAAGGCTCAGCGCGCCGGCGATCAACCCGACGACAATCCCGACGAACCCGATACTAACCCCGACGGTCAGGAAGATCCGAAGGATCGCTTGCCGACTCGCCCCCATCGTCCGCAGGATCGCGATGTCGCGGGTCTTGGCGCGCACCAGCATGATCAGCGACGAGGCGATGTTGAACGCCGCGACCAGGACGATGATGCAGCCGACGATGAACATCACGACCCGCTCGAGGTCGAGCGCGGAGAAGAGGGCCGCGTTCATCTGCCGCCAATCGACGATCGCCCCGTTTCGCCCGACCACCGGCCGCAAGGGCTCGAGGATCTTCTCGACCTTGTCGGGATTGCTGGTCTGAAGCTCGATCGCGGTGACCGAATCGCCGAGCATCAGCAGCTCCTGCGCGTCCTGCATCGGCATGATCACATAGGCTTTGTCGTAGTCGTAGACGCCGACTTCGAACACCGCGCCGACGGTGTAGGTGACAATGCGCGGCACCGTGCCGACCACAGTTGAGCGGCCCTCGGGGCTGATCAGGCTGACTTCGCTCCCGGGATAGGCACCAAGCTGATCCGCCAGGCGCGATCCGAGCGCGATCCGGCCGCTACCCGGCCTGACGGACTTCAAGTCACCGGCGACGACGTTGCCGGCGATGGTCTTGTTCGAGAGGAAGTCCTCGAGCCGCATGCCGCGGATAATCACGCCTTCGACGCGCCCGTTCGACGACGCCATCAGCGGCTGCTCGATGATCGGCAGAGCCGACGTCACGCCGGACGTTTTTTGCGCAGCGACGGAAATCCGCTGCCAGTCGTTGAGCCGGCCGTCGAAGCCCTGCACCACGGCATGGCCGTTGAGGCCGACGATCTTGTCGAACAGCTCGGCGCGAAAGCCGTTCATGACGCTGGTGACGACGATCAGCGCCCACACGCCGATCGCGACGGCGGCGACGCTGAAGCCAGCGACGACGAAGATGAACCCCTCCCCCTTTTGCGGGAAGAGATAGCGCCTCGCGACCATCCGCTCGTAGCGGGAAAGGATCACGCGGTGAGCCTCGCCAGCGCGCTGTCGAGGCTGAGTTCCTCGCGCTCGCCCGAAGCTCGGTTCTTGAGCTCGACGGTACCGGCGGCAATCCCGCGCGGCCCCACGACGAGCTGCCACGGCAGGCCGATCAAATCCATCGACGCGAGCTTGGCGCCGCCGCGATCGTCGCGATCGTCGTACAGCACGTCGACGCCGGCGGCTTGCAGCCTGGCATAGAGCTCGTCGGCAGCGGCCACCGTTGCGTCGTCATCGGCCCGCATCGTGACCAATCCGACCTTCCACGGCGCGACCGCTTCGGGCCAGATGATCCCGGCATCGTCGTGGCTCGCCTCGATGATCGCGCCGACCAGCCGCGACACGCCAACGCCGTAGCTGCCACCGACCGGAGTCACCGGCGAGCCGTCGTGGCCGCTGACCGTGAACCCGAGCGGCTTGGTATATTTGTCGCCGAAGTAGAAGATATGGCCGACCTCGATGCCGCGCGATTGGCGAAGATCGCCGCCGAGCGTCGCTTCGTGCGCTTCATCGCGCTTCTCGTCGGTCGCGGCGTAATCGGCAGTCATAGAATCGACGAACGCCTGAAGCGCCACCGGGTCGCGTGCATCGACCGCATAATCTTCCGCCGCGCGCAGCGTCTCCCAGCTTTTGTGGAAGAACACCTCGCTCTCGCCCGACGGCGCGAGGATGATGAATTCATGGCTGAGGTCGCCGCCGATTGGCCCGGTGTCGGCCTGCATCGGGATGGCGCGGAGGCCCATCCGCGCGAAGGTGCGAAGGTAAGCCACGAACATCCGGTTGTAGCTGATGCGAGCGCCCGCTTCGTCGAGGTCGAAGCTGTAGGCGTCCTTCATCAGGAATTCGCGCCCGCGCATCACGCCGAAGCGCGGCCGGATTTCGTCCCGGAATTTCCACTGGATGTGGTAAAGCGTCCGCGGCAGGTCGCGGTAACTCTTCATCGAATTCTGGAGGATTGCGGTCAGCATATCCTCGTTGGTCGGGCCGTAGACCAATTCACGATCCTGGCGGTCGCGAATGCGCAGCATTTCCGGGCCGTAGGCGTCGTACCGGCCGGTCGCTTTCCAGTAATCGGCGGCCTGCAGCGTCGGCATCAGGATTTCCTGCGCCCCGGCGGCATCCTGCTCTTCGCGGACGATCTGCTCGATCTTCTTGAGGACGCGAAAGCCGATCGGCAGCCAGGCATAGATGCCGGCAGCCGTTTGCCGCACGAGGCCGGCGCGCAGCATCAGCTTGTGGCTGACGATCTGGGCGTCCGCGGGACTTTCTTTGAGGACGGGGAGGAATGCCTGGGACCAACGCATGGCGCTGCGCTGTAACGGCTCGCGCGCAACTCGCAACCGCGGGGGTCTGTGGCAGCACCGACACAGCTGTGCACAAAAGGCTCGCTTGGCTCATTTACAGCGGTGACAGCCCGGGCCGGCCCGCCTAGCGTCCGCCCGGTCCGAACGACTGGCCCTTGGGTCGTAGTTCGGGGATTGCGGCTGGCGACTGGGGAGGCTGTCCGCAACATCGTCCAAGGGGGCTGACGAGCAATCGTCGCGCAAGGCGCCCGGATCGCTAGCCGATCCGGGCGTTTGCTTTTGTAGCGCACGGCGCTTTGCTGTAGGAGCGACCCCATCCGGCAGCGCATCGGCCCAGTGCACTACAGCGCATAGGAGGACGCCATGCCAAAGCGCATGATGGTCGCGCTGATCTTCCTGACCGCGGCGGTTGGCCCGGCCTCGGCCCAGCAGCCTGCCCAAGGCGGCGTTCGGAGCGAGACCGAAAACCGCCTGATCGATCAGGGGACCGACGACATATTGTGGAATTCGATCGGGCTGCTTGGGCTGCTCGGGTTGCTCGGCTTTCGCCGCCGGCATTCCGACGACAGCTATCATCCATCATCGGTCGATTGACGAGATCAGGAGGGGTCCATGAGGCTCATCGTTTCACTTGCACTTTGTGCGGCTGTGTTCGCGGCTTCGCCGGCCGTCGGCCAGAACAACGACACGGATGCGAACAACACGGTGGCCGCCACGACCAATGTGGCGCCCGACAATGCAGCGACCACCGCGACACCCGAGGTTGCGAATGCGCCGGAAGCGGCGCCAGTCGCCGAGACCACCACGACCCCGGCGACTGCGCCAGGCCCCGCATCCGGCGGATCGAGCTTCCCGTGGGGCGTGCTCGGCCTGCTCGGGCTCGTCGGCTTGCTCGGCAGCCGCAAGGGCGCCAGCTAGGTTTGTGTCGGATGGCGGTGCTGCCTAAGCAGCCCGGATGAGCGACGAGCCAAAACGACCCGCGACCCGGCTGGCCAAGGGCGGCCGGCGCAAGGAATGGCGCGGCAAGCTGGTCAACGTCCCGGTCGAGCGGACCTCGACCGTCCTGTTCGATAGCGTCGCCGAACTGGAGTCCGGACGTCCCGGCCAAGGCGTCTATCGTTACGGCCTTCAGGGCACGGCGACCTATTGGGCCCTGGCCGAGGCCCTGACCGAGCTCGAGCCGGGCGCGGCCGGGACCGCCCTTTACTCGACCGGCCTCGCCGCGATGACGACCGCCTTGCTCGCCATCCTCAAGCCGGGCGATGAGCTGCTTGCGCCTGACAGCGCCTACGGTCCGACGCGCAAGTTCTGCGACACAATCCTCAAGCGGTTCGGTGTCGCGACGCGCTATTACGATCCGCTGGCTCTGCCCGAAATCGGCGACCGGACGCGCGCCATCCTGCTCGAAAGCCCCGGTTCGCTGACGATGGAAGTGCAGGACGTCCCGGCGATCTGCGCATTGGCGCGCGACCGCGGTGTCGTGACGCTGATCGACAATACCTGGGCGACGCCCCTGCTCTTCCCGGCGATTGCCGCCGGCGTCGATATCAGCGTGCTGGCCGCGACCAAATATGTCGGCGGGCACGCCGACGTCATGCTCGGGTCCGTTACCGCGACCAATGAGCATTTCAGCCGTATCCAGACTCTTGGCTGGGACCTTGGCCATGCAGTCTCCCCGGATGACGCGTGGCTTGGATCGCGCGGCCTTCGCACCATGGCCCTGCGGCTGAAGCAGCATGGGGAAAGCGCGCTGACGGTTGCGAAATGGCTCAAGGAACGGCCGGAGGTCGGGCTGGTCCTGCACCCCGCCCTGCCCGACTGCCCGGGACACGAATATTGGCGGCGCGACTTCAAGGGATCGTCGGGCCTGTTCGCGTTCGAGCTTAGGGACGCGAGCCGGGAGCAGCGCGCGGCACTCGTCGACCGGCTCGAGCTGTTCGGCATCGGCTACAGCTGGGGCGGATTCGAAAGCCTGGCGATACCGGTCGACCCGGTTCGGACGGTGTCGCGGGCCCCGGCCCCGAACCTTGTCCGCCTGCACATCGGGCTCGAAGATCCCAAAGATCTGATCGCCGACCTCGATCGGTCACTTGCCAATTTAGCTTAACGCGAACCGCAGTTAATCCTTGGTATTACGGTGAATTGTGGTCCCCACGGGTTGGAGCGACTTCGCGTTTTCCGCGACTTGCGCCTAGGCTCGGTGAATCCCGGGAGTGTAACACCATGCGTATCGTCTCGACCAAGATTGCAGCAACGGCAGCGGCCCTCGCCTTATTGGCAAGCGCACCAGCCGGCGCCGCGGCCACCGCGCCGCCGCCGAGCACGACGCCCAACGGCTGGGTGACGTTCAGCCAGCTCAACCCCGCGGGCGCCACGGCTATGGCTGGAAGCAGCGCCGTATCGTTGGCCGGCTCGACGGCCGTCGCCGCCCAGCCGGATGAAGATGGCGCCTATCGGCAGAACCCGTTCCCATGGCCGGTCGCGGTCGTGCTGCTCGGGGTAGTCGCGGCCGCAATCTACATCGCGTTCATCGAAAAGCACCACGGACACTTTGACTTCCCGGGTCCCAACAGCCCGTCCTAAGTCGCAAGAAAACGGGCGACGCGCCGGAGCGCGCCGCCCGCCGGCGTCGGCTAGCGGGACTAGAATTCGCCGCTAACGCCTAGCCGGAACGCCGTGTCGTTGTGACCGGCGTAAGACACTCCGAAGTCGACCGCTGCGCTGCGGTTGATCCGGTATTTCATTGACCCACCGAGCGCGTACTGGCCGCGATAGGCCGACCCGTGGAGCGAGTAGCTGATGCCGCCATCGCGCGACGGCATCGGCGCCTCGGACATAGCGACTGCCGCGGCCGTGCCCCGGCGCGCTTCGATGCGGTCGTGATGCGCATCCGCGAACAGGGCATCGACCGAATCCGTCAGCGCTCCGATCGCCGCGGTATTGTCGGCGATGCCCGCCAGCGCAGAGTTGAGCTGGCTGACGTTGACCGCATCGGTGTTGTGAACGCCGGCCGCGACGTTGGTCACGCGACGCTCGCTCCCCACCGCCCCGACCGAGACGGTGTTGTCCTCATCCGCGAGCGAGTTCTGGCCCAGAGCGACACTGTTGTCACCGGTGGCAACGGCTTTCTCACCGAGAGCAGTCGCGTTTTGCGTCGTGGCCTGCGCGTTGACGCCAATCGCCGTCGTGTTGACGTCGGACGCCTGTGCACCTTTGCCGATTGCCGTGGAACTCACGCCAGTCGCCTTGGCCTGGTAGCCCAGCGCCGTACTGTCGACGTTATTAGCGCCAGCCAACGTACCGATTGCTGTACTGCGGTCGGCGGTTGCGCTGCTCAGGCTGCCGAGCGCCACAGTGCCGGCGCCGTCGCCGACAGCATTGTTTCCGATGGCGGTCGAACCGCCGTTCACGAGGGTCCCGCCAGAACCGATTGCAATGCCACCAACCGCCTGGTTGAAGACGTTGTGTCCCATCGTGATGCTATCCACGCCATCGCTCGAGGCGTTGGCGCCGATGACGATGGAACTGTTCTGCGCCGCCGTCGAAACCTCGAATTGACCCGACGTATCGATCACCACGGTGCTGTTGGTGCCGACGGATGTCGACTCGCCAATGCCGATCGAATGGTCGCCAGTCACACCGACCTGATGGCCGATCGCCGTTGAGCCTTCGCCTGCGGCCTCGCTCCCTGCACCGACAGCCGTGCTCGAAGCGCCGGTCGCACTTGCCGTATCACCACATGCAAGCGAATTGGTGCCCGATGCGGTCGCTCCGCCAACGGTGCTCGAACCGTTCAGTTCGCAAGCGCCGGCGGCAATCGCCGGGGTCGATGAAAGGGCAAAGCTCGCCCCAATCGCGGCCGTGGCCGCGAGCAACAGATACTTGGTCATGTCTAGTCTCCAGATTGATGGTGTGGTGCGGGCGGCGCACCCTCGCGCCGCCCGCGAGGTTCGGCTCAGAAGCCGATCGTGAAGCCGGCCCGGAAGCCGGTCTTGCCGCCCTTGTTGAAGCCGCGC
>Ga0207648_10001718_pt1 | contig 23965 bp, 23 predicted proteins | sample KBSMisM32_FD_184310 | JGI IMG/M metagenome (GOLD analysis project Ga0207648, IMG submission 184310) | Miscanthus rhizosphere microbial communities from Kellogg Biological Station, Michigan, USA - KBS Miscanthus M3-2 (SPAdes) (version 2) | ecosystem: Host-associated > Plants > Roots >...
GCGCTCGACCGTCGGATAGCCCGGACGCACCACCTCGATACGATGCCGGCCGGGAGCGAGCCTCAGGTTCTCGACGCGGTGTCCCGATCCCCGGAACTCGCCGTCGACGTAGACGGACGCGTCGGAGGGGTTGAGATCGAGGTGCAGCGTGCCCGCCTCCGCGTCGTCCCGCTCGTCTTCGCGCGCGTCGTCGCCGCCGGTCCGGCTGACGTGGTCGCGATCGTCGCGTCTCGGGTCGCGGTCGCGATCGTCGCGGCCGTAGCTCGGAGGCTCGTCGCCCACCACCTCGCCCGTGTCCGGGCCGGCGCCCCGCTCCATGGCGTGATGGAGCTTCAGCGTTTCGCCCGGGGTCACGTACACGCGGAACGTGTGCGTGCGGTACCCGTCGAGCTTGAGGGTGATCTCGTGGCGGCCGGGCGGCACGGACAGGCGCTGGAAGATGCCGTCGAAGTCGTCGGCGACCCCGGCGTAGTAGTTGTCCACGTAGACCCGTGTCTTCTCGGGATCCACGATCACGCGCAGCGAGCCGCTGTCGGAATAGCGGCCGTTGTAGTAATACGGCTGGTATCCGTAGGAGCCGCTGAAGTAGAACGGCGCATAGGCGTAGGCGCCGTAGTAGTACGGATCGTAGCCGTAGTAATACGGCGAGCCGTAGTAGTAGTGGTTGTGGTTGTGGTCGTGGGAGTAGTGGTCGCCGGTGCCCGTACCCGGCCGTGGATGGCGGCGCTGCGCGTCCGTCTGCGGCGTCGAGGAATCGGAGCCGCTGCTCCCGGACGAAGAAGACGACGAGGAGCTTCCGGACGAGCTGCTGGACGAGCCACCGCCAGAGTGGTGCTCGCCGGCGCTCGACGACCCGCCGCCTCCGCCTCCGCGCGGCACGGCGTGGTCCTGGGCGAAGCCGAGGGCGGGCACGGCAGTCAGACCCGTGGCGAGAGCGAACGCCGTCCAACGTCCCTTCATCGCGACCTCCAGATCAGATCCGCGCCGAGGCCCGGTGCAAGCCGTGTACCGTAGGAGTCTGCTCCCATAAACCGCCCCGAATCAAGAGGTTCGTCCCAGACCGTTCCGGGGCTCATGTCCGCCCGGAGGGACAACGCACCCCCTTCCTGCGCCTCCGGGATGACACGGCTATACTGCCGCTCTCCGATGCCCCGCCTGCTCATCTCGTGCGGCGAAGCTTCGGGCGATCTGTACGGCGCCGAGCTCGTACGCCACCTGCGCGAGCAGGTGCCCGGCCTCGACGCGTTCGGCCTGGGGGGCGACCGGCTGCAGGCGGAGGGCGCCTCCCTGCTGGCCCACGTCCGCGACCTTGCCGTCGTCGGCCTGCTCGAGGTGGTCTCCCACCTCCGCCATCTCCGGGCGGTCTTCCGACGGGTCCTGGATGAGGCCGAGCGCCACCGGCCCGACGCCGCCGTGCTGGTGGATTATCCGGACTTCAACCTGCGGCTGGCCCGGGCGCTCCATCGGCGCGGGATCCCCGTCATCTATTACGTTTCGCCGCAGCTCTGGGCCTGGCGGCGAAGCCGTATCCACGACATCCGCGCGACCGTCGCGCGCATGCTCGTCATCTTTCCCTTCGAGGAGGCGCTCTATCGGGATGCGGGCGTGCCCGTGAGCTTCGTGGGCCATCCGCTGGTGAGTCTCGTGCATCCTCCTGCCGATCCCGTCACGCTGCGGCGGGAGCTCGGCCTCGACCCCGAACGGCCGGTGGTCGCCCTGCTCCCGGGAAGCCGCGCCAAGGAGGTCGCGCACAACCTGCCCCCGATCGCGGCGTCCGTCGATGCGCTGGCCGCGGCCCGGCCCGAGTTGCAATTCGTGGCCGCTGTTGCGGCGTCGCTGGACCCGGCGCTGATCCGCCGCGGCCTGGGAGACCGCCCGGTGACGATCGCCCACGACCGTACGCACGCCGCGCTCTCCGCGGCGACGGCCGCCATCGTGGCTTCGGGAACCGCGACGGTGGAGGCCGCGCTCCTCGGCGCGCCGATGGTCGTCGTCTACCGCCTCTCGCCGTGGACGTATCGGTTGGGAAGACGATTCGTCCGCGTCCCGTACTACGCAATGGTGAACCTGATCGGCGGACGGCGCGTCGTCCCCGAGCTCATCCAGGGCGATTTCACCGCGGACCGCGTGCTCGGGGAGATCGTGCCGCTGCTGGACGACACGGAGACGCGGCGGCAGATGCAGCGGGATCTCCGCGAGGTTCGGGAAAAGCTCGGCGCCCCGGGTGCCTCGGCCCGGGCGGCCGCTGTCGTGGCCCCGTACTTGACCGGAAAAAGCCTTGACACATCGCTGGTTCCATGAGAGTGTCTCAGGGAATTTCTAGCTCTCGCAGGGGGGGACGCATGCGACGCCCAACGACGCTGGCCGTACTGGCGGTGGCCGGAGCGGCCCTGTTGATGGCTTGCCACACGATCACCGAGGACCTGCCCAGCCGTCCGACGCAGGTCCAGGTCACCGGTGGTGGCATCCCCACGATCGTCGTGCCCGTGCCCGCGCAGACGCCACTCCCGCCTTCGCCCTCTTCGCCGATCGTGACCAACCCCAACCCGCGTCCGGAGCCCACGCCCGTCGGCGGCGGCGATGGCGGGGGGGGTGGCGGCGGTGGCGAGCCCCCGGTCACGAACCGGTCCCCCGTGGCGAAGCTGAACGCGCACGTGTATTTCATCGAGTGCGGCGGCGCACCTGTCCAGGGCAGCGGCGGCGCCAACAAGGCGCCGGTGGGCTGCCGGATCCACTTCGACTGCACGGCCCGCGACTCGTCGAATGCGCCCACGAACGCCCGCGGCAACCCGGTGTGGACCTACAGCAATCCGGGCCTGGTGAACGGCGGCAACACGGGGTACAACCCCGTCGTGATCGCGAAATCTCAAGGCTGCTTCAGCTACTACGCCGAGGTCGACGGGGTGACGTCGAACACCTCGAACTTCTGTATCGAGTAGCCGGCCCCGCCCCGATTCCGCCGTAAGCGCGCCGGCTCGTTGAACCCGCTGCGCGCGCTTGCTATGATCCGCTTCCTGCCCGAGCCGGCTCCGCGGAGGTACTCGATGGCGAAGCGGATCCTTGTGGTCGACGACGACGAGAACATCCTGAACCTCGAGAAGACCATCCTGGAGCAGAAGGGCTTCGACGTGACGGGCGCGGGCGGGGGCGCGGAAGCGCTCAAGGTCCTCGAGGACCGGGTGTTCGACCTCGTCCTGCTCGACGTGATGATGCCGGAGGTCGACGGCTTCGCGGTCTGCCGCCGGATCAAGGAAGACCCGCGCCTCAAGGACATCCCGGTGATCTTCCTGACCGCGAAGGGCGGCGGGGACGCGCTGGCGGAAGGTTTCGAGTCCGGCGCCGTCATGTACATCAACAAGCCCTTCACCGCGAACAAGCTCCTGACCATCGTCAACACGATGCTGGAATCCGGCAGCAACCTCACTTGAGCGCCGGTCGTACCTATTAGGAATGGGCGCCAACGAGTTGTTCGCGCATTCCTGAGGACGCGTCATGGATCCCATCCTCGACAAGGCGCGCGCCGCGCAGAACGCGCTCGAGCGCCTGATGAACTCCGTTCCGGGCTTCAAGGGCTACCGCGAGCGTGACCTGCGCCGCGACGCCGACCGCCTGCAGCGCGAGCACATCTCCGCGCGCCTCGAGGACGGCAAGAAGGCGCTCAACCAGGTCGCGGCCGCCCTCACCCGCGGCGGCGACCTCGACGTCATCAACGACGTGGAGACCGCGCGCAAGCGCATCGACAAGGTGGCCAACCGCATCCGCTACGCCGAGCGGGGCTACAGCGGCTTCTTCGACGCGGTGAAGGTGGACGAGACCATCCTGGCCAAGGTCTACGCCTTCGACATGGGCCTCGTCGAAGACGTGGACGGCATCCGCGCGGCCGCCTCCGCCGCCTCCGGGGCGAGCGACGCGCGGGCCGCGGTACAGGATCTCATCGGCCGGATCGACGCCCTCGACGCGCGCCTCTCCGAGCGGGAGAACGTGCTGCGCGGCGTCAAGTAGGGGGAGAGATGGCGGCCCTTCTCGAGGTCATCCAGCACTTCGACGACTCCGGGGCGGAGATCGTCCATCGCGAGCCCCCCAGCGGCTCCGCGGACATCAAGCTCGGCGCCCAGCTCATCGTCCAGGACAACCAGTGGGCGGTCTTCTATCGCGACGGCAAGGCCCTGGACACGTTCACGTCCGGGCGGCACACGCTCACGACCCTGAACCTGCCGCTCCTCTCGAAGCTCATCGCGCTCCCGTTCGGCGGCAAGTCGCCCTTCCAGGCCCAGGTCTACTTCATCAGCCGGCAGACCTTCACCGAGCTGAAGTGGGGCACCAAGGAGCCGATCACCTTCCGGGACAGCGAGCTCACGATGGTGCGCCTGCGCGCGTTCGGCCGCTTCTCGATGCGCGTGGCCGATCCCCAGATCTTCCTGGGCCAGCTCGTGGGGACCAAGGGGCGGTACACGACGGAAGCCATCGAGGACTTCCTGCGCGACGTGTGCGTGGCGCGCCTCAACGACCTCCTGGGCGAGACCCTGAAGACGATCCTGGACCTGCCGCGTTACTACGACGAGCTGGCGGGCGGGCTCAAGGGCCGGGTGGCCGACGACTTCGGCAAATACGGGCTCGAGCTCGTGGACTTCCTCATCGGCGCCATCACGCCGCCGGAGGAAGTGCAGAAGATGATCGACGAGCGCGCGGGCATGGGCGCGATCGGCGACATGCAGCGATACATGGCCTTCAAGGCGGCGCGCGGTATCGAAGCCGCGGCCACCAACCAGGGCGAGGCGGGCAGCGCGGCCGGCCTCGGACTGGGCGCCGGGATCGGCATGATGATGCCGGGCATGATCGCGGGCGCCATGGGCGCCCAGGGCCGCGGAGCGAGCGGCGGAGCGGCGCCGGCGGGCGGCGCCGGCGTGGCCACGACCCCCTGCCCGAAGTGCCAATCGGCGGTCCCCGTGGGCATGAAGTTCTGCGGCACCTGCGGCACGGCCGTCGCCACCGCCGCCACCTGCACGAAGTGCCAGTCGCCCCTGACGCCGGGGTCGAAGTTCTGCGGCAACTGCGGACAGGCCGTGAGCGCGACCGCCGCCGTCTGCCCGAAGTGCCAGACCCCGGCGGCGCCGGGCGCGAAGTTCTGCGGCAACTGCGGGCAGGGCCTGGGCTAGTTCGGAAGGACGTCCCTCAGGATCCGTCCCCACGTCGGCGCGAGCAGCGTCTTCAGCGCGACGTCCACGAGCAGCAAAGCGGCGGCCACGATCACGAACGGCCGGGACGCCTGCAGGGGCGCCGCCCCCGGTCGGATCCGCCTCAGCAGCGGCTGCGCGAGCACCACGCCCAGGGTGCTGAAAGCGGCGACGCGCGCGATCGCCCAGGGCTGCCATCCGAAGAGGACCACCGCCCACGCGGGAGCGCCCGCGCGGGCGAGGGACGCGACGTAGAAGCCCATGTAGTTCATGAGCACCGCGCCCATCGTGATGGAGAGCGCGCTCGCGGTCAGGAGGCTCAAGACCACGAACGCGCCGAGGTGAAGCGCGTGCTGGGGAATGAACGCGCGGGGCGATGCTTCCGTCCCCACGCCGGTGCGGATCCACGCGAACATCTCCTCGCGGTACTCCGGCCCGTGGAGGATCAGCGCGCCCGCCGGCTGCGGCCAGACCGCGAAGGTCAGGGTCCCGGCCACGGCCAGCGCCGCCGCCCAGACCAGCATCACGACGACGGCACGCCGCACCTCGCCCCGGCGCAGCAGGATGACCATCGCGGTGTAGGCGGGCGCCGCATTGAGGACGGGCAGCAGGCCCGGCACTCCGAGGGCCAGCCCCACCGGATACGAGAGCACGGCCAGGAGGACGACGATCAGGCCCAGACGCACGGCCCAGTGTACGCCCCGTGCGACAATCCCTCCCGATCGTGAGGCGCGCCGTCGTCGTCACCGTCGCGTTTTGTTGTGCCGTCGCGGCGCGCGCGGAGCCGCCCGCGGCCGGTGCCTATCGGGGAACGGTGGGCGATGACGCCGTCAGCGTCTGCCTGGGTGGCGATCGCCCGCAGTTCTACCGGGAGAAGGTCGGCAAGACGGTCGACCTGGAAGAGCTGCCCCGTCCCGGGGCTTTCCTGGAGTCGGAGCCGTCCCATCCCCGGTTCGCACAGGACTTCGACGACTCGACGGAAGGCTGGTGGGAGCTCCGAGAGGGGAAGGGCACGCCGCTCTCTGGAGTGCGCCACGCGGAGAAGGAGGTGGTGCAGCCCATCGCGCTCCGCCGCGTGGCGGAGGACTGTGGGTCCGCCTTCGAAGAGCACCGCCTGGGTCTGCCCGTGACGGCCGGCGAGCGGACGAGCCAGAACGGCATCGTGCTGGAGAAGGGGACGCAGCCCGTGACCGGCGTGGGCACCCTGCGCGTCGTCTCCGGGATCCCGGCGGGAGCTGCCGCCGCCATCAACGCGTGGCTCGACAAGGCCCGGCGCGACCTCGACGCCCGATGGGTCGAATGCTCGGACTGGGAGGGATCGCTCTCCCCCGCCTTCGTCTCGCGGGTCTGGATCGTGTTCGACATCAACAGCGACGGCTTCTGCGGGGGCATCCACCCCAACGAGGACTCGACGCCGAGGGCCTTCGACGCCCAGGACGGCTCGCCCATCGATTTCTCGCAATGGATCGACACCCCGTCCTGGTCGTATTCGGAGGGCGTGCAGGGCAAGCTGCGCGACGTGCTGGTGAAGACGATGAAGGTGGACGCACCCGAATGCGCCGAGCATCGGCTCGAGGCCGGCTTCGGCGCCTTCACGCCCTGGCTGGGACCCGACGGCTTCGCCTTCCGGCTCGACGAGACCGCTCGCTTCCTGGCCGCCTGCGACGGGGACTACGTGATCCCGTTCGGGACCATGCGGCCCTTCATCGACCCGTCCAACCTCGCGGACTACGACCGGTTCGTCGCCGCGGCCAGGAAGCTCGCTCCCCCGACCGTGCCTCCCTCGCCGTCGCCGCGATAGGACCCGCCTACCGCCAGTCGTTCATCCGCTTCAGGAGCTGATCGATGCTGAGCAGCCGCCGCTTGCCGTCCGAGTCGCGGCGGAAGACGGCCTGATCCCACCCGATCATCCCTACGGGCGTGTACGTGTCCGCGCCGATCTTCAGGCGGCCGCCCGAGACGAGCTTCAGGAAGACCTTCTCGTACGCGGAGCGCGTGAGGCGGCGGTCCGGGAACGGGACCGGCATCTGCCTCCCGCGGCGCTCGTCGCGGCGGCGCTCCACCGCGCGCACGCGGCGCCGGCCGCGCGCGGCGGCGGAAGCCACGGGCAGCGGATTGTCGGTGCGACGGCGGGCGCGAGGCTTCGGCTCTCCACCGTGGCCGTTGCCGGGAGCCGCCGCCACCTTCGCGCGAACGGGCGCCGCGCCGGCGGCGCGCGCGCGGCCATTGCCGGGGCGCCGGGCGGGGGTGAGGACGGGGACCGGCTCCGCTTCGGGGATGAGGCTCTTCGGCACCTCCAGCGGCGCCGGCACGTCGCCCGCGAGGTAGCTCGCGCGATCACGCTTCCTCTGTTCCACGAACGCGTCGAAGCCGACGTCGTGGCCGCGATGGGCCGCGGGCGAAGGCAGCGTCCCGCGCGCCAGCTCCTCGAGCCCGGGGAGCACCGTGCCCCAGGCACAGAGGCGGCCGACGTCTTCGTAGGCGGCGGGCCGATCGGGGAGCTCCAGCATGCTGGGGGCGCGGCCGCTCACGATGGCGAAGAGGTGGCGGACGGTGAAGGGATCGGAATAGCGGCGGATCCCGTGCCGGAAGTACCAGGCGACCTTGCGGGCCATGTCGCGCAGAGACAGGCGGCTGCCGTCGCGCGCGTCCCAGATGCGCGCGTCGATGTCGCAGGTGTACGGGCTCTGCGGGTACTGGAAGTCCTTCGTGAGCCATCCCTTCCGTGTCGTGTGCTTGCCGGGCACGATGCCCGCCACGACCGGGATCGGACGCAGGTCGAGCTCCTCGAGCTCGTAGGAAGGCCAGGCCATCACGTCGCGCACGACCCCCACGATGAGGGCCGCGTTGGCCATCATGAGGCCGGGGTCCGGGGTGAAGTCGGCCGTGACCTCGATGCGCTCCTCGCGCGGCCGGACGCCGACTCCCGTCGAGCGCCGGTTCGTGCCGATCACCGCCACGGGGACGGGCAGGATGTACGTGAGGAGCAACGCGAGCTTCTGGATGTTGCGGTGCTCGTCCTGCTCGTGCCGCTTGAGCTCGAACGAGATGTTGTAGTGAGCGCTGTAGGCCTTGAGCCGTACGTGATGTCCGGTGCGCTGCTCCCAGCGCGTGAGCTGGTCGCGCACGAACTGGATCTGCTCCCAGAGGTTGCGCACCATGCGCGCGGTGGAGCCCGGAGCCAGCTCGATGACGGGGGTGACGACCTCGATCACCCCGCGGTCGAAGTAGACGGCGCCGCCGGTCGGGAGCTGGAGCGAGCTGCGCGTCCGCCGGAGGAGAGGGACGTCGATGAACGCCGTCGGATCCTTCCAGTAGGCGCGGGGATCGATCTCGACGCCGTCGAGGACGACGTTGAACTCCGCCTCCATGCCCGTGACGGGCATGTCCAGGCGCCCGGATTCACGGAGGCGGCGCCGCCCCCGTCGTCCCCGCGCCGGTTCGGTCTTCCCGTTCATCTGCAAGGTTTACAAGCCTGGTGAAAATTCCTGGCTGGACACTTCGAGGTCCGGCGTCAGGCAACTCTGTGTTCCGAAAGCGGCGGCCGCGTGACGACGGTGCCACCTCCCGCGACGAACTGTTGGCGACCCGTATGAAAGCAGGAATCGGGCCAGCGGCGGCGGCAGAGAAAGAATGGGACCGCCGAGTCGTTCAGGATTCGGAATGCGGTGCGTCGGCATCGATACGTTCGCCTTCGGGCAGCTTGGTATCGGTGGGCCAGCCCCGGCGGTCGCCGCGCCGCCGCTCTTCGAACGCGAAACGCGGCACCGGCTGGGGCACTTCGAGGCGATCTTCCTTGATCTCCCGGGGCACCACGGTCACGTAGCCGAGATCGAGGTGCATGTGGTCGTCCGCCTTGCCGATCTCGTGGCCGTAGGGCATCACCCACCAGTCGTCGGAGAGCTCCTCCGCCACGCGGTTGTAGGTCTCGATGGCGTTCTGGTCGCGGAGGACGACGGACCCGACGCGGTAGAGGTCCACCGCGGTGCCCCACATGTGGGGCGTGGCCCCGAGGGAAAGCTTGTGCGCGGGCGAGCGATAGCCGCCGTTGACCGCGATGTGCAGCGGGGTCCCCACCGCTTCGCGCAGCCGCTGGAGGTAGAAGGCGAGGAGGCGTACTGCGCAGGGCACGTAGCGCGGATAGTTGCGCAGACGCTGGGCTTCCTTCAGGTCCACGAGCAGGAACTCGTTGAGCCCGAACTGCGAGGTCAGGCGGATGTCCTTGGCCGCCTCGTGCGACGGGACCTCGTAGAAATAGCGCGGCAGGCGGTGCTGGCGGCCGTGTTTGTCCTCCGCCATCTCGTGCGGACGGAGGAGCGACCGGACCTCGGCGTCGAGGTCGAAGGCGTCGACAACCTTCAGACCAAACTCCCTTTCCACTGTTTTTCGATCCTACATCGGCCGCCCCGCGTGCGGGCGGGAAACTTCAGGGGTTCATGGAGGCGAGGCACTCGTAGATGTCGCGGGAGACGTCCGCCACCGCCGTGCCGCGCGGGGTCTCGCTGTGGAACTGGGTGAGGATGACCAGCGCATACGGCTTGCGGTTCTCGAGGTACACGATGCCCGCGTCGTGGTGCACGGTGGCGATGTTGCCCGTCTTGTGGGCCACGCGCGCGGCCTGGGGCAGGCCGGCGGGGATCCCTCCCTTGAAGCGCTGGTCGTGGAGGATCTTCACCATCTCCGCCGAGGCCTCTTCTCCGTAGGCCTTGCCCTCGGCCAGCACGCGCAGGAGCTTCAGCAGCCCGGACGCGGTGACCTCGTTGTTGATGCCGGCGTCGAAGGCGGCCTGGTCCTCGACCCCGCGCACCACCTTTACGCCGTCGATGCCGAGCTCGACGAGCGCGGTCTGGATCGTGGAGACACTCACCACGTCGACGAGCAGGTTGGTCGCGAAGTTGCTCGAGGTCGTGATCATCGCGTACGCGAGCTGCTGGACGGTCATGGTGCGGCCGAGGTTGCGGTAGAGGTCGGGATCGGCGTCGCGGTCGAAGTCGAGCATGTAGAGCTGGTCGTTCACGACGCTGCGGAACTTGTTGCGCACGTGCACGGGCGCGTCCAGGGTCAGCTCGCCCCGGCTCACCTGGCGGTAGACCCCGAGGAGGACGGCCAGCTTCATGGTGGACGCGGCGTGGAAGTACTCGTCCGCGTTGTAGGCCCACTGCAGCGTGGTCTCGGAATCCCAGAACGCGATGCCGAGACGCTCCAGCCCGTGGCGCTCGCGGATGGCCAGGACGCTCGAATAGAGCGAATTCTCCGCCCTGGCGATGGAAGAGGCGGGTTCGGGCCGCATGCCGCCAGTATACGAAAGCGCGCGCCCCTGCCGGTCCCCTAGACCTCCTCGAAGTGGGTCAGGCGCTTGAAAAGGCGGTAACGCGCGTCGATTTCGGGCCGGGACAAGGTGAGCAGCCGGTCGAGGCTGAACGCTTCCACGCAGAAGGACGCGAGCGTGCTTCCCATGATCACGGCACGGCGGAGCGCGGCCTCGTCGAGCGTGGGTGACCCGGCCAGGTACCCGAGGAAGCCGCCCGCGAAGGTGTCCCCGGCTCCGGTGGGATCGAACACCTCCTCCAGGGGATAGGCGGGCGCCGCGAACGAGCCGTCCTCGCTGAACATCAGCACTCCGTGCTCGCCTTTCTTGATCACCAGGGTGTGCGGGCCCATGGCCCGGATGGCGCGCGCGGCCTTCACGATGTTCCACTCGCCGGAGAGCTGGCGGGCCTCCGCGTCGTTGATGAGCAGGATGTCCACCGCGGCCAGGGTCCGCTTCAGCTCCTCGGGCTTTCCCGAGATCCAGAAGTTCATGGTGTCGCAGGCGACGAGCCGCGGGCGATCGACCTGGTCCAGGACCTGCCTCTGGAGCACGGGGTCGATGTTGCCCAGGAACACGTGCTCGGAGCGGCGGTAGCGGTCGGGGATGCGCGGCTTGAAGAACTCGAACACGTTGAGGTCCGTGCACACCGTCTCGCGGGAGTTGAGGTCGTAGGAATATTTGCCCTGCCAATGGAACGTCTTTCCCGCGGTGCGCTCCAGGCCTTCGAGGTCGACGGGCCGGCCCTGGAAGGCGGACATGGCCTTCTCGCTGAAGTCGTCCCCCACCACCGCGACCAGGTTCACGGGGGCGAAGAAGGAGGCGGCCACGGAGAAGAACGACGCGCTTCCCCCGAGCACCTTCTCCGCGCGCCCGAACGGCGTCTCGACGGTGTCGTACGCCACGCTGCCGACGACCAGGATCGACATGGCTCCTCGCTCCGGTTACTTGACGTACTTCCCGATGATCGGGGCCAGGTCGAGCTTGACCTGGGGCGGCACCGTCTCCGGCGCCGTGATGAGGGCGTGCGAGAGCGCGCTCGCGCACTCGCAGCGGCGCGGGCCCGAGGGCACGTTCTTCACCGTCTCACGCAGGACGTTCCGGGCCGCGGCCGCGTTCGTCACGAGGTTCTGGATGATCTGGTCCACGGTCACGGCGTCGTGGTCCGGATGCCAGCAGTCGTAGTCCGTCACCATGGCCAGCGTCGAGTAGCAGATCTCCGCCTCGCGCGCGAGCCGCGCCTCCTGCAGGTTCGTCATCCCGATGATGTCCATGCCCCAGGACCGGTAGAGCTCGGACTCCGCGCGCGTCGAGAACTGGGGTCCCTCGATGCAGATGTAGGTGCCGCCTTCGTGGACGGTGGCGCCCGCGGCGCGGGCGGCCGTGCCCAGGACGCGCCCGAGGTCCGCACAGAAGGGATGCGCGAAGGCCACGTGCGCGACCAGCCCCCGGCCGAAGAAAGTGGAGGGGCGCGCGAACGTCCGATCCACGAACTGATCGGGGATCACCATGTGCAGCGGCGCGTATTTCTCCTTGAGGGAGCCCACGGCGGACACGGAGAGGATGCGCTCCACGCCGATCGACTTCAGGGCGTAGACGTTGGCGCGGAAGTTGATCTCGCTCGGCGAGATGCGATGGCCGCGCCCGTGGCGGGGCAGGAAGGCGACCTTGCGCCCCTCCAGCGTCCCGAGCACGAGGACATCGGACGGCGGTCCGAACGGCGTCTCCACCGCGACCTCGTGCGCATCCGTCACGCCGCCCATCTCGTAGAGGCCGCTGCCGCCGATGATCCCGATCTCCGCCGCCCGTCCGCTCACGCCACCTCCAGGGTGTAGGCCTCGCCGTCCCGCCGCACGCGTCCGACCGGCGTGCGCGGGTCATGGTAGAAGAGAATCCGCCAGCCGCCCTCGACGGCCGCATCGAGCAGCTTCCGCTTCGCTTCCAGCGTCGCCACCGGGAAGAGGTCGTAACCCATCACGAAGGGCAGGGGCAAGTGGCTGGCCGTGGGCAGGAGGTCGGTGGGCACCACCAGCGTCTCCCCGCCGCTCTCCACCACGACCATCTGGTGATGGGTCGTGTGGCCGCCGACGCGGACGGCGCGCACGCCCGGCGCCACCTCCGCTTCGCCGTCGATGAGGTCGAGCTGTCCCGCCTCCGCCACCGGCACGAAGTCGTCGGCGCGATAGGACGCGCGGCTGCGCTCGTGGGGATGGGTGGCGTCGTCCCATTCGCCGCGCTGGACGACGTACCGGGCGCGCGGGAAGGCCGGCACCACGCGGCCGCCTTCGACGCGCGTGTTGCCGCCCGCGTGGTCGAAGTGCAGGTGGGTGTTCACGACCACGTCGATGTCCTCGGGGCCGAGGCCACGGGCCCGAAGCCCGCCGAGGAGCGTCGTGGAGCGGTCGATCCGGTACATGCGGACCTCCTTCTCGCTCCACCGCTCCCCCATGCCCGTATCGACGAGCACGCGCTTGCCACCCGACTCGATCAGGGCCACGTTCAGCCCGAGGGTCACGCGGTTCCGCTCGTCGGGCGGGTCCCGCTTCTCCCACACCACGCGGGGGACCACGCCGAACATGGCGCCCCCGTCGAGGGCGATCGTGCCGTCGTGCAGGACGGTCACGCGCGCGTCCCCCACCGCGAACGACCCCGGCCCGGCCGTCACCGGGCCTCCTCCTTCAGCTCCAGGAGAACGCCCGCAGCGCCTCGCGGATGCACGAACGCGACCCGGCATCCGCCCGCGCCGATGCGCGGGGTCTCGTCGAGCACGGGAACGCCGCGGGCCTTGAGCTCGGCCAGCGCGGCGTCGATGTCCTCGACGAGGACGCACACGTGATGCAGGCCGGAGCGCTTCTCCAGGAAACGCGCAATCACGGAGGTGGGATCGGTCGGTTCGAGCAGCTCGAGGTGCGACTCGCCGGCGGGCAGGAACGCCGTCCGGACTCGTTCGGTTGGGACGTCGTGCGTCGCGTCGACGGCGAAGCCCAGCGCCTCGTAGCTCTTGACCGCCTCCGCCAGATCCTTCACTGCGATACCGAGGTGATCGATCTTCAGGATCTTCACAATCCCACCTTCTTCAAGACTTCATCCGTGGCCGTGAACGGGTCCGTCTCCCGCGCCGCCAGGCGGTCGAGGATGCGCTCGCGCTCGCCGCCGGCGAGGGCGCGGGCTTCGACGCGGCCGAGGACCCGCTCCCGCAGCGTCTCCTCGAACTGCTGGCGCAGGTGGGCGCGCTGCTTGCGCGCGAGCAGGCCCGACTTCTCCGCCCGGCCCCGGAAGGCCTCGACGGCGGCCAGCACCTCGGCGATGCCATTGTCTTCCGTGGCCACCGTCTTCACGATCTCGGGCACCTCCGCCGCCGCGTCCGTCATCGTGAGCATCGAGTGCAGCTCCGTCAGGAGCCGGTCCACGCCCTCGCGATCGGCCTTGTTCACCACGAAGACGTCCGCGATCTCCATGATCCCCGCCTTGAGGGCCTGCACTTCGTCGCCGAGGCCGGGCACGAGCACGACCAGGCTCACGTCCACGGTCCCGACGATCTCGACCTCGCCCTGGCCTACGCCGACCGTCTCCACGAGCACGACGTCCTTCCCGGAGGCGTCGAGCACGGTGATGGCGTGGGCGGTGGCGGCGGCCAGGCCGCCCAGGTGGCCGCGCGTCGCCATCGAGCGGATGAAGACTCCGTCGTCCACGGCATGGGCCTGCATACGGATGCGGTCGCCCAGTATCGCCCCACCCGTGTAGGGCGAGGTGGGATCGACCGCGATCACCCCCACCGTCCGGCCCTGCGCGCGCAGGTGCGCGGTGAGGCGATCGACCAGGGTCGACTTGCCCGCCCCTGGAGGCCCCGTCACCCCGACCACCAGCGCGCGCCCCGCGGCCGGGAAGAGCGCGGAGAGAAGGGCCGCCGCCGGCGGCGCGCCGTCCTCGATGAGGCTGATGGCCCGCGCCACCGCCCGCACGTCACCCGCGAGCACGGCGCGCGCCAGGTCGGCGGGCTCTTTCAGCGGACCATCCCTTTGAGGTGCAGGAGCTCGCGCGCGATGACCAGGCGCTGCACTTCGCTCGTGCCTTCGCCGATCGTGCCCAGCTTGCTGTCCCGCAGGTAGCGCTCGACGGGGTATTCCTTGAGGTACCCGTAGCCGCCGTGGATCTGCACGGCGTCGAGCGCGATCTCGACCGCGGCTTCGCTCGCGAAGAGCTTGGCCATCGAGGACTCGACCTTGTGCTCCTTGCCGGCGTCGCGGAGGGAAGCGGCCTGCCAGGCCAGCAAACGGGCCGCGCTCACCTTCGTCGCCATGTCCGCGATCTTGAACTGGATGGCCTGGAAGTCGGCGATGGGATGGCCGAACTGGCGGCGGCCCTGCGAATACGTCATCGACGCCTCCAGGGCCGCCTGCGCGATCCCGATGGAGAAGGCGGCGATGCCGATGCGCCCGCGGTCGAGGATCTTCAGCGTGTCCACGAAGCCGGAGCCTTCCTTGCCCAGCAGGTTCTCCGCGGGCACGCGGCAGTCCTCGAAGACGAGCTCGGACGTGTCGGAGGAGCGCACGCCGAGCTTGTCCTCCTTCTTGCCGGAGCGGAAGCCCTTCATCCCGCGCTCCAGGATGAAGGCGGAGATGCCCTTGGCGCCCTTGGCGCGGTCCGTCACCGCCATCACCACCGCGGTGTCGGCGACGCGCCCGTTCGTGATGAACGTCTTCGAGCCGTTGAGGACCCAGTGGGCGCCGTCGCGCACCGCCGTCGTCTTCGTCCCCCCCGCGTCGGAGCCCGCGCTGTTCTCGGTGAGACCCCAGCAGCCGATCTTCTCGCCGCGCGCGAGCGGGCCGAGATATTTCTTCTTCTGCTCCTCGGTGCCGGCCAGGAAGATGTGCCCCGAGGAGAGGCTGTTGTGGGCGGCCACCGAGAGGGCCACGCCGGCATCCACGCGCGAGAGCTCCTCCATCACGATCGCGTAATCGAGGGTGGACATCCCCGAGCCGCCGTATTCGGCGGGCCAGACCACGCCCATGAGGCCCAGCTCGCCGAGCTTCGTGAAGACCGCGCGCGGGAACTCCTGTTTCTCGTCCCATTCGCGCGCGTGCGGGCCGATCTCCGCTTCCGCGAACTCCCGGACGGTCTTCTTGAGGAGCTGCTGCTCCTCGGTGAGGCTGAAGTCCAAGTGGGGCCTCCTAACGGCTAATCTAACATCTTGAGACTTCTGCGCCGCCTCCTCCTGGCCGGTCTGCTGGGCGTGTTCGTCTTCGTCGCCTACCTGTGGCTGGGCCTTCCCGGCCGCCGCGAAGTGCGTGCTCTGGCCAAGAACAATCCCGGCCTGACCGGGGTCATGCGCCAGCGCGAGAAGGAGGCGCAGGCGGCGGGGCGTACGGCGCGCCGTCAGCAGACCTGGGTCCCGCTGTCCCGCGTCTCGCGCCATCTCGTCCACGCCGTCCTCTCATCGGAGGACCAGAACTTCTTCGGGCACCAGGGTGTCGACTGGGATGCCATCGAGAAGTCGGTCCAGGAGGACCGCAAGCAGTGGCGCCTGGCCCGCGGGGGCAGCACGATCACGCAGCAGCTCGCCAAGAACCTCTTCTTCACCACGCACAAGAGCCCGGTGCGCAAGGTGCGCGAGCTGCTGGTCGCGCATTGGCTGGAGGAAGACCTGGGCAAGCGGCGCATCCTCGAGCTCTACCTGAACGTGATCGAGTGGGGGGACGGCGTGTACGGGGCGGAGGCGGCGGCCCAGCGCTACTACGGCAAGGCCGCGTCCGCGCTGGACGCCGACGAGGCCGCCGGCCTGGCCGCGATGGTCCCCAACCCGCGGCGCATCAACCCGCGCGTCGATCCCCCCCGTTTCGCACGCGCCCAGCGGCGGGTGGTCTGGCTGATGGCGCACGCGGGGTACTTGAGCCGCTCCGGGCTCGGGGCGGAGCCGCCTCCGGTGGAGCCGGTGGACGAAGACGAGCCCGCGCCCCCGGAACCGGAAGCCGCTCCCGCCGCCCATTCCAACGAGACTTCGCCTGCTCCGGCGGGCGAATCCCCGGCCGGCGCGGCGCCTCCGGTTTCCCCCGCACCCGACGAGGCGCCGCCCGCGCCCTCGCCCGCGCCCGAAGCGACACCGTCGCCGGTGTAGCATAGGCACCACGCGAGGAACGATGGAGAAACGCTGTCCCGATTGCGGCGCGACGCTTCCCCGGGGCGTGCCGGTCTGGGTCCGGCACCTCAAGGTGGCGGATGCCATGACGGTCGATCTCGTCACCATGGGCCCCGAAGAGAGCCTCATGCGGGCGGTGGAGCTGATGCAGAAGAAGGGGATCCGCCGCGTCCCCATCGTGGTGGCGGACACCCTGGTCGGTATCCTGGCCCAGGGCGACCTCAACCGCGCCCAGCCGTCCGCGCTGAAGGACTCCCAGGAGGAGTACGCGCGCGTGATGGAGGAGACGCCCGTCTCCCGCCTCATGATCCAGAACCCCGTGACCGTCTCCGACGAGACCTCGCTCGCCGACGCGGCCCAGACCCTCCACACGATGAAGTTCGGCGCGCTGCCGGTCACCCGGGATGGCCGCCTGGTGGGGATCCTCACCGACAGCGACCTCACCCGGTGCCTCATCGACCTGCTCGCCCACGGCGGATGAGCCACAGCCTGACCGCCCCCGGCGCTACGGGCGCGCCGGGAGCGGCGCAGGAGCCCGGCCCCGACGTCGAGACCTCGTCGGAGGGCTACGCACGCCGTTTCGCGGGAGGAGTCGGGGCCTGGTTCCTCGAAGCCCAGGCCCGGATCACGCTCGCGCTGCTCGCGCCCTGGCCGCGCGCCCGTGTGCTCGACGTCGGCGGAGGCCATGCTCAGCTCACGGGTCCGCTGGTGGAAGCGGGCTACGACGTCACCGTCTACGGCAGCCACGAACTGTGCGCCGCGCGCGTGCGCCCGTGGACCGAGAACGGGCGCGCGCGGTTCCAGGCGGGAAGCCTGGAGCGGCTCGCCGCCGCCGACCGCGCGTTCGACGTCGTGCTCTCCTATCGCCTCCTCCCGCATGTCGAGGCGTGGCGGGCGCTGGTGGGCGAGCTCTGCCGCGTGGCCGCGCGGGCCGTGCTCGTCGATTACCCGACGCGCCGCAGCCTGAACGCGATCGCCGGCCCCTTGTTCGAGATGAAGCGGGGGGTGGAGGGCAATACGCGGCCCTTCCTCGTCTTCCGGGACGCGGACGTGCGCGCCGCGTTCGTGGCCTCCGGCTTCGAGCCGACGGCGCGCGAGCCCGAGTTCGTGATGCCCATGGCCCTTCATCGCGCGATCGGGGTCGCGGGTCTTTCGCGGCTGGCCGAAGGCGCCTCGTCCCTCCTCGGCCTGCGCAAGCTGGTGGGATCGCCGGTCATCCTGCGGGCGGAGCGCCGTGGCTGAAGTGCTGGCGTCCGAAGTGCCCGCCGCGGAGCCGTGGGCGCTGGCCCTCTTCCGCCGCTCGGTCCTCAAGCAGCGCAAGTACGCCGAGATCGCCGCCGCCTTGGGCCCCACGGACGGCCTGCGCTGCCTGGACCTCGGCTCGGACAACGGCGTGGTGAGCCTGCTCCTGCGCCGTGCGGGCGGACGCTGGGCCTCCGCCGACCTCACCGCGGAAGCCGTCGCCTCCATCCGCGGCCTCGTGGGAACCGACGTCCAGCAGACGGACGGGGAGCGCCTGCCCTTCGCGGACGCGGAGTTCGACCGCGTGGTCGTCGTGGACATGCTCGAGCATGTCGCGGACGACGGACGGTTCGCGGCCGAGCTGGCCCGTGTCACGCGGCCGGGCGGACTCCTCGTCGTCAACACGCCGCACCTCAAGAAGACCGCCCTGCGCCGCGTCCGCCACGCCCTCGGGCAGACGGACGAAAAACACGGGCATCGGCGTCCCGGCTATACCCCGGAGGGCCTGGGCGCGCTTCTCGCCCCCGACTTCGCGCTGGAGTCCCATCACACGTATTCGCGTTTCTTCTCCGAAGCCGTGGACACGGCCATCAACGCGGGCCTGGGCGCCCTCGGAAAGCGATCTTCCGCCAAGGGCATGGTCGTGACGGGGGACGACGTCGGCCGCCACCGCAAGCTCTTCCGCGCCTACGGCGCGATCTACCCGGCGGTCTGGCTGGTCGCGCGGCTCGACGTCCTGGTGCCGGCTTCCGGCTACATGTTGATCGCGACCGCGCGGCGGCGAGGCTGAGTGGCGCCCAAGAGGTTCGGCCGCTACGAGGTCCAGCGGGAGATCGGCGAAGGGGCGATGGGGCGCGTGTACCGCTGCTTCGACCCCATGATGAAGCGCATCGTCGCGGTCAAGACGGTGAAGAAGGAGTTCCTCACCCGAGACACCCGCGAGGAGTACCTGCGCCGGTTCCGCCGCGAGGCCCAGGCCGCGGGAAAGCTCTCGCATCCGAACATCGTCAGCGTCTTCGACGTAGGCGAGGACTACTTCGTGATGGAGTACCTCGAAGGGTCCTCGCTGCAGGTCATCCTCCGCGACCGGGGACAGATCCCGGCCGATGAGGCCGTCGCCATCCTGAGCCCGCTGGCGGACGCGCTCGACTACGCACATCGCTCGGGCGTCGTGCATCGCGACATCAAGCCAGGCAACGTCTTCGTCCTCGCGGACGGCCGGCCCAAGCTCATGGACTTCGGGGTCGCGCACCTCGAGTCGTCGGCCATGACCGCCCAGGGCCATTTCTTCGGCTCGCCGTCGTACATGGCCCCGGAGCAGGTGTCAGGGGGGCAGGTCGCGGCCGCGGCCGACCTGTTCTCGCTCGGAGTCGTGGCCTACGAGATGATGACGGGCCACCGGCCGTTCGAAGGCGCGAGCATCACCGCGATCATGTATCGCGTGGTCAACGAGGATGCGCCCGCTCCGAGACAATGGGACTTCGACCTGCCCGCGGTCTACGACGACATCTTCAAGCGCGCGCTCGGCAAGAACCCGGCCGAGCGCTATCCGGATGCGGCCGCCCTCGTGCGCGCGCTCGAGAAGCGCGAGTTCGTGCCCGTGCCCGACGAGGTGCTCGCGCACCTCGAGGAGACGCTGAGCCCGAGCGAGGCGAGGGCCCTGGCCGCGGCCACGGGAAAGGGATCCATCACCCCCGTGCCGATCGAGCTCCTGGGCGCGGTGGAGACGACCGACTTGCAGACGGCGCTGGCGAACGAGGCCGCGCGCACACGTGCCCCCCGCCGCCGAGGGATCGCCTTTGCCGGGGCCGGACTGGCCGCCGGCCTCATCGCCTTGTACGTGGCGCGCGGGTCCGCGCCCGACCCTGCGCCTCCTCCCCTGCCGTCGCGCCCGGGGGGGCTCCGCATCGAGACGGATCCGGCGGGGGCCGCCGTCACCCTGGACGGGCAGAGCGCGGGCGAGTCCCCGGTGGCCCTCCTCTCCGTGCGCCCTGGCGTGCACATGGTGCGCGTCGCGCGCGACGGCTACGCTCCCGCTGGCCTGACCCTCGAGGTCCGCAACGGCGAGCCGCTGCTGCCCCTGCGGTTCGTCATGGAGCCGCTGGCGGCCAAGCTGCGCGTGGTCTCCGAACCCCCGAACGCGGTCGTGCGCGTGGACGGCAAGGCGGTGGGGACGACGCCGCTCGAAGCGCTCGAGCTGGCACCCGGGCGCCACGAGGTCCGGCTGGAGCGCCGCGGCTACGCGGCGGCCACCCAGACCGTCGAAGGGCGCGGCGGGCAGACGGTGGAGGTGTCCCTCAAGCTCGAGCCCGATCGCTCGACCCGCGCGGCCTCGAGCGCGCCGTTGATTTCCCTCCCCGTCCGCCGTGGGGACCTGGTGGTGATGGACGCGACGGTGACGCCCCCCCAGCGGATCAAGGGTGAAGCCGCCAAGTATCCCGAGATGGCGCAGAAGTTCCGTTTCCTCGGCAAGGTGACGGTCGAATTCACGGTCGATGAGAACGGTCGGCCGCAGGATTTGAAAGTGATCGAATCGGCGGGCGAGATCTTGAACGCCGCCGTCGTCGACGCCATCAAGGGCTGGCTGTTCACGCCCGCGCGCAAGAACGGCATACCCGTGAAGGTGCGCTGGCAGTGGACCCAGGAATTCCGCGATAAGTAGGGTCTCTCGTCAGTCCGCGAGGAGCGCCTCCAGCGAGGCTCCTGGCGCCAGCTCTTCCGGCGCCCGGCCGCGACGGAAGACGCGCGCGGAGGCGGCGCCTCCCACTCGCCCGCCGGTCCCCTCGATCCGCAGCCACGTCCCCTCGCGCAGCCCGACCACGGGCACGTCGTTCTCCTCGTGGAACTCGCGGATGCGGTCCTCGCGCGTCTCGCCCATGTGGCGGGACCCCGGATCCGGATCGAGGTAGTGGGGGTTGATCTGGAATGGAACGATGCCGAGCGCCTCGAAGCGGGGGGGCTGCACGATCGGCATGTCGTTGGTGGTCTTGATCGTGGGGCACACGACGTTGATGCCGGCGCTGGCCCCCAGGTAGGGCACCCCGTCGCGGACGCGGCGGCGCAGGGGCTCGAGCAGCTCGGACTCCTGCAGCGTCTTCAGGAGGCGGAACGTGTTGCCGCCGCCCACGAAGACGGCCTCCGCGGAGCCGAGCAGACGGCGGCCGACGGCGTTCGCCGTCAGCTCGTCCACCTCGATCCCCTCCGTCGCGAAGCGGGCCCGAGCCTTGGCCACGTAGGCGGCGCGGTCGTGCAGGGCGAAGGGAACGAAGACGAGGCGCCGGGCCGTGCCCAGCAGGACGCGGACCTCGTGCATGGCGTGGTCGAGGTAGCCCTGTCCATGGTTGGTCGAGTTGCTCAGGAGTAGCAGGTTTCGCATGGTCTATACCAGGCGGCGCTCGCTGTAGAAGGCGGCCAGGGCGGTACGCTCGGCCGCGATGCGGGCCAGGTCCCAGCCGAACTCGTGGGCCATCACGGAGGCCACGACGCCGACGTCTTCGACGGACGGCTCGCCCCCGCTGCCGAGATCGAGCCGCCGCAGCACGGCGTCGCCGAGGGAGAGCGCCATCTCCTTCTGCACGGCCGTCCGCGCGCGGTCGCGGAGCGGGCCCTCGAGCAGGCGTGCCTCGGGCAAAGGGGTGATGGCGGTGCGGCTGGGCACGTGGGGACGCTCGAGCTTCTGCTCGATGACGTCCACCGCGTGCTCCGCGACGGCCCGCGCCGTCGTGTATTTCGCGGCCACGATGGTGAGCAGCCCGGGGACGCCGTCCGCGTGGTCGTGATCGATGAGGCGCGACCGCGAAACGAGGCCGTTGCCCTTGCCCGCTCCCGGCACCAGCCCCTGGTGGACGAGAGCGACGTCGGCCGCCTCGAGCCCGGCCCAGGGAAACGCGCGCGCCGCTTCGGCCAGGAAGTCGGCGGCCAGGGTCCGGGCCGTCGTCGTGGCCGGCGCGTACGCGGTGCCGATGATGGTCCGGTCGCGCCAGGGCACCGCGAAGAGGTAGCGGCCGCCGCCACGCACTCCGACGGCAACGTCGCGCGTGATGGCCCGCCGCAGGACGAGGTTGACCGCGCGCAGGGGATTGACCTTCGGCGCGGGCACTCCGGCCCCATGGGTGAGAGCGTCCACGCCGAGACCGGCCGCGTTGAGGACGACCTCGCCTTGGACCTGGATCGTGCCCCCGGTCAACGCGTCCTGGGCGACGACGCCGGTGACCGTCTCCTCGTCGCGGGTCACACCCGTCACGGTGAGCCGGTTCGCGACGACCGCTCCCGCATCCGCCGCCGCATGCAGCAGGGCCAGGACGAGGCGCTCGCTGCTGTCCACCTGCGCATCCCACCAGCGGACGCCCCCGCGGCCGCCGGGACCCAGGCCCGGCACGAACCCCGCCGCCTCCCTCGCTCCGAGGACGGCGGCGCGGCCGGCCGGCGCGGCCGTGGGTACGTCGCGCGAAAGGAGCCTGGCCGTGGCCACGCCCAGGGCGAGCGCCGACCGGCCGTGCATCCCCCGGCCCGAGGCCAGGGCCAGGAAACCCAGCGGGCGGACGAGGGCGGGGGCGATGGTCATGAGCGCCCGCCGCTCGCGCGCCGACTCACGCAGTCCCGCGACGTCGAGCCTCTGGAGATGGCGCAGGCCGCCGTGGATCGTCTTCAGGCTGTTCCAGGAGGCGCCGGCGCCGAAATCGTCGGCTTCCAGGAGGCCGACGCTGAGCCCGCGCGAGGCCGCTTCCCAGGCCGCGGCCGCCCCGTGGATCCCTCCACCCACGATGACGACGTCGTGGTTGCGGTGGGTCAGCGTGTGGAGGTCGCGGCGGAGCACGGTCGGACGATAGCATTCGCCCCGCCGCGGTAGTGAAACCGCTTCTAACGATGGCGCGCCGCCGTGCGCGCGGGCGTCGTGGCCGGAAGCTCCTCCCCCGTGATGGCCGGCGGAGTGAACGCGCTGCGGAAGACCTCGTTCGCGAAGAAGTTCCGACCGTCCATCGGGACCATCATGATCTGCATCTTGTCGGAGAGCCGCTCGGCCACGATCTTCTGGATGAGGAGCGGGTTGTCCTTCAGCACCTCGGACTCGAGCTTCATGCGCTCCGAATCCGCCTGGCCCATCACCCGCACGCGGTGCGCGTCCGCGCCCGCGATCAGGGTCAGCTTCTGGACCTCGGCCTTGCTGTCGATGACCTTGGCCTCCGCCGCCGCCTCCGCGTTCTTGAGCGTCGCCTCCTTGCGCGCCTCCGCCTCCAGCCGGCTCTGCTGGATCTGCTTCTCCTTGAGGGGCAGCGTGTGCTGCATGGCATCCGCCTCCGCCTTGGCCTGGAGGACGCGCACCTGCCCGAGCGCTTCGGCGGCCTTGACCTGGCGGATGCGGTCCGCTTCCGCCTCCAGCTCGGCCGTCCGGACTTCCTTCTGCTTGATCTCGACGTCGAAGACCATGCGCTCCGCCTGCTGCTGTTTCGTGAGCAGGGCCTCCAGTCCCTTCGCGTACTCCGCGGGCAGGACGATGTCGCGCAGCATGACGTCCTTCACCACGATGCCGTCTTCGCCGAGCTTGGCCGCGATGATGTCGGCCGCGCGCTGGCGGACCTCCTCCCGCCGGGTCGCGAACACCTCGCGCACCATGTAGTTCGGCACGACCTCGCGGAAGGCGCTGGCCACCACGACCGGCACCAGGTCCCCGTCGACGTCGGGCGGAAGGTCGGCGTGGATGTGGGCGAGCCGCTGGGGGTCGAGGCGGTAACGCACGCCCACGGCCAGGCCGACGGCGAGTCCCTCCTTGGACTGGACGGAGAGCGGCTCCGGCGCCGTCTTCCCCACCGCGGCTGGCCAGAGATGATCGCGGATGTCGTAGAGCACGACGTCTTCGAGCAGCGGCTTCACCACGTGCACGCCCGGGTAGAGGGGGCCGGGGCGCGTGCCCCAGAGCTGGCTGACGCGGACGCCCGCGCGCCCGCTGGGGACGACGACGATGCTCAGCCCATAGAGAAGGAAGAGGGCGCTGACCGCGGCTTCACGCCGCGCGCGCTTCCAGCGGACGGGGGGCAGCGGCTCGGGAATGGGGCCGTCGAGGGAAGGAGGCGCGGCGGCCAGGCGCCGGCGCTGCTCATCCCGGCG
>Ga0207648_10001725_pt1 | contig 23929 bp, 21 predicted proteins | sample KBSMisM32_FD_184310 | JGI IMG/M metagenome (GOLD analysis project Ga0207648, IMG submission 184310) | Miscanthus rhizosphere microbial communities from Kellogg Biological Station, Michigan, USA - KBS Miscanthus M3-2 (SPAdes) (version 2) | ecosystem: Host-associated > Plants > Roots >...
TGCTGCACGCGCTGCCAGCCATGGTTGCGTCCGCCGGTCTCGGGAGCGCTCGTGGCCGAACCCGCGCCGAGGCTGTTGTTGCTGGCCTGCTCGTCCCAGAACACGTTCACCTTGTCGCGCTGGGAGACCTGGAAGGAGAGTCGCAGCGCCGGCTGCAGCGGACCGCGGCCGCCCGAAATCGCGGGACGGCTCTCGTCGGCGACGTAGCCCCACTTGTCCGGCTGCCATTCGTTCTTGTTGTAGAACATGCCGGGAACGTTGCTCTCGCTGCCGCGGTAATAGCCGAGGAAGTAGAACCAGATTTTGTCCTTCTTGATCGGACCGCCGAGCGAGTAGCTGGTGTCGTAGATGTAGTTGGTCTTGGCCGGAGTGCGCAGGCCAGCCGCCTTCAGTTCATCGGTGTAGTTGCTCGACTGCATGCCGCCCTTCAGTCCGCTGAAGAAGGCGTGCGAGCGGAACGTGTTGCCGCCGGTGCGCGGCACGATGTTGATCGTCGGGCCGCCGACTTCGGTTTCACCCAGGCCGCCGGCCGTCGTGATGGCGATCTCGGCCGCGTTCTCGACGTCCTGCCGGTAGCCGGACACGCCGCCGCCGTTGAGGGAAGCGCCGGTGTTCAGGCCATCGACCTGCGCGCGCCCTTCGTTGCCGCGGCCGCCGCGGCCGCCGAACACCACCATGCCGGGGCTCAGCTGCACGTTCGGCACGCCGCCGCCGCTCTGCACCATCGACGGAATCAGCACCATCACGCCGGCGTAGCCTTTGGCGGTGGGCAGTGCCTGTACGAGCTCGCTGTCGAGCGTGCGCTGCCGCTTGGCGCTCTGCACGTCCACGATCGGGCTCTCGCCGGTGACGGTGATCGTCTCCTCGAGGCCGCCGACCGCCATGTCGGCGTTGACGGTGGCAGTGAATTCCGACGCCAGCACGAGGCCGTCGCGCTTGTATGTCTTGAAGCCGGGCAGCGTGAACGAAACCGCGTAGCTGCCCGGACGCAGATCGACGATGCGGTAGACGCCGCTACTGTCGGTAACAGCAGTCCTGACTTTTTCAATCAGGACATCACTGGAGGCTTCGACGGTGACGCCAGGGAGTACCGCCCCGGAGGTATCCCGGACGACACCGGTGATCGACGATTGGGCGTACGCGACGCCGGGCGCGAAGGCCAATACGACCAACAGCAGCAATTGCCACGCGTTTCTGCGCATCTGCACTCTCCCCCGGAAAAGGTTCGTATCGCGCCGGCGACCCCCGCCTCACTGCTGCCGGTGGCCTGCACGAGCCCGCTGAGGCAGCGTGTTTATACGTCCTTCGCATCAACAGGTCAACGACTGAAATTAATGCATTCGTGCTAGGTGGGATAGACTTTGCCCACGCATGTCAGGGGCCGGCGGGCGGCGGACCACGGGTAAAACGACTACGGGGTTAGCGTTCGTGTTGGCGATGGCGGTCGTGGCACCCGCGGCCGCCCAAGTGAGCCTGGTGGGCGAGTGGAGCCCGCGCTACCACGAGGATCAGCCCGAACGGATTCCAGGCCCCGAGCTGGGCGACTATACCGGGCTTCCGATCACCGACGGCGCGCGGCTCGCCGCCGACAGCTGGGACGCGTCGCGTCTGACCCTGCCCGAGCACCAGTGCAAGGTGCACAACGCGCCCTACATCTACCACGGGCCGCTGCAGTTCCGCGTCACCGAGGAGCGCGACCTGCGCACGCAGCGCGTGATCGCCTACAAGCACTACATCAACACCTACGAGCAGGAGCGCACCATCTGGATGGATGGGCGGCCGCACCCGCCCGAGTGGGCGCCGGCGACGTGGATGGGATTTTCCACCGGGAAGTGGGAGGGGGACATCCTGGTGGTGTCCACGACGCACATCAAGCAGGAGTGGATTCGCCGCAACGGCATTCCCAACAGCGATCGCTCGACCATGATCGAGCACTTCATCCGTCATGGCAGCACGCTGACGCATCTCGTGCAGTGGACCGATCCGGTCAATCTCACCGAGCCGCTCGTTCGCAGCGAAGACTTCGTGCTGCAGGAGCGCAGCGCCGGGAGCTGGCTGTGGCCGTGTGAATACGTCGACGAAGTGGTCGACCGTCCACGCGACGAAGTGCCGCACTATCTGCCGGGGAAGAGCCCCTACGCCGGCGACTTCGCCTATCGCTACGGCATCCCGGTCGAGGCCGCCGCCGGCGGCGCCGCCACCATGTATCCCGAGTACCAGGAGCGGCTCCGCACGCTCCCGCGGCCGCCCAAGCCCGCCGGGTCGAAGTGAGGACGTGGCTGCAGGCCTTCAGGCCTGCCTCAGTGGCTGTCGTCGCGCTCGTTACCGTGCTGGGTGTCGATACCCAGACGCAGCAGGCCGCCTGGGACAACAGCGGTGACATCAAAGTGTTCCCCGTGCAGGGCAAGGTGTCGCTCCTGGTCGGCGCCGGCGCCAACGTCGCGGTGCAGGTCGGGCCGGAGGGGGTGCTGGTCGTCGACAGCGGCCTCGAGGCGCACGCCCCGAAACTGCTCGCCGCCATCCGCGCGCTGTCCGACGCGCCGATCCGCTGGCTGGTGAATACCAGTTTCCTGCCCGATCACACGGGCGGCAACGCCCTGCTGGCGAAGAACGGGTCCAACACGCAAGGCAACCCGCTGCCGATCGTCGCGCACGAAAACGTCCTGGCGCGGTTGTCCGCGCCGGCCGGCTCCGCGACAGTGGCGCCCACCGCGGCGTGGCCCACGGACGCCTACGTAAAGCGCACGAAGGATTTCTTCTTCAACGGCGAACCGATTCTCGTCTACCACCCCGAGGCGGGCGTGACCGACGGCGACTCGATCGTTCACTTCCGGCGATCGGACGTGCTGGTGGCCGGCGAAACGTGGAACACCACGCGATATCCGATCATCGACCGTGCGCACGGCGGCGGCGTGCAAGGGGTGATCGACGGGCTGAACTATCTGCTCGACATCGCGGTGCCGGAGCATGAGCAGGAAGGCGGCACGTTCGTGATCCCCGGGCACGGACGCGTGGGCGACGAAGCCGATGTGCTCGAGTACCGCGACATGGTGACGATCGTGCGCGATCGCATCAGAGACATGGTGCAGCGCGGACTCACGCTGGCGCAGGTGAAGGCGGCGAGGCCGACGCTCGACTACGACCGTCAGTACGGCGCCGACACGGGGCCGTGGACGACGAGCCAGTTCGTGGAGGCAATCTACGCGGACCTCTCAGCAGGGCTCAAGCCCCGCCCTGCGACCAACGGTGTGCGCAAATGAGGCGGGCCGCGTTCGTCGTCCTCGCGCTCGCTGCGCGTCTGGCCGCGCAATCCGCGGAACCGACGCCGCGCAGCCTCGCGCCCATCGATCTCACCGGCTACTGGGTGTCGATCGTGAACGAGGACTGGCGCTGGCGGATGCTGACGCCGCCCAAGGGCGACATCTCCAGCGTGCCGGTCAACGCCGAGGGGCGGCGCGCCACCGAGGCCTGGGACTACGCGCGCGAGCAGACGGCGGACAACGCGTGTAAACCATTTGGCGTCGGCGGCCTCACCCGCATGCCCGGACGCCTGCACGTCACCTGGCAGGACGATCGCACGCTGAAGCTGGAGTTCGATGCCGGCACCCAGACACGCCTGCTGCGCTTTGGCCAGGCACCGCCGTCGCCCGCGCCGACCTGGCAGGGCGATTCCGCGGCGGCGTGGGAGTTTGCAGGCGGCGTCGAGACGGATCGCAACGGGATTCCGGCGGCGACGGCCGCGGGTCGCGGCGCGCGCCCGCGCGCCGATGCACCGAAAGGTGGGTCGCTGCGCGTCACGACCACCAACTTCCGTCCGGGCTTCCTGCGGAAGAACGGCGTGCCGTACAGTGCGACCGCGAAGATCGAGGAGTACTTCGACCGCATCACCTACCCGAACGGCGAGACGTTCTTACTGGTGCGGACGGTCGTGGACGACCCGGTCTACCTGCAGCTGCCGTTCATCACGAGCACGAACTTCAAGCTGGAGAAGGACGGCGCGAAATGGCACCCGACACCGTGCGCCATCGATCCGCCGGTGGTCAGGCCTCTGCCAAGTCGCTGAAGCGATACCCCATCCCGATGACGGTCTCGATCTGCTTGCCGGCCGTGCCGAGCTTGCCGCGCAGACGCGAGACGTGCACGTCCACCGAACGCGTTTCGATCTCGAGGTCGAAGCCCCAGACGCGCTCGAGCAGCCGGTCGCGTGAGATCACCCGGTTGCGGTTCTCGATCAGGAACTTCAGCAGCTCGAACTCCCGCCGCGTCAGGGTGACCGCCGCGTTGTCCACGCGGATGGAGATGGCGTCGAAGTCGACGAACAGGTGCTTGCCCTTGTACGGTGCCGGGCCGGTGGGCGGCGCCTGCCCCTTGGCCCGGCGCATCGCCGACTTGGCGCGCGCCACGAGCTCGCGGGGGCTGAACGGCTTGGTGATGTAGTCCTCGGCGCCGAGCTCGATGCCCGTCACGCGGTCGGCCTCGCTGGCGCGGGCCGTGAGCATGATGATCGGGATGCTCGCCGTCGCCGGCCGGTGACGCAGGATGCGGAAGAGCTCGAGCCCGTCGAGGAGCGGCAGGCTGAGATCGAGGAGGATGAGATCCGGCGGGTCGCCGTTGACGGCGGTCAGCGCCGCCGCGCCTGTTCCGACGATGTCTGCCTTGATTTCGCCCCCACGCTCGAGGGCGTGCTTGATGAGATCGGCGATATCGCGCTCGTCCTCGACAATGAGCACGCGCCTGGACCCCGCCCGGTTCGGGATCGTCGCCGCCTGGACCACTGCTGCATCTCCCACTTTGTGACCGTCCTGAGCCGACAGTACCGAGCAGGCGTTTCGCGCACTTGTCCGGTCTGTTAATTCCCGGTTAATAGGACTGGTAGGACGGGTGGGACAGGTGGGACGGGTAGGTGAGAACGCTTGTAGAGGGCGGTCTTTAGACCGCCCTGCAACTACAGCGTCTTCATGTATTCCAGCAGCGCGCGTTTGGAGGCGGCGGGCAGCTCTGTCCCGTACGTGTGGCCGGCGTTGCTGTTGCCGGGCTGGGACGTGTCCAGAAATGTGCCTTCGCGTTGCGCCTCGGGGCCGGTGGTGACGAAGCCCACCCGCCCGGGGTCGTACACGTCGTAGCCGCGCCAGAACTGCTTTGGTCTCGCCGCGACGGGCTCGAGCAGGTCGGCGAGTGAGGGCACCGAGCCGTTGTGCAGGAAGGGCCCGGTGAGCCACAAGCCGTCCATCGGCATGGTCACGTAGCCGTTGGTGCTACGGAAGTTCGAGAACTTCCACGAGCGCCCCGCGCCGAACGCGTTGTACGCCGTGGCTGCGGACTTGGTCCACATGTCCATCCGGTGCCGGTCGGTGCCCACCTCGGTCTGCGGGATGATCGTGCCGGTGCGCTTGCCACCCGGCCCGTGGCACTCGGCACACGCGGTGGCCCACACCGCGGCACCCTGCTGCGCGAGCGCGGCGTCGATCGGGTACGGATACTTCGGCACCGGCGCTTTGAGGAGATAGTCGGTGATGCGCCGCAGGCTCGACCGCGTCTTCGGATCGGCGTCGTCCCAGTGCGCCAGATCGCGGTCGGCCCACTGCTTGGTGGCGCCGTCGCCAAGCGCCGACGACAACACGACCTCGCGCAGCGACGTGTTCAAGCCGTCCCAGTGGTAGGCCTGGCCGTTACGCCGCGCCAGTGCCCACACGGGCACCATGTCCGAGTTGCCGATCGTGGCGTCCATCGGCTGACGCAGCATGCGGAACTTCACGGGGTTGAACGGATCGATGCGTCCCCGGCCCCAGTCGGGCCGCGACCGCATCCAGCCATCCTGGTCCGCGCGCTGTCGCAGCAGCTCGCGCCGGGCGGTCGGGATGATCGCGAAGCGATAGAGCAGCTGGTCGAAGAACGACAGCCGCGTGTTGCGCGAGATCTCCGCGAGCAGCGTGTCGGCGTTGAAGCGCGGGTCGGCCGCCGCCGCGAACAGGAAGCGGACGTACGCCTGCGGTGCCGTCTGGTGCGAGGCGCCCGCGGCGACGATGGTCGCGGGCTCGTCGGGCCGTGTGCGGTAGCTCGCCGCGTGGCACATCGCGCAGTTGATGCCGACGCGTGGAAAGCCTACGGTGACCTTCGAGAGACCGATCGGCAGCTCGCGCCCGTCTCTGGTCACGAATCCGACCGACGCATACCCGCCGGGAGCCGGCAACAGATCGGGAAAGACGCGGGGAAGGACGAGCCAGATCCAGTACGGCACGCCTTCGGCCGCCTCGGTGCCGACCGATCCGAACAGGAAGTGATCCTCGTCCGACGCGAAGTACGGCGCCGGCTCCTCGCGGAAGAAGCGCTCGTATACCAGGATCGCGCCCGCCGTGCCGCCGACGACCAGCAGCGCGAACGCGAGACGGCGCAGCGTGCGCCACGAGAGCCAGGTCACGCGCGAGCCCCCGCGGGCTTCGCGGTCAGCGTACCGGTGGCGCCGTTGATAGCCACCAGCAGGAGAAGCAGCTCGGGAACGAGGAACACGAGGTCGAACAGGCCGAGCATCCGGTAGGTGGCCTGCGGCACGAAGAACAGAACGCCCGCGGCGCGGCTGGCGATGGCGAACCACGCCACGATGCGGTAGCGATCCAGGTCGGTGGCCGCCGGCGTGTAGAAGACACTGAGGATGATGAGCAGGAGACCGGCAAACCGTGGCCACAGCAGAGGCGTGGCGGTGGGAAGCCCGACGCGGTCCATCATGAAGTCGGGCGCCGCCAGAGTGGGCAGCGCCAGCGCCAGGTTGGCGAAGATGCCCAGCCAGATCACGCGCTTGAGCCAACGCCCGGCGGTCGTGTCGTTGATCATCGCCAGCTCCGTCCCGTTAGAAGGTCTTGAGGTATTCCACGATGGCATCCTTGTCGCCGCCCGGCAGCGACGTGCCGTACTCGTGGCCCATGTTGCCGTTGCCCGGCACGCTCGTGTCGTAGCGGCTGAAGCGGTGCCCGCCCTCTTCCGCGACGGTGGTCACGAAACCCACCCGAGCCTGGTCGTACACGTCGTAGCCGCGATAGAACGCGGCCGGCCGTTCGGCTGGTGCGTTCAGGAGGTCGCGCAGCGTCGGGACCGATCCGTTGTGCAGGTACGGCGCCCGCGCCCAGATGCCGTCGAGCGGCTGGTTCGCGTAGCCATGCGTCTTGCGGAACCGGGTGAAACGGTAGCGCGAGTCGGGAAACAGCCCGTACTGGTTGAGCGCGAACGTTTCGGTGTACGAATCGAGGCGGTGACGGTCGGTCTTGATCCGATCGATGTCTTCCACCTGCCCCATGCGGTCGCCGCTCTTGACCCCGGTGCGGAAGCGATGGTCGCCGTGACAGCTTTCACAGTGCTGGCGGTAGAGCGCTTCGCCGCGTGAGGCGAGCGCGCTGTCGACCGAGTACGGATACGAGGGCGGCGGCAGCGTCCAGATCCAGTCGCGCACGCGCTTCAGGCCAGCGTGGTCGACCGTGACCGGGGTGATCCCCGCGCCGAGGCCGGCGCTGAGATTGCGCTCGTCCACCGAGTCGTTGTCGCCGTCCCAGTGCAGGTGCATGCCTTCGCGCGGCGCCTGGTTCCACAAGGACGGGAAGTCCGACGCACCCAGGAGCTCCGACGATGGCAGGTGGTCGAGGTTCCAGTTGAACTGGATGGCCTTATAGGGGTTGAACGTGTCGACGCGGCCGCGCCCCCAGCGTGGTAGCCGGTCGCGGAGAATCGGGTCGATCCGGTTCTTGAGGTCGAGGGTCTGCAGCTTGAGCCGGTCCATCAGGCCGGTGCGCAGCAGCAGGCGCTCGAAGGAGTCGGGGCCACCCCGCTGCGGGAACGTGGCTCGCACGGACTCGGCGGTGACGCGTGAATCGAGCGTGCACTCGAGGACGAACTGCACCAGCCCTTGAAGATCCAGTTGGTGGGCGGGCATACCGAGCACCACGCGCGGGGCCGAGGTGGGCGTGTCGCGCACGGTGCCGCTGTGGCACACGGCGCAGTTGAGGCCCACGTGATCCAGGCCGATGCGATGGCGCCGCGACACGCCGACGGGCAGCTCGTGGCCCGGCTCGACGATCAGGCCGAGGTCGGCGTAGCCGCCCGGCAGGCGATCGCGACAGATCGTCGGAAGGGCGCGGAATACCCAATAGGGCGGCAGCACGCCACCGACCGGACGCAGCAGCGACACGCCCGGCTCGCTCCCGATCGATCCGTACTTGTAGTGGTCTTCGATGTCCGTGTAGCGCTGCGGGGCGTCAGCGGTGAGCGTGAGAGCGAGCCACAGAGCCGACAACACGACGACGCCGACCAGCACGCCGAGCGCCCACCGCACACTCGTGCGCTCGAAGAAGTGTTCGTTTGACGCGCCCATGCAGTTGATAACGACGAGGTGTGAGTGCCTGAACCCGCCGTCGCGATAAATCACTTCGGCGGGAGAAGCTGGCGCATCTTACACTCACACCGTTGAGATCGAAGCTGAAGTGGATATACGGATGAGATTGCAACGACAGAGGAGCGAATGATGACGACTCGCATGTGGATGGTGACCGCCGCCGTGGCCGTGTTCAGCAGCGGATGCTCGCTGGCGACGAGTGTCCGGCAGAACACCGAAGCCATCGGTGGCAGTACGAAGGCCATCGACGGCAACTCGCAGGCGATTCGCGACTCGACGGCTGCCACCGGGAATCTCGTGCCGGCGCTGCAGGGCGTCGAGCGGCTGCGGATGCCGATGGAAGCCGTCGCCGCGCTTGATCCCACGCTGAAGGGGGTGGCCGCGCTGCGCGAGCCGATGGGTTCAGTGGCCGCGCTGGACCCGAGCATGCGCGCGCTGGCCGCGCTGCAGACGCCGATGAGCCGCCTGGTGGAAATCCGGCCGGGACTCGAAGCCACCGCTGCGCTGGGGCCCTCGATGGATCGCCTGGCCCGCATGCGTCCGAGCCTGGAGGCGGTGGCCGGGCTGCACGAGTCGCTGGACCGTGTGGCCGGGCTCGACACGCAGCTGGCCTCGGTGGCGGCGCTCAAAGGATCTATGGATCAGTTAGGCGGGCTTCGGACGCCGATGGAGCGCCTCGCCGCGCTCGAAGCGCCGATGACGCGTGTGGCGGAACTCGGCTCGCTCTTCTCGATCTTCAACCGGCCATGGCTGCTCGTGATTGCGGGCCTGGTCGCGCTGGCGGCATGGGGTGCCGTAACGTACGTGGCCGTCAAGCTTGCCATTGTCAGCGCCGCGAAAGTGACGCGGACTCAGCCGTCGTAGTGCGGTCGTAGTGCAGAACGGCTGAGCGCACGTTGACTTGTCGATTGCGCGGCGCTACTTTGGCGCCGGCGATCGGATGAGCGGCGAGTTCGTGCGCGGCTCGTCCGACGTTACTCACGTAGAGCACCAGACCTCCGACCGTTCAGCCACCAACCCAGTGGAGTGTGCCCGATGAGCCGCGACACGATTTCCCGCGACAAACAGTGGTACGAGCTTCCGCGCCCCGCCGCGATGAAGAAACTGATCGAAGTGCGCGACGAGCTGCGCAAGAAGAACCTCTACGACACTGAAGAGCCGAAGCTCCCCGAGGCACAGGGTCCCGTTGCCGAGGATCTGAAGGCGGCCCGGACCGTCGACGGCAGCTACAACGATCTGAAGTGCCCGATGATGGGTGCGACGGGGCGCCGGTTCGGCCGCAACGTCCCCCTCACCGAGGCGGTGCCGGACACGGCCAACCTGCTGAATCCGAATCCGCGGGAGATCAGCAACGCGCTCTTCACTCGTACGAAGTTCCAGCCGGCCACGATTCTCAACGTGCTGGCGGCGGCGTGGATCCAGTTCCAGGTGCACGACTGGTTCGTGCACGCCAAGGGGACCAACGACGACACCTTCAACCTGCCGCTGGCCGATAACGACTCGTGGTTCGAGCGCCCGATGCGGGTGCCCAAGACGCCGGTGGACCCGCCGACGGTGGCCAATTCGAACCGGCCGCCGGCGTACATCAACAAGAACTCGCACTGGTGGGACGGCTCGAACATCTACGGCAGCACGCCCGAAGAACACAAGGCCGTCCGGACCGGCTCCGGCGGCAAGATTCGGGTGAAGGACGATGGGCGCCTGTTCTTCGACGAGACCGTCGGCACGGAGATCACCGGCAGCCGCGACAACCTGTGGGTGGGGCTGAGCCTGCTCCACAGCCTGTTTTCCCGCGAGCACAACGCGGTGTGCGACATGTTCATGCAGGCGCATCCCGACTGGGACGACCAGCGGCTGTTCCAGCAGTCGCGTCTCGTGCTTTCGGCCCTGATGGCGAAGATCCACACCATCGAATGGACGCCGGCCATCCTGCCGCATCCGCTCCTGGTGCTGGCGCTCAACACCAACTGGCACGGCATCGCGCCCGGGCTCCAGAAGGTGTTCCACGACCTGGCCGACAACGATCTGCTCAGCGGGATCCCGGGGTCGCCGACCGATCATCACGGGGCGCCCTACTGCCTGACCGAGGAGTTCGGGTCGGTGTATCGGCTGCACTCGCTGATGCCGGACGACTACGAGATCCGCTCCGTGAAGGACGGGAAACTACTGGCGTCGTACGAGCTGCCGGAGATGTCTGGCCGCGCCGGGCGCAAGGTGATCGAGAAGTTCGACTGCGCCGATCTCTGGTACTCGCTGGGGGTCGCGTATCCAGGCGCGCTGCGGCTGCACAACTTCCCGAAGCACCTGCAGAACCTCCACAAGGACACCACCGGCGAGCGGCTCGACCTCGCGGCGGTGGACATCCTGCGCGACCGCGAACGCGGCGTCCCGCGCTACAACCAGTTCCGCCGCCTGTTCCATAAGCCGTCAGTGAAGACCTTCGACGAGCTCTGCGACAACAAGGAATGGGCCGAGGAGATCAAGCGCGCCTACGGCGGCGACATCGAAAAGGTCGACCTGCTGGTGGGGCTGATGGCCGAGCCGCTGCCCGAGGGCATGGGCTTCAGCGATACGGCGTTCCGTGTCTTCATCCTGATGGCCTCGCGGCGCCTCAAGAGCGACCGCTTCCTGTCTGCCGAGTACGGGCCGGCGCGCTATACGCAGGAAGGCATCGACTGGATCGAGAACCACTCGCTGATCGACATCCTGAAACGGCACGAGCCCGGCGTGAAACCGGCGCTCGACGGCGTCACCAATGCGTTTCACCCGTGGCGGAAGGTGGGCTAGTCATGGCGTTCGACACGATTTTTCAGCCGCTGAAATTCAAGAACCTCACGGTGAAGAACCGGCTGTTCCGCTCGAACATCTCCGGCCGGTTCGACAACTACGACGGCTCCGGGAACCAGGCGCGCATCAACTGGGAGACGAAGTTCGCCAAGGGCGGCGTGGGCGCCATCATCTCCTCGTTCGTGCCGGTGCACCTGCGCGGCCGCATCGTGCCGAACTACGCGATGATCGACCACGACAACAAGATCCCGTTCTGGCGCGCGGTGGGGAAGGCCGTGCACGAGCACGACTGCAAGTTCATCATGCAGTTGAGCCACGGCGGCCGGCAGCGGGACATCAACGGGGTCGAGTACCCGCGCGGGCTGTCCTCCACGGGCAAGAAGGATCCGCTGCACGGGTTCGAGTGCGACGCGATGACCACCGCCCAGATCAAGGAGGTGGTCGGCTATTTTGCCGAAGGCGCCAGGCGTGCGCGTGAGGCGGGGCTGGACGGCGTGGAGCTGCACGGCGCCAACGGCTATCTCATCACGCAGTTCCTGAGCTCGGCGATCAACGACCGCAAGGACGAGTACGGGGGGACGCTCGAGAACCGGGCCCGCTTCGTGCTCGACATCGTCAGGGCGGTCCGCGCCAAGGTCGGCAACGACTTCCACTTCCAGATGAAGATCAGCGCGGTGGAGTACGCCGATGCGCTGTCGCCGCTGCACATCGGCGACGCGGGCAACACCCTGGAGGACTCGATTCAGGTATGCAAGTGGCTGGTCGAGGCCGGGATCGACGCCCTTCACGTGTCGACCGGAGCGTTCTTCCCGCATCCGAAGAATCCGTGCGGGTCGGATCTGCCAGTGGACGACCTGGTCAAGAGCTACGACACCATGATCTCGAGCGGCGAGCGCACCTTCGCCAACTTCCTGCTCTTCCACGGCGCCTCCGGCCAGCTGGCGCGGCAGCAGTGGAACAAGGAAGCCGGGCCGGCCAACGAGATCGAAGGGAAGAACCTGCCCGACGCGCATGCCATCAAGGCGGCGGTCAACGTTCCCGTAATCTGCACCGGCGGATTCCAGACGGCGTCGGTGATCGAGAAGGCGATTCAGAACAAGGACTGCGACGCCGTGAGCATGGCGCGCACCCTGGTGGCGAACAACGATCTGCCGAAAGTGTTCGCGAGCGGGAAGGATCGCGCCGCCAAGCCGTGCAGCTACTGCAATCGCTGCCTGGTCAACGTGGTGGAAAACCCGCTCGGGTGCTACGACGTCTCGCGGTTCGACAACAACCGCGACGCGATGATCGCGCAGATCATGTCGGTGTTCGATCCGCCGCCGTTCGCGGGCGAACCGGCGCACGTCTAGGAGGGGTGTGATGGCACCGGCACTCGGAGAAGAAGTCGTCACGCCGGACGAGCAGGCGCTCGTCGCGGACTTCATCGCGTTTCTCAAGGAAGCGAGCCTGGCGCGCGCCGGGAACGGGCCGGTGCGGCGGTTCAACCAGACGCGGACCACGGGGTGTGTCCGGTGCGAGTTCACCGTGCCGGACGGGTTGCCCGCGGACCTGCGTGTGGGCCTCTTCGCCACGCCGGGGTCCTTCAAGGGGCACATCCGGTTTGCCAACGCCACGTCCGAGTCGGACAAAGACCAGGACATCCGCGGCATGTCGATCAAGTTGACCGGCGTGCCCGGAGCCAACCTGATGGCTGGCTCCACGGATCACGACTTCGTGCTGTTCAGCCACCCGGTGATGCTGGCGAGCACCGCGAAGGAGTTCCTGGAACTGCTCAAGGCCAACGAGGCACGCGGGCTGCGGCGCATCACCTACTTTGCGACCCACCCGAAGTCGGCAGCCATCGGCGCCGCCGCCGAAGCGCACCACACCTGTCACCTCGACATCCCGTATTTCAGCGCCACGCCGTACCGCTTCGGGGCGGGGAAGGCGGTGAAATACGTCGTGCTTCCGACGTCGCCGCGGAAGAGCGAGAAGCCGCGGCATCTGACCGAGAGCTATCTGCTCGACAACATGCGCACGCACCTGAGCCAGGGCGACGCGACGTTCGACTTTTGCGTCCAGTTGCAGTCCGATCCGGAGAAGATGCCGATCGAAGACGCGATGGTCGAGTGGAGCGAGAAGGACTCCCCGTACCGGAAGGTGGCCACCATCCGGATCCCGTCGCAGGCGTTCGAGTCGGCCGACCAGATGAACGCCGCCGAGACGATCGCCTTCAACCCGTGGAATGCGCTGCCGGAGCACCAGCCGATCGGCGGCATGAACCGGGCAAGGCGCGCGATCTACATCGAATTGTCGAAGCTGAGACACGCAGAACGAATTCGGTGATGCGCGCGCCCGGCTCTGGGCTCTAGGCTCTGGGCTTTGGGCCTGGAGGACCAAGGGCTTCAGCCTCTAGGCCTCCACGCCCAGAGCCCAAAGCCTAAAGCCCAAAGTCTTCAGTACAGAGGCGTGTTGGGAGCGAAGCCGCACAACACGCGACCGTACAGTTCCGTCCCTGTCTGCGTGTGCATCACCGCGTGGTTGGCCAGCGCCTGGATGTCGCGCTGGAAGCGCTGGATCGGGATGTGCGGCTGGATCGACGACGCGCCGCTGGCGTTGAACAGGATGTCCACCGCCTGACGGGCCAGACCGGTGGCGTAGGTGACGTGTGCGCGCGAGCGCACGCGGTCGAGCACCGAGAGTGTCGTGGCGCCGGGGCCGTCGAGCAGCCCGCACGCGCGGCGCACGTGCGATTCGCACGAATCGAGGATGAGCGACGCTTCACCCACCTGCAGGTGCGTCACCGCCGCCTCCGCGCGGTTGGTGTAGTTGGTGTAGGCGATCGGCCGCCCGGGCAGCCGTTCCATGAACGTGTCGTAGGCGCCTCGGGCGGTGCCGAGCGGCGTGCCGCCGCCGTTGACGATGAGCACCGGCGCCAGCGGCAGCTGGAAGTACGGGTGCGCCGCGTTGTGGCGATCCGGCGCGCCCTTGCCTTCCACGAGGGCTGGCAGCGGCACCGCACGCCGGGCGGGCACGAAGACGTCCTTCGCGATGACCGTGTGGCTGCCGGTCCCCGCCATGCCGGTGGCATTCCAGTCGTCGAGCCGATCGAGCTCGCGCGTGCTGGCGATGACGCACATCGGCAGCCCGTCGCCCTCCGCCAGGATGGCGTTGAGCACCGTCCAGTCCGAGCCCTGCCCGCCGGTGTTGAACCCCCACTTGCCGTTGACGACGAAGCCGCCGTCCTTGCGCACGGCGGTGCCGGTGGGGGAGAACACGCCGCTGATGCGTGGATCTCCGCCCGCGAAGATCTCCTCTTGCCCCGCTTCGGGATAGACGCCGGCCAGCCACGACATGGCGCTGAAGATGGTGGCCACCCACGAGGCGGACGGACAGCCGCGCGCGACTTCGGCCAGCACCTCGCACTGCGTCCAGAAATCGACCTCGTCGCCGCCCCATTTCCTCGGGGCGGTCATGCGAAACACGCCGGCACGGCTCAGCGCGTCGAATGTCTCCGGGAGTACGCGTCGCGCCTGTTCGCTGGCCAGCGCGCCGTCGCGCAGCTCCGGCAGCAGCGCTCTGGTACGTTCGAGCACGGTCGAGGGGGTGGTCGCGGGTCCGGTCATGGCAATGCGGCCGACTGTAGCACGGGCACTTTCATCGCGCCGCGGGCAGGATGCGGGGAGCGAGCTGCGCGATCAGGTGAATCGAGCCACTCGCGGTGAGATGGGCTTCGTCCCAAGCCGTCAGCCCGTCGGAGCCCTCCGGCACTTTCGTCAGACACCCGTCGCGCGGGGTGCAGAGCGCGTCCATGGCCGACAAGTACTCCACGCCGGTTCGCTCCACCTGTTCGCGCACTTCGCGATCGAAGTCCCAGACGTAGCCCTCGAGGCCGAACAGCATGCGCGACGGGAGCGGCTGCCGGGGATGCTGGCGGAAGTAGGCGAACAGGACTCGAGGCAGCCGCGCGTTCCAGTGCGGGACCGGTCCGACGACGACGACGCGCGCGTCCGTCGCGCGGCGCACCTCGTCCACCGTGCGGCGAAGCTTGTCGAGGTCGTGGTCGTAGAGCCGCCATCGTGCCGCCATCACCACGGTCTGCGGCTTCAGCTTCGGCAGCTCGTCGAGCACGTGCCGATTGACGTCCTGGCAGTACGGCTGCGTCGGCGTTTCGAGGTCGAGAAGGGGCGGACAGCGGCTGCCCGTGAACTCCGCGAGCCGGAAAGGTGTTCGGCGCTGTAACGACTGGAGTCCCGGATACAGGTGCGCCGCGTGCGAGTCGCCCCACAGCACCACGAGCGGCTGCCCGGCGGGCGAGGTCTCGACGCACTCCGGCGACAGCGCGGACGGCGGCTGGTCTGGCATCAGGTAGCACACCCGCTCGCGATAGACGGGTTCGTAGCGGTAGCTGAAGTCCACGACCGCCTGAACCTCGGCGGGGAAGCGCCGGGGCAGCGATTCGCCGCGCAGGCTCACGCCAAGGCCAAGCGCGCCGATCGCGACGGTGGCCACGACCAGCCCCGGCACGACCCACCGTGAGGGGGCGCGTCGAAGCGGTCGCTCGAGCAGGCGGTACGAGAGCCACGACAGGGCGAACGTCAGGGCGACCAGGCCCGCGGTGAGCCAGACCGGCAACGGCCCACCGGCCAGTATTCGGGCGAACGTCAGGACGGGCCAGTGCCAGAGATACAGGGGGTAGCTGATGAGGCCGACGAACACCAGCGCGCGGCGCGTCAGGACGATGCGATTGATCCACGCGTCGGGTCCCGCCGCGATCAGGAACGCCGCGCCCAGCGTGGGGAGCGTGGCCCACCAGCCGGGAAAGGCGACGTCGCCGCGCAGCAGCGCGAACGCGGCCACGAGCGCGGCCAGGCCGGCCACCGAGAGGACGTTGCGCTGCGGCCGGTGCCCCTCGAGGGAGACGCACGCGAGCATGCCGCCGAGCCCCAGCTCCCAGAACCGGCTGATCGGCCAGTAAAAGGCCGCCGTCGGCGACCACTGCATCATCACGACGTTGGCGGCAAAGGAAAGGACGACGACGCCGGCGATCGTCGTCAGCGGCCGCAGGCGGCCCCAGGTGATCCAGAGGAGCCACGGCCATGCGAGATAGAACTGCTCCTCGACACCGAGCGACCAGAGATGCAGCAGCGGCTTGGTCTCGGCCGCCCGGTCGAAGTAGCCGGATTCGTTCCAGAGCACGAAGTTGGTCACGAATGCCGCGCTCGACGCGATGTGAGTCGCGAGCTGCGCGAGTTCGTCGGCGAGCAGCCAGAGCCAGCCGGCCACCGCGGCCGCCGCCAGCACGACCACCAGCGACGGCGCCAGGCGCCGGATGCGCCGTGCATAGAAGTCGCGGGCGCGGAACGAGCCGGTGCGCAGAGACTGCAGCAGCAGCGAGGTGATCAGAAAGCCGGAGATGACGAAGAAGAGATCCACGCCGGCGAATCCGCCTGGCGCAAGCCGGGCGTCAGCGTGGTACGCCACGACTGCGAGCACCGCGACGGCGCGGAGGCCGTCGATGTCCGCGCGGTAGGGCAACGCCGGTGCCGTGGTCACTGCGCAGCGCGGGGGAGGGCGAACGCGGTGACCCGGGTCGGGTCGTCCCCGCCGCGACCGCCGGCAATCACGACGTACTGACGGCCGTCGAGCTCGTAGGTGACGGGTGTGGCCGCGCCGTTGCCGGCCGGGGCCGACCAGAGCCGTGCGCCCGTTGCCGCGTGATACGCCACCAGCGCCCCCTGGGGATCGGCTTCGAAGACGAGCATTCCTCCGGTGGCGAGCGTGCCGCCTCCAGTGCCCGCGCCGGTGAAATTCACGCGCCAGCGTTCCTTCTGCGCCACCGGGTCCCACGCCAGCAGGAACGCGGAGGCGGTGTTCGCCTCTTCGCCGCTGACGCGCGGCAGCGCGCCGGGCCCGGCGATGACGCCCAGGTTTCGCCCGCCCTTGTTGTATTTGTAGGCCGGGTCGATGCTGTACTGAAAGGCGTTGACGCGCACCGGAAAGTAGACGAGTCCGGTTTCCGGGTGAAACGACATCGGGTGCCAGTTGTGCGCGCCCGGCGGGCCGGGCGTCAGCGTGACGGGCGTGAGGCCGTAGCGTGCCTGCGGCGACTCGATCGGGCGTCCGGTCGCCGGGTCCAGTTTCACCGCCCAGTTCGTCATCGTGAACGGTTCGCCGGAGATGAACTGGCCCGTGAGGCGATCGATCACGTAGAAGAACCCGTTCTTCGGCGCCTGCAGCAGCACTTTGCGCGTGCGGCCGTTGATACGCAGGTCCGCGAGCGACATCGGCTGCGTGGTGGTGTAGTCCCACTGGTCGCCGGGCACCTGCTGAAAGTGCCAGGCCAGGCGGCCGGTGTCGGGCTTGATGGCGAGAATCGAGGCGAGAAAGAGGTTGTCGCCGCCCTGAGGGCTCCGGAAGTTGCGGTCCCACGGGCCGCCGTTGCCGGTGCCGACGTAGAGCAGGTCGGCCTCGGCGTCGTAGGCCATCGCGTCCCAGGCGGTACCGCCGCCGCCGTACTTCCACCACTCGCCGGTCCAGGTCCGGGCGGCCATCGCGAGCTCGGGATGCTCGAAGGGCTTCGACGGATCGCCGGGCACCGTGAAGAACCGCCACGCCAGCGCGCCGGTCATGGCGTCGTAGGCCGAGATGTAGCCGCGCACGGCGTTCTCGGCGCCGCCGTTCCCGATGATCACCTTGCCCTTCACCACCCGTGGCGCGCCGGTGATCGAATACGACTCCTTGAGGTCGACTGATGTCTGCACGTCCCAGACCGGGGTGCCGGTCTCGGCGTTCAGCGCCACGAGACGCCCGTCGAGCAAACCCAGGAAGACGAGGCCGTTGTAGAGCGCCACGCCGCGATTCACCGCGCCACAGCAGAGCCGTGGGCCGCCGGTGGTCGGCAGCTTGGGATCCCACGTCCACTTCATGGCTCCGGTGCGCGCGTCCATGGCGAACACCGTGCTCCACGGGCCGGTGGCGTAGAGCACGCCGTTGGACACGAGCGGAGTCGTCTCGAGCGTACCGGGCGTGCCCAGTTCGGTGGACCACGCACGCGCCAGGCCGGTCACCGTGGTGGTCGAGATCTGTGTCAGCGGGCTGAAGTGCGTCTCGGCCTGATCCCGCCCGTAGGTCAGCCACTCGCCGCGGGGCGGCGCCTGGAGCGTCCGCGCCGTCACCGTCGAGGGTCGCGTTTGCGCGAGAAGACCGACAGAGACGACAGCGAGCGCGCCGAGGCCGATCACGGCGCGCAGCAGCGGTTGCGGCATCTCGCGATGATAGCGCGGCCCGCACAGAACGCGGACCGCGCGCAGTATCTGGCAAACCGGCTTAACGCCGGTTCGCTATTCAGATCACGGTCGCACGATCGTGACGGTGAACCCCGTTGCCGACGTCATCGTGCCGAGGTCGTACAACCGCACGCAATAGCTGCCCGCGTCGACTTGTGCCGTGATCTGTGGCGACGACGCGGCCCCCGTGTTCACGGACTGCGTCAGATAGCAGCCCGACCCGTTCGACTGCGGAATGCCGATGCCGAAGCCCACGACGAGACCCGTCGGAGGCCCGAGCTGCGACAGCGTGAGCGACACCGTCCCGGCCGATGCGGCGACGAACGAGCGCGACGCGCTGCCACCTGGAATGAACTGGGCGCTGAAGAGTTCGGTGACCGGCGAGGTCGCCGTCGGCGACGTGGTGGTGGCTGCGTCGTCGCACCCAGTTGCCAGCGCCGCGCCCAGCAGCACTGCCGTGAGGCCGATGCGTCGATACACGCGCGCCCTCATGGGTGGGTGAACCTCACGGCAAAGCTCACGGGCGCCTTCAGCTGGCCGGCGTCGGCCACTCGCAGGCAGAACACGCCGGCGGCGAGCGAGACCGACAGCTGCGACACGAGACCGGGACCGACCATTTGCGTCGTGGTCGTGGCGCAGTCGGTGCCCGCCGGAATGCCGACGCCGAGCTGGAGCGGCACGGCGAGCGGGACCCGGTTGTCCGTCGTGGCGGTCACGCTTGCGAGAAACGCCGTCACCGAGCCGGCCGCCGCGTTGGTGAACGAATAGAAACGCGATCCCCCCACGTCGAGGGTGCCGGTGTAGGTAACCGTGGTCCCCGAGCTCGTGGTCGTGGTCGTGTCCGTCGGCGATGTGGGCGAGTCGTCGCCGCAGGCCACGGTCAGCGTCGCCAGAAGGGCCACAGTCAGCAGGCGCGCCGTCATGGGTGCGCGATCGTGACGTTGAACGCGGCCACCGCCACGAGGTTGCCGATGTCCCAGACGCGGACGCAGTAGACGCCGGGCGCATACGTGCCGGTCAGCTGGGTCGCCGTTCCCGCGGCGGTATTGGTGGTCGTCGAGGTGGCGCAGTCTTCGCCGCTGGGAGTGCCGATGCCGAGCCCCAGCCATACCGTGGAGGGCACGTTGGACCCGCCCACGTCGGCCAGGTTGATGTTGACGGTGCCGTTCTCCACGACGCTGAACGCGTAGAAGGCAGCCCCTCCCACGTTGACGCGCCCCGAAAAGAGCTCCGTGGTCGTTGGAGACGCGACCGTCGTGGTGGTCGTCGTGGTCGTAGTCGTAGGCGACGTCGGGGTGCTGCTCTTGTCGGCGCAGGCGGACACGCCAAGTGCGACCAGTGCGAGCAGGCCGACCGTCACCCTGAGCGGTCGGAAAGTGTCGATTCTGGATGTCACTTCATAGGGTCATGGCGGGCTGGCGCCGCCCCAAGTGCAAGGCGCGCGCCCGTGACACCCAGAGCCGCGTTAATAGTTTGTAAAAGGGTGGCGCTATCGCGCGGTGTCGCCGAGCAGCGCGATCAGCTTCTCGCTGAGCGCGGGCCCCAGGTGATCGATGCGGGCGATGGTGGTGGCGTTGGAATAGATGGTCGAGACGTCGTGGCCGATGCCGATGGCCGCGAGCTTGACGCGCGACGAGCTCTCAATCCCCTCGACCACCGAGCGCAGATGCTGATCCAAGAATTCGTAGCCGTTGGCGGCCAGAGTGGCCTCGTCCATCGGCGTGCCGTCTGAAACCACGACCAGGATGCGCCGCGCCTCGGTGCGGGCCAGCAGCCGGCCGTGCGCCCAGCTCACGGCTTCGCCGTCGATGTTCTCTTTCAGGATCTCTTCGTGGAGGAAGAGCCCGAGTGCCTGCCGGGCCCGGCGCCACGGCACGTCGGCGTTCTTGATGACGATGTGCTCGAGCGCATTCAGGCGCCCCGGGTTCTCGGGATAGCCGTCGGCCGCCCACTGGCGCGCCGGCTCGCCGCCGTCCCACTCGCGGGTGGTGAAGCCGAGCACCTCGCAGCGGACGCCGCAGCGTTCGAGCACGCGCGCGAAGATTTCGACGGTGAGCGCCGCGATGAGCATCGGCCGTCCGCGCATCGAACCGGAGTGGTCGATGAGCAGGGTGATCACCGTGCTGGGGAACGGCGAGTCGCTCTCCTGCTTGAACGGGCGGGCGCGGCCGCTCGCGACCAGACGGGCCAGGCGCGATCCGTCGAGCACGCCCTCGTCGAGGTCGAAGGCCCACTCGCGTGTCTGGCGGGCCATCAGCACCCGCATCAGCCGCTTCGCAAGGCGCGCGACCACGGTGCGGGCGGCGCTCAGCTCGGTTTCGAGGCGCGCGTGGAGTTCGACCAGCTCGGCGCGGTTTGCCAGCGTGAGCGCGTTGACCACGCGGTCGAACGCGGTGGTGTACGCGTGATATCCGCGGCTCTCGGCCGACGTCTCGATCTGGGCGCCGGCGCTCGCCTCGCCTGACGTGTCGCCGCCCTGACGATCCTGACGGAGCGGCGCTTTCGTGCCGCCGGGGTCTCCACGCTTTGGCAGCTGCCGAAGCCGCACGTCCCGGCGGGGCAGGAGCATCTGGCCCGACCCGGCGCCCGAGGCCGAAGGCGGCGGGATGTACGCGGCAGCGTCGGCGGCCCACGCGGCGGCGGCCGCGGCAAATTCGACGGGCTGGTCACGGTGCGCGGCCAGATCGGACAGCCGTGCCGCGACAGGCGCGGGCAGCTTACGTGCCACCACCGCCGCAAGCGGTGCCTTCTCGGGCGGCGTTGAGTGGCCGCTCCAGCGCTCGAACGCGAGCCAGCGCAGGCCGTCGTCCTCGAGACCGGGGTGCGCGGTGAGATTGCGCGCGATGCCGGCGAGCCAGCGGGCGCCGATCGCGTCCAGGCGCGCCAGCTCCAGCAGGTCGAAAAGCGTCGCCGCGTGCGGGTCTTCCGGCCGGTGATCGCTGTGGGCGTGGGCGTCGTGAAAACGGCGGCGCAGCGCGAGACGATCCGCGAACGCCCGCAGACCGCTCAGCGTCGCGGCCGTCGCGGATGCGAGCGGCGCATCGGCGTCGGGCTGCTGCGCGAGGGTGCGAAGGCAGGTGCCGACCGCTTCGACCGTGGTATCCGGGAAAGGCCCGGGCATGCGACTACTTCTTACCCGGTGCCGGGCGCGTGTCGTACGCGAGCTCGTCGCCCATGCTGCGCTGGTAGTACTCGGCGACGATCGCGCGTTCGTCCTCGTCGCAGCGGTTGAGGAAGGTGAGGCGGAACGCAAGCGCGTCGTCTTTGAAGAGCGTGGCGTTCTGCGCCCAGGTGACGACGGTGCGCGGCGACATGACGGTGGAGATGTCGCCGTCGCCGAATCCGCGCCGCGTCAGGCTGGCCAGGGCCACCATCGCGCTGACGCGGGCCCGCCCGTCGGGCGTGCGGTACTCGGGGCAGCGGGCGAGCACCACCTCCACCTCGCGGTCGTGCGCGAGGTAGTTGAGCGTCACCACGATGTTCCAGCGGTCCATCTGCCCCTGGTTGAGCGGCTGCGTGCCGTGGTACAGGCCGGTGGCGTCACCGAGGCCGACGGTGTTGGCGGTGGCGAACAGGCGGAACGAGGGGTGCGGCGTGATCACCTGGCTTTGATCGAGGAGCGTCAAACGGCCCTCGATCTCGAGCACGCGCTGGATGACGAACATCACGTCGGCGCGGCCGGCGTCGTACTCGTCGAACACGAGCGCGCAGGGTCGTTGCAACGCCCACGTGAGGATGCCCGGCTGGAACTCGGTGATCTGCTTGCCGTCGCGGAGCACGATCGTGTCCTTGCCGATCAGGTCCATGCGGCTCACGTGACCGTCGAGGTTCACGCGCACGCACGGCCAGTTCAGGCGCGCGGCGACCTGTTCGACGTGGCTCGACTTGCCGGTGCCGTGGCGGCCCTGCACCATCACCCGCCGGTTGTGGACAAACCCTGCCAGCAGCGCCAGGGTCGTGTCGCGGTCGAACACGTAGTCGGGGTCGAGCACCGGGACGTGCTCTTCGGTGGCCGAGAACACCGGGACGTCGAGGTCGCTGTCGATCTTGAAGAGATCCCGGGCCGAGCGTTTCAGGTCGGGCAGGCCGGGGGCAATCGTCGTGGGCATGCGGTCCCACGATTATCCCAGCAAAGCCTATCGGCGCGCGATGTAGGGCAGCAGGCTGAGTCGAAACGCCAGGAGTTGCAGGGCCGCCATCCCGATGATGGCCGCTGCCGCGGTCGCAGGCCGGGTCCGCGTTCGCCAGCGGGCCGATGCGCCAAGACCGGCCACCGCCGCGCCACCGACGACGATGGTCATGGCGACTTCGGTCGGGAAGAAGTGACCGGTGACGATGCGTGCCCACCCGAGCAGGAACAGCCAGATGGCGATCATGATGGCCAGCCAGAACAGCAAGCAGGGGAGCGCCGCCCACTTCGCCAGCGGGTTGCCGCGATAGCCGAGGACGATCGGGATCCAAAGCGGCAGCGTCTGCACTTCGTGCCGCAGCGATCCAGGCGGGACGCTGACGGCTCCGACGACATAGAGCGCGACCAGGATGGCGAGGGAGGCCGTCGCCACCGCCTTGGCGTGCGTCATGCGCGTATTACGCTCGAAGCCGGGCGTGGTTCACTTCGCAGCGGCGCATGCGGGACTCTGGTCGATCCACCGGATTCCGCTCGAACTGATCTCCACGACATTGACGGGTGGTCCGACGAGACTCGAGGTGAATTCGCCTTCGACGAGACGCTTCGCGGCCAGGGCGCCGGGCAGCGCGAAGGCCTGTCCACGGTCGAAGAGTGACATTCGATTGAACGCGGTCGAGACGCCGAGCATCACTCCAGGCGCTGATTCAGGGAAAGGAAAGTCTCGGGGTTGCACCGACACGACACCGCCCGAAATGCTGGGGACGAGTGTCGTGACGATCGCGCCAGGCGCGTCGCCATCGACACCCACCAATACGGTCTGCACCACGGCACGGGCAAGCCACTCCCGTCCCCGCCCCCCTGGCAACGCGACCAACTTCTGCCAGTACGGCCGCACTTCAGCGATGGCCCGGTCGACCAACAGCGTGTTCTTCGCTCGAAGAGACGACGTCGGCGTCCACGATTCGCTGGCCGTTGAGAAGGCGCGCTCGAGCGACAGTCCGCCCGGCAGGTCCGGCAGGTCGGGAACATCGACGAGACCAGCGGCCGCCATGACCAGACCGCCACGGACTCGAATCTTGCACGCTTCGCGGATTCGCTGTTGTGGCCGCCCCGCGCCAATGATTCGGCGACTGTCGGCCGCGAGATAGAGCTTGTCGCCCGAGCGCACGACGACGATGGTCGTGGCGTTCGCAACACTCGCGAGGCACGCCACGCTGAGCGCGATGACCGCGGCCTTCATCAGCGTACTTTCATGACGATGAACGTGAGGGAATCCACACCTCGGTGTCGCCGCGCGCCATCGCCGAGCCGGAGATTGGCAGTTGGAACGCCGGCGGCATGACACCGGTCACGGTATAGCGGGTCGAG
>Ga0207648_10001729_pt1 | contig 23905 bp, 24 predicted proteins | sample KBSMisM32_FD_184310 | JGI IMG/M metagenome (GOLD analysis project Ga0207648, IMG submission 184310) | Miscanthus rhizosphere microbial communities from Kellogg Biological Station, Michigan, USA - KBS Miscanthus M3-2 (SPAdes) (version 2) | ecosystem: Host-associated > Plants > Roots >...
TTGTGCGGCATCGCGCTCGAGCCCTTCTGTCCCTCGGCGAATGGCTCCTGGACCTCGCGCACCTCCGTGCGCGCCAGGTGCCGGATCTCGGTCGCGAGCGCGTCCAGGGTGGACGCGCAGACCCCCAGCGCCGCAACGAACTCGGCGTGGCGGTCGCGCTGGATGATCTGGGTCGAGGCCTCGGCAGCACGCAGGCCGAGTCGCTCGCACACGAGCTCTTCCACCACAGGGTCGACGCTCGCGTAGGAGCCGACGACCCCGGAGATCGCGCCGACGCTCACCGCCTCGCGCGCGCGCCGAAGGCGCGCGCGGTCGCGGTCGAGCTGGAAGGCGAACACGGCAAGCTTGTGCCCGAACGACGTCGGCTCGGCGTGGATCCCATGCGAGCGGCCGATGCACACCGTGTCGCGGAACTCGAGCGCACGCCGCTGCACGACGGCGAGCAGCGCTTCGAGATCGGCCAACAAGACGTCGGCGCTCGCCCGCAGCTGCATCGCCAGTCCGGTATCGAGCACGTCGGAGGAGGTCAATCCGTAGTGGATCCAGCGACCCTCCGGCCCGATCGAGGCCGCGACCACGTCGACGAACGCGGCCACGTCATGCTTCGTGACCTGCTCGCGAGCGAGCACCGCGTCCACGTCGAACACCGCACGGTCGCGCGACACGCGAGCGTCGTCCCTGGGCACCACGCCGAGCGTCGCCCACGCCTCGACCGCAGCGAGCTCGATCTCGAGCCAGTTCGCCATCCGCGCCCGGTCCGACCAGATCGCCGAGATCTCGGGCACGTCGTAGCGGTCGATCACAGTTTGAGGCCCTCCGCGAGGTCGTCCTTGAACTTCCAGAGCTTGGCCTGCACCTCTTCGTCGGCGATCCCGAGGATCTCGGCGGCGAGGATGGCCGCGTTCACCGATGCGTCGACGCCGACCGTCGCGATCGGCACGCCGGTGGGCATCTGCGCGGTGATCGCGAGGGCCTCGTTGCCGACCATCTGTGGAGCGGTCGCGATCGGGATGCCGATCACGGGAAGCACCGTGCGCGCGGCGACCGCCGCCGCGAGGTGACCCGACAGACCCGTCGAGCAGATCACGACCTTCAGACCGCGTTCGAACGCGGTCCGCGCGTACTCGTCGACCAGGTCCGGGTTCCGCGACGACGACATGATGATGACCTCGTGCGCGATGTCGAACTTCTCCAGGATCAGCCCCGCCTGGCGCATGATCGGCAGCTCCGACGGCGAGGCCGCGAGAACCCCGATGAGCACGTTCTCCTCGGTCATCGTGCCTCCTCGGCTGCCGCCGCCGCGGCGATGTCGGTGCGGAACTGCATCCCCACGAAGCGGATCGTCTCCACGCCCTGATAGGCGCGCTCCCGCGCCTCGGCGATCGTCGCTCCCGTGCCGGTGACGGCCAACACCCTGCCGCCCGCGGTCACCAACACGCCGTTGTCGTCGCGAGCGGTGCCCGCGTGGAACACGGTCACGCCGTCCAGCGAGTTCGCGACCTCGACACCGTCGATCGGCACACCGGTCGGGTAGCTCCCCGGATATCCCTCGCTTGCGAGCACCACGGCGACCGCGGCGCCGTCATCGAACCCCGCGTGGCCCGCTTCATGCGCGAGCCGCCCCGTGGCGCACGCATGCAGCAGCGTGCCCACCCGATACGGCATCCGCGGTAGCAGCACCTCGGTCTCGGGATCGCCGAAGCGACAGTTGAACTCGAGCACCTTGGGGCCGTCGTCGGTGAGCATCATCCCCGCGAAGAGCACCCCGCGATACGGCCGAAGCTCATCGACGACGGGCGCGATCACGGTGTCGAGGATCTCGGTCGCCGTCTCCTCTGACAGCGCAGGCACGGGCGAGTACGCGCCCATCCCACCGGTGTTCGGTCCCGTGTCGCCGTCACCGATGCGCTTGAAGTCCTGCGCGGCGTCCAACAGGACGCAGTTGCCCTTGCCGTCGGTCACGGCGAACACGCTGACCTCCTGCCCATCGAGCAACTCCTCGACGACGATGGTCCGGCCGGCCTGGCCGAACGCACCCTCGACGAGCGACGCCTCGATCCCCGCCACCGCTGTCTCGCGATCGTGCGCGACCGTCACGCCCTTGCCGGCGGCGAGCCCGTCGGCCTTCACCACCGCGCGGCCGCCGAGCTCGTCGACGAACGCGACCGCCTTCTCGACGTCCTCGAAAACCCCCGACCGAGCGGTCGGGACCCCGCGGCGCTCCATCACCTCTTTGGCGAACGCCTTCGAGCCCTCGATCCGCGCGGCGGCGGCCGATGGACCGAACACGTTGCGGCCCTGTGTGCGGAGCGCATCGGCCAAGCCCGCCACGAGCGGTGCCTCGGGGCCGATCACCGTGAGGTCCACATCCTGTTGGTCAACGAGGTTGACGATCGCGCCCACGTCGTCCGAGGCCACCGCGGGGAACACCTCGGCGCTCGCGGCGATCCCGGCGCTCCCCGGGGCCGCGAGCACGCGCGTGATGGTGGGATCCTGCGAGAGGCGCCAGCACAGCGCGTGCTCGCGCCCCCCACCACCCACCACCAGCACGTTCACGCGCCCAGTCTACGAACCGGGACCGGCCCCGACCGCAGGTCCTTCAGCGCAGGGGACGGCCAGACGCTAGCCTCCCTGCGACGTCGATGGGGGGCGAGATGTCGGAGAAGGTCCAGACCAATACCGGTCGTGCTGCCGGCGCCGTCCTCGTGACGCTGGCCTCCGCGCAGTTCCTGATGACCCTCGACAGCTCGGTCATGAACGTGTCCATCGCGACCGTCGCAGAGGACGTCGGCACGACGGTCACCGGCATCCAGACGGCGATCACGCTGTACACGCTGGTCATGGCGATGTGCATGGTGACCGGGGGCAAGATCGGCTCGATCATCGGGCGGAAGCGCGCCTTCGCGATCGGGTCCGTCGTCTACGGACTCGGCTCCCTCACCACCGCCCTGGCGCCCTCGCTCGGGGTCCTGATCCTCGGCTGGTCCGTCCTGGAGGGCATCGGCGCAGCGCTCATCCTGCCGGCGATCGTGGCGTTGGTCGCCGGGAACTTCCCACCCACGGGCCGACCCCGCGCCTACGGGCTCGTGATGGCCGCCGGCGCGATCGCGATCGCGGTCGGGCCATTGATCGGCGGTCTCGCGACCACCTATGCGAGCTGGCGATGGGTGTTCGCGGGCGAGGTCGCGGTCGTGCTCATCATCCTGGTCCTCGCTCGTCGGATGGACGACCCGCCCGTCGAAGAGCGTGTGCGGCTCGATCTCGTCGGGGCGTTGCTCTCAGCGCTCGGCCTCGGGCTGATCGTGTTCGGCATCCTCCGATCGTCCGAGTGGGGCTTGGTGGCGCCGAAAGCGGGGGCGCCATCGCTGTTCGGCATCTCGTTGGTGGTCTGGTTCATCCTCGGCGGAGGGCTGACGTTGTGGATCCTCGTCACGTTCGAGGGTCGACTCGAGGCCGCGGGACGCGAGCCGCTCATCAGGCCGAGCATGTTCTCCAACACCCAGCTGACCGGTGGGCTCATCATGTTCTTCTTGCAGTACCTGATCCAGATGGGGGTCTTCTTCGTGATCCCGCTCTTCCTGTCGGTCGCGCTGGGGTTGTCGGCGATCGGGACGGGTCTGCGGATCATGCCGCTGTCGATCACGTTGCTCGTGGCGGCGGCCGGCATCCCGAAGTTCCTCCCGAAGGTCTCCCCGCGGCTCGTTGTGCAGGTTGGCCTCCTCTCGATGCTCGCCGGGATCGTCTCCCTGTTCGCCGGACTGGAGTACGGAGCCGGGCCGGAGATCGTCACCGTGCCCCTGCTGTTGATCGGGCTGGGGATCGGCGCGCTCGCGTCGCAGCTCGGCAGCGTTGCGGTCTCCGCCGTCCCCGACGAGGACGCGCCGAGCGTCGGCGGTCTGCAGAACACGGCCACCAACCTGGGCGCCTCCGTCGGCACGGCGCTGGCGGGCTCGATCATGATCGTGGCGCTCACATCGACCTTCCTGAGCGCGCTCGCCGCCGAACCATCGGTGCCGGCAGAGCTCCAGCAACGGGCGAGCGTCGAGCTTGCGGGCGGTATCCCGTTCATGTCCGACGCCCAGGTGGAAGCGGCGATGAGCGACGCTGGGGCCTCTGCCGATCTCACGGCGGTGGCCCTCGACGCGAACGAGCACGCGCGCATCGACGGATGTCGCGCCGCGCTGGCGGCGCTCGCGATCGTCGCGGTGATCGCGCTGTTCTTCACGAGGCGGATCCCGACGGTACAACCCGGGGGCCCACCGCCGGGGAGCCGCTAGGCGACGACCAGGCTCTGCTCGCGCGCGGGCCCGACGCCGACGATCGACACCGGCACGCCGCCGAGCTCCTCGAGGAACCGCACGTACTGCTGCGCTTCCTTCGGCAGATCCTCGAACGCGGCGACGTCGCCGATCTCGTCGCTCCACCCCGGGAGCTCCTCCCAGACCGGTTCCGCCTCGTGGAAGAGGGTCTGGTTCGGTGGCACGTCGTCCCACGTCTGACCGCCCGATCGGTAGCCGACGCAGACCTGCAACGTCTCGAAGCCGCTCAGCACGTCGAGCTTGGTCAAGACCAGATCCGTCAGCCCGTTCAACCGGGCGGCGTAGCGCAGGACGCACCCGTCGAACCAACCGCAGCGGCGCTTGCGGCCGGTCGTCGTGCCGAACTCCGCGCCGCGTTCTCCCATCCGCTCGCCGGCGGCATCGAGCGCCTCCGTCGGGAAGGGACCGGCGCCGACGCGCGTGACGTAGGCCTTCGTGATGCCGATCACGCGCTCGACGTGGTGCGGCCCGATGCCCGCGCTGGCCAACGCGTAGCCGGTCACGGGGGTCGACGAGGTGACGAACGGGTACGTGCCGTGATCGAGGTCCAGCATCGTGCCCTGCGCCCCCTCGAGCATCACGTGCTTGCCCGCGCGCAGCCCCTCGTCCAACAGGCGGCTCGTGTCGGCGACGTGTGGGCGCAGGCGCTCCGCATAGCCGAGGGAGTCGCGCAGGATCTGCTCGGGCTCGATCGGGAGCTTGTTGTAGACCTTCGTGAGCAGGTGGTTCTTCTCCCAGAGCACGACGTCGAGCTTCTCGCGGAGGATCTTCTCGTCGTAGAGGTCCTGCACGCGGATGCCGACGCGAGCGGCCCGGTCGGCATACGCGGGCCCGATCCCGCGCTTCGTCGTGCCGAGCGCGTTCTTGCCCAGGAAGCGCTGCGTCACCTTCTCGAGCTCGAGGTGGTACGGCATGATCAGGTGCGCGTTGGATGACAGGCGAAGGCCCGACACGTCGAGCCCGGCGGCGGTGAGCTCGTCCATCTCGCCGAGCAGCACCGCCGGATCCACCACGACCCCGTCGGCGATCACCGTGGTGATGTGCGGGTACAGCACGCCCGAGGGCACGAGGTTCAGCTTGAGCAGGCGGCCCTCGGCGATGATCGTGTGGCCGGCGTTGTTGCCGCCCTGGTAGCGGACGACGAAGTCCATCCGGTCCGCGAGGTAATCGACCGCCTTGCCCTTGCCCTCATCACCCCACTGCGTACCGAGCACGACGGTGACAGGCATGACCGGCCCAGTCTACGGTCCGACTACCGCCTACCGAGCGGCGACGTCCGGCGAGGCCTCCGTCTCGCGCTCGAGTTCGTGCTCGGGCGCGAGGAACGCCTTCGGGTTGCGGAGGTCGACGGCGATGCGGTCTCCCTCGGTCGCTCCGTGCAGGTCTTCGTTCGGCACGTGCGCGACGAGCACCTCACCGCTCTCGAGCCGGAGCGTCAGCCGCGACAACCAGCCGAGCGACGCGACACGCTCGATCACGGCCTTGACGTCGCCGTCCTCACCGGCGACACGGACGTCGTGCGGCCGGATGAACGCGGCGGCGGGCTTGCCTTCCTCGAGATGGTCGGCGCCCGGCAGCGCGAACGAACCGAGATGGACCTCGCCACCCACGACCTGACCGCGCAACACGTTGGAGGAGCCGACGAAGCCAGCGACGAACGGCGTCGCGGGATGGTCATAGACCTCCGACGGCGACCCGACCTGCTCGACCTTGCCCTCGTGCATCACGACGATCTGGTTGGCGAGCTCGAGCGCTTCCTCCTGGTCGTGGGTCACGAGCAACGACGTCACCCCGATCTCGCGATGGAGCTCGTCGAGCCATTGGCGCAGGTCGCGGCGGACCTTGGCATCGAGGGCGCCGAACGGCTCGTCGAGCAGGAGCACCTTCGGGCGCGGCGCGAGCGCCCGCGCGAGCGCGACGCGTTGCCGCTGGCCGCCGGAGAGCTGATCGGGATACCGCTCGGCGAAGGGCGCCATGTGCACCAGCTCGAGCAGCTCCAGTACACGAGCGCGGCGATCGTCCTTGTCTTCCTTGCGCACCCGCAGACCGAACTCGACGTTCTGATGGACGGTCATATGTCGGAACAGCGCGTAATGCTGGAACACGAACCCGACACGTCGCTCCTGCACGGACGTCTGCGTCTGGTCCTCGCCAGCGATCGTGATGCGCCCCGAATCCGGGCGCTCGAGCCCGGCGATCATGCGCAGAGCCGTGCTCTTGCCCGAGCCGCTCGGACCGAGCAGCGCGGTGACCTTGCCGTCTTCGGCGACGAAGCTCACGTCGTCGACCGCCCGGAAGCTGCCGAACGACTTGGTCAACCCCTGGATCTCGATGCTTCCTGCCATCTATGCCGTCCTACTCGTCCGTCTGCGCTTGAAGGTCTCGATCCCGATCAGCAACACGATGGAGAACGCCGCCAGCGTGAGCGCGACGATGTACCCCTGCTGGTCCTGATACTGGTCGAAGGCCCGGAGGATGTACAGCGTCGCCGTCTCGGTCTGTCCTTGGAGCAGCCCGCTCACGATGAGGACAGCGCCGACCTCGCCGATCGCTCGTGCGGCCGACAGCGCGATCCCGTACAGCAACCCCCACCGGATGTTGCGCAGGGTGATCCGGAAGAAGGTCTGCAGGCGTGAAGCGCCGAGCGTCCATGCAGCCTGCTCCTCCTCCATGCCGAGCTCCTCGAGGACGGGCACGACCTCGCGGATCACGAAGGGGATCGAGATGAAGATCGTCACGATGATCATCGACGGCAGCGCGAACATGATCCGGATCCCGCGAGCCGCGAAGAACGGTTCGAACCAGCCGCCTCGGCCGAACAGCAACACGGCCATCAGGCCCACGACGACCGGCGAGATCGCTAGGGGTAGGTTGACGAGCGCCGAGACGAGGCTCTTGCCGGGGAACTCGTCGCGTGCCAGGACAAGCGCAACGACCACGCCGAAGAACGTGGTCACGACGACGGTGACGAGCATGATCTCGAACGTCAGTGTGAACGCGTGCTGCACGTCGGACAGTTGGAACGTGCTGCTGATCGTGCCGATCCCCGCCCGGAGGGCGTACAACACGATCCCGGCGAGCGGCGCCAGGAGCAGGACACCGACGTAGAGCAGGGACACTCCCAGCATCACGCCGCGCACGACCCTGCCGCGTCGCGCATCGCGGTCACGGAGCCTGGTGATGTCCTCCTCGCTCATCGATGGGCCGCCTGGCTCGCGGGCGATCGCGCTCATCGTCAGGACCTCCTCGCCGCGTGCGACACGAGACGCTCGGTGATCAGCACCAGGACGAACGCCAAGCCGAACAGCACCGCCGAGACGGCCGCCGCCGCATCGGGACCGCCACCCGTGCTGCCCGGCTGGAGCAGCTGCGAGATGAACACCGGAGCGGTGAGCGTCTTGTTCGCGATGTTGCCGGCCACGACGACGATCGCGCCGAACTCCCCGAGGCTCCTCGCGAACGCGAGGAGCGCTCCCGCGGCGACGGCCGGTCGAAGCGCCGGGAACATCACGCGCCAGAACGTGATCCACCGTCCTGCGCCGAGCACGCGAGCCGCCTCTTCTTCGGCGGGATCGAGCTCCAAGAGCACCGGCATGACGCTTCGGACGACGAGCGGGAGCGTCACGAACAACAGCGCGAGCAGGATGCCCAGCGGCGCGAAGATGATGTGGATGCCGTGGCCCTCGAACCAGCCGCCGACAGCGGAGTTCGGACCGTAGAGCGCGACGAGCATGACGCCTGCGACGAGCGTGGGGACGGCGAACGGCAGGTCGACGACCGTCGACAGCAGATCGCGCCCCGGGAACCGCATCCGGACCAGGACGTAGGCGAGGAGCGTGCCGAAGATGCCGTTGACCACCGCAGTGATCGCCGCCATCGTGATCGTGAGCTTGAGCGCGTTGACGGCGCCGAAGGTGTCAAGAGCGGCTCGGAGGTTCCCCAACCCGTCGCCGAACCCGCGCTGCAAGATCGCGGCGACCGGCAGGACGATGAACAGCCCGAGATACAGGAACGCCATCCCGCGCAGCGTCCAGCGCCGAAGGGCCGCGCCCGCAGGTGCGCGGGCGCGGGCGCTCGGCTGCGTCGTTGGTTCGAGGACTATTTGAGCCACGTGCCTCCTAGCCCTTGGCCGCCTGGAAGGCCTTCGTGAACGCGCCGTCCGGACCGAACACGGTGGTGTTCACCAGCTCGTCCCACCCGCCGATGTCGTCGGTCGTGAACAGATCCTTGACGGCCGGCAGGTAGTCGGTCGCCCTTGCGGCCTGCGCTGTGTCGATCGGACGCGTGTAGGCGCTCGAGGCGAAGATCTCCTGCGCTTCCTTCGAGTGGAGGTATTCGACGAACTGGTCGGCGATGTCGGTCACGCAGTGCTTCGTCGCGTTCGCATCGACGACCACCGTCGGCGTTCGGATCTGGACCGTCGACGGCGGCTCGACGAGCTCCTCCTCACCGCCGGCCGCACGGGCCGTCGCCACCTGGTAGTCGTACGTGATCGCGACGTCGCCGTTGCCCGCCTCGAAGTTCTTCAGCGAATCATTGGCGCTCTTGTCCATGACCGTAACGTTCCTGAAGATGCCTTCGAGGAGCCGCTCCGCGTCGTCAGGGTTGTTCTTCTCGTAGCCCGGCACCTCTCCTCGCATCGCGGCACCGTACGCGGCGACGATGTTCCACCGCGCGCCACCCGACTGCGCCGGGTCTGGCGTCAGGATCTGCAGCCCGGGCTGGGTCAGGTCGTCCCAGTTCTCGATCCCCTTCGGGTTGCCGGGACGGATGGCGAAGACGACGGAGCCCGACTGGACGATCGAGCCATCGGTATCGCTATGCCAGTCGTGCGTGATCAGCCCGGCGTCGGCGACCGTCTGCACGTCGGGGTCGAGCGACGAGGCGTAGATGTCTGCCTCGAGCCCGTTGACGATGCTTTGCGCCTGGGTCGTGCTGCCGCCGAACGACGTCAGGAACTGGACCAGCTGCCCGTCGTGGGCGTCCTTCCATTCGGACTGCCACGTCGAGATCAACTTCCCGTACGCGACGTAAGGGTTGCTGTACGCGGCGAGCGTGATCTGGGGGCTCTCGGCGGGGGTGCACGCGCCGGACGCATCCGTTGCGCCCCCCGAGGTGTTGTTCGAGCACGCGCCGGCGATCAGCGCGAGCGAGAGTGAAAGGGCCGGAACGAGCCGGCTCGGGACCCACCGGGGCATACGAGCTCCTTCCCCGCGATCGGGCGTATCCCGTCGCGGATCGTCGCTCGGCCTCCGGTGTTCCGGTCAACCGAAACGGATCTTCGGACTTGCGCGGCTTGAAGGCCGCGCGGTTCGTGCCCACCGGCTCCGGTTGACCCGGTGACCGGTTGCGCGCGCCTATGGATACCGAACGATCGTGGACGTGTCAATCGGCCGAGGGGTCTGGTTGTGCCCTCGACACGGGATCGCGACAACATGGACGGCGAGTTCCTTGCTCGCCATCGTCGGTCGCTGCTACCGTTCCTTCCGCACGCTGACCAGACCACTGGAGGCCGCGACGCACTGCGTTGCGGCCTTTTTCCGTCCAACGAGAGGTTCATGGCCGAACGTATCGAGCCGCGGCGTCCGAGGCGTAGCATCGGCGCCATGAGCGAAGGCACCGAGCGCGTGCCGGCGGATGACCTCGAGTCGCTCGACCTCACCGACGAGGAGCGGGCCGTGCTCGCCAAGGTCGGGGCGATCCTGCGACGGCTGTCGTTCGGGACCGTCGTGCTCGTGGTGCAGGACGGCAAGGTCGTGCAGATCGAGATGGCCGAGAAGTTCAGGTTGCGCTGATGGCGGACGTCGTGACCGCCTCGGAGCTGCGGCAGCCGGTGCCGAAGCTCGAGCTGCGCAACCTCACCGTCGCCCGCCGCACCACCGGTGAGCCGATCGTCGCGGCGACCGACGTCTCGTTCGAGGTCCGTCGTGGCGAGTTCGTGTGCCTGCTCGGGCCGAGCGGCTGCGGGAAGACCTCGATCCTGAACGTGTTGGCCGGTCTCGACCCGGCGACCGCCGGTCAGGCCCTGCTGGACGGTCAGCCCATCGCGGGGCCCGGTCCCGACCGGGCGGTCCTGTTCCAGGAGCCGGCGTTGTTCCCATGGCTCTCCGTGCGCGCGAACATCGAGCTCGCGCTGGAGCTGGAGGGCGTCGCGTCGCCCGAGCGGGCGGAGCGAACGAACCGATGGCTCGCGAAGGTGCATCTGGACCGGTGGGCGGAGGCGATGCCGCACGAGCTGTCCGCCGGTATGCGCCAGCGCGCTGCGCTCGCGAGAGCGCTCGCGGCCGACCCCGACGTGCTGCTCGGCGACGAGCCGTTCGGCGCGTTGGACGCCCAGGCGCGTGAGCTGCTGCAGGACGAGGTGCAGCGCGTCTGGGTGGAGTCCGAGGGCCGGAAGACCTTCGTGTTCGTCACCCACAACGTCCGCGAGGCCGTCGTGCTGGCGGACCGCGTCCTCGTGATGTCAGCCGCGCCCGGTCGTCTGCTGGAAGAGTTCCGGATCCACACCGAGCGCCCGCGCGATCTCGACGACGTGCTGGTCACCCGCGTCGTCTCCGAGATCCATGGATTGCTGATGCGGGAGGTCGACGCGAGTGTCGCGCGCGAGATGGCTCGCTAAGGAGCTCGGACCACCGCTCGCAGGGATCGCGGGCACGGTCCTGGTCTGGGCGGTCATCGCGGCCGCGACCGCGACGAACGCGATCCCCTCGCCGGCCGCGGTCTGGGACGCGTTCGTCGACGGCCTGCGCGACGGCAGCATCCAGAACGCCGCCGTCAAGACACTGATCCGGCTTGCCTTCTCGTTCGCCGTTGCCGTCGGGATCGGCGTCGCGCTCGGGTTCGCGCTGGCGCTGAACGAGTTCGCGCGGCGGTCGATCCGGCCGTTAGTCGTCGCGCTGCAGATCACGCCGTTCGTCGCGTGGGTCCCGCTCGCGGTGGTGTGGTTCGGGGCCACCGAGCGAGCCGTCGTGTTCGTCGCGATCGTCGGCTCGTTCCCCGCGATGACGCTCGCGACGATCCAGGCGATCCGACAGGTCCCGCCGTTGTACGAACGAGCAGGAAGGACGCTGGGCGCGACCGGGTGGTCGTTGTACCGGAAGGTGATCTTCCCCGCAGCGCTGCCCGGCGTGGTCGCGGGTCTCCAGCAGGCGTGGGGGTTCGCGTGGAAGGCGCTGATGGCCGGCGAGCTGGTCGTTGCCGCGGCGGGCACCGCCGGCCTCGGGCATCTCCTCGGGCAACCGGATCAACCCGTGCCGACGCTGCTCGCAGCGCTCGCGGTCATCCTCGTGATCGGCGTCGCGGTCGACTATCTGGCGTTCGGGCAGCTCGATCGGCGGATCCGACGGCGCCGGGGGTTGTTGATCGAGACCTGAGGTCCGCGGTCCGGGCCTTTCGTCCGTTGACCGATGCCAGGGGGCTGGGTACGGTGCCTTGACCGGCTGGCTACCAGCCGTTTCCGGAGGGCAAACCCGGTACCCGCCGGGTGATCCGCTGAAGGAGACCAGGTGTCCAAGGCGCATCGCGACCTCGCGCGGATGGAGAAGGCCGCCGTCGAGGTCGACGGCGAGTTCTGTATCCCGCAGGACATCGACGAGGTCCGCTACCACATCGACCTGGGGCCGATCTTCGGCGACATCCAGCGCCCGGCCTACGCGCTCCGGAAGGCGTTGCTCTTCCTGCCCGCACTGTTCCTGTTCATCCTGGCCATCCAGCTGATGAAGACCGGCGCTGCGGCGGTCGGGCCGACGATCGAGGGATCGTTCCCGTTCGCGAACCCCGCCTCCACCTTGGGCACCGGATGGCTCGGGGCCTACCTCGTGCTCTCAGGCTCCCCGGTCGCGGCAACCACGATCAGCTTGTTCGGCGCGGGGTCGCTGACCCGCCTCGAGACGCTGACGATGCTGTCGGGCTCGCGGCTCGGCGCGTCGTTCATCGTGTTGGTCACAGGGTTCCTCTACACGATCCGGCGGCCGCGGCAGCGCTCGGCCGGTGTCGCCGTCGGCATCCAGGCGATGACGATGACGATGGTGCAGTACCTGCCGGGCATGTTGCTGGCGGCGCTGATCCTGCGCATCGGCACGCTCGACGGCATCCAGTGGCACGCGTCCGGCAAGCTCGACGCGATCCTCGGGAAGCTCTGGGGACCGTTCGTGGACGCCGCAGAGACACACCTGCCCGGGTGGGCCCTGTTCGCGGTGGGGATCGTGACGATCTTGATCTCGTTCAACCTGATCGATCGGGTGCTGCCGCAGATCGACTCCGACTCGACGGTCTCGAAGCGCCGCGCATGGCTCACCCATCCCTGGACGATGTTCTTCCTCGGCTGCATCGTGGCGACGTTGACGCTGTCCGTGTCGGTCGCCCTGACGGTCCTGGTGCCGTTGGCGGTCAAGGGGTACGTCAAGCGCGACGAAGCGCTTCCCTACATCATGGGAGCGAACATCACGACGCTCGCGGACACGTTGGTCGTGGCGATGCTCCAGCCCACGCCCGTGGCAGCGCAGATCGTGCTCGCCGAAGCGATCGGCGTCTCGATCGTGTCGATCATCATCCTCGCGTTCTTCTACGGACCGACGAAGCGCATGGTCCTCGGCCTGGATGACTGGCTCGTCGCGGACAACCGACGGCTCGCGGGGTTCGTCGGCGCGCTCTTCCTGGTGCCGATCGCTGCCATCTGCACCGGGCTGCTGTGGAACGCGCCGTGAGCTAGGGGCGCTCGAACGGATCGGTCGGCGTGAGCACCTCCACGGCAACCGGAGCGGCGGCTTCCCGGAACCGATCGGCGTCGCTCGGCGAGCCGACGACGAAGCCGTAGTGCATCGGCACCGCGAGGCTGGGTGTCATCGCGCGTACCAGACCCGCGGCCTCCTCCGGGTTCATCGTGTAATGACCGCCGATCGGGACGAACGCGACGTCGGTCCGCACGTCCGACAGCTCCGGCGCATGGTCGGTGTCCCCTGCGTGGTAGTAGTTGCGGCCGCCGAACTCGAGCACGTACCCGACCCACCGGTTCGCCTTCGGATGGAAGTCCAGCGCCTCCTCGCGGGTGTTGTACGCCGGGACCGTCGTGAACCGGAGATCGCCCACCGTGTGGGCTTCACCCGGCGCCACGGGCGTCACGTCGCCGTGCAGTTCGGCGGCGACGTCGTGTGGCGCGACGAGCTTCGTGCCGGGCTTCGACAGACGCTCGATCTCTTCCGGTTGGAAGTGATCGTGGTGCGCGTGGGTGATCAGGATCAGGTCGGCGGGCGGTGCGTCGGACGGGGTCCCCCACGGGTCGATGTAGATGCACCGCTCGTCATCACGCCATCGCAGCGCCGCCTGCCGGAACCACGTGACCCGTTCGAGCATCCGCCGTCCTTGTCGAGCGCTGTCGGTAGTGTGGCACGCGATGGATGAAGGGCAAGGCGAGCGCCGGACCGGCTCCCGAGCAGCGCTCGACCTGCTTCGGCGCAACCGCGACTTCCGACGGTTGTTCCTCGCGTCGGTGATCTCGCTGGGGGGCGACTGGTTCCTCTTCGTCGCGCTCGGCGGGCTCGTGCTCGAGGCAACGGGCAAGGCGGCGGCGGTCGGCATCATGATCTGCGCACAGGAGGTGCCGATCTTCCTGGCGACGCCGTGGGCAGGGTGGCTCGCCGACCGCCTCGACCGCCGGCGCTTGATGATCGTGTGCGACCTCGCGCGGACGATCATCTGCGCCGCGTTCCTGCTGGTCGGTCCGGACAACCTCTGGCTCGCCTACGCCTTGCTCGCCCTGCTGTCGGTCTTCGCAGCGGTGTTCGACCCCGCGCAATCCGCGGCCCTGCCGAACGTGGTCGATGCGCCCGAACTCGCGACGGCCAACGCGCTGGGCGGGTCGCTCTGGGGGACGATGCTCGCGGTCGGAGCGGCGCTCGGAGGCGTCGTCGCGACGATCTTCGGTCGCAACGTCGCGTTCACGGTCGACGCGATCTCGTTCGCGATCTCGGCGCTTCTGCTGGTGGGCGTTCGCCGCCCGTTCTCGGCGTCTCGCGAGCATGAGGAGCATGTCGGGATCGTCGAGGCCACGCGGGAGACGGTCGCCTACGCGCGACGTGACCGGCGCGTCTGGGCGCTCGTGTCGGTGAAGTTCGGCTTCGGAGCGGCCGCCGGCGTGCTCGCGCTGATCGCGGTGTTCGCGCGCCAGATCTATCACGCGGGGGACGTCGGGTTCGGGCTCCTGATGGCGGCGCGCGGGGTCGGCGCGTTGGTCGGACCGTTCCTCGGGCACCGGCTGGCCGGTCCCGGGCATCGTCGGCTCCTTCCGGTGATCGCGTGCTCACTCGCCACGTTCGGGATCGGCTACGCCTCGCTCGGTCTGGCGCCTGCGCTGTGGCTGGCGGCCGGTTCGGTGCTGCTCGCGCATCTCGGCGGCGGTTCGCAGTGGGTGTTGTCGAGCTACGGGCTCCAGCGACTGGTGCCAGACCACATCCGTGGGCGCATCTTCGCCTTCGACTTCGCGCTGATCACCCTGTCCCTCGGCCTCTCGAGCCTCGCGGCGTCCTGGCTCTCCGACCGGATCGGTCCCCGTCCCGCGGTGGCGATCGCCGGCGGGATCGCCCTGGCGTGGGCGGCTATCTGGTGGCTGCTGACCCGCGAGGTCCGTCGCGAGCCCCTGTTCCCGGCGGACGAGCCCGTGTCTGTCGCCTTCGAGCGGCCCGCCTTCGGCGCCGAATAGGTCCGTATCCTGCCCGACATGCAGCTGCGGCGAACGTCGATCGGGGGGCTGGCGGCGACGGCGCTCGCCATCGTGGTGCTTGCGGGTACCGTGCTCGCTGCGACGCCGGTCAAGGTCCGCGATGCCGACCGAGTGAAGGAATGGGGCGGCTCTGCGATCGACGGCTGGTTCGCGTGGGAGGCAAACACCAGGGCGCATCCCGCTGTGTTCAAGGTGTACGCCAAGCCGGATGGCGGGGCCGCGCAGCGCGTCCCCCTCGCCGGCCCGACCCGATCCCCCAGCCTCATCGCGTCCGGCCGCCGCGCCGGCCAGGTCGTGTTCCAGGCGCTCGGGCTCCACGCGGGTGATATCCGGTTCTACGATCCGGTCGCCGATGCGGTCCTTCGGGCACCGAAGACGATCAATACGTCGGCGACGGAGGAGTTCCCGGAGGTCGACGGCGGCTCCCTCACCTTCGATCGCCACGGGAGCTCCGGATGGGACACGATCGTCTACCGGTTCAACACCAAGACGAGCACCGTCATCGGTCATCGGATGATCGCCGGACAGATCAACGGTGACTACGCCGTGTATTGGAGATGCTCGCCGTCGACGTGCGACGTCATGCGCTATCGGCTCTCCACCGAGACGCTGACAGCGCTGGCTCCGGCGGCAGCGGGTCGCGCGAACTACTGGCCCGCGGTGATGCCCGACGGGACGGTCTACTACGTCCAGGGCAGCTTCAACCGGTGCGGCCGCAACACGAAGATCCTGCGCCTCTCAGCGGGGACGGTGACGACGGTGGCCACGGTGCCGGACGGCACGGAGCTGGCGGCGATGGAAGCGCGGACCGTCAACGGCATCGACCAGCTGCTCGTCACCGAGGTGACCTGCGGCAGCGGCGGCACGATCCGCGATACCGGGATCTATTCGATCGCGATCTGACGGTCAGCCCGGTGGCGGTGGCGGTGCGTCACCGGCCGCCGGGGACGCCGGTGGCTCGGCGGGAGGCGCGGCGGGCGCTGCCGGTGCGCCGCTGGACATCGACGAGAAGTCGACCTTGGGCACGCCGGCGTCACCACGCAGCGACTCGTCCACCTCGAAGAACTCTTCGAGCTCGAAGTGACCGAAGTTGGCGACGATCATCGAGGGGAACGACTGCACACGTCGGTTGTAGTCGCGGACGTTGCCGTTGTAGAAGCGGCGTGCGGTCTGCAGGCGGTCCTCGGTGTTGGACAGCTCGGCCTGCAACGCGAGGAAGTTCTCGTTGGCCTTCAGCTGCGGGTAGTTCTCGGCGACGGCGAGCAGCTGCCGCAGCGCCGCGACGAACGGCCCTTCGGCCGCGGCCTGCGCGGCGGGCGAGCCGGTCGCGGCGGTCGCCATCGCGCGGGCCTTCGTGACGTTCTCGAAGACTTCCTTCTCGTGCGCCGCGTAGCCCTGGACGGTCGCGACGAGGTTGGGGATCAGGTCGTAGCGTCGACGCAGCTCGGTGTCGATGTTCGCCCAGGCGTCCTTGATCAGGTTCCGTTGGGAGACGAACCGGTTGTAGCTCGCGATCCCGCCCACGACGACCACGACGATCAAGGCCAGCAACACGATCAGCCAGATGCCCACGAGAACCCTCCTTGCTCGCTGGGAGCCTACCCCGGATACAGCGAGGACACGACCGCGGGTACATGCTGGACGAAGCCGCGAGCCACCCCCAGCAGCGTCGTGAGCTCGACCGGGTCGATCCGCGGCCCGGCCACCAGCACCCGGTTGCCCACCGCCTCGAACGCGTGGCTGTAACCGGTCGACATCAGCCACGCCATCATCCGGGCATCGATGAGGTCGTTCGCGAACTTCGGCACCTCGCAGCGCACGTTGAAGTCGCGGTTGAAATCCTCGGATTCGAACTGGAGATCATGGAACGACAACGCGTCGGCGAGCGCGGTGAAGAGGCTCTCGCGAGCGATCGTGAGCCGCGGACAGTCGGCGTCGATCGGTACCAGGGCGCAGTCGAACCGGTGATAGCTGCGACTGGTGGCGCCGTTACTGTCGGTGGATTCGTCGTAGTACCAGTAGTCGAACGCGACCACGTCCACCTCTTGCCACGGGCCGTACAGCACGTTCTCGATGCCCTGCCCATCGCCGCGATGCAGCAACGTGAACGCGTATCCGAGGATGCCGAGCGGATCCTGCTCGCTGTACGTCAGGCGCAGTTGGGTTGCCATCTGCTGGAAGGCGGCACGCCGGCGTTCCTTCATCGTGTAGCTCAGATAGAAGATCAACCCGAGGAGCGCGAGGGCGGAGAGCACGATGAGCACCGGCATCGCGCTCGGGAACCCGCCGCCGGTATCGAACGAGGTCGACGTGTCCACGGCGAACGACGGCGGCGGGCTGTGCTTCTTCGCCAGCACGTCGGCGAGGACCGGGGCAACCGCGAGGGCGTTCATCGGTCGTGATTATCCGCCGAGGTCGGTGGGGTTCGGCTCAGCCGACGTCGGACCCGGAGACCACGAGCCCTGGAGCCAGCGGTCCTCGAAGGGGCCTTCCATCGGAGGCGGCGGATACAGGCTCTTCATGACCGGCGGCAGCCGGTGGCGCAGATCCCGTGCGGCTTGCAGCATGACCAACACCTCCGCCGGTTCGAGCTCCTTCGCGACACACAGCATCCGATCCTCGCGCACGTGCACCTCGACGGGGAGCGGCAGCCGCAGGAGTGCGCGCATCATCCGTTGGTCGAGGAACGCCGTCGCTGCGTGCGCGTTGGAGGAGCGCACATCGAACCGTGCGTTGAAAGCTTCGAGCTCGAGCATCACGCGCTCGCCATCGGGCGAGGTCGGCCAGATCCGGAGGCCAGGCACCCAGATGTCGATCGGCGGCACGTTGAACGGCAGCGTCACGATCGCGCACGTGATGGCCACGACCACACTGATCGTCTCGCCGGATGCAACGGCGAACGAATGGTCGAACACGCGGACGAGTTCATCGTCCTCGCGATCCCAGACGACGTTCCTGACGCCACTCGCGTGGGCGGCAGAGAACAACGGGAAGGGCAACATCGTCGTGTCGACGAATCGGTCCACGGCTGAGAACTCGAGGCCGGCCTCGGCGCACAGCCGCATCAGACGCTGCTGCCGATCGCGGCGCCGCATGCCGCCGATCCCGACGCCCACGGCGACGATCACGACGAGGAGGAGGAAGACGAGGTCGCCCATGGGGAAGGGGTCGGCGGCGGCCGTCGGAGCCTTGAACGGCTACCCGTCGTGGTCGGCTCGCGTGCGCCCGTACAACACGTAGTCGCGCGCCGGCCCGTCCGCCACCTGCCAGAACCCTCGCATGATGCCCTCGATCGAGAACCCGGCCTTCTCGGCGGCTCGTCGCATCGCGGCGTTGTCGACGTCGGTGCTGAGCGAGACGCGGACGGCCTGCTCCTCGTCGAAGAGGAATCCGGTGATCATGGTGATCGCGGTCGAGCCGAACCCGCGCCCCCGATGGTCCCGGAACAGCCCGATGCCGAGGTCATAGAGGCCCGGCGGCTCATACGAGGGATCGCGCCGCGCCTGTACATCGCCGATCAGTCGGCCGTCGACCTCGACGGCCAGGTCGAGCACCCGCTGGTCTCGCCACGTGCCCGAGTGCTCGACCCGAGCGCGGACGCGGTCTTTCGCCTGGCGATCATCGACAGCCCACGGTGCCTCGAAGGATCCGCGGTCGCGCGTCTCCTCGGCCCACATCAGATCGAAGTCTCGACGCACGAATGGGCGCAGCGTCACCGGGCCGTCGCGCAGGACGATGGGCATCACTGGGGCCCGGTGCGCCACGGCGGCAGCAGAACGCTGGACAGTGGCACGATCTTCCCCTCGCTCTCGGCGCGGTCGAGTTCATCCAACGCGGCCTGTAGCTCGTCGGTCTTGGCTCGCAGCGCTTCGAGCTGTGCCTGCAACTCGATGACCATCTTCACGCCGGCGAGGTTGATGCCGCCTTCCTGGGTGAGGTCCTGGATCTGCCGGAGCAGCCGGATGTCGCGATCGGAGTAGCGCCGGGTGTTGCCGGCCGTTCGCTTGGGGGCAACGAGACCTTTCCGCTCGTAGATCCGAAGCGTTTGCGGATGCACCCCTGCCAGCTCAGCGGCGACGCTGATGATGTAGACCGCTCGTTCCTCTTCGCGTCCCGTCTCATCACGTCGTTCCACTCAACTCACCCCCAGCGGTCGCCGCGGCGAAGCGTCCGTCGCTTCCTGGAGCTGCTCCACGAGCTTCTTCTGCTCTTTGGTCAGCTTGCCCGGGACGTCGACGACGACCCTCGCGAGGAGATCGCCGTGACCGCCCTTCTTCGGCGCGCCCTTGCCCTTCACGCGGAAGGTCTTGCCGGTTGGCGTGCCGGCGGGCACCTTCAGGGTGACCGGACCGTTCAACGTCGGCACCTGCACCTGCGCCCCCAGCGCGGCCTCGGGGAACGTCACGGGCAGGTCGACCGTGAGGTCGTCGCCGCGCCGCCCGAAGATCGGATGCGGCGTCACGTGGACGCGCACGTACAGATCGCCGGGCTCGCCACCGGCGCCGCCGGGCTCACCCTTGCCCGCGACCTTGATCCGCGCGCCGTCCTTCACGCCGGCCGGCACCTTCACCTGGATCGTCCGCGTCCGACGCGTCACGCCGGTGCCGTTGCAGGTCGGACACGGTGTCGGGATCAGCCGCCCGCTGCCACGGCATTCCGGGCACGTCTGCGCCATGGAGAAGAAGCCCTGGTTGACCGCCACCTGTCCCGAGCCTCCACACGTGGGGCAGGTCACCGGCTGCGTACCCGGTGCCGCGCCGCTGCCGTGACACGTGGTGCAGGCAGCGGGCCCGGTGAGCTTCACCGGGATCGTGACGCCGGCCATCGCGTCGTCGAACGAGAGGGTGACCTCGGTCTCGAGGTCTGCCCCTCGCTGCCGGCGCGCACGGCGCTGGCGTGCGCCCCCGCCGAACACGCCTCCCAGGAGGTCCTCCAGATCCACGTCTCCGGTCTCGAAGCGCACGCCACCCGGGTAGCCGCCCGGCGCGCCCGCGCGTCCGGAGCCGGGGAACCCGCCACTGAAACCCGCCGCGCCCATCTCGCGCGCGCGATCGTATGCCGTGCGCTTGTCCTCATCGCCGAGGACGTCGTACGCAGACGAGATCTCCTTGAACCGCTCTTCCGCTTGCGGGTTGCCCGCGTTGGCGTCGGGATGGTGCTGCTGGGCGAGTTTGCGATACGCCTTCTTGATCTCCGCCTGGCTCGCGTTCTTGGGGACGCCGAGGATCGCGTAGTAGTCCTTCTCGAACCACTCGCGGCGGATCTCGTCGGTCGCCGCCACCTCGGCCTAGCCTCGCTCGACGCGCACGCCGGCGGGACGGAGCACGCGGCCGCGCAGCGAATAACCCGGACGGAAGACCTCGGCGACGTGCGGCTCGCCGTCGCCCTCACCGGTCTGCATCAGGGCTTCGTGCTTGGCCGGGTCGAAGGGCTGCCCCTCGGCCTCGATCCGCTCGAGCCCCTCAGCGCGCAGCGCGTCGATCAGCTTGGCGTAGACGAGCTCGACCCCCTTGAGCAGACGGTCCCGATCGACGTCCTCACCGGCATGCAGCAGGGCCAGCTCGAAGTCGTCCAGCACCTCGAGCAGCCGCCGCATCACGGGCTCGGAGGCCATCTCTACCGCGTTCGTCTGCTCGCGCAGCACGCGCTTGCGGTAGTTGTCGAACTCGGCCTGGAGCCGTTGCAGGTGCGCGCGGTACTCCTCGATATCCCGATCGCCGGTGGTCGGCGCCTCATCCTCCGCGGAAGGGGCGGGCTCATCGCCCGCCCGCTCCCCGGAGACATCGGCGAAGCGACGTTTGTCGGTGACCTTGATCACCGGCGCCTCGGCATCGCGACCCTCGTCGCGCCCGTCGAGCTCGTCGGTCACGAGGCGCCGCCCTCCTCGACGATCTCGCCTTCGACGACTTCGTCGTCGGCGGCATCCTCACTGCCGGCCTCGGCCGCGGGGCCTGCGGCCCCCGCGTCCGGCTGGACCTGCTGATGCATCGCCTGGCCGACCCGGCCGAAGACCGTCATGACCGCCTCACTCGCCGCGTTGAGCTTCGCCGCGTCGGCGTCCTGGTCTTTCAGCGCCTCCTTGAGGCTCTCGGTCGCCGTCGTCAGCTCGGTCTTGTCGGCCTCGGGGATCTGCTCGCCGCTTTCCGAGACGAACTTCTCGACCTGATACACGACCTGATCGGCCTGGTTGCGTGCCTCGGCGTTCTCGCGACGCTTGTGGTCTTCCGCCGCGAAGGATTCGGCCTCCTTCACCATCCGGTCGATCTCGTCCTTGCTGAGCGCGGTGCCGCCGGTGATGGTCATCTGCTGCTCCTTGCCGGTGGCGATGTCCTTCGCGCTCACGTTCACGATGCCGTTGGCGTCGATGTCGAAGCTGACCTCGATCTGCGGCATACCGCGTGGCGCCGGCGGGATGCCGACCAGGTTGAACCGACCGAGCGACTTCACGCCCGGGCTCAACACGGTCTCGCCCTCGCCTTGCAGGACGTTGATCTCGACCTGCGTCTGGTTGTCGGCTGCGGTCGTGAAGGTCTCGGTCTTCTTGGTTGGGATCGTCGTGTTGCGCTCGATCATGCGCTGAACGATGCCGCCGAGCGTCTCGACGCCGAGGGACAACGGGGTCACGTCCAGGAGCAGGATGTCCTTGACGTCGCCCTTCAACACGCCGGCTTGCACCGCGGCACCGATCGCCACGACCTCGTCAGGGTTGACGCCCTTGTGTGGTTCCTTGCCACCGGTGAGCTTCTTGACGAGCTCCTGGATCATCGGCATCCGGGTCGAGCCGCCGACGAGCACGACGTGGTCGATCTCCGAGACATCCTTGCCCCAGTCCTTGACCGCGAGCTCGAACGGCACACGGCACCGCTCAACCAGGTCCTCGGTGATCCGCTCGAACTCCGCACGGGTGAGCTTCTGCTCGAGGTGCAGCGGACCCTCGGCTGTCGCCGTCACGAACGGTAGGTTGATCGTCGTCTCGGCCACCTGGCTGAGCTCGATCTTCGCCTTCTCGGCGGCGTCCTTCAGGCGCTGCAACGCCATCTTGTCGGCGGACAGATCGACGCCGTGCGCGTCCTTGAACGACTTCACGAGCCAGTCGATGACCCGCTGATCCCAGTCGTCGCCACCGAGCTGCGTGTCGCCGTGGGTGGCCTTGACCTCGAACACGCCGTCACCGATCTCGAGCAGCGACACGTCGAACGTGCCACCGCCGAGGTCGAAGACGAGCACGGTGTGGTCGGCGCCGCTCTTATCGAGACCGTAGGCGAGCGCGGCCGCCGTCGGCTCGTTGATGATCCGCAGGACCTCGAGGCCCGCGATCTGCCCGGCCTCCTTCGTCGCCTGGCGCTGCGAGTCGTCGAAGTACGCCGGAACGGTGATGACCGCCTGCGTGACCGTGTCGCCGAGGAACGACTCGGCGTCTCGCTTCAGCTTGAGCAGGATCTGGGAGCTGACCTCCTGCGGGGTCCAACCTTTGCCGTCGATATCGACGGTCCAGCCTTTGTCGCCCATGTGGCGCTTTACCGAACGGATCGTGCGATCGGGGTTGGTGATGGCCTGCCGTTTGGCGACCTCACCGACCAGGATCTCCCCGTTCTTCGAGAACCCGACCACGGACGGCGTCGTTCGGGACCCCTCCGCGTTCGGGATGACGACCGGTTCCCCGGCCTCCAATACCGACACGACCGAGTTCGTCGTGCCCAGGTCGATGCCGACCGCTCGAGCCATCGTGCTTCCTCCTTCTGCCGACGGCCGTATCGGCCGCTCGGGTTACGTTACCGTCAACGCGCATCCCTGCGCCTCCCAACACCATAGAAGTTGAGTGCTCTATTGTCAAAGTTGGATCCGACGGGCGCACGCGTCCTGTGACGCAACCTTCCTCGAGGGTTCACCGGGCAGACGCCAGCGTGCCAAACGTTCACCGGACCATCCCCTTGGGTAGGCCGACGTCGGCGGAAGAACAGGGCCGGAAGGGTCAAGCACCCCAGACCTTCGTCCGAATAAGGCACTAGTACCGAAGGTCTTGGCCGGAAGGAAACGAAGAGTGCGAGTCGGTGCTTCGGACATGCCCCAACGAGAGAGCCCCGTGGCAGGTGGGCACCCGACGGTGCGTCATGCCGTCGAGTCGATCCTGCTGGAGGAGCGCACCCGGTGGGCGATGCAGATCCACGACGGGCTCACGCAGTCGGTGACCTCCGCCGTCCTCGAGGTGCAGAACCTCCGGCACCTGATCGAGACCGACCCGGTGGCGGCGGTGCGGATCCTCCACGAAGTGGAGAGCGAGATCCGAGATGACCTCCGTCACATCCGAGAGCTGCTGTTCGAGATGACATCCGAAGACGAGATCCCGAGCGAGCCGACGCTCGCCAGCTTGATCAAGGATTTCGCGGCGCGTTGGCGCATGCCGGCGACCGTGGAAGTGGAGGGGGACATCGAGGCGCTCAACGACGCCACGGTGGAGGCGGCGTATGCGATCGCGAGCGAGGCGCTCGCGAACGCCGCCAAGCATTCGGGAGCCCCGGATGCGCGTGTCGCGCTGTCGGTGGACGGCGACACGCTCCACATCGAGGTGCACGATCGAGGCCGCGGCATGGTGGCCGTGACCGACGACGATCCACACTTCGGTATCCGGATCATGCGGGCCCGCGCCGAGTCGCTCGGCGGGACCCTCGAGATGACGTCGACCCCCGGGCACGGCACCAGCGTGGTGGCCGTGCTCCCCGTCACGAGGGATGGTGAACAACGATGAGGATCTTGATCGTGGATGACCACGCGCTCGTACGCCGTGGCATGAGCTATGTCGTGAAGGAGGGATTCCCGGACGCCGAGGTCGTGGAGGCGGAATCCTCCGCCGCCGCGCTCGAGGCCCTGC
>Ga0207648_10001730_pt1 | contig 23904 bp, 23 predicted proteins | sample KBSMisM32_FD_184310 | JGI IMG/M metagenome (GOLD analysis project Ga0207648, IMG submission 184310) | Miscanthus rhizosphere microbial communities from Kellogg Biological Station, Michigan, USA - KBS Miscanthus M3-2 (SPAdes) (version 2) | ecosystem: Host-associated > Plants > Roots >...
CTCGGACCTCGGACCTCGGACCTCGGACTTCGGACCTCGGACCTCGGACCCGCGTCAGTCCCCTGGCGGCGGCAGGTCCGAGTTCCAGACCGTGTATTCGTAGCGCCAGGTGTCGTTCAGCCGGCGCAGGACGAACAGGTACTTGCCGCGATCGCGCGACGGCGCGCCCTTGGCCGATTTCACGTCCATCTCGTAGGTGCCGCTCTCGTAGGCGAGCGGGCCGTGCCCCGAGACTTCCCCGACCTCCATCTTCAGGTTGCCGGCGCCGGATTTCAGCAGCTCGTCGTAGAACGTGCGCAGCGCGTCTTTGCCGCGGATGATCGGCTGGTTGGGCGGCATGAAGACCGAGTTCTCGGCGTAGATGGCGAGCACCTGATCGATCGCCTTGGCGTTGAAGGCCTTGACGAACGCCTCGGTGCGCTCGCGGATCGTGCCCTGGTCCTTCATGCCGAACTCTTCACCCGGCTTGGCGCCGCTGCACGCGGCGCTCAGACAGAGCGCCGCCACTGTGAGGAACATTACGGACTTTCGCATCGCTCGATTATAATCGCCTCGCGTGGGCAGACTGAAGATCATCGTGCTCTACGATCGGTGGGAGGAGGACGACGACTCCGCACCGGACGACAAGACGCCGCTCACGCGGACCCTCGACAAGAAGGAAGTCGAAGAAGAAGTCGCCGACGCGCTGGGCAAGCTCGGACACGAGACGACGCTGCACTGCCTCGACGGATCGACCAAGAGCCTGCACGCGCTGGCGCGCATGGAGTGCGATCTCGTCTTCAACCTCGCCGAGTCCTTCGGCGGCAACGACACCGCCGACGCCGCCATCGCCGGCTATCTCGAGCTGATCGACAAGCGTTTCACCGGCGCCGGGTCGCACGGCCTGCTCTACGCGCAGGACAAGGCGATCGCCAAGAAAATCCTCGAGTTCCACGGCCTGCACACGCCGGTGTTCGCGCGCTCGTACCGCGGCCGCCTCGATTTCTCGCACGATCTCGAGTTCCCGGTGATCGTCAAGCCGGCGCGCGAGGACGGATCCATCGGCATCGAGTTCAACGCCGTCGTCAACTCGATCCGCGAGCTGATGGAGCGCATCGACTGGCTGCACGCGAACTTCGACTCGCCGGTGCTGATCGAGGAGTACGTCGAGGGGCGCGAGATGTACGTCGGGGTGATCGGCAACGAAAACCCGGCGGCGCTGCCGGTCGTCGAGCTCGATCTGTCGAAACTGCCCGAGGGGACGCCGCGGATCGCCGGGGCCGAGGTGAAATGGGGGAAGGGGACCGCCGCGTATCGCGACACCAAGTCGGCGGTGGTGGAAAACATGGCGGACGAGACCGCCGCGTCGCTGCAGCAGACGGCGATCGCCTGTTTCCAGGCGCTCGAACTGCGCGATTACGCCCGCATCGACATGCGGCTGCGGCCCGACGGCCGGGTCGCGGTGATCGAGGCCAATCCCAACCCGTGGCTGGCGTCGAAGGCGGAGTTCGTGATGGCGGCGCGCAAGGCGGGCCGCACCTACACCCAGCTCATCGGTGAGATTGCCGAGCTTGCTCTCGCCCGCTACGGCGGGTGACACGGATGTAATAACCCGTTCACTGACTCAAACTTACACGGTCGCGACCGACGGGGCAGTCGCCCCATGCTCCCCCCGGGTCTCTCACTTGGCGTCGCAAATTCTGCAAAAAACAGCGATTTTCCTAAGGTTTTCGTTGTATACCGTGACGAACCCGGTTATACTGACTGTGCTGCTCATTCGCGTTTTTCCTTCCCGGACCACCTTACGCTGTGGGGGACGTGTGACATTCCAGATTGGTGACAAGGTCATTTACCCAAACCACGGACTCGGCGTCGTTCAAGGCATCGAAACCAAAACCATCCTCGGAACAACCTGCGGGTTTTATCACCTCCGCATGGTGGCCAATGAAACCACCGTGCTGGTGCCGCTCGACAACGTCGACGGCGTCGGCCTGCGCCGCGCCATCGGCGATCAAGAGATCGAACGCCTCTTCGGTCTCCTGGGCGACGGCAAGATCGACAACCACCAGAACTGGAAGGGACGCTTCAAGGACAACTCGGATCGGATGCGCACGGGCTCCATCTACGACGTCGTCGAGGTGCTCAAGAGCCTGACGTTCCTGGCGCGGTCGAAGAATCTCTCGTTCCGCGAGAAGCGCATGCTCGATCGCGCGAAGTTCCTCGTCATCTCGGAGATCTCCGAGGTGGCGCGCGAGAAGTCCGAGGCCGTCGAGCAGAAGGTCGACAGCGCGCTCGAGCGCTGCTTCACGACCAAGACGCGGTCCATCGCGCGGGCGAAGGCAGCCAAGGCGGCGCCGACGACCCGGGTGACGGTCAAGCGCACGGCAAGAGCGTCCTAGCCCGAAGTACTCGTTGCTCAGAGGCCGGAGCGATTACGATCGCTCCGGCCTTTTTTTCATGTCCACGCTGATCGCCGCGGTCCGGTCGCTGGCGACCTATGTCGCCGTCTCGCTCTACGTCCTGCTGCTCGGTCCGCCGTTCCTGATGCTGGCGCTGGCCACCGGCAACGCGCTGACGCTCTACCGGGTCGCGCTCGGCGGCGTGCGCCTCGGGCTGTGGCTCAGCGGGATCAGCGTCCGGGTCCGCAACCCCGAGAACATCCAGCGCGACCGCGCCGCCGTCTACGCCGTCAACCACGCCAGCAACGTCGAGCCGCCGATCCTCTACGAAACGCTCAGCGAGCTGTTTCCGCGGCTGCGGATCCTCTACAAGGCGGAGCTGCGCAAGCTGCCCATCCTGGTGCGCGCCTTCGACCTCGCCGGCTTCGTGCCGCTCGAGCGCGGCAACCGCGAGCAGAGCCTGCCGGCGATCGAGCGCGCGGCGGAGGCGCTCCGTGAAGGCCACTCGTTTCTGATCTTTCCCGAGGGCACGCGCAGCCGCACCGGCGAGCTCTTGCCCTTCAAGAAGGGGGGCTTCATCATGGCGGTGAAGGGGCAGGCGCCGATCGTCCCGGTGGCGATCGTCGGCGCGCGTGACGCCATGAAGAAGGGGAGCCTGATCATCCGGCCGGTGCGCGTGACCGTCAGCTTCGGCGCGCCGGTGCCGACCACCGGGCTGACGCTCGAGGACCGCGAGCCGCTCATCTCGGCGGTGCGCGGCGCGGTGGCGACCCTGTTGCAGGAGTCCGCCTGACGTGGACGTCCTGACCAGCCTCGGCCGCACGATGGGGTTCTCGTTCGCGGCGGGGATCAACCTCTACGCGACCGTCGCCATTCTCGGCCTGGCGAGCCGGTACGGCTGGGTTGCGCTGCCGCCGCAGTACCAGGTGTTCGACAACAACTGGATCATCGGCGGCGCGCTGGCGCTCTACGTGATCGAGTTCGTCGCCGACAAGATTCCCTGGGTGGACTCGGCCTGGGATGCCATCCACACGGTGATCCGTCCGGTCGGCGGCGCGCTGATCGCGGTGGCGACGCTGGGGGAGCAGTCCACCACGATGCAGACGCTCGTCGCGCTCTTCGGCGGCGCGCTCGCCGCCAGCACGCACTTCAGCAAGGCCGGCACCCGCGTCCTGGCCAACGCCAGCCCCGAGCCCTTCACCAACTGGATCTTGAGCATCGGCGAAGACGCCTTCGTCGTCGGTCTCGGCGTGCTCGCGCTGAAGTATCCGGCGGCAGCCGCGATCGTCGTCATCGTCTGCGTCGCGGTGATCGTGTCGTTCGCGGCGGTGATCGTGAAGCTGGTACGACGGCGCTTTGCGCCTGTTGCCAGTAGCCAGTAACCGGTAACCGGTAACTATCCCCCGGTTGTGAACGTCAGCGAGTAGGGCGCGAGCGGCTGGTTGTCGACGGCGCTCATGATGCCGTCGAGCAGTTCCACCTTCACCTGGCGGTAGCGGTCGAGCGGGGCGGCGAGCTTGATCTCGAGCGCGCGGGTGCCTTCGACGTAGCGGACGGTCGCGGTTGGTGCCGTCGGCGCGGCCCCTTGCGGCGCCGCGCCGGTGTAGGTGATCCGGACGCGATCGCGGAAGGTCTTCGCGTCCATGTCGCGCGAGAACTGGATGCGGATCGCGCCGTTGCGATCGGCGTCGGTCTCGCCCGCCGTCGGCGTCGAGAAGACGACCTGCGGCGGCGGCTGCGGCGGAGGAGGCGGCATCGTGACTTCGACGGGGGCGTCGGTGGGGGCCGTCGCGGCCTGGACGGACGTCGCGTCGATCCACGCCAGCGGGCCTTCGCGGCGGACGGTACCGGCCACCTGCAGCCAGCGTCCGCTGTCCATCCGCGAGTTGACGTCGAGGTCGAAGCCGCGCCCGCGCGGACGAATCCCGGTGACCCAGATCGCGGCATCGGCCGACTGCAGCACGAAATCCCAGCGCCCCTTGGTGCCGGCGCCCATCGGCAGATCCGCGAACAGGTTGGTGCCGCGGAACCGGCCGGTGACGGTGACGCCCTTGCCGACGTACTGCTCCGGCGCCAGCGCCAGCGCGCGAATCGACGGTTCGGGCGGCAGCGGCGACTCGACCGCGCTCGCATTCAGCAGCATGAACACCTGCTCGCGCGCGGGCCACTGGCCGTTCGAGGCGGCGTCGAGCAGCGGCTGGAAGTTGACGCTGGAGAAGCGCGAGTCGGTGCGCTCGAGCCGGCCGACGTCCCAGAACTCGCCGCGCACTTCGGTGTCGTGCGCCATGCTCGACGGGTCGCGCCAGAAGACGAAGATCGGTTTCGAGGTGCCGGCCAGACGCGTCAGCGTGCCCGCGGCCTCGACGTCGCGCCGCACCACGATCTGCTTGCCGTGGAAGAACACCGGCGCGGCCAGGAGCGCCTCCACCGTCGTTGCGCTTCTGCCGGCGCCCGGCTGCGGCGGCGCCGGCGAGTCGGTGCTAGAGGTGCTAAAGGTGCGAAGTGTGCTAACGGTGCCCAGGGTGCTAGAGGTGCTCAGGGTGCTGGTGCTCACAGTGCTCGAGGCGCAAAGCACCGCCAGCACGCCTAGCACCCTGAGCACCTTATGCACCTTTAGCACCTTTGCACCTTTAGCACCCTAGCACCTGCACCTTTAGCACCCTAGCACCCTAGCACCTGCACCTTTAGCACCCTTGCACCTTTAGCACCTTTAGCACCTTTAGCACCGACACGCGCCACCGCCGCGGGCGCGCGCCGCTACGCGAGCTTCTTCTGCGCGGCGCGAGCGAGGACGACGCCGAGCGCGGCGAAGAGGAGGCCTCCCGCCACCATGCCGAGCGTGCCTTCGTGCAGCGGCGGGATGAGGCCCAGCGTCCCCGAGTCGTCGGCCGCCTTGATGATCTGCCGCCCGAAGAGCACCGCGTAGAGGATCCCCGCCAGCGATCCGCCGGCGATGAGCCCAGAGCTGAACAAGGTGCCCGAGCCGACTTCGGATTCCTCGGCCACGCCGGTCTTGCGCTCCACGAACCAGCGTACCAAACCGCCGGCGAAGATTGGGGCGGTCGTGGCAATCGGCAGGTACGAGCCGACGGCGAACGACAGCGAGTGGATGCCGCACAGCTCGAGCGTGACCGAGATGAACACGCCGACGAGCACCAGACCCCACGGCAGGTTCTGGCTGAGCAGTCCCTTGATGATGGTCGCCATCAGCGTCGCCTGCGGCGCCGGCAGCGCGCCGGACCCGATCACCATCACGCGGTGCAGGTAGAGCGTCGTCATGCCGATCACCAGCGCCGACGTGATGACGCCGATGAGCAGGCCGATCTGCTGGTAGATCGGCGTGGCGCCGACGATGTAGCCGGTCTTGAGGTCCTGTGACGTGCCGCCGGCCTGCGCGGCGGCGATGCAGATCACCGCGCCGACGCACAGCGCGACCGGCGCGTAGAGGTCGCCCGTCCAGCCGAGGGCCACGAAGATGGTGCAGGTCAGGATCAGCGTGGCGATGGTCATCCCCGAGATCGGGTTCGACGAGGATCCGATGAGCCCGGTGATCCGTGACGAGACCGTCACGAAGAAGAAGCCGAAGACCACGATCAGCACGGCCGCGAGGAAGTTGCCCTGCGTCGGCATCTTCGGCGCGATGGCGAGGAAGACCGCCAGCGCCAGCGACCCGATCAGCACGACGGTCGCGGGAAGGTCGCGCTCGGTGCGCGTCTGCTTCGCGCCTCCCTTGCCGGCGCCGAAGTCCTTCACGCTGTCGCGGAACGACGACACGATCGTCGGGATGGTGCGCGCGAGGGTGATGAGCCCTGACGCGAGCACCGCGCCGGCGCCCGTGTAGCGGATATACGCGCTCCACAACTGGCCGGCCGACATCTGGTCGATGCGCAGACCGCTGGCCGGGACCGGCGGCAGCGGCACCGTCATGTAATTGCCCATGATGCTGAGGAGCGGCAGCAGCACCAGCCACGACAGCACGCCGCCGGCGAACATGACGCCGGCAATCCGCGGCCCGATGACGTAGCCGACCCCCATGTACTCCGGGGAGATGTCGACGTTCATCGTGGCGTTGGGGAAGAAGCTGGTCCGCGACATCGAGTGGCCGACGTCGGTGCGGAAGACCTGGAAGATCCACGACAGCGACTTCCACAGCGCGCCCACCCCCAGGCCGGTGAACACGGTGGTGGCCAGGGCGCCGCCGCGCTCGCCCGCCACCAGCACGTCGGCGCAGGCCGCCCCCTCCGGGTAGGGCAGCACGCCATGCTCCTTGACGATCAGCGCGCGCCTGAGGGGGACCATCATCAGCACGCCGAGGATGCCGCCGGCGAAGGCGAGCATCAGGATCTGGAAGTAGCTGAAGAACCCGGGGCCGTACGGCGTCAGGAAGATCAGTGCGGGAATGGTGAAGACGACGCCGCCGGCCACCGACTCGCCGGCCGACCCGATGGTCTGGACGATGTTGTTCTCGAGGATGGTCGATCCGCCGAGCCGCTTCAGCACCGAGATCGCCAGCACGGCGATCGGGATCGAGGCGCTGACGGTCAACCCCGCGCGCAGGCCGAGATAGACGGTGGACGCGCCGAAGATCAGTCCGAAGAGCACGCCGAGGACGATCGCCTTCGCGGTGAATTCCGCTGGCGACTGGTTCGCCGGTACGTAGGGCTGGAACTGCGCTTTGGGCGCCGGCGCGGGCCCGGTGGAGGTGTGTGCCATGCGGGAATACTACATAATTCGCTTGTGACCCGTGAGAACAAGCTGGGAGCGGAACCGCGTCCGCGCGTGCTGGCCGAGCCTGTCTCCGAGCTCACGACCAATCGCCTGTCGGTGTATCTTCGCTGCCTGAATGCGCTGGACGCCGAGGGCGTCCGCACCATCTCGTCGCAGGCGCTGGCGGAGCAGTTCCATCTCAACGCCGCGCAGATCCGGAAGGATCTCGCCTACTTCGGCGAGTTCGGCGTACGCGGCATCGGCTACTACGTGAAGGAGCTGCGCCGCCACCTGCGGCAGATCCTCGGTCTCGACCGCGGCGTCCGCGTCGCCATCATGGGGGCCGGCAACCTCGGGCTGGCGCTCGCCGACTACCCGGGGTTCCGCGAGGACGGGTTCGAGATCGTCGCGCTCTTCGACACCGTCAAGGACAAGGTCGGGCGGCGCTCGCGCGGCGGCGTCCTGATCCACGATATCCGCGACTTCAGGAAGATCGTCAGGCGCGAGCGGATCGGCATCGCGGTGATCGCGGTGCCCGCCGCCGCGGCGCAGCTGGTGGCGAACACGGTGGTGGCGGCCGGGGTGCACGCGATCCTCAACTTCTCCCCGGGGGCGGTGAAGGTGCCGCGCGGCGTGAAGCTGAAGACGATGGACCTCACGGTCTCGCTCGAAAGCCTGTCGTTCTTTCTCGTGCAGGGCGAAACGGATGGATAACAAGCTCTCTCATGTCGACGAGGCGGGACGGATCCGGATGGTCGACGTCAGCGGCAAGCCGGTCACGGCACGCGAGGCGGTGGCCCGCGGCCACATCACGGTCTCGGCCGAGGCGCTGCAGCAGATCGAGGCCGGCCAGATGAAGAAGGGGGACCCGCTGGAGACGGCGCGCCTGGCCGGGATCATGGCCGCCAAGCAGACCTCGTCCCTGATCCCGCTCTGCCACCCGCTGCCGATCGCGCACGCCGACGTGCGCCTGGCCCGCGCCGGCGACGGCTACGACATCGAAGCGACGGTCCGCACCACCGCGCCGACCGGCGTCGAGATGGAAGCGCTGACCGCCGTGTCGGTGGCGGCGCTGACGATCTACGACATGGTCAAGGCCGTCGACAAGGCGATGGTCATCGGCGACATCCGCCTCGTGAAGAAGACGAAGTGAAGGTTCTCGTCGCGATCTTCAGCACCGTCTACGCGTGGAACATCCCGGAGGAGCAGGTCGGGCAGCTCCGCCGCGAGTTTTCGGAGCACACGTTCGTCCGCGCCGACTCCGACGGGGAAGTGCTGGAGCGCATCGTCGACGCCGACGTCGTCTACTGCTCGTGGATCAACGCGGCGCAGTTCGCCGCCGCGCGGCAGCTGCGCTGGATTCACAGCAATGCGGCCGGCATCGGCCCGCTGCTGTTTCCCGCGATGATCGCCTCCCCGATTCCGGTCACGAACTCCAGCGGGGTCAGCTCGGTCACGATCGCGGAACACGTGATCGCGGTCGCGCTGTCGCTGCTGCGCGAGCTGCCGCTGGCGTGGCGCCGGCAGGCGGAGGGGCGCTGGTCCCAGAACGAGTTCGAGTCGGGCGCGCGCATGAAGACGCTGCGTGGCGCACGCGTCCTGATCGTCGGCCTCGGCTCGATCGGCCGCGAGACGGGGCGCCTGGCGGCCGGCTTCGGCGCGCATGTCGTCGGCGTCCGGCGGCGTCCCGGCGAGGCCGCGCCGCCCGCGGGCGTCGCCGCCGTCGTCGGTCCGGACCGGCTGCACGACGAGCTGCCGCGGGCGGACGTCGTCGTCATCGCGGCGCCGCACACCCGCGACACGGAGCGGATCATCGGCGAGCCCGAGCTGGCGCTGATGAAGGACGACGCGGTGCTGGTGAACGTCAGCCGCGGCACGCTGATTGACGAGGCGGCGCTGGTGCGGACGCTCGAGAGCGGGCGGCTGCGCGGCGCGGCGCTCGACGTCTTCGAGCAGGAGCCGCTCGCCGCCGCCAGTCCGCTGTGGGGCCGCCACGACGTGCTCGTCACGCCGCACGTGTCGGGCTTCCACGCCGACTACTGGCCGACCGCGCGGCGGTTGTTCGCCGATAATCTGCGCCGGTTCCTCTCGGGGCAGCCGCTGGCCAACATCGTGGACAAGCAGGCGGGGTACTAGGCGTTGGCCGAGAACGAGAAGGACACCCAGGACATCTCCACCCTTGCCGATCTCCCGTTCCACGTGCTCGGCCGGCATCCGAAGCCGTTGCTCGTGGGCCGCTGCGTCAAGGGGGAGATCTCCGGCCTGTCGACGCGAGACTGGTTCGATCGGCTGCGCGATCTGTCGCTCGGCCTGGCCGCGCTCGGCATCGCGAAAGGCGATCGCGTCGCCATCATGTCCGAGAGCCGGCCCGAGTGGCTCCTGGCGGACCTCGCGATCCTGACGCTCGGCGCGGTGACCGTGCCGGTCTACTCGACGCTGACGGCGGCGCAGGCGCGCTACATCGTGCACGACGCCGGCGCGCGCATCGCGTTCGTCTCGACCGCCGAGCAGCTCGACAAGCTGCAGCGCGTCCGGCACGAGCTGCCGGCGCTCGAAGCGATCGTCCGCTTCGAGCCGGGCGACGGGACGTCGCCGTCAGTACTGTCGCTCGACGAGGTCGCCGCGCGGGGGCACGCGAAGCTGACGGGGGAGTGGGGCATCGGCCGCGCTTTTCGTGACCTGGCGCGCGAGGTCCGTCCCGACCAGCTCGCGACGATCATCTACACGTCGGGCACGACCGGCGAGCCGAAGGGGGTGATGCTGTCGCATCGCAACCTGGTGTCGAACATGATCGGCGGCCGCGCGGTCGTCCCGGTCAACGAGACCGACACGTCGTTGTCGTTCCTGCCGCTGAGCCACTCGTTCGAGCGGCTGGTCTCCTACGTCTACCTGGCGCACGGGGTCACGATCGTGTTCGCGGAGTCGATGGACACCATCGCGCGTGACATGGGCGTCGTGAAGCCGACGGTGATGACCGGCGTGCCTCGCGTTTACGAGAAGTTCCAGGCGCGCATCCTCGAGCGCGGCAGCGCGCTGCCGCAGCCGCGGCGCACGCTGTTTCACTGGGGGGTGAAGGTGGCGACGGCGCGCGGGCGGGCGGAGTCGCAGGGACGTCGGGTCGGCGGCCTGCTCGCGCTCGAGACGAAGATCGCCGACCGCCTGGTCTTCTCGAAGATCCGCGAGAGCGTCGGCGGACGGCTGCGCTGCCTCGCCTCGGGCAGCGCCCCGCTGCCGGTCAGCGTCGCGGAGTTCTTCGCCGGCATCGGGCTGCCGATCACCGAGGGGTATGGGCTGACCGAGACGTCGCCGATCATCAGCGCCAACCCGCTCGACGCGCCGCGGCTCGGCACGGTCGGCAAGCCGATTCCCGACGTCGAAGTACGGATTGCCGAGGACGGCGAGATCCTGGCGCGCGGCCCGAACGTGATGCTGGGCTACTACAACAAGCCGGACGAGACCGCCGCCGTCCTCAAGGACGGCTGGTTCCACACCGGCGACATCGGCACGCTCGACGCCGACGGCTACCTGTCGATCACGGATCGCAAGAAGGATCTGCTGGTCACCTCCGGCGGCAAGAAGATCGCGCCGCAGCCGATCGAGGCGGCGTTGAAGCGCAGCCCGCTCGTCGCCGAGGTCATCGTCCTCGGCGATCGCCGGCGCTTCGCGTCGGCGCTGATCGTCCCGGAATTCTCCGCGCTGGAGCGGCGCCTCCAGGACCTCGGCCGCCCGCCCGGCGAGCGCCTCGAGTTGGTCCGCCGCGACGACGTGCTGGCGCTCTACCGGGAAATCGTCGACGGGCTCAACCGCGACCTGTCGCAGTTCGAGCGGATCAAGCAGTTCCGGCTGCTGCCGCGCGAGTTCACCATCGAATCGGGCGAGCTGACGCCCACGGTGAAGGTGAGGCGGCGCGCGGTGGAGCAGAACTGGGCCGCCGAGATCGAAGAGATGTACCGCGAGCCATCGCCGGGATAGGAGTGGACATGAAGCCGTCGCGTGCCGTCACCGTCCTCGTCGTGCTGGCCAGCGTGGCCGGCGCACTCGCCGCCGCGCGTCCGGCGTCACCGCCGCAGACGCGCAAGCTCAAGGTCCACATCTCGGTGGACATGGAGGGGGTCGCCGGCACCGTCACCGCGGATCAACTCGGGCCCACCGGGTTCGAGTACGGACGGTTCCGCGAGTTCATGACCCGCGAGGCGCTCGCCGCGGTCGACGCCGCCCGCGCCGGCGGCGCCACCGAGATCCTGGTCGCCGACGCGCACGGCAACGGCGAGAACCTGCTCGTCGAGCAGTTTCCGCCCGACGTGCGCATCATCCGCTCGTGGCCGCGCAAGCTCGGCATGGTCGCCGGCATCGATCAGGACGTCGACGCCGCGATCTTCATCGGCTACCACGCCGGCACCAACAACCCCACCGGCGTGCGCGCGCACACCTTCTCCAGCGCCACCCTCGCGCGCGTGGCCATCAACGGCGTCAACGTCACCGAAGGGTCGTGGAACGCGGCGATCGCGGGGCAGTTCAACGTCCCGGTCATCATGATGTCTGGAGACGATGCCGCGATCGCGGAAGTGCGCACCGCGATCGGCAATATCGAGGCGGCAGAGACGAAGCGGACGCTCGGCTTCCACTCCGCCAACACGCTGACGCCGCAGGCCTCGTATACCGCCATCGGCCAGCACGTGGCGGCGGCGTTCAAGCGCATCGGCGACTTCAAGCCGTACAAGATTCCGGGGCCCCTCACCGTCGAGGTGACGTTCAAGAATTACCTGCCGGCGGAGGTGCTCGCCTACCTGCCGATGTTCGAGCGCGCCGACTCCCACTCGATCCGCTTCCGCGCGAAGGACATGGCCGAGGCCTCCGCGATCATGAACTTCATCGGCGAGTACCGTCCGGACCTGACGCCGTGAGTTCAGAGCAGGCCGAGCACCTGCGCGGTTCCGACGACCACGGCCAGACCCGCGGTGATGGCGGCGGCCTGTGCCAGGACGCGCCGCCAGCTTCGATCGGCGGTTCGGTGGTTCCCCAGGGCCAGGCACAGCACGCCGATCAGCAGTGCCCCCAGCACGCTGACCAGCACGTCGGCGCGCGTCCCGCGGTCGAGCGCCGAGAACATCTCCAGTCCGCGCTGACCAGGGGTCCCGATCAGCCGCGTGAACGTGAGGGCGGCGAGCAGCACGGGCAGCGTCGTGATCAGCGCGCGCACGCCGCTCGAGACCAGCGACGAGACGTAGAGGCTCGTCGTCAGGCACACCATCGCCACCACTGCGGCCTTGGCCGGAATGACCAGCGACCAGCGATCGAGGCGTACCGGTCCCGGCGGTACAAGCCACACCAGCACGAACGGCAGCACGATGGTCATGAACAGCGTCAGCGCGACGAGTACCGTCACTTTCACCGCCCACTGCCGCGCCGCCGACATCGGCAGCAGCAGCTGCCAGTCGAGCGTGCCGAGGTGGCGCTCCTCCGCGCTGGCCAGCGATCCGACGATCAGTGACGAGACCACGATGTTGATGGCGGCGATCAGGGCGGTCGCGTCGCCGCGATCCACCTCTGGCGGGCGCCCCAGCGCGACGTAGAGATAGAAGCCGGCGAACATCGCCGCCACGACGAAAGTGATCTGCTGCAGCCGCAGTTCCTTGGCGACGAGCAGCCACAGCGGCGACCGGCGGACGAAAGGCTGGTGCACGGCCGCCTCGCGCCGCGCGGCGGCGGTCGCGCCGCGCGATCCGCCGCCGCCGGCGATTTCCAGCCGCTCGAACGTCCGCCAGCCCATCACCGCGCCGACGGCGCACAGCGCGAGCATGGCCCAGCGGATCAGCGCAATCTTGAACGGGTTGGCATCCTCGGTGAAACCGTAGTTGCCGACCGCCACCCACTCGGCAATCAGCAGGACGATCGCCGAGAGCGACATGGAGAAGAGCGACCCGGCGAGCGGCGTCCGCGTCACCAGCGTAAGCCACGGCGCGAGGAACAGCGCGGCGAGGATCGGCAGCGGCACGACCAGAGAGGCAAAGACGGAGCGCCCTTCGGGGAAGGGCACGACGAACAGCAGCGACCTGAGCGCGGCAATCATCAGCGCGAGCACGCCGAGCTTGATCAGGTAGATCCGGCTGCGGGGAATCGGCTGCGCCAGCAGCATCGGCATTGTCCCGTGCACGTACTCGTGCCCGAAGGCGTAGGCCCCGAGCGTCGCGCACGACAGAATGTAGATGCCGGCGGCACCGCTGCGGATCGGCAGCGGCAGATCGAGCGCCGTCGCCAGCAGCCCCACGACGCAGACCGCCCACAGCGGCAGCAGGGCGCGGAATTCCTTCTCGATCACGCGGTCACCGCCTGCGGCTGCAGCGTCGCCACGAAGATCTCTTCCAGCGAGAGCGATTCGCGCGTCAGCGCCTCCGGCGATCGCGCCTCGAGCCGCGCCACGACGTCCTCGGCGTTGCCGTTGACCATCAGCTCGTATTCGCGGCCGCGCTGCCGCAGCACCCGCGCCCCCGGCAGATCGATCGATCCGGGATCGGCGGCGAAGCGCGCGTAGATCTTCTGGAAGCGCTCGCGCGCCGCGTCGGCCTCGAGCGACAGCACTTCGCGGCCGTGCTCGATGATGGTGAACTGATCGATCAGCCCTTCGAACTCCGAGATCAGGTGCGTGGACACGAACACGGTTCGCCGTCCCGGATCCCCCTCCTGGTAGGCGCCGATGACCGTCTGGATGAACTCGCGGCGGACGATGGGGTCGAGGCCGGAGGTCGGCTCGTCGAGGATGAGCAGCTCCGGCTCGGGGCAGATCGCGGTGATCAGCGCGAGCTGCGTGCGTTGCCCCTTCGAGAGGTGGCTCGCTTTCTGCCCGGGGTCGAGGCGGAACCGATCCAGCAGGGCGCGCTCCATCTCCGTGTTCCAGTGCCGGCGGAAGGACGCGAAGTAGTCGAGCGTGCCGCGCACCGTCATCCACGGGTAGAAGGCGACGGCGTCGGGCACGTAGGCGAGGCGCGACTTCACCTCCACCTCGTGGCGCCGCGGGTCCATCCCGAACACCTTCACGCCGCCGCTCGAGGGCCGGAGCAGGTTGAGCAGGCACTTGATCGTCGTGGTCTTGCCGGCGCCGTTGCGGCCGAAGAAGCCGTAGCAGCGGCCCGGCGCGACGCGCAGGCTCAGGCCGTTGACGGCGTCGGTGCGCGCGTAGCGGCGCACCAGGTTGTCGATCTCGATCGCCGGGGTCTGCGCATCCATGGCTGTCATCCCTTCGCGGCGCGCGCGCGCGCCTGTTCGAACGTCTCGAAGCGCTCCTCGACGAGGCGGACCAGCTCGCCGCGCGGGACCTGCAGGTGGTGCGCCTGCACCACCGCTTCGTCCACGACCTGCGTGAGCAACTCGAGACGGACGGTCTTCTTGTAGGGCGTGTCGTTGGCGCGGACGAAGCAGCCCTTGCCGGCGATGGTCTCGATCACGCCCTGGCTCTCGAGCTCCGCGTAGGCTTTCGCCACCGTGTTGCGGTTGACGCGGAGCAGTTCGGCCAGCGGGCGGATCGAAGGAAGCGGCTCGCCGGCCCGCACGGCGCCGGAGGCGGCGGCGGCCTTCACCTGGTCGACCACCTGGAGGTACACCGGCTTGCCCGACTTGAAATTAAGCTGGAACTGCATCGACTGTCCTATGACAGTAGGACAGTTCAGGCCTGTGCGTCAAGCGACAAATCCGTCTGAACCGTGTGCCGATCTCAGACACGCGTGCCAACCTGGAGCACGATCCCGTAACTGATAGAGACAGAGATGCTTACCTTTATTGTTCTGCTCGGGGGCAGCCGGATTGTGTTCCAAAGTCGAGCGTCTGCCCTCAGGGCGACTTGTTTGGTCTCCAATCTAAGTTATTGCAGGTGAGTCACTTACATATATGAATCAAGCTCGGCCGAAAGCGGCCCAAGAGTTGCTCTAGGAATGAGCGCTCCCATGATTCATATCCGACGTTTTACCGGCGTAATTCTGCTCTTCGTGCTCGCTGCGATGGGGCCTCGGTCCGCGTTCGCGGCGAATGCCTCGTCGCAGCGCAAGCTGGATCGCGCACTCCTCGAAGCGGTCCAGACCAGGTCCCTCAAGCCACAGCCCGTCATCGTGCGCGCCAAGGCCGGCCAGATGGCCGCCGTGCGCAACTGGCTGAAGGCCCACGGCGATGTCGTCGAGAGCGAACAGGCGGCCTTGAACGCGCTGTCGACGAAGCTCACTGCGGATCATCTCGATCAGCTCTCAGATCTTCTCGAGACCGAAACGCTCTCGCTCAATGCTCCGGTGACCGGCTTTGCCGCGCCGCCGAAGGGCACGACCACCCCCACGCCGCCGGCGCTGACGGTGCTGCGCTCGACGCTCGGCCTGACCAGCTCGAGCCCGACCGGCAAGGGCATCGGCGTCGCGATCATCGACACCGGCGTGGAATCGTCGTCCGATTTCCAGGGACGCTTCACCGCGTTCTATGACTTCGTCAACAACGGCGGCCGGTTCACCACCGCCTATGACGACAACGGCCACGGCACGCACCTCGCCGGGCTGATTGCCGGCAACGGGTCGCTCGGCAGCGCCTACACCGGCGTCGCGCCCGACGCGCGCATCATCGTGCTGAAGGCGCTCAACGCGCAGGGGTCGGGCAAGACCAGCGACGTGATCAACGCGATCTACTTCGCGATCACCAACAAGGCGCTGCTCGGCATCGACGTCCTCAACCTGTCGCTCGGCCATCCGATCTACGAGCCGGCCGCCACCGACCCGCTGGTGCAGGCGGTCGAGGCCGCGTCGCGCGCCGGCATCATCGTGGTGACCGCGGCGGGCAACGTCGGCCAGAACCCGTTGACCGGGCAGCCGGGCTACGCGGGGATCACGTCGCCGGGCAACGCGCCGTCGGCGATCACCGCGGGCGCGTTCGATCACAAGGGCACCGTCGGCCGCGGCGACGATCGGATCGCGCCGTACAGCTCGGCCGGCCCGACGTGGTACGACGGCCAGGTGAAGCCCGACATTCTCGCGCCGGGGCATCGGCTCGGGTCCGACGTGTCGCGCGCGACGCTCTACAACAGCTATCCGACGCTGCGGCTCGACACCAATCACATGGTGCTGAGCGGCACGAGCATGGCCGCGGCCGTGACCAGCGGCGCCATCGCGGTGATGCTCGAGGCGAACCGCACCGCCAACGGCTATCCCGCGCACCCGTCGCTGACGCCCAACGCCGTCAAGGCGCTGCTGCAGTACTCGGCGCTGCGCATGCACGACGACCTGGGCGTGACCTACGACACGCTGCGGCAGGGGGCAGGGGCGCTCAACGTCGCCGGCGCGATCGACCTGGCGAAGGCGGTCGACACCTCGGCGCCGGTCGGCAGCTGGTGGCTCACCAGCGGCGTCAACACCTTCACGACCATCGACGGCCAGGCGCTGGCGTGGGCCCAGAACATCGTCTGGGGCACCAACATCGTCTGGGGCACGACGGTGTTCACCAACGAGCCGGCCTGGGCGCTGAACATCGTCTGGGGCACGATGCGCGAGAGCGATAACATCGTGTGGGGCACCGGGGCGCTCGAAGGCGATAACATCGTCTGGGGCACCGCGGCGCTCGAAGGGGACAACATCGTCTGGGGCACGAACATCGTGTGGGGTACCGGGCTCATCGGGTTCACTGACGGCATGAACATCGTCTGGGGCACCGCGGGACCGAATCAGACCAGCACCACGTGGGGCAGCCTCTCGGCGACCAACATCGTCTGGGGCACCAACCTGGTCTGGGGCGCGACCGTTCTTCAGTGAGTCTGGGAAGCCGACCAATGCATGTAGCCGTTCGGTCCACGACGAGTACGACTCCTGACTGGCGGGTCAGTCTGCCGGTGCTCGCCGCCGGAAGGGCGACACTGCGGCAGCTGCGCGCGTCTGACGCGCCGTCGCTGCTCGCGTCGCTCTCGACCGAAGAGGTGACGCGCTTCATTTCGCCGCCGCCGACGACCGCCGCCGGCTTCGAGCGGTTCATCGAGTGGACGGCGGGCGAGCAGGCCGCGGGCCGCTACGTGTGTTACGGCATCGTCCCCGAAGGCCACGAGCATGCGATCGGGATTATCCAGGTGAGGCAGCTCGATCCCACCTTCGCGACTGGTGAGTGGGGGTTCGCGCTGGCCAGCGAGCACTGGGGCACGGGCCTCTTCCAGGCGAGCGCGTGCGCGGTGCTGTACTTTGCGTTCGAGCAGGTTGGCGTGCATCGCCTGGAAGCGCGCGCCGCGGTGGCCAACGGCCGCGGCAACGCGGCGCTGCGGAAGCTGGGCGCCGTCACTGAAGGCGTCCTGCGCCGCTCGTTTTTGAAGGACGGTCACTACCTCGACCAGGTCCTCTGGGGAATTGTCGCGGCGGAGTGGATTCCGGCTCGTTCGGCGTCAGCGCTCCCTCGCGTACACTGAGTTATGGTCGCGCTGCTCGCGACTGGCGTCGCCCTGCTCGCCGTCCTCGTCATGGTCGGAGGCTGGGTGCTGTACGGACTTCTCCGACAGAACGGACGGATGCTGCTGCGGATCGACGCGCTCGAAGCGGCGCTCGATCACGGCGCCGAGCGTCCGGCCGGGCGCGGGTTCGCCGAACGTTCGCTGGCCAAGAGCCGCATCAACCGCGCCGGCCTCGCGAAGGGCACGGCCGCTCCCGCGTTCCGGCTGCCGATGCTCGACGGCAGCGAGACCGCGCTGTCCGATTACGCGGGACGGCGGCTGCTGCTGGTGTTCTCGGATCCGGCGTGCGCCCCGTGCACGGCGCTGCTGCCGAAGCTCGAAGCGGCGGCGCGCCAGGTCGACGTCGCGGTTCTCGTGATCAGCCGCGGCGGCGTCGACGAGAACCGCCGCAAGCTGGCCGAATGCAAGGTCGCGCTGCCCGTCGCGCTGCAGGCACATTGGGAGATCTCTCGGTTGTACGCGAAGTTCGTCACGCCCGTCGCGTATCTGATCGATGAGCAGGGCCGGATCGCTGCGGATCCGGCAGAGGGGGGCACAGCGATCTTGACGCTGGTGTCCACGGCAGGGACGGACATGCGGGAGCCGCCGCTATTCGGACACGGTCCGGGCAGCCGGCTGACGCACTGAGGGCGATGATGGCTATGGATTCGTGGTTCGACAATCTTGCCAGGGACTCGGCAAGCAAGCTTTCGCGGCGACAGGTGTTCACGCGCATTGCGGGGGGCGTGGGCCTGGCGGTGTTCACGGTGTTCGGCCTGAACGGGCTGGCGAAGGAGAAGGACGTCTGCGGGAAGCTCTGCGAAGAGTGCTGCCGCAACCAGTTCCCTGACGGCGGCCGCGAGTTCGGCCAGTGCGTCGCCGCCTGCCACCACGGCGAAGGGCTCTGCGGCCCGATCGTCTGCCCCGACGGCGGGAAGTAGTTCCCGTGGCTTCCGCCTTCAGGCGGAAGACTTCGCCTTCAGGCGGAAGTCATTCGTACCTGAGCGCGACCATCGGGTCGACCCTGGAGGCGCGTCGCGCCGGCAGATAGCCGGCGAGCGCCGAGACCGACACCATGACGAGGATCGCCGTACCGATGCTGAGCGCATCGGTCGGCGGCAGCCCGAAGAGCAGCGTCTTCACCAGCCCGCCGGCGGCGATCGCCGCACCCAGCCCCACGACGACGCCGATCGCCACCAGGATCATCGACTCCCGCAGCACCAGCCGCAGCACGTCCTGACCCTGCGCGCCGAGCGCCATCCGCACGCCGATCTCGTTGGTGCGCCGCGCCACGCTGTACGACATCAGGCCGAAGAGCCCGATCGAAGCCAGCACGAGCGCCAGCGCGCCGAACAGCGTATAGGCCTGCGCGAACAGCTTCTCCTGTAGGAAGCGTTGCTCGACGTACTCGATCTGCGTGGACACGTCGGTGACCGGGAGATTCGAGTCGATCTGGCGGATGATTTCGCGCACGCCGTTGGTGACGCTCGCCGGGGTGCCCGCAGTGCGCAGTTCGAAGATCGCGCTGCCCAGACGCGTCTGCGGGTAGGGCACGTAGAGCGTCGGCGGCGCCGAGTCGCGCACGCTGTCGTACTTCGCGTCGCGCAGCACGCCCACGACCTCGATCTGCGAGCTGTTCTCCGGGTTCGAGCCGAAGCGGTGCCCGAGCGGGTTCTCGTTCGGGAAGAACTTGCGGACCGCGGCCTCGTTGATGACCGCCACCTTCGGCGCTTCCGCGGCGTCGCGATCGCTGAGCCCGCGCCCCATGACGACCGGAATCCCCATCACGTCGAAGAAGCCCGGAGAGATCACGACCCGGTTGATGCTGTTGCCGTCACCCTGCGGCCGTCCGGGCGGGTACACGCGTCCTTTGATGTAGATACTGGTGCTGTTGACGGAGCCCGAGAGCAGCGCCGGCTGCGACATCGCCGCCCCCTTCACGCCCGGGACCGCGGCGAGACGCTCCAGCACGTCTCGATAGAACGCCACCATCCGCTTGTCGTCGTAGCGGTTCAACTGCGGATTGACGCGGAAGAGCAGCAGGTTCTCCGGGTTGAACCCGACGTCGACGTGGCGCAGGTTGCTCAGCGTGCGCAGGAAGAGCCCGGATCCAATCAGCAGGACGAGCGAGATCGCCACCTGCACGACGAGCAGCGACCGGCCCAGCATGCTGCGCGATCCGATGACGCCGCGGCTCGTCTCCTTGAGCGCCGAGCTGACGTTCATGCTGGTGCCGCGCAGCGCGGGCGCGATGCCGAAGACGATCCCCGTCAGGCAGCTGATCGCCGCGACGAACGCCAGGATCCGCCAGTCGATCGCCGGCATCTGCCCCTGCCGCCCCGGCAGCAGCTGGCGTCCCCAGTAAGCCACGAGAATGCCCAGCGCGCCGCCCATCGCGGCGAGCAGCAGGCTTTCGGTGAGCAGCTGGCGAATGAGGCGGCTGCGGGTGGCGCCGAGCGACAGCCGCACCGAGAGCTCCTTGTGCCGTGTCGTCGCCCGCGACAGCAGCAGGTTCGCGACATTGGCGCAGACGATCAGCAGGACCAGCGCGACGACGGCGCTGAGAATCGTGACCGAGCGGAGGTCGGTGGTGCTGACGTCGTAGATGCCGCGCGCGCCAGGCTGGACCATCAGCGTCGGCACCTGGGTCCGATCGCGGTTGTAGGACGCGTTGCGCTCGGCGTCTGCGAGCCCCTTGAGATAGCTGTCCAGGCCCGCGCGCGCGGTCGCCTGGAACACGCCGGCAAGATTGCCCTGCACCTGCGCAGCGGACGCTCCGGGATTCAGCCGCCCCATCACCTGCAGCCACCAGTAGGTCGGCTGCGTCAGCCGCGAGGCGGCGGCGCTCGGATCGAGCTGCGGCTGCAGCGCGAGCGGCAGCGAGATGTCGGGAGGCTCCGCGATCGGCTGCTGAATCCCCGTGAACTCCGGCGGCAGGATGCCGACGATGGTGACCGGGACGTTGTTGACCTTGATGGCGCGGCCGATCGTCGCCGCATCGGTGCCGAACCGTGTGTGCCAGTAGCGCGAGCTGATGACGGCGACCGGCGGCGCGTCGGCGCGATCGTCGTCGGGAAGGATGGTGCGCCCGGCGCGCGCGCGCACGCCGAGCACCTGGAAGTAGTTCCCTGACACGATGAAGGCCGTGTCGAGCTGCGCCTGCCCGTCGACGACGACGTTGACGCGCCCGAACGGCGCGCACGCCAGGAGATCCTTCAGCGTCCGGTTGTCGGCGACGAACTGCTGGAACATCGGATAGGAGAACGTGGAGCGCACGTTCCGCCCATCCGCCGTCTTGTTCATGAAGCCGTAGTCGCTCGAGCTGGTGACCATGTCGTTCCGCCCGGCATAGCGGAAGCGTACGAGCGTGTCCGGGTCGGCGACGGGGATCTTCGTCAGCAGCATGCCGTTCACGGCGGTGAAGAGCGCCGTGTTGGCCCCGATCCCGAGCGCGAGCGACAGCACGACGACGGCCGTCCAGCCTCGCGCCGCGATGAGCAGCCGTACCGCGTGGCGAAGATCTCTCAGCATGCGGGCTCCCCGGTCGCCGGCATTCTACAGCGCGGCGACGCCTCGCATGCCGGCCGCTTGTCGGCGTCGGAGGATGCCGGCCGACACCAGCGCGACGACCACCCCGACCGGGAACGGCTCAATGAACGTGTAGGCGGCGTTGATCAGGGGGTTGTCGAGCGACTGTTTCAACTCCCTCATTTGACGGGCGGTTTCGTCGATGGTTTGCTGCGTCGCGCCCGACGCGCGCGCGTGCTCGATGGCGTAGGCCGAGTACTTGTCCCAGAAGTCCGGCATCAGGTTGAAATACACGAACTCCCAGGTCACGACGTAGCACAGGCTCGAGATGATCGCGATCAGCAGCCCGACGCCGAACGCCCGCCCGAACGTCACGGTCCCTCCCGCCACGTTGTCGCGATAGGAGCGGATGCCGAAGTAGACGAAGAGGAATGACAGAACGATGCCCGTGTAGCCGACGACGAGGCCGTAATCGAAGCCGATGCGGTGCATGAACGGCACCGTCATCAGCATCAGCGCCGCCGACACGGCGCCCGACAGCAGCCCGAAGACCAGTACGACTTTTCTCATGCGAAACACCTCCTGGGCAGCGAAACTAGCCGCCCGGGGCGGCCGATGTCGTCATGCTTTCGGGTGATTCTGCCATTTCGGCGCGGAAATCATGCGTTCAGGGGATGAGCCCGAGCCGCTTCCCCTCGACGATCGCCTGCGTCCGACGGCTGACATTCAGCTTGTCGAAGAGGCGGCTGGCATGCGTCTTGACCGTGTTCTCGCTGACGAAGAGCGCGGCGGCGATCTCGCGGGTGCTCTTGCCGGTCGCGATGTGCTCCAGGATCTCCATCTCGCGCGGCGTGATGCCCAGCTGCGAGACCGTGGCGACGTTGCGGACGAACGGCGTCTGCGCCGGAACCGGCACCTCGCGCACGACGACGACTTCCTCTTTCCGCGTCAGCGTCAGCCCGAGCCAGATCCCGACCGTCGCGAAGACGATGGCGACCAGCCCGCCGTAGATTTCAAGGGAATGCTCGACGACCAGGAACCGGTACTCGATGTATTTGAGCCCGGCGATCAACAGGCCGCCGCAGAGACCGTAGAGAAGAACCGCGCGTTTCATGTGCTCGCTGCCGTCGCCGTATGGTCCGATGCCCGGACCATACTGTCAACGGCAGCGAGTCTTCGTACCCTTATCCGTGTTTATCCGTGTTTATCTGTGGCCTTTATCCGTGGCCCTAATCGCAGGAGGCGGACATGCGGCGGACGCTTTTCGCCTTCATCTCGCGCCCGGTCAGCGTGCCGGTGACGCTCACGCGGCGGCCGACGTAGTCGGTCAACGTGATCGCGTGCGTGGGATCGCTGATGTCGAGCGACGCCGATCCCTTCTTCATGAACCCGGACTTCCAGCTGCGCGCCTTCGGCGCCTCGGCGCCGCTGGTGTCCTTCAGGCGGAAGCCGTCGTTGTTGCGCTCGAGGCAGCCCGCGACCGTCACGAACGGCGTCTTCGGCGCGACGGCGGCCTCGCCGTCGACCGGGACCGCCGCGGACGTCTTCTTCATGCCGCTGGCCGCGCCGCTCTTCGCGCCGTCAGGCGCCAGCACGGTGTCGGTGCCGACAGTGCCGACGACGTCGTCTTTGATCTCCTTCGAGGGACGCAGGCGATCGCCGATCGCCAGGCCGCCGGCCAGGACCACGATCACGAGCGCCGTGGTCGCCTTCGGCCCGATGGCGCTCGTCAAGCCGCGTTTCCGCTCGCCGCGCTTGGCAGCCTTCTTCGGACGCACCGGTTTCTTCGTCGCCATGTGAATGCAGGCTCCTTCCCCGCAGCGGGGGAAGGAGCAAAGGGGGTGCCCGGGAAGTAGAGCCGTAACTCGTTGTAACTACTGGAGTTGGCATGGCGTCCCGTTCTCGCGGGACGCCCCGTCTTGTCAGCCGCGCGCCAAATGCGTGATCGCGGCCCTGCCTACGGCTGGTTGCAGTAGGACTGGCCGCGGGCCTGGCCGGACCCAGCCGGCGCGTTCTTCGGCCACACGTTGTCGGCCGGATCGTGATCGGGGAAGCGGCAGCCGGGGTCGAGCACGATGCGATCGATCGTGCGCCCGCCGAAATCGAGCGTCGCCTGGAACGTGCGGTTGCCGATGAACCAGACGTCCACCGGCCACGTGAGGATCGCGGTCTTGTCGTCGACGATCTTCGCGTTCGCCATCGGCTTGATCGGCGGGCCCGACTCGGCGAACTGCACCTTCAGCACCACCGGCGACGGCATCTGTCCGTCCTGCCGCACCGTCACCGTCGTCTTCGTTCCCGACGTGCTGACGTTGGCGATCGATCCGTCCACCGACTCGGTCGTCCACAGCCAGTAGTACCAGAACCAGCCGAGGTCGCGGCCGAGCGTCTTGTCCATGAAGAAGATGTAGTCCCACGGCGACGGATGCTTGAACGCCCACGTCTTCGCGTACTCGCTCATCGCCCGCTGCACTTCGGCGTCGCCGACGATGCCGCCGAGCATCGACAGCATCAGCGGCGTCTTCGCGTAGGTCTGGAAGCCGTACATGCTGCCGGCGTTGTTGGCGGCCCACATCATCGGCGGCTCGTTCTCGTCGCCGCTGGTGCGGCCGTAGCTCTGGCCGAGCCCGTCCAGACGCGGCGCGGCGCCGCTGGCGTCGGCGTCGGAGAGGATGTTCATGTATTGATTGAAGCCCTCGTCCATCCAGCCGTACCAGGTCTCGTTGTTGCCGACCATCATCGGCCACCACTGGTGGCCGGTCTCGTGATCCGCCGCCCCCTGGTTCGAGTTGATGACCATCGGGTATTCCATCCCGGCGCTCGGGCCGTCCTGCAGCGTGAGCTGCGGGAAGGGATACG
>Ga0207648_10001731_pt1 | contig 23901 bp, 20 predicted proteins | sample KBSMisM32_FD_184310 | JGI IMG/M metagenome (GOLD analysis project Ga0207648, IMG submission 184310) | Miscanthus rhizosphere microbial communities from Kellogg Biological Station, Michigan, USA - KBS Miscanthus M3-2 (SPAdes) (version 2) | ecosystem: Host-associated > Plants > Roots >...
AAGGACAAGCAAGGACTCTATCCGGACAAAAACAAGGTGAGCCGCATCCTGCCGCTGGAACCAAAAGCGCCGGAGTCGGGACAGCCGGTCAACCTGCCGCTGGAGCCAAAGCCGGTCAACAGCGGCTCGGCTTCCACTGCGGCACCGGGAGTCCCGAAACCGGCAGTAGGTCCCGGCGCCCCCGCCCCGTGGCATAAGCAACGCTAGTGGAAAGGACTTGGCCGGCGCTTCTGCCAAAGCGCCGGCCACTTACTAGGTCAATGTTCGAGCTCCGTCCATACCAGCAAGAAGCGCTCGCCGCCCTGGAGAAGTACTGGTCGCGCGGCGGCGGCAACCCGCTCGTGGTGATGGCGACCGCGACCGGCAAGAGCGTGATCATCGCTCACCTGATCCGCGACGTCTCACAGCGTTATCCGGCTCTCCGGGTCTTGGTCGTCACCCACACGCTCGAGCTCGTCGAGCAGGACGTCGAGCACCTGCTCGCGTTGTGGCCGGACGCCCCGATCGGAATCAACAGCGCGGGAATCGGCCAGCGCGAGATGTTCGTGATCCTGGAGGGGGCCTGCGAGGTCGAGGGCGCGGGCAAGCGGATCGCCCTGCTGGAGAAGGGCGACCTCTTCGGCGAGATCGCGTTCTTCAGCGAGTCGGGCGAGCGCACCGCGACCGTACGCGCGCTCAGCAACTGCAAGCTGCTCGTGCTCCGTCAGAAGTTCATGGACGAGCTGGTCCGCAACGACCCCGAGGCCGCCTGCCAGATCCTGCTCAACGTCAGCCGCATCATGGCCGAACGGATGGGCGGGATGGTGCGCGCGGAGGCCAGCGCGGCCGACGCCGACGCCTGATGGTCAGACGTCCGGCCCCCTCGGGATCCGTGGTGGAAGCCCTTCGACCGCGGTGATCGCGTAGCGGTACCCCGCCTCCACGATCGGGTCGATGTCCGGAAAATCGATGAGGCCGTATCGTCCGACGGGCAGGTCGAAGACGAAGGCGGCGGCCGCGCGCTGGCGGCGGCGATGGCCCGCCTGGTGGCATTCCAGGGCGCGCAGGAGGACGGTGGCCGCGCCGGGCACGCGGGTGCGCGGGCGTCCCGGCTTCAGGCGTTCGAGCAGCAGCTCCGTCGGCGAAGGGCTCCACTCGAGCCCGGGGTCGACGTTGAGGTCGAAGTCCTGCGACGTGTCGCTCACGAGCACGGGACCCGGACACAGCGTCTGCATCAGATCCACGGGAAGGTTGTCGAGGACGCCGCCGTCCACGAGCAGGTCGCCGTGGTGGGGCACGGGCGGGAGCAGGCCCGGGAACGAGCCGCTGGCCCTCATCGCCCTCCACGCCGGGCCGCGGCGGAACACGTGCACGCTGGCCCGGGTGAGGTTGGCGGCTACGCAGAAGTAGTTCAGCCAGAGGTCCTCGATCGCCGTGTCCCCGAACACGGCCTGCAGGGCCTTCTCCGTCTTGCGCGGCGAGAACACGGAGACGAGGGGCACCGTGTAGCCCCGATGGGGCCGCGTGTCCACGAACGTGCGGCGCAGGGTGGCGACGGTGTCCGCGAAGAGGAACCCGAAGGCATGGCAGGCCGCCACCAGCGAGCCCATGCTCACGCCGCCCAGGAAATCGATGGGGACGCCGGCCTCGAGCAGGGCCCGGATCAGGCCGGCATGGGCGAAGGCGCGCGCGCCGCCCCCGCTGAGGACGAGGCCGATCGCCCGTCCGCCCAGGAAGCGCGAGACGCGGCGGGCGTCGCCGGCGTTTCCGTCGCGGACGTGGTGATGGTGCTCCACGCCGGTGGCGTCGAGCCAGGCGGCAGTGCCGGAGGGCCGGGCCGCCCCCGCGCCGTGCAACAGGACGAGCACGCGCCCGGCGCTGGTGCGGCCGGGCCCCACCATGGGCTCGAAGGCGCCGAGGGCCGGCGCCGTATCGGCGCGGGCGACGAGCACGATGCGGTCCGCCTGCCGGACGCACCGGCGCGACCACTCCCCCGCCTCCGCATCCGCCACGAAGACGAGCGCGTCGTGCGCGCCCTCCTGCCCGTGCAGCCACTCGTTCATGTACATCGCGCGCGCGTCGTCGGGGGCCATCCGCGAGGCCCCGGCGCCGTGCTCGGCGTCGAAGCTACGCGAGTCCAGCACGCGCGTGCGCCCGTGCGCACGCTGGTCGGGCAGGAACCCGGCCAGGAACCCGTCCAGGGGAGCCCCGCCGAGGGGGACCACCGCGATCACGCTCGACCGCGCGGCCGCCGGAACGTCGACGTTCGTGCGCTGCAGGCGGCGGGCCAGGGTACGCATCAGGGGGACGAGGGCCTGCGGGTGCTGCCGGAGCAGCGAACGGAAGCCCTGCTCGGAGAACCGGATCAGCTCGGTGTCGCGGATCGCGCGCACCGTGGACGAGCGGACGTCGCCGGTGATGAGGCCGATCTCCCCCACCGGCTGCCCGCGGCCGAGCTCGGTCACGACCTCGAGGGGACGGCCCGCGCGCTCGTGCACCACCTGCAGCCGTCCCTGCAGCACGACGTAGAGCGCATCCGCGGTGTCGCCCTCGCGGAAGAGAACATCGTCGCGCTGGAGGTAGACCCACGACAGCTCGCCCTCGAGGTCGCGGCGGACCGCGTCGTCGAGGGCGCCGAAGATCTCGTCTTCGGCCGCGCGCAGGGCGGGCATGCGGTGCGCCACCAGGGTGGTGAGGAGGGCGCGGACCTCCGGCTGCGCGGCCACCGCGCGCTCGAAGGCGTCGCGCGAGAGCCGGATCAGGCGGGCCGCCGTCTCCGCGCGCGCGGTCGCGGTACGCCGTCCGGCCAGGAGCAAGGCGCCCTCGCCCACGCACTCGCCGACGCCGACGCTGCCCACGGCGCGTGGCCCTCCGTCTCCGGTCTCGGCGAGAACGGCCAGCCGCCCTTCCATCACGAGGAAGAGGGCGTCGCCCGCGTCGCCCTGGCGGAAGAGCAGCTCATCCGCGGCCAGCGAGGTCTCGACGCAGGCGGCGGCGACGGACTCGAGGGCCGCGTCCGGCACGCCACGGAGGAGCTCGATCGAACGAAGGAAGGTGAGCGTGTCGGGATTCACGTGGGGGGCAGACTATTCCCCTTCGGCGCGCTCTACGTCAAGCCGCGGGTCAGCTCGGACAGCGCGCGCCCGTGATCTCGTCGCGCTTCTTCTTGAAGACGCGCACCCACTCCGAGACGGGCGGATTCCGCTCCGCGTGGCGGTGGAAGCGGTCCACGCGCGCGGCCGTGAACATGTCCGTGATCTGCTTGTCCGAGAGCTGGGCCAGGAGGTCGGACAGGAACTTCCGTCCCGCCTCGCCGATGACGGGATCCTTGAACGTGCCCGGGAGCGACTTCTTGATGTTCCCGACGCACTGCGCCGGATCCTTCCAGATCGGCTCCTCCGACCACGCCTGCAGGTCGTTCTTCTTCGTGCTGAGGAGCGTGGCCTCCCCGAACGCGTAGCCGAGGTCCTGGACGTAGAGGAGGGGCCGCGCGCAGGTCTCGTTGCCCGCGCCATCCGTCTTCACCGCCTCCGGTGGGCAGAGGATCCGCTGGTTGGAGGGCTTGGTGTCGCTGTTCTGGATCATCACCATGAGGAGCTTCAGGGCGTCGCGGTGCGCGCGCGGCGCGCCTCCCGCCTTCTCGTCCACGGTGTCGAGCTCCGGCCACTTCCAGCCTTCGTCCTCCTTGGTCTGGATCCGCTTGCCGGGCAGGCGGCGCTCGATGGCGGCGATCTCGAAGGTCTTCTCGCGCACCCGTTTCTCGGTGGCCCAGTACCAGGGCTCGATCGGGCAGTTGCGGCAGGTGACCTGGACGGGATACATGCGGTCGGCCCCGAAGCCGAGGGCCCAGAAGAGGCGCGTGGCCGCCACCTCCGCGTAGACCTCGCCGTTCTTCCGCCCGTATTTCACCTTGACCACGTCGTCGGGGGTGAGCGCACATTCGAACTTGGGAGTCGCCCCGCTCGTCGGCCCGTCCGGCGCGACGTAGTCGCAGCCCACCTGCTGGTCGAAGGTGAAGGAACCCTCTCCCTGGGGACCCGCCAGCAGGTCCTTGGCGGCGATGTCGGTCGCCTGCCAGACGATCGCCCGCCGCAGGTCGGCCGCCCGCTCCTCCGGCGTGACGTGGGTCAGGTCTCGCCCCGGAGAGGGCGAGGGAGCTGGAGCTGGACGTCCGGCCGTCACTCCCGCCAGCAGCGCCGCCGCGACCAGCCCGGCCCGTCGAGGGGTCCCTTTCATCCTGCGGCCTCCTCCTCCATCATGACGTGGCCGCCGCGCCTCCGCGGCCATGGCCGCAATTTAGGCGCCGCCGGTCACTCCGTCCGCTCTTCCGGGGCGGGCGCCATGGCCGGGCCCGCCGCCCGCAGGGCGCGCAGCTCGGCCAGCGCCGCCGCCCCCGCCGGATCGCGCACGAGGTTGCGCGTCTCGCCGGGGTCGGTCGCGTGGTCGTACAGCTCCTCGCTGCCGTCCGGCCATTCGGTATAGCGATAGCGAACCGTGCGAACGCTGACCCCGAGGGGCGGGGCCTTGGCCTTGCGGAAGGAGAGCGCGCCCGGGCGGACGCGCTGCGTGGGATCGCGGAGGAGCGGGGCCAGGCTCGCGCCGTCGAGGCCGGCCACGCGCGGCAGGCCGGCGAGCTCGACGATCGTCGGATAGAGGTCGAGCAGCTCCACTTCCGCCCGCGCCGCCTCGCCTCGCCGTTGGACCTGCGGGGCCGCGATGATGACCGGCGTCCGCAGCGTCTCCTCGAACAGGGTGTCCTTGCGCCAGAGCCCGTGGTGCTCGCCGAGGTGGAAGCCGTGATCACCGAGCAGGACCACCACCGTGCGATCCCAGAGGCGCAAGCGGTCGAGGGTGTCCATCAGCACGCCGACCTGGGCGTCGATGAAGGAGACGGACGCGTGATAGGCCGCGATGGCCTCGCGGCGGAACTTCGGGTCGTCGATCATGCCCGGCGGCTCGCGGCCGGCCAGGGGCACCCCCGGACGCTCCTGGGGCCGGTTCTTGATGGCGATGGCGGGGATGTCCTGGAGGTCGTCGGCGGGCTCGGGCAGGATCTGCAGCTTCTCCGGCGGGTACAGGTCGAAGTACTTCTTGGGTGCGACCCACTTGAGGTGCGGCTTGGAAAAGCCGAGGGCCAGGAAGAAGGGGCCGGCCTTGTGCTCCTCGATGAGCTCGGCCACGCGGCGCGCGCGCGCCCCGTCCGGCTCGTGGGCGTCGTCGTTGCTGGTCGCGATCCACCACGCGCCCCGCACGGACTCGTCGTCGCGGCGGCCGTCTTCGCTCGGCCGCGCCTTCTCGTCGTCGATGTCCCAGTCGAACTGGTCGGACACCGCGCCTTCGTAGATCTTGCCGATGCGGCCCGCGAAGTAGCCGTGATCGCGGAAATAGGCCTGCAGCGGCCGCGCGCCCTGGAGGTGCTGGCCGACGGGCGTGAGGTTGTTCCAGACGTCGGTGCGCTCGGGACGCCAGCCGCTGAGCAGCGAGCTGCGCGACGGGCTGCACATCGCGACCTGGGCGTAGGCGCGGTCGAAGCGCCGGCCGCGCGCGGCCAGGCGGTCGATGTTGGGCGTGGCCACCTCGTAGCCGTACGCGCCCAGGTGCACGTTGAGGTCGTCGGCGATGATGAAAAGGACGTTCAGGCGGCCGCGCGGCGCCAGTCCGGGCGGCGTCACCGGGGCGGGAGCGTACCTCTCGCGCGCGGCCAGGAGGCGGCGCAGTTCCGCCACCGTCGAGGCGTGCTCGGCGCGGCCGGCGAGGTTGGTGAACTCACGCGGATCCGCCTCGTGGTCGTACAGCTCCTCGCTGCCGTCCGGCCATTCCGTGTAGCGCCAGCGGGCGGTGCGCAGGCTGCGCCCGATCTGCCCGGCGGCGCGGCCCACGGAGGAGAAGGCGGCCTCGCGGACGGCGGCGCCGGGATCGGCGAGGAGGGGGCCGAGGCTCCGCCCATCGACGCCGGCCACCGCGGGCAGCCCGCACAGCTCGAGCAGCGTCGGATAGACGTCGACCAGCTCGACGAGGCCGGCGGCCGGGGCGCCCGGCGACGCTACCGCCGGGCTCGCGATCACGAGCGGCACGCGCAGGGTCTCCTCGAACAGCAGGTCTCCACGGCCGAGCGCGCCGTGCGCGCCCGTGGGAGCGGACGTGTCGCCCACGAGCACCACGACGGTGCGCCCGGCGACCCCGCGGCGGTCCAGCGCGTCGAGCACCGCGCCCACCTGCCCGTCGAGCGCGGTGAGGCGCGCGTCCTGCGCCGCTCGCAGCGCCTGGCGCTCGGAATCGGCGAGGCGGCGCGGGCGGGTGACGCCGTGGGGCCGCGCCATCGGCTCGAGGGGAGCGACGGCGATCGCGGGCAGCTCGGCGCCGAGCTCGCCCGTTGCCGCCCGGCCCGCGGCCGCGGGCGGAGCGGAGCCGAGCGACACCGCGACGAAGAAAGGCTCGCGGGCCTGGGTGAGGGCCGCGGCCGCCCGCGTGGCCACGGGCACGCCCGCGCGCGGGGCATTCACCGCATCCCACCGGTATTCGCGCTCGCCCGGTCCGTGGAAGACGGGTCCCACGCGCGCGGTGAAGTAGCCGCCGGCGTGGAAGTGCTCCTGCAACGGCGTCGCGCCGTCGACGCGGCCGTCCGGCTCGCCCCAGACCCCGGTCTTCTCGGGCCGCCAGCCCGTCATCAGCGAGGTGCGCGAGGCGCCCGCGAGCGGGTAGGTCGTGTAGGCGCCGTCGAAGCGGCGGCCGCGCTGGGCCAGGCGGTCGAGATTCGGCGTGCGGACGCGGCGCTCGCCCGCGCCCCATCCCTCCACCACGATGAGCAGGACGTTCGGCCGCGACGAGGACGACTCGGCCGCGCGCGGCTCCTGTACCCTCGGCCGCACGGGGGCGAACGCGATCAGGGCGGACGCGGCGGAAGCGGCCGCGGCCACGGTCACGACCCTCTTCATCGGCGTCCGTCCCCGCATCCCCAAAGGGTCGATCATACGGGGGGCACCAGATACGCGAACAATCCCGACTCGCGGCCGAGGAGGCGCACGCCCGGACGCGCCGCGAGGTCCGCGTCCTCGTGGCCGACGACGATGCGCGCGTCTTCCGTTCCGTCCGGCGTCCAGTGGCCGCCCAGCCGGAAAGGGCCGAACGGCCGCACGGCGAAACGCGTGCCCGTCTTGTCGAGGGCGAGCAGCACGCCGAGGACGAGGTCCCGGTCCGTGTGCGGCGCGATCTCGAGGAGCGGCCGCCGGCTCGTCGTCGCGATCCCCGCGTCGATGGCCTCGGCCAGGCGCGCCGCCGAACGCGATTCCTCCGAGGGCACGGGCTCGGGCCCCTCCAGGACCGATCGGGCCAGGGCGAGGTTCCTCCCGCTCACGAGGGCGAGAGCGATGATCCCCACGCTGGCCGCGAGCCGCGGCCGCGTCCATTGCTCGGCCCGCCGGCGCCAGAGAGGACCCAGCGCCGCGGCCAGCGCCGCCACTCCCCCGACGGCCAGCATCGCCATCCAACGCAGGAGGTACGGGAGCAGCGCCCCCGTGACGCGGGCCGCGGACACGATCGCGGCGGCGATGCCGGCAAACGTCACCAGGCTCAGCGCGGCCGGGAAGGGCTGGCGGTTGACGCGGGCCGCACCGTGGGCGACGGCCAGAGCCGCGACCAGCACCACCAGCAGTCCGGTGGCCACGCCCTCGCGTGCCCCGACCATCCAGCCCACGATGGCCGCGCCGGAAGCGACGAGCGCTTCGCCCGCGGAATGACGCTCGTCGGGCAGCGACGAGAACCCGAAGATGTGCGAGAGATTCCCGCCCTCGGGACTCAGCTGCTCCAGGAGCGGCGGGGTCCAGACGACCGCCACGAGGACGGTGGCGAGGAGCAGGGACCAGTGCGCCGCCGGCCCCGCGGGGGGCAAGCCCGCCGCCCGCCGGACCAGCGGCACGTGCAGGAGCGCGGCCGCGAGGCCGATGGCGACGGCGGCGGGAAGGGCGCCGAGATGGGTCTGGGCCGCGAACGACGCCGCCAGCACCGCCAGCGGCAGCGCCCGCACGTTGCCGGCGGCCACGGCGGCGAACCCGACGAGGGCGACGCCGAAGGGAAGGACGGCGACATTGGGATTCCACGCGGAGAAGAGCCAGGCCGGCCCGCGCCACGACAGGAACAGCGCGAGCATGAGCGCGCCCGCGACCAGCGCCGGCATTCCTCCGTCGCGCCCCAGGCGGCGCAGGATGAACGCGATCGACACCACGTTGACGAGGGCCGCGGTCAGGAGGATGCCCGCGAACCGCTCGCCGGTGAGGACGTAGAGGGGCACGCTCGCGTAGAAATAGGCGGGGCCCGGGTGGTGGAATCCGAAGCGCGAGTAGGGTCCGAGCAGCTGCCGCCCCTGGGCGGCCAGCCGCGTGTACAGCTCCAGCGCCGCGTAGTCCCCGGTGGCGGGGAGATCCGCCTCCATGCCCCGTCCGGTGAGGGCCGCGCCGAGGAGGAGCAGCACGGGCGCGAGCACGATGAGGGCGACGAGGACGATGGTGGCGCGTGGCGCGGGCGCCGGAGGCGCGGCGTGAATCTCGGAAGCGGTCAGCTGATCGCCAGCATCCGGTCGAGGGCGATGCGGGCGTCGGCGGCGATCCGCTCCGGCACCGCCACCACGTTGACCAGCCGTCCGTCCCGGAGGTTCTCGAGGGCCCAGAGCAGGTGCGGAGGGTCGATGCGGAACATCGTGCTACAGACGCAGAAGCAGTCGTCGAGGCTCACGACCTCGCGCTCGGGCGCGCACTCGCGGGCGAGCCGGTTCACGAGGTTCAGCTCCGTGCCGACGGCCCAGCGCGATCCCTTGGGGCTGGCCTGGACGGTCTTGATGATCCCTTCCGTCGATCCGATCGCATCCGCCTTCTGCGCCACCTCGAACCGGCATTCGGGGTGCACGATGACCTTCACGCCCGGCATCTGGGCGCGGCGCTTGTCCACCATGTCCGGCGTAAAGCGGTTGTGCACCGAGCAGTGCCCTTTCCAGAGCAGGATCCGCGCGTCGCGGATCCGCTCGTCGCTGAGCCCGCCGCGATCTTCGTAGGGATCCCACACCTGCATGCGCTCGAGGGGGATGCCCATGCGGAACCCGGTGTTGCGGCCGAGGTGCTCGTCCGGGAAGAAGAGCACGCGCGCCTTCTGGCGGAAGGCCCAGTCGAGGATCGCGCGGGCGTTCGAGGACGTGCAGACCGCGCCCCCGTGTTTGCCCACGAACGCCTTGAGCGCGGCCGTGGAGTTCATGTAGGTCACGGGAAGGACGTCTTCCCCGACCACCTCCGTCACCACGTCCCAGCAGTCCTCGACCTGGTCGGTCTCCGCCATGTCCGCCATCGTGCAGCCGGCATCGAGGTCGGGCAGCACGACCTTCTGGTGCGGCGCGGACAGGATGTCCGCGGACTCGGCCATGAAGTGGACGCCGCAGAACACGATGAACTCCGCCTCCGGGCGCGTCGCGGCGAGCTGGGCCAGCTTGAACGAGTCGCCGGTGAAGTCGGCGTGCCGGATGACCTCGTCCCGCTGGTAGTGATGCCCCAGGATGACGAGGCGGGATCCCAGCGCCTTCCGGGCGGCCAGGATCCGGTCCTGTATCTCCGCGGTAGGAGCGGCGGTGACGAGCTCGGGCAGCGCGACCTGGACCATGCGATCTCCATCTCCGATTCTATCGGCTGTTATCATCAAATTCCCTGCCATGCGCCACTGGGTCATCCCGGAGGGCCTCCGGGTCCTTGCCGACGGGTCCTGGCGAGTCGGCGAGCACCAGGTCCTCCATCCGCCGACCCTCCGGTACCTGAAGTCCCATCTGACCGCCGACGACGGCCACTTCTTCGTGGCGGATGGCGCGCAACGCATGCCCATCGTGGTGGAGGGCCCCGCCTTCGAGGTAACCACACTCGTGCTGGACGAAGCGGCGGGGACAGCGGCGGTGGTGCTGGACGACGGATCGGCGGAGCCCGTCGAGGACGACGCGCTGGGCATGAACACGGAGACCGGCCGCTTCGAGTGCGCCGTGCGAGGCGGGTCCTTCCGCGCGCGCCTCAGCCGCGCCGCCCATCAGATGCTGCTCGACAACGTGGTGGAGGAGGACGGCGCCTTCTTCCTCCGCGTGGGTCCGCGGCGGATCACGCTGCGGACCTGATGCATCTCGGCGCCCACGTCCCCATCACGGGCGGTGTCTTCAACGCCCCCGGCCACGGTAAGGCCATCGGGGCCGAAGCCATCCAGATCTTCACGCGCAACCAGATGCAGTGGGCCTCCCGTCCGCTCGGCCCGGAGGAGGCGGCGCGGTTCCGGGAAGCGGTGGCGCAGAGCGGAGTCCGGCGCGTGCTCACCCACGGCTCGTACCTCATGAACCTGGCCGGTCCGAATCCCGAGTTCCTGGCCAGGAGCCGGGATTGCCTGGTCACGGAGATCGAGCGCTGCCATCAGCTCGGCATCCCCTACGTCGTGCTGCATCCCGGCGCACACATGGGGCAGGGCGAGGACGCCGGCCTCACCGCGATCGCGCGCAGCCTGGACGCCGTCCTCGCGCGCACGGAAGGGCGGGACGTGATGCCGCTGCTCGAGGTCACGGCCGGCCAGGGCTCGTGCCTGGGCTACCGCTTCGAGCACCTGGCCTCGATCTTCGACCGCGTGCGGGAGCCCGATCGCGTCGGGGTGTGCCTCGATACGTGCCATCTCTACGCCGCCGGGTACGACCTGGCCTCGGCCGAGGGGTACGAGCGGACGCTGCGCGACTTCGGACGGATCGTCGGGATGCGCAAGCTCAAGGCCATCCACCTGAACGACTCCAAGCGCGAGCGCGGCAGCCGCGTCGACCGCCACGCCCGTGCCGGCGAAGGGGTGATGGGGATCGAGACGTTCGCACGGATCGTCAACGACCGGCGTTTCCGCGGCCTGCCCCTGGTCGTGGAGACGCCGGGACCGCTCGCGGAGTGGAGGAGGGAGATCGCGCGCCTGCGCGCGCTCGTGCGCCCGGAGCGCCAGCGGCGCGGCGGGCGCGTTCCGGCGGGCCGGAAGCGGCGATGACCCCGGCCGCGCGTGCGGCCCGGGCGCGGGCGCTCGCCCTCGAAGCCGGCTTCGATCTCGCGGGCGTCGCCTCCGCGGAGGCCCCGCGCGAGCTGGGCTTCTTCCAGGACTGGATCGCCCGCGGCTATGCGGGTGAGATGGCCTACCTCACGTCGCAGCGCGACCGGCGGTCCGACCTGCGCACGGCGTTCCCCTGGGCGCGTTCGGTCCTGTGCGTCGGGCTGCAATACGACACCGCCGGCCCCTATTCGACGGCGGCCGCGCCCGAACGGGGCTGGATCGCGCGCTACGCATGGGGCGACGACTACCACGACGTCGTGAAGGCGCGCCTCGAGGACCTGCGCGCGCGCCTCGTCGCGGAGCTCGGGCCCATGGAGTCACGCGTGTACGTGGACACGGGCCCCATCGTGGAGCGCGCGTACGCGGCGGCGGCGGGGCTCGGCGCCTGGGGCAAGAACACCTGCCTCCTGCATCCCGAGCACGGCTCCTGGTTCTTCCTGGGCGAGGTCGTCACGGACCTCGACCTGGAGCCGGACGCGCCCCGGACCGACATGTGCGGGTCCTGCACCGCCTGCCTGGAGGCCTGCCCCACGGACGCGTTCGTCGCGCCCTACGTGCTCGACGCGACGCGCTGCATCAGCTACCTCACGATCGAGGTCAAGGGCGCGATCCCGGAGGACCACCGCGGCGGGGTGGGGCGGCACGTGTTCGGCTGCGACATCTGCCAGGACGTCTGCCCCTGGAACCGCAAGCGGCGCGAGGAAGGCGAGCCCGGCTTCGCGGCACGCGAAGGGCTGCTGGCGCCGGAGCTCGACCATCTCGCCTCCCTCGACGAAGAAGGCTTCCGCGCGCTGTTCCGGAAGAGCCCCGTCAAGCGGGCCAAACGGCGGGGCCTGCTGCGCAACGTGTGCGTCGCCCTCGGCAACTCCGGGGATCCGTCACGCCGGCCGCTGCTGGAAAAGCTGCTCGCGGACGAAGATCCGCTCGTCCGCGAGCATGCGAGGTGGGGACTCGATCGTCTCGACGGCGCGGCGTCCTAGAGGGCGACGCGGTCCTTCACACGGACCGTCCAGTTCGACCCCGCCGGGATCTCGACGTCCTTGCCGCGGGTGGCGAGCACGGCTCCCGTCCCGCCCAGGACCCCGACCACGGCGCCCTTCTTGGCCCCGCTGCCGCCGCCCAGGATGCCGCCCACGATGGCGCCCCCGACCGTGCTGCCTCCGATGATGGCGGCGTCACGGCCATGGCTGTCGGGGCCCGTGACGTCGATGGCGGTGGTGTCGAGCCGGTGCTCGACGCCGCGCACGACGATGCGGTCGAAGTCCACCGCGAGGCGCGACTTCCCCTTCACGCGGCCGGCGGCGTCCGCGTGGTACACGCGGCCCTTGAGAACGGTGCCCCCGGGCAGCACGATGCGGCCGTCGGGAGCGGTGGCCCGCGCGACGCGCGCGGTCACGGCATCGCCGACATGCGACGTCGCGGACGAGAGGCCGCCCTCGAGCACGAGCTGGAGCTCGGTGCCCGCGGGGAGGCTGATCTGATCACGATTGGGCTCCGGCGCCATCGTGGGCTCGGCTTCGGCGCGGCGAGGCGGATTGGCCGGGATGTCGATCGGCTCCGCCGCCGGGACGCGGTCCACGCGATCGCTGTGGGTGCTGGCCGGGCGCGCCGCCGTCGTCTCGCGCGGTGCGGGCGCGGAGTGGGCATGCGTCGAAGCGCGCGGCGCGGTGGTTTCGCGCTCGCGTGACGGCGCAGGGGCGGCCGGGGCCATCGCGTAGGGCGCGGCCTCGGGCGCCTGCCCCGTGGGAGGGGCGGGCGCGAGCGTCGTCTCGCTGACGGGCGCGGTCGTGGACGGCGGGGCCGCCGCCGGCTCGGGCGCGCGCTGGCATGCGCCCACCGCGGCGGCGAGCGAAACGGCGATGAGGACTCTCGAGCGAATCATGGCGCCTCCTGCTGCACAAGGCTGCAAACTCCGCTAGAAGGGCGATGCAAGCGTCGTGCCCCGTGGCCCCGGCCGCCGCCAAGTGGCTGCCCTGGGGGAGTTTCGCCCCCAACCGCATCACCGGGAGTGCGTGGGATCACCCGCGCGGAGGGCCCGCAGTGTCCTCTCTGCGCAACGCGGCTTCCGCGATGAGACGGTTGTTGTCGCCGAGGACGCGCCACTCGCGCTGCAGCGTGAACGCGCAGGTGAGCAGCGTGACCCAGGCCAGCACCTCGTGGACGCGGGCCGGGATGGCCCGCGTGTGCGCGGCTGCGCCCATGATGAAGTTGGCGAGGACGAGGAGCAGGGCGAAGGTCATGGCCGGGAAGACCTGGGACTTCATCTTGATGGTCCGCCGACGGAAGGAGTCGCCCCAGCCGCGCTCCTTCTCCATGTCCTTCATCTCCACGCCCGTGGCGATGAGGAAGAACATGATGAACGAATGGGCCATGACCAGCAGCGTCGTGCTGAGCAGGGCCAGAAGGAAATGCGCCTTGAGGTGGGTGACCTGGGCCGGGACCTGGTAGCCGATCAGGATCGAGGCGAGCAGCGACACCGTCCCGGCCAGGGCGAACGCAAGGAGGGCGATGGCCATCAGCTCAAGCCCTCACCGAGGGCTCACGCGGCAGTCAGCCGGGCCGCCGCGCGGGCACGCCCGCGTCGGCCGCCGTGAAGAGCGGCCCCGCCATCCCGATCTCGCGCGCCATCGCTTCCAGCTCGTCGCGCTTGAAGCCTTCGCACGTGCGCGCGATGAGGCCGTTCGTGCCGACCAGCATCACGGTGGGCACGCTGCGCAGGCCCATCTCCGCCGCCACCGGATAGGGATCGGCCTCCAGCCACACGGGAAGGTCGAGCTCCAGGTCTCGGCGCAGGGCACGCGCCGACTCCGCGTCGTCCTGGAGGATCGCGACGACCGACGTGTCCGGCGGCCGCCGGCGGTGGATCCGGTCCACGAAGGGCAGCGCCATGCGCGTGGTCACGCAGTCGCGGTGGCCGAAGACGAAGAGCGCGGGCCGGTGGGCCCAGGCCGTCACGAACGGACGCTCGGTCCCTTCCAGGTCGGGCAGGGAGAGGCGCGGGAACGGATGCGGCGGCTGGAACTTCAGGGCCACGTCAGGCCGCCACGAACTCGGCACGAACCGCGCGCGGGATCACGCCCGCCGCGTGCCCGCGGTCCAGCAGCTCCTGGACGGCCTGGCGGCCGCGCTCGCCGATGTCCACGGTCATGTCGTTGACCCACATCCCGACGAACCGGTCGGCGATGCGAGGGTCCATGCCCCGCGCGAAGCTCATCGCGTAGGCCAGGGCATCCGCGCGGTGGGCGAGGGAGTAGCGCACGGTCTCGCGCACGATCCGCGTGAGGCGGCCCATGAGGTCCTCGCCCAGATCCCGGCGGACGGCGTTGGCGCCCAGCGGAAGCGGAAGGCCCGTCTGCTCCTTCCACCATGCGCCGAGATCCACGACCTTGTGCAGGCCATGGCCGCCGTAGGTGAGCTGTCCCTCGTGGATGATCAGGCCCACGTCCGCGCGGCCCGCGTTCACTTCCTCCAGGATCTGGTCGAACGGCACCACCCGCGTCTCCGCGTCCCGCGCGAAGAGGCGCAGGGCCAGGTAGGCGGTGGTGAGCGTGCCGGGCACGGCCACCGTCCGCCCCGCGAGGTCCGCCGGCGACAGCGGCTCGCGCGCCACCAGCAACGGGCCATAGCCGTCCCCGATGCTGCCGCCGCAAGGCATGAGGGCGTAGTGGTCGGCCACGTGCGGCCAGGCGTGGAAGGAGATCGCGGTGACCTCGTGGACGCCGACCCGCGCCTCTTCGTTGAGGGTCTGGATGTCCTTCAGGACGTGCGTGATCTCGAGCCCCCCGGTCGGGACGTGGCCGGAGGCCAGGCCGTAGAACATGAACGCGTCGTCGCTGTCGGGGCTGTGGGCCAGGGAGACCTTCACGAACGCACTTCCGCGCTGAGCTCGGCGGCCGAGCGCGCGAGCGTTCGCATCGGCTTCGGGGCCCACTCCGAAGGAGGCCGCGTGACATCCGCGACGATGGGCTCGGGGCCGCCCAGCCCGCGCAGCGCGTCGAGCACTTCGGGCGAGGGCGGGCGCGTGTCCGAAGCCGGGCGGTTCACCACCACGAGGTCGGCGCGCGCGACGCAAGTGGCGGTGGTCGTCTTCCACCTCTCGGGCGAGAGCCAGGGATGGGCGACGAACACCTGCAGGTCCGGCCGGGCCACGGTCACGATGGTCGAACCCTCCATGATCACGACGTCCGCGCCGGCCAGGCGCTTCAACACCGCCGCCCAGGCCGGGGCCACGGACGAGGCGCGCGCGATGGCCCAGACCACGTGCGACGCCCCCGCCTCCCGGAGCCGCGCCGTATCGGTGCCCGCCTCGTCCAGGACCGCGGGCGCGTCCACGATCCGGAAGGGGACGTCGATGTCGCACACGACGCAGGGAGTGCCGCGCGGGCACCGCTCGAACACGTCTTCCGTGGTGGTGAACTTGACGGCAGCCGCCCGTCCCGCGGGCAGCGCGCGCAGGAACGAGACGGCGGCCGCGGTCTTGCCCGATCGGCTGCAGGCGCCGGAGATGGAAAGGAGCATCACGATGGTCTCGCTGCGATCTTATATGAGGAACCTGCTAGACTTCGCGCCGTGAAGCGGTCCCCGACCCCGGCCACCCTGGCCGCCCTGGCCCTCGCGTGGCCACTCGGTGCCTGCGCCACCGGCGGCGGCGTGAGGGTCGACCTGGAGCCGGCGCGTACGGCGGTGGCAGAGGCGCGCCAGGCCGGGGCCCCCACGCGCTCGGCCGAAGCGTTCACGCGCGCCGAGCAGCACCTCCAGGAAGCGGAGGCGCTGGAGAGCGGCCGCAGCGGGAAACGCGACCGCCGCGGGGCGCAGCGGGCCGCCGATCTGGCCCTTACGGAAGCCCACTGCGCGACGACGCTGGCCCGCGCCCTGCACCAGACCGAGCAGACGACCACCAAGGCGGCGGCCCAGGTGGCGGCGAGCACGGCGGAGGTCGACCGGCTGAGCGCGCGCATCAAGACGATCGAGGACGACCAGCACCGGCTCGAGGAGCGCATCGCCGTCCTCACCCGCGACCTGGAGGTCACGGAGACGGAGCTCATCCGGACCAAGGCGCGGCTGAAGGGGAACGAGACCAAGGCGGAGGCCTCGGCCGCCATCGCGGAGGCGCGCATCCTGGCCGGCCGCCTGTCCGAAGACAAGACGCAGGCCTCGGTCGTCGCGCGCAGCGAGGAGTCGCTGGCCAAGGCCGAGGAGCAGCTCAGCGAGGGGAACTTCGGCGCCGCCCTCTTCTTCGCGTCCAAGGCCCAGGACCTGGTCGCGCGCGTGAAGCAGGGCGCGGGCGCGGACCAGCCCGCCGATCCCGCGGCCGCGCCCCCGCCGCCCATTCCCTCCCTGTCGAGCTACGCCGTGCGCGCCGTCGCCCGCCTGCGCAAGGGCCCGAACCTCTCCGAGGGCGTCATCGGCCGCCTGCCGGCGGGGACGCAGGTCATGGGCGAAGCGGTGAGCGGCGAGTGGGTGAAGGTGACGTACCAGGGCGTCAGCGGCTGGGTGCACTCCTCGCTCCTGCAGTAATGCGCGCGGGATCGCTCCGCGCCGCCGCCCTCTACGCCGGGCTGACCGTACTCCTCACCTACCCGCTGGCCTTCCGCCTGCATCTCATGGACGCGGGCGACTCCGCGTTCTTCGCCTGGGCGATCGGCTGGGAGCGCCATGCCCTTTTCCACGCCCCGAGCCTCCTGCCCCACGGCAACATGTTCTTTCCCCTTCGCTACACCCTGGGGATGGACGAGCCCGTGCTCGGCACCACCCTGCTCGTGCTCCCGCTCGCCCTCTTCACCGACGACGCCGTCCTCCTCCACAACGTCGCGCGGCTCCTCACCTTCGCGCTGAGCGCGCTCACCGCCTACCTCCTCGCGCGTCACCTGGGCGCATCCGAAGGCCCGTCCCTGCTCGCCGGGGCGGCCTTCGCCTTCTCGCCCGTGCGCGTGGACCAGATCGCCCACCTCAGCACCCTGGGCACGCAGTGGCTGCCGCTCGTCGTCCTGTTCGCGTTCCGGTTCTTCCGCGAGGGCCGCGCGCGCGACGCGCTGGCCGCGGGCGCCCTCTTCGCGCTGGAGGCGTACGCCTGCGGGTACCACGGCGTGATCGGGCTCCTCGTGCTGCCCCTCGGCTTCCTTCCGCTGCTGTGGGGACGCTGGTCCCGCTTGCCCCTGGCCGTGGCCGGCACGGCCGTGGCCGCCGCTGCCCTCCTTCCTCTCTACCTCCTGCATCGCGCGGCGCTGGAGCCTCTCGGTTACGTGCGGGGGACGGAGGAGACGGCGGTGTTCTCCGCGGCCCTGGAGTCGTTCCTGGCCACGAGCAGCTGGAACCACGTCTGGGGCGAAGTCACCGCCCCGTTCCGCACGACGTACTCCAACAACCTGTTTCCCGGATTGGCCCTGCCTCTCCTCGCGCTGGCCGGCGGCATCGCGCTGTGGCGGACGGGAAGGAGGCCGAGTCGCGAGGCCTGGGCCCTCGTGGCCATGGCCCTGGCCACCGTCGCCGTCGCCCTCGGCCCCGAGGTCCGCTTCCTGGGCCGCGACCTGTTCCCGGGGCCGTTCGCGCTCGCACGCGAGCTGCCTCTGTTCCGTATGATCCGCGTCCCCAGCCGCGCCGGGATCTTCCTCGTCCTGCCCCTGGCCATGCTGGCCGCGAAGGCCCTGACCGCGTGGCGGCCGCGGCCGGTGGTCCTGGGGGCGGTGGCCGCGCTCGCCATCCTGGAGACCGTCATCGCACCGATCCCCATGCCCGGATGGGCCCAGGTGGTCGACACGCGGCGGCCGCCGCCGCCCGTCTACGACTGGCTGGCCGCGCAGCCGGAGGCGGTGGTCGCCGAGCTGCCCATGCTCGACATCCGCGGCATCTTCGAGCACCCCGCGTACCACGAGAGCATCTACCTCGTGCAGTCCACGCGCGGGCACTGGAAGACCCTGGCCAACGGCTACGCCGGCATCGAGCCCACGCCGTACGTGGTCTTGCGCAACGCCGTGCGCACGTTCCCTTCCGCGATCGCGCTCGACACGCTCCGGGGCCACGGCGTCCGGTACGTCATCCTGCATCGCGGCGGCTACGGGCCGAACAAGTGGGCGCGCATCGAGCGCGACCTGCCCGCCTTCGCGGGCGACCTGCGCGAGGTGGCCCGGTTCGACGACGGCGCCGACCGCGTGTTCGCGCTGGAGCCGCCGCCCGTCGCTCGAGATCCGTGATGCGCACGCGAGGCGCGCTCGTCCTGGTGCTGGCCGCGGCCCTGATCCTCGGCGCCTGGGGGCTGCGCTGGGGATTGCCCAGCGAGTTCGGCTGGGCCCCGGACGAGGTGCTGCCCGCGGAGGTGGACGCCGCGGTGGCGCAGCGGTTCGCGCACGGGTGGCATGGCAAGTATCCGCCGCTGCATTTCGCCTTGCTCGCGGCCGCGAGCGCACCCGCGCGCCTGGCCGGCCGCGTCGCGGGATGGGACGCGGCGCGGGTGCACGACGCGCGCATGACGTCCGGCCGGCTGCTCAGTCTCGCCCTGTCGCTGGGCGTCCTCCTCGTCGTCTATCGCTGCGGACGCGAGACCGGAGACGCGCGGGCGGGCGTCCTGGCCGGCGCCCTCCTCGCCCTGAGCGTGCCCTTCCCGTATTACGCGAAGACGGCGAACCTCGACGTTCCGTATCTCTTCTGGTTCGCCTTGTCCGTCTTGTTCTTCCTGCGCGCGCTGCGCCGCGGGCGAGCGGCCGACTTCGGCTTCTTCGCCCTCGCCGCCGCCGCGGCCGTGGCCACCAAGGACCAGGCCTTCGCGCTCTACGTCCTCACCGTGCCGTTCCTCGTGTGGGAGATCATCCGCCGGCGCCGCACGGAAGGACCGCTCTCCGTCTGGGCCGACCGGCGGCTGGCCCTGCTGCTCGTCGGGGGCGCGGTCGCCTTTGCCGTGCTCGGCGGGGCCCTTTTCAATCCCGGGGGATGGATCGCCCACGTGCGGCTGATCGCCGGGCCCGCCAGCACCGCGTTCCGCATGTTCGACCAGGGCCTCTCCGGGCACGTCGCGCTGCTCGCGCAGACCGCGCGCCACCTCGCGTTCGTGATGGGCGGGCCGTCGCTCCTGGCCGCGCTGGCCGGCCTCGTCTTCGCCGCGCGCGACCGCGCGCATCACCGCCCGCTCCTGGCCACGCTCGTGCCGGCCGTTTCGTACGTCGCGTTCTTCCCGCTCGTGGTGCTCTACGTCTACGACCGGTTCCTGCTGCCTGTGGCGCTCGTCTTGTCCCTGTTCGGCGGCCTGGCGCTGGCGCGGGCCGTGCGCGCGCGCTCCTGGACCGCGAAGGCGGCGGTCGTGACGGTGCTCGCGTTCTCGCTCGCCCGCGCCGCTTCCGTGGACATCCTCATGACGCGCGATTCGCGCTACGCGGTGGAGGACTGGCTGCGACGAGAGGTCGGGCCCGTGCCCCTGGTCGCCGCGGTGGGACCTCTCGAGTACCTGCCTCGCCTCGACGGGCTCCGCTGGCGGCGCCTCGGTCCCGCGGCCGTCCGCCTGGCCCAGGTGCGTCCGGACGTCGTGGTCGTCAACGCGGATTACGCGCGGCGAGCGGACGAGGGGACGGGCGAGCGCGCGTTCTACTCGGCGCTGGACGACGGGTCACTGGGGTACGAGGTCGCGCTGCGCCGTCGCACGCGGCCTCCCGTCCTCCTGGACACGGACGCGCTGCGCGAGGAGGGATCCGGCCGGATCTGGTCGAACCTGGACAAGGTGGATCCGGAGATCGTGGTCTACCGGAAGAGCGCACCCCGGTAGAGGTGGTCGCTCCGCGGCCTAGAAGATCTGCCAGGTCCGCGGCAACATCTCCCGGACGGTGATCGTTTCCGAGACACGATTACCGTTGGTGTCGGTCAGTTGAACGGTGATGACGAACGCGAGCTGCGGCGGCGGTATGCGCCCCGGCCCACCCTCAGGGATCGGTCGCGTCCACTCGACGGGCAACGTGACGGTCGCCTGAGGGGCGAGCAGCACCTCGAGATCACCCGACACGCTACCCGTGGGATCGGGCAGCGGTTGCCCGCTCGCCGCATCGACAGCGCGGATCTCGACGGTTCCCCGGCCGCCGATATCGTTCATCGTGGAAACCGACACCGTCCATTTCGCGTGCAGGTAGTTCGTGGCGGAGCACGGGAACATGGCAAACACGCCCGCACAGGGGTGTACCAATTCCACCGGGATGGGATCGGGAGCCACGGCCAGGCCGACCGAAGCTCGCGACGGCCCACAGGAGCCGGCGAAAGCGCAAACGGCGGTCCACACCAGCACGGTCGGCGACGTCGCCGCGACTCGTCGCGGTCGAGCGGCTCGTTTACTGGCGCTCATCGTTGGATGCATGCACCCAACAGTGAGGATGCCACGACAAGGCTCGACTCGAACCGGGAGTCGTTGCTATCCGGCCGCGCCCGTCTCCGGGTGGGCCGCGCCCGCGCTGCTGACCTCGACGCGATCGCGGCCCTTGGCCTTGGCCGCGTAGAGCGCGGCGTCCGCGCGCTCCATCAGCGCGCTGGCCGTGCGCGCGTCGTCGGGGAACGTGGCCACTCCGATGGACACGGTGAGCGGTCCCCCGAAACGGCCGGAGCGCGGCGTGTTGGCGCGGATGGCGTTGCGCAGCTTCTCCGCCACCTCCGCGGCCTGGGGGCGCGGGCAGGCGGGCAGGAGCACCGCCAGCTCCTCGCCGCCGTAGCGGAAGGCCATGTCGCTGGAGCGGATCCCCTTGGTCACCTGGGCCGCCACCCGCCGCAGGGCGGCGTCGCCTTCGGGGTGGCCGAAGCGGTCGTTGTACTGCTTGAAGTGGTCGATGTCGATGATGAGCAGCGACAGCACGCGCCCCTGCTGCTCGGCGCGCCGCACTTCGCTCTCGAAGGTGTCCTGGAAATGGCGGCGGTTGAAGAGGCTGGTGAGGCCGTCCGTGATGGCCAGGGTCTCCAGGGTACGGTTGGCGTCGCGCAGTCCCGCGTTGACGTGGGCCAGCTCGTCGCGCGCCTTCTCCAGGCTCTCCCGGCCCTCGCGGATGCGCTGGGCCATGTCGTTGAACGCGCGCGTGAGGTCCGCGATCTCGTCGCTGCCGCGCACGGGCAGGTAGATGTCGAGGTCGCCGCCGGCCACGCGCTTGGCCCCCTCGGAGAGGAGGAGGATCGGCCGCAGCAGCTCGCGCGCGCCCACGAAGTTGAGGATCGCGATCATGAGGACGGCGGCGACGCCGGTGAGGATGAGGCCGCGGCGCGACTCCTGGAGGGTCTGGAAGGCGCGCGCGCTGGGCACGCTGGCGACGAGCCGGCCGGGGAAGGGTCCGGCGAGGTTGCGGAGGCCGAACACGCTGGGCCCGAGATCCGGGAGCGTGCCCTGGACCACGATCCCCCCGCCCGCGGAGGCCGTGCCGTCGGGAATCGGGAACGTCCGCGTGCCCGCGTCGTCCACGACCTTGCCCGCGCGGGCGAGGATGTGTCCCTCCGCGTCGAGGAGCCAGGGGGCGGGGGCGAGATCGGTGGCGTCCTCCGCCAGCATGGACTCCATCTCGCGCAGGTCGAGCCGCTCCACGAAGTACCCGAGCGCGCGGCCGCGTCGCTCGGAGGAGCCGGGAGGCGGAATCGGACGCAGGAGGAGCTGGGTCGGACGGCCGAGGAGCTGCGACTTGCGCAGGGGGCTCACGAGGACGCCGTCGAAGGAGACCTCGCCCTGCACGAGCGGGCGCGCCCAGTCCTCGAGCTGCTCCTCGCGCGTGCCCGTGAGCACGCGCCCCTGGCCGTCGACGATGAACAGCGATTCGTAGACGCGGTAGTGCCCGAGCAGCGACCCGAGGTACGACTTCAGGTCGCGGGCGGCGCGCGACTCCGGCGAATCCTTCGCGAAGGCGTCGAGGCCCTCGTAGACGACGAAAGACGCCGACCAGCGCGTGGCCTCCTGCGCGCGGTCGCGCATCCAGTCGTCGAAGGCCGACTGCTTGCGGAGGAGATGGCTGGAGAGTCCGTCTTCGACCTTCTCGCGCAGCACTTCGCGGTTGCGGCGCATCAGGAAGAGGCCGAGGGTCAGCACCGGCACCGTCACGCAGAGGAGCACGACGGCGAGCAGCTTCGTCTGCACGCCGAGACGGAACGCACGCGGTACGGCCGCGGGCTCGGCCACGCCCCTCTCTTTCCCGGGGAAATCCCCGCGAACGCGCGATGATACACTCTCCTTCCCCAGGATGCGCGCGCGGAAAAAGCCGGCGTGAGCGAGGAGGCGATCCGTCTCTCCGGCGTGAACAAGGCCTTCTCCGGCCACCAGGCCGTGCAGGACCTGTCCCTGTCCGTGCCGCGCGGCGTCGCCTTCGGCCTCCTGGGGCCCAACGGCGCGGGCAAGACCACGACGCTGCGCATGATCCTGAACGTGCTCGGCCCGGACTCCGGCACCATCGAGATCCTCGGCCGGCCCGCCAACCAGGAGACGCGCGACCGCATCGGGTACATGCCGGAAGAGCGCGGGCTCTACCCGCGCATGGTGGTGGAAGAGCAGCTGCTCTTCTTTGCCGAGCTCAAGGGCGTGCCACGCAAGGAGGCGGCCCGCCGCCTCGCGCCCTGGCTCGAGCGGCTGGGCCTCACGGCGTGGCGGCACCGCAAGCTCAACGAGCTGAGCAAGGGCATGCAGCAGAAGGCCCAGTTCATCGCCACCGTGCTCCACGAGCCGGAGATCCTCATCCTCGACGAGCCGCTCTCCGGCCTCGATCCCGTCGGCGTCAACGTCATGCGCGACGTGTTCGTGGACCTGAGGCGCCAGGGGAAGACGATCGTGCTCTCCAGCCACCAGATGGAGACCGTGGAGCGGCTGTGCGACGCCATCGCGCTCATCCACCGCGGGCGCAAGGTGCTGGACGGGCCGGTGAGCGAGGTCAAGAGCCGCCACGGCAAGAACACGCTCGTCCTGTCCTACGAAGGCGACGGCGCGTTCCTGGCCGGCCTCCCGGGCGTCCTGAAGGTGAACGACTTCGGGCGCTACGTGGAGATCCGCATGGCGGAGGGTGCGGATCCGCAGGCCATCCTGCGCGAAGCGGCCTCGCGCATCCGGGTGAGCCGCTTCGAGGTGGTCGAACCAAGCCTGCACGACATCTTCGTGGAGCAGGTCACGGCGACGGGCGAGGCGGCGGCGTGAGCCGCCTCCTCACGATCGCGCGGCGCGAGTACCTCGAGCGCGTCCGCTCGAAGGCGTTCCTCATCAGCACGTTCCTCGGCCCCATCCTGCTGGCGGGGTTCATGCTCCTGCCCAGCATCCTCATGGAGCGCCAGCGCGGCAAGGCCCTGCGCATCGTGGTGGTGGACGCCACGGGGGTCCTGCGCGACGGGGTGGAGCAGCAGCTCCGCGAGCAGAAGGTGGGGGGCGACGCGCGGTTCGTGGTGGAGCCCGCGCAGGGGCCGGACGCGGAAGCGGCGCGGGTGGCGGCCCGCCGCGCGGTCGTGGACGGCCGGCTCGACGGATTCGTCTACCTGGCCCCGGACGCCCTCGCCACCTCGCGCGCGGAGTATTTCGGCAAGAACGTCAGCAACATGATGGACCTGCGCCTCGTCGAGCAGTCCGCGGAGAGCGCGCTCATGCAGCATCGACTGGCCCAGGAGGGGCTGGACGGCCCGCGCGTGAAGGCGGTGACGCGCAAGCTCGACCTGCGCACCGTGCGCCTCACCGCCAGCGGCGAGAGGGAGGACCGCGGGGCCAGCTTCGTGCTCGCCCTCCTGCTCCTCACCCTGCTGTACATGACCGTGCCCATGTGGGGCGCCGCCATCATGAACGGCGTCATCGAGGAGAAGAGCAACCGCGTGGTCGAGGTGATCGTGTCCTCGATCCCGACTTCGTTCCTCTTTGCGGGCAAGCTCCTC
>Ga0207648_10001733_pt1 | contig 23873 bp, 18 predicted proteins | sample KBSMisM32_FD_184310 | JGI IMG/M metagenome (GOLD analysis project Ga0207648, IMG submission 184310) | Miscanthus rhizosphere microbial communities from Kellogg Biological Station, Michigan, USA - KBS Miscanthus M3-2 (SPAdes) (version 2) | ecosystem: Host-associated > Plants > Roots >...
AATGTGTGAAGACCGGAGCTATCAATATAATGTGCCGAATTCAAGGTGCCGAGATAAGCCACGATACCCTCATTCACTTTCAGGTCAAGATATTCTTTGGCCAGCATACCCGATGAAATGACCCGTTCGTGCGAAATAACGGGAAGGCCAATACGATGAAACGATTCGGCAAGTGCCATCGGGCTGCGGGACGCATCGTTGGTAACGATATAATATTCCTTACCCTGTGACGTGATATAGTCAAACGTCTTTTCCATGCCCGGCACAAGTCCATCGTAGTTTTTGATAACACCAAAAGCATCGAAAAAGATAATCCTGTAGCGATCAATGATAGATTTAAAATTGTCGAGTCTCATCAGCAGTTTTATCAATAGTCAAAAGAAATGGGAAAAACTAAGATAATGATTAAAAGATTACAATTAACGGACACCTAATCACCACTTTACTGTTTTACAAGTTCTTTTATTTTCAATGCATCAATGAGTTTCTCCGCATTGAACTCCGTTTCCACAGAAGGCAGGTAAATTTCAAACGCTTCTTCCTGCAGCTTCTTCGCATAAGGCTCACTGAAAAAATAAGTGCCGTCTTTAATCACGTAATTTAAAATAAAGAAGCGATATCCTTCACGTAAAAACCGAAGTTCATCGGCTGTCAACGGATTGATCTTATGATATTCTTCAAGGAAAATAATGAAGCGATCTTCCATCATTGGATTGACGAGATAGCTGAACGCGGTTCTGTCACCGGCATCAGATACCACGCGGCTAAAGAAATAAAAATCCATCATACGCGAACTCATACGGAACCAATCGTAGTCCCAGCGCGAAAAAAGTTCAAATTGTTTTGTAACAGAGAAATTACCAATGTTCCAGTCTATAAAAACAGGAATAATTTCAAATGAATTGGCGTTATATTTCAGCCTGTATTTTAAAAATCGTTCACATTGGTTCCTTAAAAAATCTGCTTTGGCATGTCCACCAAATGACCGCTCATCTTTTTCCAGCCGCTCCATCAATGTATGTATATCCGTACGAAGCGTTTTGGACGATTTTGGCAAAACATTCCGGAGTTTGGAACAGGCGAGATGAAACTTTGCAATCTGCTGCCCGAATTTCCGGATATGCTTTTCTTCCAGGCGGCGCGGCATTCGCTCCATTACACGCACCGGGTTATAGAATACAACCCAGGCATCTACCTTTTTGTATTTGTAGCGATAAGTATATACCCTGTTATTTTTTAAAAGAGATTTGGCAAGTAGTGTATCGAACGGGTAAAGCAGGTTATTCGATAACGAGTGAATAATACGATGATCTTCTTTGAAATGCTCATACTTCCCGAAATATGAAAGTTTGGCAACAATCATATCTCCATCTTCAAACCAGATATGGAATACATAGTTGGTGGAAACCCGCACGCTGATATCAATGATCTTCGAAATGATTTTCGTAGGGTCATAATCCTGCCAGGCTTTTTTGATAATTTCTTTACTGTCTATCATAGCTTGTAATTCAGAATGGCGTATCGATATGCAAAGATAGATTCGTGTTTTTATAGCCCGCAGTTTATTTCAGAAAATAACGGGTATTTGAATAATTATGGCTTATTTGACCAATTCCTTTGCTGCGGTCGCTACACAGCCCGCCGCTTTCAAGAGGGCATCCTGCTGTGGGGCCGTAAGTGTGATTAACGTAGGCTTTTTGCTGTTGTTGGTTGTGAATATAAATTGGGTCACTTTAATGGTGGAAAAACGTTTCACAGCAAATGGTGTTTCCGGTCCATTACGCACGGTAAAATGAAAAAGTCCCTCACAATTCGTTGACCCGGTGCTTCGATAAGTATTTCGTTGTTTGCTGCCTTCAAACATTACCACAACGGTTGACTGATCATCAAAACATTTATCCGCCCCTTCGATATTGAAAAAGAAGTCAAATTCTTTTTTATCGGCATCAATGGACAAGGCAGATGATTGTAATTTTATAAATCCCGTTGACAGTTTTGCTTCGCGGGTAAACTGGTCGGTTTCTTTTTTAATGTCGCAATCCTGTGCCAAAGCGGCAAACGGTAACAAGGCTAAAGCAAATACGATTTTTTTCATCGGTGTATTTTATAATGCCTAAAAATAGAAATTAAAAACTGATCATACTATGCCGGGATGTTAAAAATATTTCTCGCAATCCTGATTTATTTATTTTGCTATTTTCAAAATAACACGACGTGAACAAGTGCCTTTTGGTACATTCATGACGAATTGATTATTTTTAAGTCAATCAACTGGTATTTTATGGATACAAATTTTGACGACAACGGTAATTATGATCGCCGCAATTTTATCGGTACGCTGACGAAAGCAGCCGGTGCCGCTGCCTTTTTATCGATAGCTAATACTTCCGGTGCCAGCGAAAATATAAATGTTCATAAACAATACACCGTTCAGGATATTATTGATATTATTCTGAAAGAAATTCCGGGTGCGCCGTTCAATCAAACCGTTGATACGTTAAAGAGTGGCAGCGCCGGTCAGCAGGTGACGGGCATTGTTACGACAATGTTTGCAACAGTTGATATCATAAAACAAGCGGCCAAACTGAAAGCAAATTTTATTATTGCGCATGAGCCCACATTTTATAATCATACCGATGACACAAATTGGGTAGCCGGCAACAAAGTTGTGAAAGCGAAGCAAGACCTGCTAAAGCAACACCACATTGCCGTGTGGCGCTTTCATGATTACTGGCATGCGCACAAACCGGATGGGATAATCTATGGCGTATTGAAAAAGACAGGCTGGAATAAATATTATAAAGAAGGGCAGCGGGTGTTACAAATTCCTTCAACTTCTGTAAAAGATATTGCCCTTCATTTTAAGTCCTCCCTGGGTATTGAACAGGTTCGTGTAATCGGCGACTTATCGGTTGCATGTACCAGGGTCAGCGTAATGCCCGGTGCATGGGGCGGGCAAAGACAGGTAACTTTCGCGGAAGCGGAGTCTCCTGATGTATTGATCATTGGTGAAACGCCGGAATGGGAAGCCGCCGAATACTATAGGGATACTGTTGCGCTGGGAAATAAAAAAGCATTGATCGTATTGGGTCACTCGGTAAGCGAGGAACCCGGTATGGAGTGGCTCGTTGATTGGTTGAAACCAAAAGTGCCGGAACTAACGGTTACACATATAGCATCTGAATCACCTTTTACGTGGGTGTAAAAATAATTTTATCCGCAGTATGCTGTGCATGTCACCGGCTTGAGTAACGTCGATTGGGCTTCAGTTGCGACGCTCCGTTCAACGTAATACCGCTGATCATCGTTTTCACTCGCCCGATAAATTTTTTGTAACACAATCTTCGCCGGAAATTTTCAGGTAGTTTATTTTCTTATTTTTATCAAATGACAAAGAAACATTTTCAACCATTATTGTTCTTAGCCGCTCTATGCGGCTATCTTATTTCCTGCAATCCCGGTGCGGATAAAACGGCTGCAGGATCCAATCATGAAAAACAGGTTTTCGTCAGTTCCGACGCAAATTTCGTTGTTGACACCCTGGCGGACAGTTTGCAAATACCGTTCGGCATGGATTTTTTGCCTGACGGTAAATTAATTTTTACCGAACGAACAAAGAAGACGGACAATGTGAGCATTCTCGACACGGCAACCGGCAAAAAAACAGTACTGTGTAATTCACCAAAAGTAGATATCGACGGGCAGGGTGGAATGCTTGATATAAAGGTTCATCCTGATTATGCAAAGAATGGATGGGTGTATTATGATTTCTCCTTCCGCAAGCCGGACAGTACAACAACATTGATTGTTGAACGTGCAAAAATTGAAAATAATTGTTTCACGCAGGTGCAGCGTCTGTTTGAAGTATATCCTTATTATAAATCGAGTTACCACTATGGCAGCCGTATCCTTCTTCGCGATGGTTATCTCTTCTTTACCATGGGGGAACGTGCATTGGCTCCCGATTCTGCACAATCATTAAGAACTGATTTGGGAAAGGTGATACGATTGAAGGAAGATGGAAGTATACCTGATGATAATCCATTTGTAAAAACAAAAGGAGCCAGGCCAGAGATATGGTCATATGGCCATCGCAATCTGCAGGGGCTTACCTTTCAGCCGGGTACAGGATGGCTATGGGAATCTGAGCACGGTCCGCAGGGTGGAGATGAAGTAAATATTATCCGACCGGGAAAAAATTATGGATGGCCAGTAATCACGCTGGGTGAACATTACGGTGGAGGAAAGTGGGGAGAAGGGCTGAAACAAAAAGAAGGAATGGAGCAGCCTGTATATTTTTATAAACCTTCTATTGCTCCGAGCGGTATGACATTCTATGATGGCGATGCATTTCCGAAATGGAAGGGAAGTTTATTCATTGGGTCGATGGCTTTTCAACATCTGAACAGACTGACCATTCACCAGGACACAATTAAATCTGAAGAGCGTTTATTGACTTCACAAAAATGGAGGATTCGCGTAGTAAAGCAAGGTCCGGATGGCTTCATATATCTTGGTGTCGACAATGGCATGATATTACGGTTGAGACCGGTGAAAAGTTAAATTATCAGGCTCGTCTGCTTTCAAACACCAACTAATTAAGTTTACCGGCCTGGCGGATAATTAATTGATTTTATCCGCCGGGCCGGTATCCTTTAAGTGATAATTTATTTTGGTAAATCGGCGCGACGGGTGAAGCGACCGATAACGCCAAGCGCTAAAATTCCTGCTGTGAATACGGACCAGTAGTTGCTGCTCTTATTCGAATTAAACGCTGTATTCTTTTTTGCAGTTAAGAGCGAAGCAAGCATATAACCGTCCTGGAACTGATCAGGAGAAAAATAAAACAATCTCAGCGCAGCGCCTGGTTTACTTTTTTGCAGACTCAGTATTTCCTTTACCGGTATCGTCATAGAAAGATCAGTAGAAGATGAATTTTCAAAGTCCCATTTTTTTAATACTTCATTGTTCTCATTTTTAACGCCTACACTCCTTGTTTTTGACGAGGTACCGCAACTGCGGAAAAATATCCGGAGATTGTCATTGTAATTAGCAGCGGTAAACTGGAGATCGGGCGAGCCGGCTTCAATTTTATTATATCGCTGTTTCAGCAATAATTGATTATTCAGGTATATTTCAAAAGTAATACCACCCGCTTTGCTTTCATTTACGAATGCAGACATAAGAATAAATCCCGGTACCAGCAGTTTCAGCAAACCGGATTTGAACATTGATGTTGTCATATACAAAAATTTAAGAGTTATAAATTAAACTGCTTTGCGCAGCATGTTTACAACACAAAGTTGCGACGCGAAAACGCGGTTAATTTTTTTGTATGATGAAGTGAAGAGATTACTTGACGTGATGCATCATTGTCATCGATGTACAAAATCGTAGATCATTTTTGAGGCAGTTGCCATTGCATTTATCGCTGCGTTTTCGTCTTCAAGATTTTTTGATAAAATAACCAGCACATATTTTTTCCCATCGGGCAGAAAAACAATCCCCGAATCATGATGAAGTCCTTTGATCCATCCTGTTTTATGTGCTACCTTAACGCCGGCCGGTAATCTGGCAGGAATGATATCATTGAATTTTTGATCGGATAAAATTTTAATCATGTCCTTACACGCCGTTTTATTCACGATCTTTCCTTCGGCTATATTTTCAAATACAAGCATCAGGTCATAAGCAGTAATTGTATTATTCAATCCTTTATCATATGCCTTTTGATCTTCAACGCCTCTCAATACCTGTATCTCATTGGCGCCGAGGCTGCGCATGGTTTGCGTTACATTCTTTGCACCAACAAGTTCTATCATCATATTGGTGGCAAAATTGCTGCTGGCAATGATCATTTGATAAACAAGATCATGAATAGTTCGTTTTTTACCTGATTCCTTGTAAAGTTCAAATTCGCTGTCATCGCTGGAGTCGAGACTATAAATGCTGCTGTCTACAATGCTTTTAAATTCATTTTTTATTATAAGAGAATCTTTCAGGGAAAATTTTTTTTCCGCCGCCTGTTTGTACACTTCAATCATTACCGGTGTTTTCATGGTACTGGCAGCGTGAAAATTTTCGTGTTCATTTATAAATAGTGCCTTCCCGTTAGAAAGATCTTTAAACGCAACAGCGAAAACTCCTTTTTGCGTGGTCAATGTATCCATAAGCTGTTTCTTTAGCGCATCCAAGCCCGGAGCTTTCTGGCTGTGTAGTAAAAGTGGAATTGCCGGCATCATAAAAATGGTGGCGATGACTTTAAACATTGACGGGAATTTACGATATGCGGAAGATACAGATAATGAAAGAAAAATTTTGCCGGCTTGTTAATATCTTATCGCCCGGGGGCAACCTTTAAGAAAAATAATACGTATTTTTAGATACTTACCATTCTTACTTAGCCCTACCAATTTGTACCTCTCCGGAAGCACCTGACGTTATGAGAAAGCGAATTGCCTTTTTGCTGCTTTTGGGTTTTCCGTTGCTTGCCAAAGCTGACCATATAACCGGTGGCCAGATGTGGTATAGATACTCAAATATGTACAATGGCCAGTACGTTTATAGCGTCTCCCTGAAATTATATATGCGGTGCAACAGCGGGCGGCAGTTTCCTAACCCGATTTACGTTTCTGTTTTTGATAAAACAACCAATGAACGTATCAGCGATATCACTACGCCGCTGGCCAGCCAGGAAACTATTTCCATTACGGATCATAACGCTTGTATTACCAATCCTCCCAACGTGTGTTATGTGGTGGCCTATTATAATTTTGATGTCGCGGTTCCTCCTTCACAAAATGGTTTCACCGTAGCGGCACAGATCAATTATCGCATTGCGGGAATAAGCAACCTGGTCAATGGTTATGGACAAATCGGTGCAACTTATACTGCGGATATACCGGGTATGGGCCTGGTAGCGTCTGCTATTCAGAATACAAGCGCTAAGTTTACGGGCAGTGATTTGGTAATCGTATGTGCGAATAATAATTTTTCGTACAGCTTTGCTGCTACCGATGATGATGGTGACCAGCTTCGTTATGCTTTTTGTGACGCTTATATTGCTAATGGTGGCGGCGGACGCGGCAGCGAGAGTGCACCTTCTTCAAAGCCACCCTATCCGCCGGTACCGTATGGCACTTCATTTTCCGGCGCATCCCCATTGGGCAATAAAGTAAAAATAGATCCGCAAACAGGGTTAATAACAGGTATAGCTCCGGTTGAAGGCAAATATGTGGTAACCGTATGTGTACAGGAAATAAGAAATGGCATAACGATCGCGACCCAACGAAAAGATCTGCAGATAAATGTTGCTGACTGTAATATTGCAGCTGCTTCGCTTTTACCGGATTACGAATTGTGTGGCGATACCAAAACGTTAGATATCAGTAATCAATCAACCAGCCCGCTTATTCAAACGTACAATTGGGAATTTTTTGATAACCAGGGAAACTCGTTGTTTGCATCAACCAGTTCAACCGCATCATACACATTTCCCGATACAGGAATGTATTCTGTGAAGCTGGTAATTAACCGCGGAGGACTTTGTTCTGACTCTACGGTGGCACCTGCACGGGTGTATCCCGGCTTCAAACCTTCTTTTAATAGTGATGGCGTTTGTGTGTCAAAACCAACACTGTTTGCAGATGCAAGTACATCTGTTTATGGTACCGTAACTTCATGGGAATGGGATTTTGGCGATTTTTCGTCTGCGTCAGACAATTCCCAGGCACAAAATGCGAGTTATACTTATAATACCACCGGTATTAAAAACGTGCAACTGACTGCCACAGATTCGAAAGGCTGCCATTCCTCATTTACGAAAGGCGTTACGATTATTGATAAACCGTTTATACAACTCGCTTTTCATGATACACTGATATGTATAAATGATAAAGTGCCGTTGCTTGCAATCGGCACCGGTGCATTCACCTGGTCTCCCGACCTGAATATGATTAACGGGAATACAGCGAATCCAACTGTATCACCTCCGGCAACAACCACGTACGTTGTTCACCTTGATGAGGACGGATGTGTAAACGATGATTCGGTAAAAGTAAACGTAGTAGATCATGTGTCGTTAAAGGCAATGAATGATACGACGATCTGCAGCGGCGATACGATACAGTTGAGACTTCAATCGGATGGGCTGAAGTATATATGGACACCGGCTTCTCAACTGGATAATTCGCTAACGGCGTACCCGGATGCAGTTACAAATGCAACAACGGAATACCAGGTTACTGCGGTTATCGGTGGATGTTCTGCTATAGATAATGTCATCGTCAAAGCGGTTCCTTATCCATTATCAAACGCCGGCAGTGATAGATTGATTTGTCATGATGCTTCCGTCCAATTGCAGGGATACACCGATGGAAGTTCATTTGCATGGAGTTCTCCCGAAACGTTAAATGATGCTTCAACACTTGATCCTGTTGCGAATCCATCGGGAACAACGCCCTATATTCTTTATTCGTACGACACAAAAGGATGCCCGAAACCGGGAACAGATACAGTACTTATAACAATGCTGCCCGAAATCCAGGCGTTCGCCGGGCACGATACTGCTGTTGTGATCGGGCAGCCATTACAGTTAGAAGCAAGCGGCGGAGTGGCCTATAGCTGGTTTCCGTCTACAAGCCTTTCTGCGTATGACATCGCAAATCCTGTTGCAGTTTATAATACGCCGTCAACAGGCATATTATACAAAGTGTATATTTCCAATGAAGCAGAGTGCGTGGATTCTGCTTTTATTACGGTAAAAGTTTTCAGCACGAGGCCAACGGTATTTGTGCCCACTGCGTTTACTCCTAACAGTGATGGACGAAATGATAGGTTACGACCTATCGCTGCCGGTATAAAAGATATTGAATACTTCAATGTTTACAATCGCTGGGGAGAGCTTGTATTTTCAACCCGCAGAAATGGCGAAGGCTGGGATGGCAGTGTCAACGGCCAGCCGCAGGGAACAGGAACCTTTGTATGGGTAGTGAAAGCAACAGACTATAACGGAAGTGCTTATTTTCAAAAGGGAGTATCAACGCTTATCCGGTAACATTTCCATGAGCTGCCGTCTCATCACTTAAAAAGTTCTCCAAAAAACGCCTGCATATCTTTCCACGACGCTGTATCTGCCAGCCCATTATAGGCAAGTGGAAGGTTAAATTTTTTTCCCATTGCCGTTGAACCGGGATTTGTAAATGCATGAACGGCGCCTTCGTATGATTTAAACGTGTAGCTGGCACCGATAGAATCCATTTGTTTTTTGAATTGATCAACATCTTTTTTCGGCACAAAAGGATCGGCCTCGCCATGGCATACCAGGATTTTTGATTTCAATAATTCCTTTTTAGCCGGCGTTCCCAACAGCATGCCATGAAAACTAACGACGCCTTTCAGATCATCACCAAGCCTGACCGTGTTCAGCAACAAGCCGCCACCGAAGCAATAACCGACAGCTGCAATATTATTTGTGTCAACCTGTGCATACGTTTTTATTTTTGCTATGGCGGCATCAATACGTGCCTTTGCCTTTAATGGATCTTTGTAAAAAGGCGTCGAATAACTGGTAGCGCTATCAGGATTATCCGCCGTTTTTCCATCGCCGTAGATGTCGATCGCCATTGCTACATAGCCAAGTTTTGCAAGCTCACGGGCACGAAATTTCGGGTAGTCGTTTACGCCCCACCACTCCGGTACAACTAAAATTGCAGGACGTTTGGCTGAAACAGTTTCGTTGTATACGATGTATCCATCCAGGTTTGCATTGTCGCCTGTATACGTTACATTTTCTTCCTTCAATTTTGGTTCTTTTGATGTTGCAGTATCAGAAGTTGCCTGCGTATTTCCGGATTCAGTAGAGTTATTACAGGCAATGAGGATAATAATTACTGCGAAAAGCGAGGGGAAGAACAATTTTATTTTTTGCATAACAACGGTTTTAAAATAAAAACTGTATTTGAGGTATAAAGATCGGTAATTGCCGTTCAAAAAAAGTGCCGCTGTTTCGTCACATTTAATTTGCACTCTTTTCAAAGAGGTATTCTATCGATTTTCCATTACCAGAAATAACTGCTTTCAGCTTATTGGCCGACTTTTCATAAACTATTTTCTTAGGAAAATCGTGTTGCGGATTCTCGCATACAAAACTGTTGTCGGTTATAGACGTGAACCGGAAGAGCACCGGCTTTTTATTGCCTGGTACATCGGCTATATAGTAAATAGAATTGTTCTCTGCACGTATTTTTATTTTCTCCATATTGAGCGTGTCTTCACCTTTCATATTCACACCAAATCCCTGCCATTCATTACCGGAAACTTTAGACCAGCTTTCTGTTCCGCTTTGCCCGGCTTTCGCATTTGTCCTTGTCCATTTTCCTTCCAGCCAGTTTAATTTTGAAAAGTTATCCGCAACGGGTTGGCTATATAAACAAGGAATCAAAAGAGATACATTTAAAAATAGTAGAAAAATAATTTTTATCATACAGGTAAATTGAGCAATGATATAATTACAGTTTTTGCATTTGCCGCTGTCATTTAATTTTAAGATACACAAAAGATAAAAGCCGGTCGCTGCTAAAGTTACCGGCTTTGCACAAAAACCTGCAGCATTTTTAAATGTCCATTTCTTTTATTTTCACTCTGGGTGGGATCAATTTATAAATTACGGGTGTTACCACTCTTGATAAAAGTGTTGAGCTGATCAGTCCGCCGATCATGACGATCGCCAATGGAGATACAAGCGGGTTGCTGGATAGCGCAATCGGGAGCATACCGCCGATAGCGGTAAACGTTGTTAAAATAATAGGTAAGAATCTTGCTTCCCCTGCTTTTTCAATTGCATCGTTCAGTGCCATTCCTTCTTCGCGTAATTGATTGGTAAAGTCAACCAGCAAAATCGTATTCTTTACTTCAATACCCGCTAATGCAACAATACCTACTGTAGCAACGAAAGACAATGAGTTGCCGGTAACAAGTAATGCAAGTACGGCGCCTACAATACCGAGTGGTATAACGGATAAAACGATGAGCGTGCTTTTCAGCGTTTTGAATTGCAACACGAGTACAGCAATAAATAAAAATACCGTAACAAGAATAATGCTTCCAAAGCCGCCAAATGATTTACTCCTTCCTTCCACTTCACCTCCCATTTCGTAGTGATAGCCGGCAGGTAACGGCATTTTGTTCATTTGTGCGATCACCTGGTCGATTACTTTATCATTCAGGTATCCCTTGCGGACGAATGAAGTAATAGATACTGTTCTTGTTTTATTAAAATGATTAATGCTGAGCGGTGATGTTTCCAGCTGTTGGTTGGCTACCTGCGATAATGGAATGGCTTTGCCCTGTGTGTTATTTATATAAAGATTATTGAAGATCGACAGGTCGGGGTAGGAGGGACGCGGAGTCGTTAGCACAATATTGTAATCGTCTCCATCCGCATCGGGATTGGCGAAATTCCCAACTGTAATACCGGCTACGGCCATGCGCACTGCCCTGCCTACATTTATTGTTGGAATGCCAAGCGATTGCGCCTTTTCTTTATTAATCGCCACGCGGATATCCGATTTTAAATTACGCACCGGGTTGTTTACATAAAGAGTTCCTTCTGTTTTTTTCAGCATATCTTCCGTACGAGCAGCGAGCATACGCAATGTATCGAGGTCGTTTCCCATCAGCCTCACTTCAACGGGGGAGATCATTGGTTCACCCTGTTCAAAATTTTTCACTTCCACTTTGGCGCCGGGATAAGGTGTCCATTTTTGTCGCAGCGCTTCGATTATTTCCACCTTCCGTTGCGGGTTTATATCGGGTTGAAGTTGTACAAATACTTCCGAAAAATCGCTGTGTTCGTTTTGTTGCGTGACGTTGTAATAAATGCGTGGATTACCTTTGCCGACATTGGAGGCGAAATATTTTACTTCGGGGAATTGCTTTAAATCTCTCTCTATCTGTCTTGTGATCGTGTCTGTATAATAAATGTTGGATTGCTGCGGTGCAGAGATGTCAATTAAAAATTGTGGCTTTTCTGAGGCAGGAAATAAACTCACGCCGACCACAGGAATTAACTGCAAAGAACCAACGAAAATAATGAGAGCAATAATAATCGTAATTACCGGGTGCTTTAATGCTTTGTCCAATAGCTTTGAATAACTGCCATGAATTATCTTTTGGAGTCCACGCAGGAACACATTGCCTTCCGCATTTTCATGCGCTTTTAACAGGCGGCTTGATAAAAAAGGAACGATTGTAAGAGCTACAAGCATCGAGGCAAATACGGTGCTTATAACGGCAATGGCTAAACTGCGTATAAAATCTCCGGAGGCCTCGGGCAAAAACGCCAGGGGCATAAAGGCGATCATCAATGTGGCTGTGCAACCCAGCACGGCCATCCCGATTTGATTGACTCCTTTTAACGTTGCCTGCAACCGGGAATGACCATCCCGCATCCATCGCTCTATATTTTCCACAACGACGATACTATCATCGACCAGTAAGCCGAGGGCGATAACAAAGCCGACAATACTCAATTGGTTAAGGCTATAGCCAAAAACGTTTAGCAGGATAACTCCGATCGCTAATGATAAAGGAACGGAGATCATTACTACAAGGGAAGCCCTTGTGCCCAGCGGCAATAGGGTCAACAGGACTAATCCAATCGCAATAAGAAAATCTTTACCTAATCCTGACAAACGATGATTCACATTTTCTGCCTGGTCAAAATGAAGAACGAGATCAATATTGGCTGGAAGTGTTTTTTTGAAATTGTTTATCGCCGGCAAATAAAGATCCTGAGTTTTCGAAATATTTTCTCCGCTTTTCAACGCGGCAATTACGGTTATACAGCGATGGCCGTTCAATCTTGTGATATGTTTTTCCTGGGAATAATCGAAGTACACGTTTGCTACATCTTTCAATGAAATGTTTTTCCCGTTGGCGCTCGCAATCACTGTATTTTTTACTTCCTCTATGTCCTGGTAATTGCCATTTGTTTTTATGTTGAATGATTTGTTTCCTTCATTGATGCTGCCGCCGGGAATATTGGCAATTTCACTTTGTAATGCGGATATAATATAATTAACCGGAACGCCCAGTTGTGCTGTTTTCTCCGGTTGCAGATCAACGCGGATAATCTGGTCCGGGAGACCTTGTATTTCTACATTTTTCAAACCGGGCACTTGTTCCAGTACATCCTGCAGATCCTCTGCGGTTTTTTTCAAAACATTGCGCGAAGCATTTTCTGATACCAGGGCGATCTGGAGAATATTTACATTTGTCGGATCTACTTTTTTTACTTCAATGCTATAGATATCCTGCGGCAACTGGCTTTTCATGGCACTTACTTCACGCACAAGTTCCTGGTATTTATTTTCAACATTACTGTTATACCTGTATTCCACTGCAAGCACAGCAAGCCCGTCATTGATAGACGTTTTTATTCTTTTGATATTGTCAAGCCCGTAAATTTTTCGTTCCAATGGTTTCACCACCAATTCTTCCATATCCTTCGGGCTGGTACCGGGATATACTACGATTACCGGGAAATTTGGCGAATTGAGATCCGGGTCTTCCGAACGCGGCATATTCAATATTGTCGATACACCCAATGCCACAATCATCAGGACCATGATGAGGGTGAACTGGTAATTTTTTATTGCGTAGGCAGAGATTTTCATTATTGATCTTTTATCCTGTTTAACAAAACAAACCGTTTAATTCACTTTTATTTTGGCGCCATCATTCAGGTATGCGCTGCCTGAAACAATTAAAGCTTTTACGTTTTCAAGCCCGCCGTTCACAATTATCTTTCCGTTTTCAATTTTGGAGATCTGTACCTTTATTTTCTTCGCCGTGGCATTGTCGTTAGTAATGAAAACGTAACCTGAGTTCGCGTCACCATCAAGCAGAGCATCATAAGGAATGGCCCATGCGTTTACTGTTTGCGAAGGAGTGATCAGCGCTTTGGCAAACAAACCTGATGCTATCGGGATACCGGTATTTGTCTCCGGTTTTAAGTGAATGATAAATGTTCCGCTCTGCGCGTCTACCCCTTCTGTTTTTTTGGTTACAACTGCATTTATCAATTTACCCGGTGCTGCGTCTGTAGTGATAGTCGCCTTGTCTCCGGCTTTGATAGCAGCCCATTGATAATCGCTCACACCTGCTTTTAGTATCCAGTTACCGCGGCCGGCACCATTTACCTGCAATACCTGGTTGCCGGCACTTGCATACTGGCCTTCGTTTACATATTTGCGTAAGACAAAACCCTCTCTTGTTGCTCTTATTTCAGAGTAGGTCCGGTTGAAACCGGCGCTGGTGTATTGTTGCTTTGCGACATCGAGAGCCGTCTTTGCGTTTTGCAGTTGCTCCAATGTAGCTACGCTGTCTTTGTATAAGTTATTCGCCCGTTCATAATCGCGCAATGCCTTTTGATACGCAAGCGACGCTTGTTCTGCAGAAGCATTGATTTCTGTGAGATTTAATGTAGCGAGCAGCTGACCTTTCTTTACAGGATCTCCTTCCTTTACATAAATCCTGTTGATGATGCCGCTGGTTTTAAACGATAAATTGGCCTCATCATCTGTCGTGAACTGCCCCGAGGTGTTAATCGTTTGTTGTACTGTTTCCTGCTGAAGCGCTATCGTTTTGACCGGAATAACATCTTCATGTATCGTTTCATTGCTGGCATGACTACCGCATGATTGTGCACCGATAAGGAAAACGAAAGCAAATAGAGTGGGTATATTTTTCATCTTACACTGTTTTAATGATTGGGGAAATTGAATGAAGCCGTTTCTCTTTCAAGAGCTGCCGCAGCCACGAGCACTTTATACTGGTTTACTGAAACCAAAAGTTCCGATTGTGTTAATTGGTTTCTCGCATCTATGGTTTCTATAAACGTGTTACTGCCTTCGCGGTACCCTCTTTCTATCAATCGTTGATAGGCCTGCGCTGCTTCCAGTTGTTTTTGCGATGATAGAAATGTTTTATAAGCCGATACAAGGTTATTGCGGGCCACACTTCCGGCAAGATTTAATTGTTGTTGGGTCTGTTCAAGATTAAGCTGCGCATTTTTTACGTCTAACCCTGCCTGTTTGATCTTGTTGCGGTTGCGAAAACCGGCAAAGATGGGAATATCCAGCTGAACGCCTACCATGTAGTACCGGGATTGTGAATTGAATTTCCAATCCTGGGCCTGTGAACCAAGATCGACAAAGCCATTCAGTTTCGGATTGTATACGGCTTTATTCATTTTAAGCATTGTTTCGTTCAAAGAAACAACGTGCTGCAGTTCGGCAATTTCTTCACGCCCTGTGGCAGTTTTTTCAGTAGAGAACAGACCCGGAATATTTTTTACTTCATTGCCTGCGTCATATTGCGTGTCAATATCCTCTTGCTGGTTACGGTTCAACAAAAAATTAAAATAGGCTTTGGCGTTATTTGCCTGTTGTTCAGCTGTGGTTACCTGGGCGTTGATATTTTCTATCTCACTGTTTGAACGCAATACATAGGCCGGAAGGCCCTTCCCGTTCTCTACTAATTTTTCATTTACCCTTTTTCCTTCAGTCGCCACCTGCAGTGAGCTTTTATAAATCGAAATCGCCTCAAGCGCATTCAGATAGTTGAAGTAGGCTGTCTTTATATTTTTTACAAGATCACGTTTGTAAATTTCCACTTCATATTTACTCAGCGTTACCTGTTGTTCATTTATTTGTTTGTTGTATTTAATATCTGAATTGATAATCGGAACCGTAGTTCTGAATTTAGCATCATAAAAATTTTGCGGTAAAAAATTAATGTGTTGATTCTTCAGTTGCGGAAAATCGTTTGTTTGCGTAAGCTGGTTAAGCGTGGAATAAACATTATTCAGAAGATCACCGATCGGTAAGCTGATATCGCGCCCGCCACCTGCCGTCTGGTAACCCGCCTGGAATGCTATGGTCGGATAATAAAACCCCTTTGCAATCTCTAACGCATATTCCGCTTTTTCAAGAGAAATGTTTTTTTGCTGCAGCACGATATTGTTTTTAAATGCGCTGTCTATATAATTATCGAGAGCCGTGTGTTGCGAAAAAATCGCTGTCGAAATAAACAGGAGAACACCTGTAAAGGCCGTTGACATTGATTTACTTAATATCGTTCTCATTATTAACAGTGTTAACTTAATGACAAAAAAATTATTTAAGTTTTTCCAGTAGTTGAACAAAGCATTCGAATGTATGCGTAAACACATCCTGTACGTCAGTCAGTATTTCTTTTTTCTTCACCACCAGTTCCAGCTGACCATGTATTTTCATTGTACATAATCCGTGCATCGTGCTCCATACGACCAATGAGAAAGCGTTTGGTTCAAAGCCTTTAAAATACCCGGCTTTCTGACATTCTTCTATCGTTTGCAATAAAGTGCTGAATGCTCTTTTTCCTTCATCCCATTCATCTTCAATACATGCTTCCACGATCGGCTCCTTCATCACAAACATGATCTCATAAAAATCCTTGTTTTCGAGGGCAAATTGCATATATATACGGCCCATTGCCTTTAACCGTTCAAACGGATGCTCAACATGGGCAAGCACGCTAAATCGCTCGGATAACATCTTAAAACCTTCTTCATGCAGGGCATGGGCGATCTCGTTTTTGTCTTTATAGTAGAGATAAATCGTTGTGGGGCTGAATTCTATTTCGGCGGCGATCTTACGGATAGATGTTGCCTCATAGCCATCATTCAGAAACAGCTTTTTTGCGGCATCCAGGATGCTTTGCTTCAGATCTTCCTTATGTTTTATTTTGCGTTCCTTGATTCCCATAAAAAATCGTTGCCGGCACAAATATACTTAACAGTGTTAAGTTTTCAAGCAAATGTGTAAAAATTTTTTTCCACACTGAAACGAACCGGTCTGGCCGTCCCCGTCTGACCGCTGACTTAAGGAGTCATGCATTCCCTGCTCATTAGTGATTAGAATGTACAAGTGTGCGACGCAACGAAAGCCTGATAGTAGTAACTAAGCCGGGTACATAAAAATAATCATCGTTCAAAAAATGGATTGTCGCTTGAAACAAAACGTGTCGACTCAACATCAATGATTGTGTTACTAACCATCACGAACAGGGGTAGAGGAGTTTAATTTCGATCTCTAAAAATTTTCTTAAACAATAAATTTTAAAATCGGATGATTATATCCCGCCTGCAATATCGCCTGTTAACTATGTCAAACCTCTATTAACCTTAAATAACAATGCGCCGAAACCCTTACCTGTTCTATGTTTGATGGCAAGGGGTTTAGTCTTTTTGAATACGCAGCTTTTCCCTTAACGTTTCCTTTACCCGATTTTGGCACACTGGCATCTGCTTTGAATTGTAATGCACAGGAACAACCGGAATTAAAAAATTAAAGCCCTTATCTTTTCCCGGTACGTTGAAAAGGGTAAACATTAAAATATAACAAAATGAAAAAGATTTTTACACTCGCAATCGGTAGTTTATTCGCTTTATCAGTAATGGCCGCAGATCATCAGCCGTCGGTCACTGTAAAAAGCAGTAAGAAGTATGAAATAGTAATTGATGGCAAAAGCTATAAGGGTAACAGTTATATTGATCTTTCAGGTCTGTATCCCGGTTATCACTCCATTAAAGTCTATTCAGCAGGCAAGCGATCCTTTTTTGGAAAAAGATCCCGGCTTATTTCTACTTCTGATTTCTCAGTAAAAAGAAATGATGTTGTTATCACTGTTGACCGCTTTGGCCAGGTTGATGTGAATGAAATTAAGTTCGGTCGTAATAGGGGATGGGGCAACAAAGATTTTCCCCAGGCCGGTAGAGATATTGAGCACGGAAGAAACGATCATAAAGACGGGCATAACAGGCAATTCTAAGCGCAGGATATAATAGATCAAACGCTCCGGAAATCCGGGGCGTTTTTGTTTACAGGCTTTTTCACATTTCATACCCGACTTGGCGCAATTCAAACGCAAACCGGTTTACTACTCTTTGTTACCTGTATAATTTGCTGCCGCATATAAATTTTATAACGGATAACAGAATTCATCATGCGCAGAATAAAGAATTTTTTAAAATGGACAGGGATTGTTGTTATTTCCTTAGTAACTATTCTGGCCGTCATCGTTGTCATGCGTCAGAACATAAAAAATGACAGGCCTTACCCGGATATAAAAGCATCAACCGATACATTGATCATTGCAAAAGGAAAACATCTTGTATTTGGGGCGGCGCATTGTGCGGATTGCCACAGCAAGACCAATGCAGATTCATTGATCAATCTCGGCCTGGATGTGCCCTTAACTGGCGGTGTCATGTTCGATTTGCCATTAGGTAAATTATATTCTAAAAATATCACGTCCGATAAAGAAACGGGTATTGGTAATTATTCTGATCGTGAAATAGCAAGGGCTTTGCGGTATGGCGTCCATCCTGATGGAACCGTGGTGTATGATTTTATGCCTTTCCATAACATGTCTGATGAAGATATGACCGCAGTGATCTCTTATTTGCGTACGCAAAAACCCGTCCAACATACCGTACCCAAACATGACCTGAACATTCTGGGAAAGATTGTAAAAGCATTTCTGGTAAAACCGGTTGGGCCTGACGGTGAGGTGGCAAAGAAAACAACAAAAGATTCAACAGCAGCTTACGGGCGGTATCTCGCAACAAGCATAGCGAATTGTAACGGTTGTCATACGCAAAGAAGTATAACCGGCGCTTATACCGGCCAACCATTTGCGGGAGGCGGTCCTATGATAGAGCATGGTTTAACATTTTTACCACCCAATCTTACTCCCGATTCTTCGGGAAGAATTTTTAATTGGACTGAAGAGCAATTTATAAATCGTTTCCGGGCAGGAAGATTAGTGCCAAAAAGCCCTATGCCATGGCCTTCGTTTAAAAGAATGGATGATGTGGAACTGAAGGCGATTTACAAATTTTTAAAGTCATTGGAACCGGCTAAAACTGCCGGAGTAAAAAAATAGTAAGTCCGCTTAACTTTGCAGGTACAATTAAAGTTAAGTATGCAATCATTATCAAATGATAGTGGGAAAAATAAATCACCGGACTATGATTTTTTCCAGGGTGTGTTTGAATGGATATTTTATAACCTGCCGGCCCACGCCGATAATACATTTATCCGGAACATGTATGAGTTTTATAAAACGAGGGGTGGCTTAAGTATAAAACAGATGCAGGCGTTGCTTAACACTATCGATTATATAAAGAAGGTACCGCCGTTTAATCCTGCGACTATTGAAGCGATTATTAAAAAGAAAGCTGTTAAAACAAAATCGGCACCACCAGCTCCAAAGCCGTTGTATGATGAAGATTCGGTGTCAACCGCGAAGCTGGAAAAGATATTGAACATCGCTCCTGCACATAAAACCGCCTTGCTGTACATGAATAAAATTAAACTGCATCAGCCGCTCAGCACGGCAGAGAAAGATAATATTGAAAAATTCCTCGCACTGCTTACCGCTAAGAAATGAACAGAAAGACGTTGTCAGTCATGCATTCCGGCAAACAAAAACCTGTTGCCTGATTTTGTGATGTCGATAACCTTGTTCTTCTGAAGGCCCTGGTAGTTGACCGATATTTTTATTTCTGACTGGGCAGGCAATGTAGAAATACAATTATAACACAAGATCGCAGCGTTCACTTTACATTGAGATATAATGGCGTTGCTTAAATCATTCAACGCATTTTCTGAATCGGCACCTTGCGATATTGATGCACAGACTTTATTTATTTCAGTTTCCACGTCGTCGGGGTTTCCGGCAAGGATTGCTCTTTGCAATTTGTCGCCGTTGGCTGGCTGCATATCATCTTTGGTACAGGCAGAGAATGTCAGTAACAGTAAGATTGCCGGTAGATAAAGGCGGTTGTTCATAACCTTTTGTTGCTGATGACAATTACTGTGAAGGTATTGTTGCATGATGAATACATTTTGTTAAAAAAATGGCTAACCTTTGCAACTCATATACAGAAGTGCTCCCGCGCAGTTTTTTAATACTTTATCATCAAAACCTGCAGATATGAGAAAATGTACTTTATTGCTATTCTGCCTGTTTTTGGGTTCAATAGCTGCACTATGCCAGAAAGCTCCTTCTTATGAGGTATACGTGCTGAAATATGCTTCCCTGGCCACAAAGACGACCATTGCTGACTGGGTAAAAGATGGTCCTAAGGATAGTACAGACATTTATTTTACATTCTGGCTTATAAAAGATAATAACGGGAAAAATATACTTGTGGATGCCGGCTGTTCCTGCAGCATACCATCAGCAAAAGAGTTTGGTCTGACCAAATGTGTACGACCGGATTCGCTGCTGCTGCAACTGGGAATTAAATCGACGGCTATTACAGATATCATCGTCACGCATCCGCATTGGGATCATATCGACGGAATAAATTTATTTCCCAATGCACAAATATGGATACAAAAGGATGACTACAATTATTATGTTGGAGGCGCCTGGCAAAAAGATGGCAATCATGGAGGTTTTGTGAAAGATGAAATTGTTTACCTCGTTAATAAAAATATCGAAGGCAAAGTAACATTGGTAAATGGTGATGATCAGGAAATTATTCCGGGGATAAAAGTATATACGGGTTCGCGTCATACTTATAATTCACAGTATGTAGGCGTACAATCCGGTAGTGATAAAATTATCATTGCTTCAGACAATATCTGGTTGTATTATAGTCTTGAACACATGCTTCCCGCGCCCTCCTATGGAACATTTGATGCAGAAGGATATGTTGCTGCTATGAAGCGAATGAAAACGCTTGCTTCTAAAACAGCTTTTATTTTGCCGGGGCATGATCCGAGAGCCTTCACTCAGTTTCCAAAGGTGACAGAAAATATAGTAAGGGTTAAATAGAGGAATAGCAGGGGGGAATAGGCGACACACTGAGTTGTAGAGCCGCATCCGATCCTATTTTCATCAAGCCGGCGTTTCGTGTTTACCGTCACCTCCTGATGCCGTCTAAAAAGGTAGTTCGTTTATTTATTTTTCAACCCCGACAGGTAAGCAAGTAAGTTAGCCATATCCTGGTTGCTCATATTTTCATACAATCCTTCTGTCATCATGGATTGTTTCAATTCTTTTTTAGAAGTGATATCACCGGTTTTAATTTTTTTCCGGGTTCCTCCGGGATATTTTAATTCTATTTCCGATGCCGTCTTGCCTGCAATGATTCCTGTCAGTGTGGAACCATCTTTTGTCTTTATTTCCCATCCTTCATAACCAAAGTTGATACCTGCCGATGGATTTACAATCGCATTCAGTAATCCTTCCGGCGGATATTTTGATCCTATTTCTGTTAGTGCCGGGCCGAAATCACTGCCTTCATTATTTATTTTGTGGCAAAGCATACATTTCGCGGTATAAATTGTTTTACCTGCGTTTGCATCGCCTTTTAATGACGTTAGTTCGGCTATTGCGGGCGCTGCCTTCCTGGTTACACTTGCCGTTTTAGGTAAATAACTGGCTGCTTCATTGCGCAACGAGGTTTCCCATGCATCGCGTACGCCATATACAAGATCGGGGATCAAATCCTGCGGTACTTTTTTATTTCGCAATAACTCAATAACTTTTTTCTGTCCGCCGCCGCTTCTGCCTATTTGTGCCGATGCCAATTTTCTGATTGGCGTTGGATATTTAGTGGACAAAGCGACCGTTTGTAATATGCTGATCGATTCTTTTGAACCTACTCTTGCAAGCGAGGAAAGCATTTTCGCTGATTGTGCCGTATCAGCTCCATCAATTACATCCCATACCAATTTGCTTCCTTTCTGTGCAAGTAAAAGACCTGCTGCTTCACTGGCATAACCATTGCTATTCTTCCCGAGAGCAATAGCGAGCAACCTGGCGTTTTCGGCGTTTACATGATACCGTTGTACGAGCTCAAGATATTCAGATGTATCTGTTGACGCCTTTAAAACTTCAGTCAACGCTTTTTTTGCATCATTAGAAGCGGACACGGACTTATAATCAAGTAAGTGCAGGATCAGTTTGTCAAAGGCAATATCATGTGATGTATTGCCTGTGATCATTGCCAGCAGCAATTTCGATTTTACCGGTCCTGTATGGAAATCAAAAGCACGAAAGTATTTCAATCGTTCCTTTAACGGGGAAGCCGGATCCGCTGCAATTTTTGCCAGCAAAGGCACTGAAGCTTCATTTCTCGCCCGCCAGATAATATCTTTTGCTGCCGCATTCTGCAATGGATCTTTTTCATTGGTAAGGTAACTGCTTAAAAAAGAGTCCCATTGACGGTCAGCACCTATGCCGAGCGCTTCCAGGTACCAGCGATCGTTGCCGTCGTATTGCCTGGCAAGACCTGTCCAAAGTAAAGCCGCTTCCGGCGATTTGTTGTGATGTAACGCTAATGCACATTCGCGGCGAACCTGGATATCTCCGTCGGCAGACAACAATTTGATATCTTCTGTTACATTCAGATCCTGTTCCAGCGCAGCACGAAGCCCCATCATTCGCAGGTCAGGATTGCTATCTTTTAATGCCTGCTGAATATATTTGTCGCTGCTTTTTCCTGTAATTTTTACCAGCATCCAGAATGCTCTTGCTCTCATTTTTGGATTTTGATGCGTTGTCCAGAGTTTTTCCAATTCAGGAATTGCTTTATCACCCATTGCCGCCAATGAAGTAAATGCATGATGACGTACAGAGAGATTTGGATTTTGCAACGCGGTGATCGCTCCGGCAACATCATTATAACTTTCTTTTTTGATTGTATACGCCGATCCTTTTGGCGCAACCCTATAGATTCTTCCCCGCACCTGGTCGCCGGCCTGGTGTCCGCCAACACCTACATCATACCAGTCTGCAATAAACAAAGAGCCATCAGGTGCAACGCACACATCGGATGGACGGAACCACTGATCTTTATCTCCTTTTACAATGTTGATAATATCAGCCCGGTAACCTGCGCCGCTTTTCTTTATCGTATAGGTGCGTACAACGTTTGGCCCTGCATCACTATGTATCAACTGATTTTGAAATTGAGCAGGCAACAGCGATCCTTCATATACGAGTATGCCTGTAGGTGAGCCGGCACCGGTTTGCAGCATGTTGGGCACAACACCCGGATCATTCAAATGCCAGTGGCGGTACGGTATTGAATCTTCAATATTCGTCCTGTTCTCTCCCCACCATGCACCAGTCATTTCATCTTTGTATCCATAGTTGCCATACTGCATTACATAATTTATCCGCACGCCGCGATTGCCATCATCATCATTGTCGCTTTGCCATAATGCACCATAGCTATCCACGGCAACTTCATATGGGTTACGGAAATTCTGGCCGAGGCATTCCATATGCGATCCATCCGTATCGCACCGAAATACCATTCCTTCTTTATATTTTTTTGGACCGATCACTTCTCCATCCTGGTCAAGAACCGCTCTTCCGTTTTTATCTTTCAATGTTTTTCCTTCGTTACCAAAGTTGAAATAAAACTTTCCGTCAGGCCCAAACGTAAAGCTATGTGCACCGTGATCGTGCTGTTCGCCGCCGATACCCTGGAACAAAATCTCTTTACGGTCTGCAACATCATCGCCATTGTCATCATGAAAGATCCAGATATAGGGGCTTTGCGAGATAATCACTTTATTTCCCAGTACGCAAACGCCAAGCGGTGCATCTATTTCCGGACCCTGGTAAAACACTTTGCTTGTATCAGCCTGCCCGTCACCGTTAGTGTCTTCAAGAATAATGATGCGGTCACCTTTTGGGTTTGTCGGGTTGCCATTTATAGCCGGCCGGTAATTGTATGCTTCGGTTACCCATACCCGTCCTTTTTCATCTATATCTATATTGGTCGGGTTTTTGAGCATAGG
>Ga0207648_10001736_pt1 | contig 23850 bp, 28 predicted proteins | sample KBSMisM32_FD_184310 | JGI IMG/M metagenome (GOLD analysis project Ga0207648, IMG submission 184310) | Miscanthus rhizosphere microbial communities from Kellogg Biological Station, Michigan, USA - KBS Miscanthus M3-2 (SPAdes) (version 2) | ecosystem: Host-associated > Plants > Roots >...
TCCCGCGCCGCCTTGTTGGTGAAGGTGACGCAGAGAATCTGGCCGGGCCAGGCGCGGCGCGTCGCCAAAATATGGGCCAGGCGGGTGGTCAACACCCGCGTCTTGCCGGTGCCGGCGCCCGCCAAAACCAGCACAGGACCATCCACCGCTTCCACCGCCTGGCGCTGTTCCTTGTTCAGGCCGGCGAAATAGGGTGGCTCGCGTGGAATCGGCGCGCTTGAGGGTGTCTCAAACGCGGAATCCAAGGGATCGGAATAGCGGTCGCCATAGCCGCTCATGACGAAAGCCGGGAATCTGGGAACATGAGAACGATTTTAGAACGTGGGGACGCAAAATCCCATCTATTTATCGTCTTGATCTTCTTCCAGCCTATGCCCGGCCAGGCGTTGTTCCGCCTTGGCTTTCTCGGCCTCTGACAGCTTGCGCAGATGCTTGGGCGTGCCGTGCAGGACGCGGTTGGCCTCGGCGGTCTTTTCCTTCTCCGCCCGTTCCTTGGCCTTGCGGGCGCGCCGCAAGTTGACGATCTCAACCATTCTCTCTCGCCTGAGCACGGGCATAAGCCGGACGGCCTGTCACGCGGTTTACATAGCCCTCCAGCAACGGAGTCCGTTCCAGGATGGGCGAGCCCATGAACAGCTTGAACGTCGTGGCGACCAGAATATCCACCGCACTGAACTTTTCCCCCAACAGATAGGGACTCTTCCCCAAGGTGGCGTTGACCAGCTCCATCACTTCATCCTTGGGCACCCAGCCGGCGGTACCGCGCGGGATTTCCCATTTCATATAAGCGCTCATCCAGGCGGGCTCCATCACACCGGCATAATAGGCAAGCCAGGACACGTAAGCACCGCGTTTGGGATCGCCCACCACCGGGCCGATGCCGTTCTGGGTGAATTTGTCGGTGAGATAGAGCGCGATGGCTGCGGATTCCCACACCAGCACATCGCCATCCTTCAAGGCGGGCGATTTGCCATGAGGATGGGGATTTTCCGGATCCACCCCGCCCGAGCCGTCGGGGCGGCGGATATTGGCGATGCGGTGGATTTCATAAGGAGCGCCCAATTCCTCCAACAGGAAGAGGAAGCGCGAGGAGCGAGTGCGGGGATGGTGGTAGAGTGTGATCATCCGCAAAAGCTATTGCCTGGCGGCAAGGGCGTAAAGCCTCAGCGCGCTGGCCAAAGGACGCGGCCCCCGGGTTGCATCAATTTTAGCCACCAGCCCCGCCAGGCTAACATGTTCACGCGCCGCGCAATCGTCCAGCACCGCCCAGAACTCTGCTTCCAGCGCAACACTGGTGCGATGTCCGGACAGGGAGAAAGAGCGCTTCTTGAGGCTCATCGTATCGGCCTCCAATTCAGAACCGCCAGCTCGCGCCCGAGTTTTGCGGCGCCGGGGCGGGGAGGTATCAGCACGCGCGGCTTTTTCAATTTGGTGACCGCGCCGGCCGCGATCACGGCATTGCGGTCGATCCAGCCGTCGGTATCCAACAATCGCACCCCCCGCCAATGCCGGCGCAAGCATCGCACCAGATTGTCGGGCGTGGGATCATCGTCATCCGCCACGATTACATTCATCAGGAACAGAGCGCCGCGCTTTTTCAGGCGCGATTTCGCCAGGCGGAAAAAACCGTCCCGCATGAATTTGCCCGGCATGCCATCCGCGCCAAACGCATCCAAGACCAGGGCGTCATGGCGTTTGAGGTGCGTCTTCAGATAGGCGATGCCGTCGGAAACATGACAGGAAATGCCGAGGGGCATTTGAAAATAATCCCGCGCAATTTCGAAGGACAGGCGGTGCAAATCCACCACCGTCACTTTGATTCCGCTCCTATTCAGCATGGTGGCCAGGGTGCCGCCGCCGCAGCCGATCATCAGCACATCCTTGGCCTTGGCCTGGCGCAAGAAAAAGTACATGGCGTGGATATAGTCGGCCGTGCTGACACCATCCCCGTCCGCGGCGCTTTGATGATAGTCCTGCTGCCAATAGCTGACCTTGCCGGTGCGGTTGTCCTGAAAGATGACATGGCCCGGCGCGGGCGAACTGCGCCTCACGCGTCCAGCCGTTTCAGGTAGTAAATGGTGGCATGGCCGGGTGGATAATCCGGCACGGTTCCGAAGGCCTCAAAGCCCATCTTCTCGTAGAAGCGCGGCGCTTGGAATGTGCCGGTATGCAGCCACAGTCCGGTGCAGCCGCGCTTTCTGGCGATCTCTTCCGCCTGCCGCAGCAATTGTGTGCCCAAACCTTGGCCGCGAAATTGCTCCGGGACGACCAGCAGGTCCACATACAGCCATCCCGCGACCGACATGCCCCACAAGCCCCCGGTGATCTCACCGCTCTCCGGATCGCGCAAGGCAATCGCCAGCCCCTGCGGTTTAATTGGGCCTAACCGGCTTTCATTGAAAGCCCGCAACGGCTTCAGAATCGCCTCGCGCACGGCCGGATCCGGACTTTCATCCACGACAATGGCCGGCGCTCTCGCAGTCATTTCGGCGCGATCATGTCTTCGGGCTTGACCACCGCGTCAAATTCTTCCGCCGTCACATAGCCGCCCTTGACCGCTTCTTCCTTCAAGGTGGTGCCGTTCTTATGCGCCGTCTTGGCGATCTTGGCGGCATTGTCATAGCCGATCTTGGGCGCCAGCGCCGTCACCAGCATCAGGGACCGTTCCAATCCCGCCTTGATATTGTCGCGGCGAGGCTCAATTCCCACCACGCAATTGTCGGTGAAGCTGATGGCGGCATCGGCCATCAGCCGCACGCTTTGCAGGAAATTATAGGCCATTACGGGGTTGTAGACGTTGAGCTCGAAATGCCCCTGGCTGTCGGCGAAGGTCAGTGCGGCATGATTGCCGAAAATCTGCACACAGACCTGGGTCATGGCTTCGCACTGCGTCGGATTGACTTTGCCCGGCATGATGGAAGAGCCGGGCTCATTCTCCGGCAGTGACAATTCTCCCAGGCCTGAGCGCGGCCCCGAACCCAGCAGCCGGATGTCGTTGGCGATCTTGAACAGGCTGGCGGCAACGGTGTTGATGGCGCCGTGGGCGAAGACCATGGCGTCATGCGCGGCCAGCGCCTCGAACTTGTTGGGCGCGGTGGTGAAGTTGAGGCCGGTAATCTTGGCGATACGCTCCGCCACCATTTTGTCGAAGCCGACCGGCGCGTTGAGGCCGGTGCCCACCGCGGTGCCGCCTTGCGCCAATTCCATCAGCTTGGGCAGGGTCTGTTCGATGCGCGCGATGCCGTTGGAGACTTGCGCGGCATAACCGGAAAATTCCTGACCCAGGGTGATCGGCGTCGCGTCCTGGGTATGGGTCCTGCCGATCTTGATGATGTCGGCCCAGGCCTTGACCTTGGCCTCCAACGCGGCAAGCAGATGCTTGAGCGCCGGCAACAGGCGGTGGTGGATCTCCTCGGCGCAGGCGATATGCATGGCTGTGGGATAGGTGTCGTTCGACGATTGGCTCATATTGACGTGATCGTTGGGATGGACCGGCTTCTTGGAGCCCATCACCCCACCCAGCATCTCGATGGCGCGGTTTGAGATCACTTCATTGGCATTCATGTTGGATTGGGTGCCGGAACCGGTCTGCCACACCACCAGCGGGAAAAGCTCGTCCAGCTTGCCGTCGATCACCTCCTGCGCGGCCTTGACGATGGTGTCGCCCAACGCCTTGTCCAGCCCGCCCAAAGCCATGTTGGTCTCGGCGGCAGCGCGCTTGACGATGCCCAAGGCGCGGATGATCGGCTGCGGCTGCTTTTCCCAACCGATCTTGAAATTGCCCAGGGAGCGTTGTGCCTGGGCGCCCCAATAGCGGCTGGAGTCAACCTCAATGGGTCCGAACGTGTCGGTTTCGCTGCGAGTCTTGGTCATGGGGGTCTTTCGGAAGGAAATAAATTTGCAGCCGGATACGGCCTATTACTTCTTGCGGAAGGAATCCAGACTCACCACTTCTCCCGGCTTTTCCCCGGCCGTGCCCGGCTTTCCCGCCACGGGTTCCGGCGCGTCCGCGCCCTTGGTCTCAGGCGGCGGGGTAGGCACCACCACCGGTCCGGTAGCTGGCTTGGGCGCGCCATCGCCTTCGGCGCGGAATTGGAGGCCGAACTGAACCCCGGGGTCGAAAAAGGCGGTGAGGGCGGCGAAGGGAATATGCAGCGGCGCGGGCAATTTCTTGAAGGTCAAGGTTACTTCGAAATAATCCTCCTTCACCTTCAGCGCCCAATATTGGTGCTGGATGATGATGGTCATCTCATCGGGATACTGTTCCTTGAGGAATTCCGGAATGTCCACGCCGTCAGCATGGGTCTTGAAGGTCAAGTAAAAATGATGCGCGCCGATCAAGCCGGATTTTTCGATGCGGCGCAAAGCTTCCCGCACCACGCCGCGCAATGCCGCGTCGGTTAGAGCTTGATAGCCGATAAAATCCTTTGCCATGGGGCTGGGAGACTAAGCCGCGCGTTAGTGGAGTCAATTCCGGCGAGGCTTCTTCAGTCCGCCGGCAACCCCGATATTAGCGCAAATGCAACAAAAAGGGGAACCCAATCACATGAAATCCCGTTGTGAATAAGCCATCCCAGTAACGCTTTTCGGGGTTTCCATTATGAAAATCGCGCAGATCGCCCCCCTGGTGGAAAGTGTTCCGCCCAGTCTATACGGGGGGACGGAGCGCGTTGTCTCCTGGTTGACCGAAGAGCTGGTGCGCCAGGGTCATGACGTCACGCTCTTCGCATCCGGGGATTCGCGCACAGCGGCCCGGCTGGAGCCCGTGGTGCCGCGGGCGCTCAGGCTGCAGGGCATTAACGACAGCATCCCCGCCAACATGATCATGCTCGAGCGGGTGATCGAGCGCCAGCGTGAATTCGATGTGCTCCATTTTCATATTGAATTTTTCCATTACCCCGTTTTCCGCAGCGTGGCCCATCGCACACTCACGACCTTGCATGGCCGGCAAGACCTGCCGAATTTGCCCGAAGTCTATCGCACCTTCCCCGGCATGCCGTTGGTGTCGATCTCCGACAGTCAGCGTCCTCCTATCGCGGATATGAACTGGCGCGGCACCGTCCACCATGGCATGCCCAGGGACCTGTTCCGGCTGGGCCAGGGCGGCAACTATTTGGCTTTCCTGGGCCGCATTTGCCCCGACAAGGGCATCCTGCCCGCGATCGATATCGCGCGCCAGGCCGGCATTCCGCTGAAGGTCGCGGCAAAGGTCGACCCCGCCGACAAGGACTATTTCGAACAACAGGTCAAACCGGTCCTGGAGGCGAGTCCGCATGTCGATTTCATCGGAGAAATCGACGATTCCCAGAAGCAGCGCTTCCTGGGCGACGCCTTGGCCCTGCTTTTCCCCATCAACTGGCCCGAGCCCTTCGGCTTGGTGATGATCGAAAGCATGGCTTGCGGCACGCCCGTGATCGGTTTCGCTTGCGGTTCGGTGCCGGAAATCATGGAAGACGGCGTGACCGGCTTTGTTGTGGAGACGGTGGAAGAAGCCGCGGCCCGTGTGCCCAGGCTGAATGCCTTGTCGCGTCCCGTGATCCGGGCGCGTTTCGAAAAACGCTTCAGCGTTGAGGGGATGGCGCGGGCCTATCTGAAAATCTATGAGAAATTGGCGTCCGAACAGACGGTCGCCGTGGCGGCGGAATGATTTGAAGGCCCAGACGATAGGGCCGCTTTATTTGTGAAGAGGAACGGCATGGAGGTCAAAACCCTCCCGGACTTGCCTGAAGACATTTCCACTTTTTACATTCAGGCGACAGAGTCCATCCAGCAGCGCTGGCCGCGCACGCTCAAGCAGGGCGATACCTTTGCCTTGTTCGATGCCTTGGGAGACTGTGTCGCGCCGGAACTGACGCCCGGCGGGCTCTTTCACAACGACACAAGGTATCTCTCCGGAGTCCAGCTGTTGATCGACGGCCAGCGTCCTCTGCTGCTGTCCTCGGCGGTGGAAAACGACAATGTCGTGTTCACCGTCGATCTCTCCAATCCCGACATCTATCAGGGCAACGCCATTGTCCTGCCGCGCGAGATTCTGCACATCCGCCGCTCCAAATTCCTTTGGCAAGGCACCTGTCATGAGCGCATTGCCGTGCGCAATTTCGACTGCAAGCCGCACAAATGCTGGCTAACCATCAATTTCGCGGCGGACTTTGCCGATCTTTTCGAAATAAGAGGCATGCAGCGTGCCAAGCGGGGGGATTTGACCTGCGCGGTGGTGGGAAAGAACAAGACCATCTTCCGCTATGTCGGCTTGGACCGGATCGAGCGGCGCAGTGAAATCTGCCTGGACCCGCCGCCGCGCCAGCTTTCAAAAAGCCAGGCCCTCTATGCCCTGGAGCTCAAGCCCAATGAGCAATTCGCGCTGGTCATGACGGTGCGCTGCACCAACAGCGCCACCCCGCGCGAGCCCCCCGCCGATGTCTTCTCCGAGCCTTATCGCGCGGCCCGGCGCGGCGCGGCGCGCGCTGCCAGCCTGGGCGGCAGCGCTTCCTCCAGCAACGAACTCGCCAACCGCATGCTGGCCAGGGCGGGCGCCGATCTTTCCATGCTGGTGACGGATACGCCGCGTGGGCCCTATCCTTATGCCGGCACGCCCTGGTTCTCGACGCCTTTCGGCCGCGATGGGTTGATTACGGCTTTGCAGATACTGTGGCTGGATCCGGCCCTGGCGCGTGGTGTGCTGCGCTATCTGGCGCATGACCAGGCCACCGTTCTCGATGCCGCCTCTGATGCCGAGCCCGGAAAAATCCTCCATGAGACCCGGGCTTGCGAAATGGCCAATCTGGGCGAGGTGCCGTTCGGCCATTATTACGGCAGCGTCGATTCCACGCCCCTGTTCGTGCTGTTGGCGGCGCGTTATTTCGAGCGCAGCGGCGATATCGAAACCATCCGCGAGCTCTGGCCGCATATCGAAGCCGCACTGGCTTGGATTGACAAGTACGGCGACAAGGATGGCGACGGCTTTGTCGAATATTTTCGGATGAGTGCCGATGGTTTGACCAACCAAGGCTGGAAAGACTCCGCCGATTCCGTCATGCATGCCGACGGCAGCTTGGCAACCGGGCCCATCGCACTGTGCGAAGTGCAGGCCTATGTCTTTGCCGCCAAGCAGGGCGCCGCCGCGCTGGCCGCTGCCCTGGGCCGGCATGACCAGGCCGAGACGCTGACGGCGGCGGCGGAAAAACTACGGGTTCAGTTCGAAGAAAAATTCTGGATCGAGAATTTGGGCGCCTATGCCCTGGCGCTGGACGGCGAAAAGCGCCCCTGCCAGGTGCTGAGCTCCAATGCCGGACAGGTTCTGTTCTGCGGCATCGCCGCGCCGGAACGCGCCCAGAAACTCGCAGCCACGCTGCTGACGCCGGAAATGTTCTCCGGCTGGGGCATCCGCACCTTGTCGGCCGATGCGCCGCGCTTCAATCCCATGTCCTATCACAACGGCTCGGTGTGGCCGCATGACAATGCCCTGATCGCGCTTGGCCTGGCGCGTTACGGCCTCAAGCGCGGGGCATCCGCCATCTTCGAAGGCCTGTTCGATGCGGCGGCGCATATGGACATGCTGCGCCTGCCCGAATTGTTCTGCGGCTTTCCCCGCCGCCGCGGCATGGCGCCGGTGCTGTATCCCGTGGCTTGCGCCCCCCAAGCCTGGGCCAGCGTGGTGCCCTTCGCCTTGATGCAAGCCTGCCTGGGGCTGGAGATAAATTTCGTCAAGCGCGAAATCTGCTTCCACAATCCGCAACTGCCGAAATTTTTGGAAGAGGTCCGGATCAACGATCTGGAATTGGCGGATGCTTCGGTGAATCTGCGCCTGCGCCGCCGCGGGTCGCATACGGAAGTAGCCATCGTGTCTCAACGTGGCGATATTGGGATCAAAATTACGCAATAAATGAAGCAAGTGGGGGGGTGCTTCTGTCGTCTCGCCGCGTCGGTACGCTGTCGCTACCGACCGGCTCGCTTGCGCCAGCTTTTCTAATTCGCTTCGCTCATAAGAAAAGCTAGGCGTGCTCGTCACACCCACGGGCACCGGGAATTCGAGAGGAGAGCGAAAGTGGAGGGTTTCTGTTGCCCGGTACCCTCCGAACCGCGCTTACCTAACTAAGTTAGGCAGCGAGCACCATTTCGTTATCGTTGGCACTTGTACGATTAGCCCGATAACGGCGGAACCATACCGGGCGAAAGAACAGTCTTTACACGTCCGTCGATCCTATTTCGCCCCCACAGAAACCCATCCTCGAATGGGCTTGTGGTGGAGGCGCCGGGTACCGCCCCCGGGTCCGGGCCGCTTATTACACAGTCGTTTATCGCCATAGCCGGCAAGCCGGCCCTGTAAATATAGGCATGGATGCTTAACAAACAAAGGGCCGGAACCGCTTGACTTTCAAGGGTTTGGCAGGCAACCCCAGGATATGAAGGCGGTTTTTGCCAGCGAGGCCGAGGTTATCCGGATCGGGGAGGGGCTTTTTGCCAAGACCTTGCCGCGAACGGACTGGACCCATGCGGCCCATTTCGCCGCCGCGCTTTGGCTGATGCGTTACCGCCCCGAGCTGAATGCGGCCCAAACCCTGCCGGGCCTGATCCGGGCCTATAACGAATCCGTCGGCCGGGTGAATGACGAAACCGGCGGCTATCATGAAACCATCACCTTGGCATCGCTGCGCGCCGCGCGCGGAATTCTGGACGCCTATCCGCCGGAGATGCCTGTCTACCGCATCGTCAACGCCCTGATGGCCACCAACCTGGCCGATCCCAACTGGCTGCTGGAATATTGGTCGCGAGGGAGGCTTATGTCTGTGGAAGCCCGCCGGACCTGGCTGGAACCGGATTTGAAAGCTCTGCCATTCTAACCGCTGATCGAATCCACTAGAATCCAACCATGCAGCAATACCTCGATCTCCTGCGGCTGGCCCGCGACAAGGGCGTGGAAAAACGCGACCGCACCGGTACCGGCACGCGCTCCATTTTCGGCCATCAGATGCGGTTCAATCTGGCGGACGGCTTTCCCTTGGTGACCACAAAGAAAGTCCATCTGAAATCCATCATCTATGAGCTGCTGTGGTTCCTGCGCGGCGAAACCAATGTCCATTGGCTGCAGGAGCATGGCGTCACCATTTGGGACGAATGGGCCGATGCCAATGGTGAACTGGGCCCGGTCTATGGCTATCAATGGCGCAGCTGGCCGGCACAGAGTGACGGCACCATCGACCAGATCGCCAACCTGATCCGCGACATCAAGACCAATCCCGATTCCCGCCGGCTGATCGTCACCGCCTGGAATCCGGCCGACATTCCCCGTATGGCGCTGCCGCCTTGCCACTGCCTGTTCCAGTTCTATGTGGCGGACGGGAAACTCTCCTGCCAGCTCTATCAGCGCTCCGCCGACATCTTCCTGGGTGTGCCGTTCAATATCGCCTCCTATGCGCTGCTGACCATGATGGTGGCGCAAGTGACCGGGCTAAAGCCGGGCGATTTCGTGCACAGCTTCGGCGATGCCCATCTTTACCTGAACCATCTGGAGCAGGCGGATGCGCAACTGGCCCGCAAGCCCTTTCCGCTGCCCACCATGCGCCTCAACCCGGCGGTAAAGGACATTTTCGCCTTTCAGTATGAGGATTTCGCCCTGGAAAATTACCAGGCCCATGCCGGGATAAAGGCGCCGATTGCCGTGTAATTGACAAAGTCTTCGCCAAGCTTAAAAGACCGGCTTCAAGGAGACTTTCCATGGCTAGCGCGGACGTACAGGGCAAAGACCAGACCAAACTGGCCAATGGCGGCGGCGCCTTCCCTTTCTGGGTGTCGGTCGTCATCGTGGCGGGCTTTTTCGCGCTCCTGTTCGCGATCGTCTACGGCATCGTCCAGCTCTTCGCTTAAGCGCAATCCGGAAAATCGGTCCCGATTTTCCGGTAAATTGCGCGGCAAATCATAGAGTCGCTATCTCTGCAAACGGCTTTTGGCTAGCCTCTCCCAAAATATGGAGGGGACCCATGAAACTTGCCGCATCCCTTATCGCCGTTTCGCTGCTGCTGACCCTGCCGCTCTCCGCCCAGATCGAGCGCCGTGCCGCCACCAAGGAAGACGCGCGGCCCAACGATCCCAAGGTGCCGGATTCCTATGTCTTGAATGCCAAGTTCGACCGCATCCTGGTGTTGCGGGCCAAGAACAAGACCGACCTGCTCACCGAAATGGAAAAGCAGGTCAAGCAGCAGAACATCAAGAATGCGGTGATCCTGGCCGGCATCGGTTCACTGCGGGGCTGGCGCGTCCATAATGTCGCCAGCCGCGACTATCCGGTCGCCGACATGTTCGCCGGCAATCCCAACCAGCCTGTCGATCTCATCGGCATGCAAGGTTACATCAACAACGGCGTCATTCACGCCCATATGATCCTGGCTGCGGGCGACAAAGCCGCCACCACGATTTCGGGTCACCTGGAAAAGGGAAGCGAAGTGCTGACTTTCGCCGTCGTCACATTGGGCGTGCTCAACACCGACTTGGGCCGGGTGGACGACGCGACGTATCGCTAACTATTTCGGCAGCGCAAACGCGATCAAACTGTCCCCGCCGACGGGACTTCCCAGATAGGACCCGCCGGTCGCCACCACCGCCACATATTGCCGCCCATCCTTGCCGCGATAGGTGATGGGCGTGGCGTGCGCCGAATAGTCCAGATGGTATGTCCATAGCTCCTTGCCGGTTTTGCTGTCGAAGGCGCGGAAGCGCTGGTCGTCGGTGCCGCCGATGAAGGTGACGCCGCCGGCGGTGACGATCGGCCCGCCATTGCTGGGCCGCCCGGTGTTCTTCTTGCCCTCTGGCAAAAGATCGGAAATTCCCAGATTGACCTGCCAGGCAATGTCGCCGGTATTGGCATTGACAGCGGTGAGCATGCCCCAAGGCGGCTGCTGGCAATAGAGATGGGTCTTGGGATCCCAGAAGCGCCCCGAGGTCATGTTCCATTCGCCGCTCGGCTGCTGCACCAGCTTTTCGATGTAACCGAAATTGTTGGTATTGACGATGAACAGGCCAAGCTTGGGATCGAAGGCGCCGCCCGCCCATTCCGGTCCGCCTTCGCCGCCGGGAAAGCGGATGATGGCATGATCGGCGGGAATGGGCTCGAAGCGCTTGGAACCCACCAGACGGTCCTTGGCGATGATCGCCTGGCAGGCGGCGCGATGCTCCGGCGTCACGTCGGTCACTTCACTCAAATCGAAGCTGTTGCGCGCCAGCTGCGGCGGCTTGTTGGGAATCGGCTGGGTCGGCCAGGCCGTTTCGCTGGCCACGGGCGAGGGCGGCACCGGGGTTTCCGTGACGCCGAAAATCGGCTCGCCGGTGACGCGGTCGAGGATGAACAGCAGCGCGCTTTTGTTCATCGCCGCCACGGCGGGAATGGTCTTGCCGTCTTTTTTCACCTCCAGCAGCACCGGCGGCGTGTCCAGGTCATAGTCCCAGATATCGTGATGAGTGACCTGATAGTGCCAGAGATACTTGCCGGTATTGGCATCGACCGCGACCAGACTGTCGCTGAACAGGGTCAGCCCCTTGTGATCGCCGCCATAGCGATCGAAGGTCGGCGCGCCGAACGGCAAATAGGCGATGCCGCGCTTGGCGTCGACGGTCAGCATGTTCCAGACATTGACACCGGAGCGCTGCTTCCAGCTGTCGCCCTCCCAAGTGTCGTGGAATTTCTCGCCGGGCTTGGGAATGGAATGAAAGGTCCAGGCCAGCTTGCCGGTCCGGATGTCCCAGGCGCGCACATCGCCCGCCGCGCCCTTGGAAGGCGCCTCCTGGACGCGGGAGCCGAAGATGGCGAGGTTCTTGTAGATGCCGGGCGGCGAGGAATAGCCGTAATAGGCATTGGGAAGATCGTTCATGATCTCCGGCGTCTTGGTGTCCACAACGCCGTTGTCGCCAAAGCCTTTGGCGGGCGCGCCGGTCTTGGCTTCCAGCGCAATCAGCTTGCCTTGGGTGCTGCCGAAGATGATGCGAGGTGCGAGCTTGCCGTCACCCGGCCAATAGCCCAATCCGCGAAAGGGCGGCTGGTCGCTGCCGGGCAGCTGATAGGCCCAGACTTGTTTGCCTGTGGTGGCATCCATCGCCACGACGCGGCCATAGGGCGTGCCCACATACATCAGTCCCCCCACCATCAGGGGCGTGGTCGTCGAATTGGGACGCGTCGTGCTGAGCTGCGGCGTCGGATTCATGTGATAGGTCCAGGCGACCTCCAGCTTGCTCACATTCGCAGGTGTGATCTGGGTGAGCGGCGAGAAACGCCCGCCGCTTGCGTCATGGCCATAGGCCGGCCAGTCCGTGGCGGAAGGCTGCGCCAACGACGTCATCTGCCCGGCTGCCAAGGGCAAGCAGGCGGCCAACAGGCCGATGGTCGGTTTTTTCATTCCTTGGCTCCTAAGGATCTAGACTCGGCAGTGCGACAGCGGCAGGCCCCTGCGGATCAGCCCCGGCAATTCCGCCACACTGGGTAAGACGCCGCTGTTGCGCTCTTTCCGCAAGCGCTCTTCTGTCGCGGCGCCGGAATAGACTCCGATGGACGCGCCCACCCCGGCATTGTTGGCCGCCTGCAAGTCCAGCGGCGTATCGCCGACCGCCAGGACCTGGGTGGTCTCATTGACATGGGCTGCTTCCATGGCGCGGAACAGCATGTAAGGCGCCGGCCTGCCGTCCACCACGTCATCGCTGGTGATGCTGGCGACGAAATAATGCTGCCAGCCCAAATGCGAAAGGACTTGGGTGGCGAGCTGCCGGTCGAAGCCGGTGGTGGTGGCCAGGATGAGCTTCATGGCCTGCAATTCCTTCAGCGCCTGTTCCGCGCCGGGAATGGGCTGAACATTTGCATAGGCCTTGCTGGCGGTGGCGGTGAAGTCGCTATAGATCGCTTCGATCAAGGCCGGGCGACCGTCTTTCGGTCCGCGCTGCTCGACAAAATGCTGCACCATGCCGCGCTTGGCTGCGCCGCGCCATTCGCTGAATTCTTGCGGCGTGACGGTCATGCCGTGGCGGGAAAATGCGCCCAGCATGGCGTCGGGCACTTCGCCATGATCGCCGATCAAGGTGCCGCCGATATCCAGAATCACCATCTTCAGCGGCATGGGCGGATCCTCGCCCTCTTCGCGCTGGGCCGGCTGTGCCACAGCACTTGTGGCCAGGCCCGCCAGGGCGGGAAACAAAGTCAGGCTGCGGCGTCGGGAGAACATCCGGTTTAACCTCCTTGGCCCATCTCGTCTTCTTGATACACCTTGATGATCTCGTCGAAATTCTTTTCCGCCTGGAAGCCCATGCGGCCGGCAAGACCGGCGTCATAGCGGCCCGCCCAGCCCAATACGATCTTGGAAACGAAGGGATCGTCCACCCGCTTGATCAGCTTGACCGCATCCTCGCCGGCGGCTTTGCGCAGGGCTTCGATCTGTTCGCCCACCGTGGCGGAAACGCCCGGCATGGTCATGGAGCGTCGCGGCCCCAGCGAAGATGTGTCGATACTGGCGGCGGTGATGAAAAACCCGACCGCGGCCCTGGGACTGGCGAACCAATGGCGCACGTCATCGCCCACTGGCAGCGGCGCTTCCTGGCCCGCCAGCGGTTCGCGCAGGATGCCGGAAAAGAAGCTGGAGGCGGCCTTGTTGGGCTTGCCGGGGCGGATACAGATGGTGGGAAGGCGCACGCCCACGCCGTCGACGTAGCCTTTGCGGCTATAGTCGGCCAACAGCAATTCCGTCATCGCCTTTTGCGTGCCGTAGCTGGTGGTGGGCGTGGGCGCGAAATCGTCGGGAATCGAATCGGGGAAGGGCGGGCCGAACACCGCCAGGGTCGAGGCAAAGACAAAACGCGGCTTGTAGCCGCTCTTCTCGTTTTCCTGCCGCACCGCTTCCAGCAAGGCCCAGCTGCCGTTGAAATTGATGCGGTAGCCTTTTTCGAAATTGGCCTCCGCGTCACCCGAAACGATGGCCGCGAGATGGAAGATCACATCCGGCCGGTCCTGAATCAGGGTCGCGGCCACGCCTTTCTCGGAGAAGTCCGCCGTGATGGGCTTGGTGTTTTTCGGCGCGCCTTGCGGAATCGGGGAATCGACGACGTCCACCAAGGTCAGGCTTTCAATCGGTTTTCCACCCAGCGTCTTGTCGGCAACCAGGCGTTCGACCAGCTTTCGGCCGATCATGCCGCCGGATCCTGTGACCAAAATATGCATGACATCTCTGTTGTTCGTTTCGCGGCCGACCATAGCGAATGGCCGGGGCCGCGCAGCCGAAAAAATCTGATGTTGCAGCGCAGCATCAGATGAGACTTGCTCTCAGGATGAACGCCTTTGACGCGCCAGTGACCGGGGGATAGCGTCCTTCAAAACAGGGCCGGAATCGGCCACCGGGGGAGGGAAGTTACTCGTGAAGTTCGCCATTACATTGGCTTTGGTTTGCACTCCGTTCGCGGCACTGGCCGACGACGCGATTCCCAGTCCCTATGGCACGCCCCAGCATCAATGGGCTTCGCCGCCGTCCGGCTCCTGGGGCTCGACCGCGGGCATCGAGCGCGGTCCGCATGGCGAGATCTGGGCGATCGATCGTTGCGGCGCCAATAGCTGCGACGGCTCCGATCACGCCCCGATCGTTCAGCTCGATCTCAAGACCGGCAAGGCGATCAAAAGCATCGGCGCCGGCTTGTTCGTGTTTCCGCATGGCCTGCATGTCGACCGCTACGGCAATGTCTGGGTGGCCGACGGCGCCATTTCCAAGGACGGCAGCAAAGGCTTGCAGGTCACCAAGCTTTCGCCGGATGGAAAGGTCTTGATGACCTTGGGTGTGGCGGGCCAGCGCGGCAATGACGAAACCCATTTCAATTCACCCAGCGACGTGATCACCGCGCCCAATGGCGATATCTTCGTCACCGACGGCCACACCCCCATCGCGCCCGTTATTCCCGCCGGGCTGAATATGCGGGTGATGAAATTCGATTCCCATGGCAAGTTCATCACCCAATGGGGCAAGGCGGGCAGTGGCCCCAGCGAGTTCAACAATCCTCATGCCCTGGCGCTGGACGGCAAGGGCCGGCTCTATGTCGCCGACCGCGTCAACAACCGCATCCAGATCTTCACCCAGGACGGCAAGCTGGTGACCGAATGGAAGCAATTCGGACGCCCCTCGGGCTTCTACATCACGGGCGACCGGCTCTATGCGATCGATGCGGATTCCACCGAAGCTGTCCATCCCGGCGGCTGGAAGAAGGGCGTGTGGATCGGCAGTATTTCCGAAGCCAAGGCCGAATATTTCGTGCCTGACGAACAGGCCGGCGAGGGCGTGGTGGTCGCTCCCGACGGCAACATGTATGGGGCGGTGAATGTGGCGCCGCGCGGCATAACCCGGTATCTCAAACAAGCAGCTTCAAAGGAGAAGCGGTCATGAGCGACAGCAGACGAAACTTCCTTCTGAAATCCTTCTCGGCGACCAGTGCCGCCTGGATTGCGGCCAATTGGCCGGCCCAGGTCGCGGCGGCTGAAAAAGCCCAAGCGATGGGCAACTTCACCTTCTTTACCCGCGAACAGGCGGGCGAGGTGGACGCGATGGCGGCGCAGATTTATCCCAGCAACGACACGCCGGGCGCGCGCGAAGCCCAGGTGATTTATTTCATCGACTTGGCGCTGGTGACCTTTGCCCAGGACAGGCAGGAGATCTACACCAAGGGCTTGGCGGACCTTGCCACGCGTACCAACGGCAGGCCGCTCGCGACCTTGTCGGCGGACCAGCAGATCGCCCTCCTGACCTCCATCGAAAAGACGCCCTTCTTCAGGACGGTTCGCGACCACACCATCATGGGCATGTTCGCGTCGCCCCAGCATGGCGGGAATTTCAAAAAGGTCGGATGGACCCAGATCGGCTACGACGACAGCCTTAATTTCCGAACCCCGTTCGGCGCCTATGACAAAGCGGAGGGAACCTGGTGATGAAAAAATATAGCCCCTCCGAAGAAGTTGATTTTGTGGTGATCGGCTCCGGCGCGGCCGGCGGCGTGATGGCCAAGCAGCTGGCGGTTGCCGGCTTCTCCGTCGTGGTCATGGAACAGGGCGCCTGGGGCGCTTATGGCCATGAGCAGGATTACAACAAGGACGAGCTGATCAACCGCTTCCCCGCGGAACAGGACGTCCTGATCAGCGATCCCAAGAAGCACCGCAACACCTTCCGGCGCAACGTCAATGAAAAGGCCGTGGCCGGCACGCACAGCTATGGCTGTGTGGTGGGCGGCGGCACCGTCACCTACGGCGCCTCCTCCTGGCGGCATCTGCCTTGGGAATTCGACGAGGCCAGCCGTTTCGGCACCATGAAGGGAACCGGTATCGCCGACTGGCCGGTCTCCTATGCGGAGATCGAGCCTTATTACACCCAGGCGGAATGGGAGATCGGCATTTCGGGCCCCAACCTGAAAACACCCCTGATCGCGCCCATGTCCAAGCCTTATCCGTGCCGGCCGCTGCCGCTGAAAAGCTCCGGCGCGCTGGTGCAAAAGGCGGCGGAAAAGCTTGGCTTGACGGTGACGCCCAATGTCGCCGCCATTATCACCGAGCCCTATAACGGGCGCAGCGGCTGCATCAATTGCGGCGCCTGCTCCGGTTACGGCTGCCAGACCAAGGCGCGTTCGTCCTCGGCGGTGGCGTTGTTGCCGGTCGCGGTCGCGAGCGGCAATTGCGAGATCCGCGTCAATTCCTATGTGCGCGAGATCACTGTCGATGCGTCGGGCCGCGCCACCGGCGTGACCTATTTCGACAAGGCCAACGACAATCGCGAAGTCTTCCAAAAGGCCAAATGCGTGGTGCTGTCGGCCAACGGCACGGAGACGCCGCGCTTGCTGCTGATGTCCAAGTCCAGCCGCTTCCCGCAGGGCTTGGCCAATTCCAGCGGCATCGTCGGCAAGTATCTGATGACCGGCAATGGCGGCGGCGCCAGCGGCCTCTTCAGCGATCCGCTGAATGAGTACAAGGGCGCGGTCACCGGCGCGGCGGTGCTGTCCTATGTACCCAACGATGTGAAGGGCCGGGGCTTCTACGGCGGCGGCCGCATGACGGCGCGCGGCCAGATGTCGCCCATGCAATACGGCCTGGCGGGCCCGCATGGCGCGCCGAGCTGGGGCGCGGGCTACAAGAAGGCGCTGATCGAACAGGCCAATCGCCGGTTGACGATGGTGAACTTCATCTCCCAACTGCCCATCGAAACCAACATGGTGGATCTGGATCCGGAGGTGAAGGACGCTTGGGGCCTGCCTGCCTTGCGCATCACCACCACCAGCCATGAGAATGACTTCAAGGCGATGCAGTTCTTCATCGACCGGTCGGTGGACATTCTCAAGGCGGCGGGCGCGACCCAGGTCTGGTCCGATGGCGTCAGTGACTCCAAGGGTGGGGCGCATGCCCGCGGCACCTGCCGCATCGGCAATGATCCCAAGTCATCGGTGGCGAACAAGTATCATCGCGCCCATGACGTGCCCAACCTGTTCATCGTGGATGGTTCAAGCTTGGTCACCGGTGGCCGCAACCATCCCACCATGACCATTTCGGCCTTGGCCTATCGCTGCGCCGATCATCTGGTAAAGGCGGCTAAGCAAGGCAACGTCACCATCTAAGCGGGTCTTTGCGAAAAGAAATGCGGCGCTCCACTTTGTGGGGCGCCGCATTTTCTTTTTGGATTGGGCTCTACCCGCGCTGGACAGACTTGAAGGCGCCGGAGGCGATCATGAAGCGTGCGTGTTGCACGGCTTCGTCGGCGTTCGGGAAGCGCGCGTCGAGCTGATGTCCGAGCGAGTCCGGCAGGCGGATCGCCTTGCCGAGATAGTGGGTGACGCGGGCGTAATAGGCGCCGCTGTGGCCCGACACCGCAATGCGGAAGCAGTGGAATTCGTTGTGATCCTGGCCGACATCGCCAACCGCGATACTGGCGGCACGCCCCAGGTGAAGCAGCCCGTTCAAGGGCCACCAGCCGGGGCTGTCCCGGCCGGCCGCGCCATCGGCGTGTTCCTGGCTGGTGTCCATCGTCACGAAGGCCTCACAGCAACCAAGCTGTCACCTGTGCAGACAGTGTGACCGGCAAGGCGCACCAGGCGAGCCCCCTTTAGGGAGGCCCGCCTGCCTGTGTCGGTCCTAGCGGCCGGCGAATTCACGCCGGCCCCAGCCTTACTTCAGGCTGCCGGAAACGGTGGTGAAGGTGCTGGACAGGCTGGTGCCGACGGCGGTGACGCCGCCGATGATGACCACAGCGATGAGCGCGGCGATCAGGCCATATTCAATGGCGGTGGCGCCGGACTCGTCCTTGCAGAAGCTGAGAAAGATATTGCGCATAGAGGGACTCCTGTTGAAATCCCGGGCACGCTAACCGGCGGGGATTTTCGAAGTGCTTACGCCAATCGCTAAAAATGCAAATTCCGCGATTTGTTTACAATTTTAAGGATTGGCGGCGTTAGCCCGCGGGCTGAAACAGCAGGGGCGCCGCCTCGTATAACCCCTGCCGCCACACCTTATATTCGTGCATCCCCGGAATTGCCCGGAAGGTCAGCTTGACCCCGCTCGCGGCCAGGCGGCTGGCCAGCCTTTTGTCGGCCTCATGCAGCACGTCTTCGTCTCCGACCAGAAAGGCCAGCAGCTTGAGGTTCTTTTTCAGCGCCTCGGGATGCTCATAGACGTCGCGTGATATCTCCACGAACTGATCGTCGCCTTGGTTTTCCGCACCCGCGCTCATCGGCACAAGCCAATGGAAAACGTCACTGTGACGAAGCCCGATGGTCACCGTCTGGATGCCGCCTTGCGACAAGCCCGACAAAGCGCGGTGGTCGGCATCGGCAAGGGTACGGAATCGCCGGTCGATGAAGGGAATGATTCCGTTGAGCAGATCCTTTTCGAACAAGTTGCCGGGATCGTAATTGGTCTGCCGGCCGGCGGGCGGCTTGAAACTTTCCATCTGCGCCGGCACCGGCTCCAATCCCTCGCTGGGGCCCGAGCGCGCGCCCAGCGCCATCACCAGGATCATGGGCCTGGCTTTCCGCTCGGCGATCAGATTGTCCATGATCATGTTGGCGCGGGCCTGTTCCATCCAGCTGTATTCGCAGCAATTGCCGCCATGCATCAGGTAGAGCACGGGATAGCGCTGCTTGCCGCTTTCGTAGCCGGGAGGCGTGTAAACGCGCAGATAGCGGGCCGAGCCGATTGTCCCGGAATGATAGACCACCATATGCACGTCGCCATGGGGGACATTGCGGGCGTCGTAATAGGCGGGTTGCGGCCCGGGCACCTCCACCAGGTTCAGCCGGTTGCCCGGATCTGACACCGCCACGCCCTCCACCGTATAGCCATAGTCATAAATGTCGGGCCTTAGCGGCCCAAGCGTGACGGTCCATATGCCGTCGGCACCCTTGGTCATCGGCAGCGAGCGGTCCTTGGACAGCCAATGGGCGTTGGGCCCGATGATATGGCCGGTGACGCGGACATTGTTGGCTTCGGGCGCATTGAGCTTGAGCGTGACCCGGCCATCGGCATGGATGATGGGGGAAATCACCGCGCGGGTGCGGGCATAATCGGCGCGCAACACTTGCGGACCCGGCTGGCCCAGCGCACCGAGCGACGCGCCGGAGGGCACTTGCGCATCCGCCGCGGCCAGCATGGACAACAGCGCCGGCGCCAGCAGCATCCCAATTCTATTCATCGGTCTCGTCCTTGCTCGGGCTGCACATAATGGATTTCGAATTTTTTGTTGGTGATGAACAGCACGGTCACGTCTTCCTGCTGCGTGGCGCCGTGCTGCATGGTCATGCCTTCCGGAAACCAGACGAAATTGCCCGGCCCGAAGGAGCCTTGATGGGTGACCAGCGTGCCCTCCAGCACGTACATGCCATGGGCGCAGGGATGATGGTGCCAGGTGTTCATGAAGCCGGCCGGGTATTTCACCATGCGTATCAGCACGCCGGTGTCGGGGTCTTCCATGAAGAGCTTGGCGAACAGCGCCTTGCCCAACTGGGGCACGAAACGCTCTTCCCAGGGCATGGCATTGGCATCGATGACCTTAAGCTTGTCCGTTGACATGATGTTCTCCAAGGGCAATGGCGGGAGCATCTGGCTGCCGCAGCCGAGTTTCAATTTCACAAGGCGTGCGATCCCAAGCGGCGAGGCCGCACGCTAACATGGTTGACGGGTGTTGAGTATATGCATTGCCCGCATGTTCTATTAAGACTTCGCCTCTACCTCATGCCGCATGGACGGCATGCCTCTCAGCGGCTTTTCCGAGTTCAAGAGCAGGATCGCGTCCCCTGCTTTGCTGGCCATCGCGGATCATTGGCAGCAAGTGCGCCGCGAGCGGCCGATGCCGGGCTGGTCCGATCTATCGCCGGCCGCCATAGCGGCACATCTCAAGCGCCTTTGGGTTTTCAAATATGACCGCGCCACCGGCGAGTTCATTGCGCGCCTGGCCGGCAACCGGGTGATGATGCGTTATGGAAAAAGCTTTCGCGGCACGCCTCTGAGAGACTTGCACCCCGCCGTCATATTCGAGCAGGCGCAGGCCCATATGACTCGGATCGTGACCGAGCCGGCCTTGGTGCGCTGCTCGGGGAAGTTGTTCCGGATCGGCGACCGGGTTGTGGAGGGCGAGCGTATCGCGCTTCCGCTGGCCTCGGACGGATACCTTGCCGACGGTGTGCTTGGTGCCTCCGAATTCAAGCACACCCCCGTGCCGGGGGCGATCGAGCTCATCTATGACCGGATGGAGTGGTTTTCGGTCTGACCCGGCCTGTTGTTTCAGCCGGCCAAAAAATGACCCGCCAGTTCGAAGGGCTGGCGGGTCACCCGGGACATTGACATGCACAGCCGAACAAATGGCTGGCCCGGCGGAATATGCACAGCTTGTGCGCCCAGTCACCGTCAAATCTCGCTGCCTGTACCGGAGTATGGGGGCTCCCTATGCGGAAGTATGCTGGCTTTATCGCGCGAAACAGAGCGGTATGCGGCGGACGATGCCAGCCATGACGGACGCCCCGCAAATGCGCTTTTTCCTCAATGTCAGAACATTGGACACGCTGCTTGTCGACGAGGAGGGAGAGGACTTTCCCAATCTCGGCGAGGTTTGCAAACATGCCATCCAGGTTGCTTCGGAACTGGCCCGGGAATATCCGCGCCTGCCGGCCCATCCCCTGAGCATCGTGCCTGTTGCACTGGAAGTGCTGGATCATTCGGGCGCGCTGGTCTTTTCCGCGCCCGTTCACTAGCGCGGGCCTCCACTCCTGCCGCAAATTTGCTAACCTCCGGCTTCCCCCGGGGGAGTTAAGCCATGCGTGCCGCCTGTCTCGCCGTCCTTCTCGGTCTCGTCATTTCGCCGGCTGCCCAGGCGGCCGAGCTTCAGGTCCTGACCCCGCCCGTGGTCTACAATGCGGGATTGAAGGAATTGGCCGAGGACTTCACGCGCCAGACCGGCATCCAGGTCAAGCTCACCGTCGGTGAGCTGCTCAAGATCCCGGAACGGGTCCATGCCGAACCCACCGATGTCTTCTTCCTCGAGCCCGATCTGTTGGCCTCCCTGTCGCCGGACGACATCAGCAAGGCCTTGGCGCCGGCGCGGCTGGGCCGGGTGAATATCGGTCTGGCGGTGAAGGCCGGCGCTCCCCATCCCGATATATCGACCACGCCCAAGCTGGTCGCCGCGCTGAAGAGCGCCAAGGTCGGTGTTTCCTATTCCAATCCCGATCCCGCGCGCGGCAGCATGGTCGCCAAGATGGTGGATGCGATGCTGAAACGCCCGGAATTTGCCGGCGTTCACGGCGTGATCAGCAGCAAGGGCAATGGCGTCTCTGGCTTGATGAACGGCGAAGGCGATATGGCGCTGCAGTTGGAAAGCGAGATCCTGCCGCATAAGGAGGTCGAGCTGGTCGCCTCTCTGCCCGCCGACCTCAAGGCCTATATCGATATTTCGGTCGCGATATCATCCAAGGCCGCCAATACCGCCGGCGCAAAAGACTTCATCGCCTTCGTCATGCGGCCCCAATCGGCCGCTTTCTGGAAATCGAAGGGGCTGGATCGGCCTTAGGTTGCTTGGCCTTTGGTATGCTGGATCGGCCGGTGCCGATGCCATAACCTCGTCCGGACAAAAGGGCATCCGCTGAACAGGCGGAGCGATCTGGGAGGGGAAAATGAACAGGCGATTGTGGATATCCCGGCTGGGCATGTCCGTAGCCGCACTAGGGGCGGCAGGAATAGGACATGCACGCGCCAAGCCCGCTGCTTTGCCGGCGGCGGGCGGGATCGTGCTTTACTGCGACCTGGCGGTGATGCCGGCCAAAGAAAAGCAGATGCTGCGGGTGTTTCATGAAAAATTTCGGCCCGCTGCCGCGACATTCAAGGGGTTCATCGATCTCAAAATCCTGAAATACGATCACCTGGTCCAAGGTGCGCCCCTTGCCAAGAATATCAATTATCGCTTCCAGCTCACCTATGAGAGCTTGGCGCTGCAACAGGCCTGGGTGAATTCCGATACCCACAAGGCCTTGTGGCCCTTGCTGGCGGAAAGTTTGAGCAATGCGCAGGACTTCCAAGTCCTGGTGTTCAACAACGTTTGAAGCCGCATGCGAACTCACGGGAAGAAAATTGTCATGATTGCAAGAAGCAGGATTTTTGCCGCACTCGCCTTTTGGGCCTGCCTGATGCCGGCTTCGGCCCAGACGCCGCCGCCTTATCCGGTCGAGCCGCCGGGCAATGACGATGTCGGCATTTCCGTCGACCGTTATATCGGCAATGCCGCCAATTCGCCGGTCAAGATCAGCCACGACACCATGTACACCCAGCGCATCTTTAGCGCGGGGAATCCTGCGACCGGCAGCGCCGGCGCGGTGCTGGCGCCGGGCGAACAGACCGATCTCGCCACTCTGTTGCCGCATGATGTCACCTCGCTTTTCGCCACCTCCAAGGAACTGATTTTCTATGTGGAAAGCGGCAAGGGGCGGCTGGACGACGGCAAGCAATATTGGGACGTGAGCAGCGGCTTCGGCATGATGATCCCGCCCAATATGGCGCACCGCTTGACCAATCTGGGCGATGAGCCGCTCAAGATGATCATGTTTTCCTTCGATCCGGTCTATGCCTCGCCCAAGGCCATCGTGGTGCGCGACAGCCACAAGGTGCTGATGATCGAGCACAATGTGCATTGGAGCCACAATTCCAAATTGCTGTTCGGTCCGGAAGCCGGGGTCAGCCGCGTGATCGTGATCACCTTCGGCCCCATGACCATCGCCGGGCCCCATGCCAGCCCCGCCAATACCGATCCCAATGCCGGCGGCGTCCAGTGGATCCATGTCGAGGATGGCCCCATGCTGTTCCAGCTCGGCAGTGAAATCCGCCGCTGGCCGATCAATACCGGCTTCGTCACGCCGCTGAACGGCCAGACGGTGCATGCCCGCTACAATATCGGCGACACGGTCCAGACCACGCTGTTCATCAACAGCGGCAGCAGCATGCCGGCCTCTTCGCGGCCGAAGGGCGCGGCCTTGCCGACTTTCTGGCATAATCCGCCGCTGAAGGGCGAGGCGTCCAGCCCGGCGATTGCGGATTCCTATTTGAAGGATTCGGTTGTGGCGGGACGTCCGCTGCCAAAATGAGGTGATGATGGGGCCGATCTCACGCCGTAGCCTGTTGGGGTCCCTGAGTAGCATGGGACTTGGTGCCGTGGGATTTGCCGGGCGGCCTGCGATGGCGCAAAGCGGCGGATGCCGTGACGGCTATGGCACGGCGCGCTGTCCGCTGCCGGTGGAGCGGGCGACCGCACCCATTCCCGAGGTGTTTGCGTCCACCGGCTGGAAGACGATCGGTTTGGAGAGCTTCACCATTGACGTGGCGGATTA
>Ga0207648_10001737_pt1 | contig 23844 bp, 31 predicted proteins | sample KBSMisM32_FD_184310 | JGI IMG/M metagenome (GOLD analysis project Ga0207648, IMG submission 184310) | Miscanthus rhizosphere microbial communities from Kellogg Biological Station, Michigan, USA - KBS Miscanthus M3-2 (SPAdes) (version 2) | ecosystem: Host-associated > Plants > Roots >...
GCTGCAGAACGTGGTCGACGGCAAGTCGACGACCGAGGTGCCGGTCAGCATCAGCGAGCTGCAGAAGGGCAACCTGGCGATCAACGTCCACAAGAGCGCCGAGGACGTCAAGACCTACGTCGCGTGCGGCGACATCAAGGGTGGCGGCGGCAGCGCCGAGAAGAAGTCCACCAAGAAGATGGAGAAGTAGCGAGGTCGCCGGCAGCACCCCGCCGCGCCGGCCGGCGCGGCGGGCTGGCAATCGACTTCCCTTTGGGGCGCTTGCACGCCGCGCCTTTCTATATAGTGGCGTCAAGGGAGACGCCATGAAGAAACTCGTCTATCCGTTCCTGCTGTGGGCCCTGCTCGCCGCCGCGGCGCAGGCGCAGGATGCGGCGAGCCTCGCGCAGCGCCTGGTCGAGCGCTCGGGCCTCGCGGTGCAGCTGCAGTCGACGCCGAAGTACTTCGAGGAGCAGATCGCGGCGCTGCGCGGCAAGGTGCCGGACCCGTTCCTGCTCGCGCTGGCGGAGGCCGGCCGCGAGGCCTACCGGCCGCAGGCGATGGCGCAGGACATCGCGAAGACGCTGGCCGAGACGATGCAGCCGCAAGAGATGGAGCGGGTGATCGCCTGGCTCGAGACCGGCGTTGGACGCCGGGTGACGGCCGCCGAGGAAAGCGCGTCGGGCGCCATGAACGAGGAGGCGCTGCAGAGCTACGCCGAGCAGGCGAAGGCCAAGCCGCCGGGCGCGCAGCGCCAGAAGCTGATCCAGGACATCATCGAGGTCACCAACGGCCTGGAGTTCGGCGCGCGGCTGCTGGAAGGCATGGCGCTCGGCGTCGCGATCGGCATGGACAGCACGCAGCCGGTGCAGAACCGGGTCGGTGCGGCGCTGCTGCGCAAGCGGATCGAGGCGGCAATGCCGAGAGACCAGGTGAAGGCGCAGCTGCGCGCGGCGATGCCCGCCATGATGAGCTACACCTACCGCGAGGTGAGCGACGCCGACCTCACCGCCTACGTCGCGTTCCTGCGCAGCGCCGACGGCAAGCGCGCCAACGATGCGATCACCGAGGCATTTACCGGGGCCATGGTCTCGGCGAGCCTGCGCCTCGGGCAGCTCGTCGACCAGCGCGGCACCAAGGCGCCAAGCTAGCTCGAGAATGAAGGCCAGCTTTTTCCGCTCCTACGGCGGACCCGAGGTACTCGAGTACGGCGAGCTGCCGGACCCGGCGCCGGCCGCGGGCGAGGTGCTGGTCGAGGTGCACGCCGCGAGCGTCAATGCGGCCGACTGGAAGATGCGCGCCGGCCAGTACGGCGCGGCGGTCGGCTTCCCCCACGTGCCGGGCCGCGATTTCTCCGGCGTGGTGGCGGCGCTCGGCAAGGGCGCGGGCGATTTCAAGGTCGGCGACGCGGTGTGGGGCGTGTGCGAAGTGCCGCGCGAAGGCGCCTACGCCGAGAAGATCGCGATCCGGCAGGAGATCGTGGCGCGCCTGCCCGCAAAGCTGACGCACGCGCAGTGCGCGGCGGTGGCGCTCGCCGGCCTGACCGCGCTGATCTCGATCGAGGAAACGCTCGAGCTGAAGAAGGGCGAGACCATCCTGGTCCAGGGCGGCGCGGGCGGCGTCGCGGGCTTCGCCATCGGGCTCGCCAGGCACCTCGGCGCGCGCGTCATCACCACCGCGAGCGCGAAGAACCACGACTACGTGAAGAAGCTCGGCGCCGACCAGGTGATCGACTACCACAAGCAGGACTTCACCAAGATCGTTTCCGGTATCGACGCGGTGTTCGACACCGTGGGCGGCGACGTGACCGAGCGCAGCTTCGCGGTGCTGCGCCCGGGCGGGCGCCTCGCCAGCGTGGCGGTCGGCGGCAACGCGCCGCCTTCGCCGCGCGCCGACGTCACCTCGCTGCGCCCGAAGGTGAATCGCGACCGGCCGCACCTCGAGCGCGTCGGCGCGCTGGTCGCGCAAGGGCAGGTGCGGCTCCCGGACATGGTCGAATATCCGCTCGCCGGGGCGGCGGACGCTCACCGCGTGAGCGAGGCGCGCCACCTGCGCGGCAAGCTGGTCCTGCGCGTGCGCTGAGAAAAATGGGGACGTACCCCATTTTCCTGCAAGCTACGCGAAGCGACGGAAAATGGGGTACGTCCCCATAGGCAACAAGGACTTCCTCGCCGGGCTGATCTTCCTCGCCTTCGGCCTGGCGGCGATCCACATCGCCGACCGCGATCTGCCGATGGGCACGATGATGCGCATGGGCCCGGGGAATTTCCCGGCGCTGCTGGGCGGGATCCTCGGTCTGTTCGGCATCTACCTGGCGGCGCGCGGCCTCGGCTGGCCGGAGAAGACGCCGCGGCGCGTGGTGTGGGAATGGCGGCCGGTGAGCTGCATCGTGGCGTCGATGCTGATCTTCGGCTTCGTGCTGCCGCGGCTCGGGCTGGTGGCGGCGCTGGTGCCGATGTTCTTCGTCGCGGCGCTCGGCGGCCGCGAGTTCCGCTGGCGCGAGGTGCTGGTGCTGACGGCGGTGATGACGGCGTTCGCCGTCGGCGTGTTCGTGGTCCTTCTCAAGCTGCCGTTCCAGGTCGTTCCCGGCAGGTATCTCGTTTGGTAGAGAACCTCGCGCTGGGCTTCGCCGTCGCGTTCTCGCTCGAGAACCTCGCCTATTGTTTGGCCGGCGTGGCGCTCGGCACCCTGATCGGCGTGCTGCCCGGCATCTCGCCGGTGGTCGCGATCGGGATGCTGTTTCCGCTCACCTTCACGCTGCCGCCGATCGCCTCGCTCATCATGCTGGCGGGGATCTACTACGGCGCGCAGTACGGCGGCTCGACCACCGCGATCCTCGTCAACCTGCCGGGCGAGACCGCCTCGGCGGTGACCTGCATCGACGGCTACCAGATGGCGCGCCAGGGGCGCGCCGGGCCGGCGCTGGCCGTGGCGGCGCTGGCGTCTTTTTTCGCGGGATGCGTGGGGACCCTGCTGATCGCGTTCGTCGGGCCGCCGCTCGGCGAATGGGCGCTGAAGTTCGGCCCCTGGGAGTACTGCGCGCTGATGCTGATGGGCCTGGTCGCCTCGGCGGTGCTCGCGCACGGCGACGCGGTGAAAGGCCTGGCGATGGTCGCGCTCGGGTTGTTGTGCGGCATCGTCGGCACCGACGTCAACTCCGGCTGGCTGCGCTACACGTTCGACGTGCCCGAGCTGTCCGACGGCATCGGCTTCACCGTGATCGCGGTGGGGCTGTTCGCGGTGGCGGAGATGGCGATCAACCTCGAGTCGCGCGGGCCGCGCGAGGTCTTCACCGGGAAAATCCCGCGGCTGATGCCGAGCCGCCACGACCTTGGCGACTCGGCCTGGCCGACGGTGCGCGGCACCGCGCTCGGCTCGCTGTTCGGCGTGCTGCCGGGCACCGGGCCGGCGCTGTCCTCGTTCGCCGCCTACATGCTGGAGAAGAAGCTCGCGCGCAGCCCCGAGCGCTTCGGCCACGGTGCGATCGAGGGCGTGGCGGCGCCCGAGGCGGCGAACAACGCCGCGGCGCAGACCGGGTTCATCCCGACGCTCACGCTCGGCATCCCGGGCAGCGCGGTGATGGTGCTGATGGTCGGCGCGATGATGATGCACGGCCTCGCGCCGGGGCCGCAGGTGATCGCCGAGAAGCCCGAGCTGTTCTGGGGCATCGTCGCCAGCATGTGGATCGGCAACCTGATGCTGGTGGTGCTGAACCTGCCGCTGGTCGGGCTCTGGGTGCGGCTGCTGCGGGTGCCTTACCGGTGGCTGTTTCCCTCGATCGTGATGTTCTGCTGCATCGGCAACTACAGCGTGAACAATAACCCGGTGGACGTGTACCTGTGCGCGGCGCTCGGCGCGCTCGGCTACGTGCTCGCCAAGCTCGAGTGCGAGCCGGCGCCGCTGCTGCTCGGCTACGTGCTCGGGCCGCTGTTCGAGGAGCACCTGCGCCGCGCCATGCTGCTCGCGCGCGGCGATCCCTCGCCGTTCTTCACCCGCCCGATCAGCCTGGCGTTCATGCTGGGAACGGCGCTGGTGCTGCTCGCGATGGTCCGGCCAATGGTGCGGCGGCAGGAATCTGCGGAATAGCGTTCCACCTGCTCATGTTGGCCGGAGAGCAACATAGAGCAACCTATCCCGGCTCCATCCCATTCCACAGGAGGTCTTATGAAGATTTCGACGGTCGTGGCGGCAGCGTTTCTGGTCTCGGCGGGCATGACAGCGCCCGGGTACGCGCAGGACAAGGAGAAGGCGAAAGGGGCGAAGAAGGGCGGCGGCGAGATGACGTTCTTCGTGACCAGCACGGGCAAGGGCAACGGCGCCGATCTCGGCGGGCTCGAGGGCGCGGATGCGCACTGCAATGCGCTGGCCAAGGCCGCCGGCTCGAAGATCACGGGCTGGAAGGCGTACCTGAGCACGACGGCGCCGGGCGGCGACGCGGGCGTCAACGCGCGCGATCGCATCGGCAAGGGCCCGTGGCGCAATGCCAAGGGCGTCGTGGTCGCCAACAACGTCGCCGAGCTGCATTCGGGCAAGGGCAAGATCAGCAAGGAGACCGCGCTCACCGAGAAGGGCGAGATGGTCAAGGGCCGCGGCGATACGCCGAACGAGCACGACATCCTCACCGGGTCGGACCCGGCCGGCCTGTACTCGACCGCCGGCGGCGACACCACCTGCGGCAACTGGTCGAAGAGCGGCGAAGGCTCGGCGATCGTCGGCCACCACGACCTGCAGGGGCTCAAGGACACGCGCCACATGAAGTCCTGGAACTCCTCGCACGGCTCGCGCGGCTGCAGCCAGGACCAGCTCAAGTCCTCCGGCGGCGCCGGCCTGTTCTACTGCTTCGCGGCGCAGTGAGGCGGCCATGCTGACCCTGTTCTATGCCCCCGGCGCCTGCTCCATGGCGGCGCACATCGCGCTCGAGGAGAGCGGCGAGAAGTACGAGGCGAAGCGCATGGATCTCTCCAAGGGCGAGCAGAAGACGCCCGAGTACATGAAGATCCATCCGCTCGGCCGCGTGCCGGCGCTCAAGCTCGACGACGGCTCGCCGCTCACCGAGAACACCGCGATCCTGCCGTTCCTCGGCAAGCGCTTCGGCCTGTGGCCGAGCGACGCGGTGAAGGAGGCGCAGGCGCTGTCCACGGTCGGCTTCTTCGCCTCGAGCGTGCATCCGGCGAACGCGCATGTCGGCCGTCCCGAGCGCTACACCGAGGACAAGGCGGCCCACCCCGGCATCCAGGAGATGGGCAAGAAGACCTTCTTCGACTACCTGAAGCAGATCGACGGCATGTACGCGAAGCGCGAATGGCTCTCCGACAAGTACTCGGTGCTCGATCCGTATGCCTTCGTGTTCTACACGTGGGCCGCGAAGCGCGGGCAGCCGGTGGCGGAGCTCAGGAACTACACGGCGATGAAAGACCGCATGCTCAAGCGCCCGGCGGTGCAGCGCGTGGTGGCGGACGAGGGAGTCAAAGTCTGAAAAATGGGGACGTACCCCATTTTCCCAGCTGCAACGATTCTCAAATGAGAAAAATGGGGTACGTCCCCATTTTTCTCCGGAGGAGGTTTCGATGAGCTTCCACGATCGCCGGCGCTTCGTCGCCGGAGTGGGCGCGGCATTCGCGTTGGGCACGATGAGCGGCGCGGTACGCGCCGCGATGGGGCCCGACGACAAGTTCGACCTGGTGATCAAGGGCGGCGAGCTGCTCGACCCGGCGCTCAAGCTGCGGGCGAAACGCGACATCGGCATCCGCTTCGCCAAGATCGAGGCGATCGAGGCGGACATTCCGGCGGCGCGCGCCAACCGCGTGCTCGATGCTTCCGGCAAGCTGGTGCTGCCGGGGCTCATCGACCTCCACTCCCACGTCTATCCCTACGGATCGGCGATCGGCATCCCGGCCGACGAGCTGATCCCGTTCCAGGGCACTACCACGCTCGTGTCGGCGGGCGACGCTGGCGCGAACAACTTCGCCGCCTTCCGCCGCTACGTGATGGCGGCGACGCGCAGCCGGCTGTACGCGTTCGTCAACATCGCCAACATCGGGTTGTCCGGCTTCCCCGAGCCCGAGCTCTACCACCTCGGCTTCGCGCAGGCCGAATCCGCCGGCCGCACCGTGGGCGAGAACGCCGACATCGCGCTCGGCGTGAAGGTGCGCACCTCCGAGAACGTGATCGCGCAGGCCGGCGTCGAGCCGCTCAAGCGCGCGGTCCGCGCGTGCGAGATCGCGGGCGGCGGCGCGAAGGTGATGTGCCACATCGGCGGCGTGGCGACGCCGCAGCTCATGTCCGAGATCCTCGACCTGCTGCGTCCCGGCGACATCCTCACGCACTGCTACTCGGGCGCGCCGAACCTCAAGGGCGCCTTCACCAACATCGTGCAGGACGGCAAGCTCCTGCCGGCCGCGCTGTCGGCGAAAAAGCGCGGCGTGATCTTCGACATCGGCCACGGCGGCGGCAGCTTCGACTTCACCATCGCCGAGCCGGCGATCCAGCAGGGCGCGGGGCCGGACACCATCTCCTCCGACATCCACGTGTTCTCCGGCAACTCGCCCGGCATGCCCTACCTCACGTGGGTGATGAGCAAATTCATGGCGCTCGGCTTCACGCTCGAGCAGGTGGTGCAGATGGCGAGCGCCACGCCGGCGCGCATCATCAACCGCATGCCGATGCTCGGCTCGCTGCAGGTCGGCGCGCCCGGCGACGCCACGCTGGTCGAGCTGGTGCAGGGGCCGGTCGAGTTCGTCGACACGCGCAACAACAAGCGCTCGGGCAAGGCGTACATCAAGCCGGTGACGGCGGTGCTGGCCGGCGTGCCGTTCGGCCGGCCCTACGGCTCGCCGTTCTCGGTGCGGTAGCCATGCGCATTCGTCTGCTCATTGCATTGCTGGCGTTCTCCTGGAGCGCGCAGGCCGCCTATCCCGAGAAACCCATCCGCCTGATCCTCGGCTCGGCTGCCGGCGGCTCGGTCGATGTGCTGATGCGCGTCCTCGCGCAGCAGCTCTCCACCCAGATGAACACGCCGTTCGTGATCGAGAACAAGCCCGGCGCGTCATTCGTGCCGGCGACGATGGACGTGGTGAAGGCCGCGCCCGACGGCTATACGCTCGGCTACGGCAACATCGTGTCGCTCGCGATCAATCGCGCGCTGCTTCCCAAGCTGCCCTACGACGTGGAGAAGGACCTCACGCTGATTTCCAACTGCGTGCAGGTGTTCAACATGCTCGCGGTGAGCAACGACCTGCCGGTGCGCTCGGTGCAGGAGCTGGTCGCGTACGCGAAGAAGAATCCCGGCAAGCTCAGCAACGGCTCCTCCGGAAACGGCACCACCGGGCACCTGGGCGGGGAGCTGTTCAAGTTCATGACCGGGACCGACATCGTCCACGTCCCCTACAAGGGCAGCCCGCAGGCGATCAACGACCTGATGGGCGGCACCATTCAGGTGATGTTCGACAACGTTCCCTCGATCGGCCCGCACGTGAAGGCCGGGCGCGTTCGTGGCCTGGGCGTGTCGTCGCCGAAGCGCGCCGCGCAATTCCTCGACCTGCCGACGATCGCCGAGGCGGTGCCGGGCTACGAGACCAATTCGTGGGGCGGAGTAATCGGGCCGGCCAAGCTGCCGAAGGAGATTGTTTCCAGACTGACAGATGAGATTCGCAAGGCGCTCGCAGCGCCTGCCGTGGTGGAGCGCTACCGCCAGCTCGACACCGAGCCCGACGGCGCCGGCCCCGAGGCGTTCCTGGAGCTGGTGCGCAAGGAAACGCCGAAATGGGCGGAGGTGGTGAAGAAGTCCGGAGCGAAGGTCGACTGACAATAATGGGGACGTACCCCATTTTTCCCAAGAGCACTCGATTCTCAAATGAGAAAAATGGGGTACGTCCCCATTTTTCTTTGGGGTCCACGTAATGGCTCTCGATTTGATCATCCGCAATGCCACCGTCATCGACGGCACGCGCGCGCGTCGCTTCAAAGCCGACATCGGGGTTTCCGGGGGGAAGATCTCCCGGGTCGGGAAAATCCAGGAGAAGGGAAAAACGGAGATCGACGCGTCGGGCAAGATCGCCGCGCCCGGCTTCATCGACGCGCACACGCACGACGACCGACTGATGCTCTCGTCGCCCGACATGGCGCCGAAGGTGAGCCAGGGCGTCACTACCGTGGTGGCGGGGAACTGCGGCATCTCGCTTGCGCCGGCGCCGAACGGCATGAAGGCGCCGGTCGCGGTGCCGCTCGACTTGCTCGATGACGCCGGCGGCTGGTTTCGCTTCAAGACATTCAAGCAATACGTCGAAGCGTTGAAAGCCAAACCCGCGGCCACCAATTGCGCGCTGCTCGTCGGCCACTCCATGCTGCGCGTGCAGACGATGGACGACGTAGACCGCCCCGCCAGCAAGCCGGAAATGGCCAGGATGCAGGGGATGGTGGACGAAGCGATGGCGGCGGGTGCCATCGGCGTATCGACCGGGCTGTATTACGAGCCGGCGCGCGCCGCGCCCTGCGAGGAAGTGATCGAGATCTGCCGGCCGCTGTCGAAGCGCAACGGCATCTACTGCACCCACATGCGCGACGAGGGCGAGCACATCCTCGATTCGCTCGAGGAGAGCTTCCGCGTCGGGCGCGAGCTCGATATCCCGGTGGTGATCTCGCACCACAAGGTGGCGGGCAAGGCGAACCACGGCCGCTCGAAGGAGACGTTGCCGTTCATCGAGAAGGCGATGCGCTCGCAGAAGATCGGCCTCGACTGCTATCCGTACCACGCCTCCTCGACCATCCTCTCGGCGAGCCGCGTGGCGAACGCGAGCAAGGTGCTGGTCACCTGGTCGAAGCCGCACCCCGAGGTGGCGGGAATGGACCTCGCCGACATCAGGACGAAATTCAAGCTGTCGGTCGAAGAGCTGCTGCCCGCCGGCGCGATTTACTTCTCGATGGACGAGAAGGATGTACAACGCATCCTGAGCTTCGCTAGCACCATGATCGGCTCCGATGGCCTGCCGCACGACGCCGCGCCGCACCCGCGGCTATGGGGCAGCTTCCCGAGGGTGCTCGGGCATTACTCGCGCGGCCTGAACCTGTTTCCGCTGGAAACCGCGGTGCACAAGATGACCGGGCTCACCGCGAAGACCTTCGGTTTGGCGGGGCGCGGCGTGCTGAAGGAGGGTTTTGCCGCCGACGTGGTGCTGTTCGGGGAGAAGGAGGTCGACGAGGCCGCCACCTTCGCCAGGCCGATCCAGCCGGCGAAGGGCATCGAGACCGTGGTGGTGAACGGCGAGGTGGTCTGGCGCGACGGCAAGCCCACCGGGGCGCGCCCCGGGATGGTGCTTTCGCGAGCGTGAGGGAAAACCCGACAGGCGGGGAGATTCGTGGTACAGTGCGGCCCGCAGGATTCAAGCACAGTGAGTGATCTACCTCCTACGCCGCCACAAGCGGCTCCTAGTGGCAGTCAATTCCTTCTTGACCATCGTGCCCGCAGCGCAGCTCGGTCAGCCGCGCGCAAGCAGTACATTTTTTGAAGAGTGAATTGAAAATGGCTACAGGTACCGTGAAGTGGTTCAACGACTCCAAGGGTTTCGGATTCATTACGCCGGATGACGGCGGCAAGGATCTGTTCGCCCATCACAGCTCGATCCAGGGCACCGGCTTCAAGTCGCTGAAGGACGGCCAGAAGGTCTCCTTCGACGTGACGCAGGGCCAGAAGGGTCCGGCCGCGGCGAACATCAAGCCGCTGTAAGGGTCGTAACTGCATCAGAAGCCGGCTTCGGCCGGCTTTTTCTTTTTCTGGAAAGCATCGATTGATCGTCGCCTCCGGCATCGCCATGCAGTTCGGGGCCAAGCCCCTGTTTCAGAACGTCGCCGTCAAGTTCGGCGGCGGCAACCGCTACGGCCTGATCGGCGCCAACGGCTGCGGCAAGTCGACGTTCATGAAGATCCTCGCCGGCGAGCTCGAGCCGAGCGCCGGCTCGGTGGCGATCGACGCGCACGAGCGCGTCGGCCGGCTGCGCCAGGACCAGTTCGCCTACGAGAACGAGCGCGTGCTCGACGTGGTGCTGATGGGCCACGCCGAGATGTGGGCGGCGATGCGCGAGCGCGACGCGATCTACGCCAACCCCGAGGCCGGGGAGAAGGAGTTCCTGCATGCAGCGGAGCTCGAGGCCAGGTACGCGGAGTACGGCGGCTACACCTCGGAAGCGCGCGCGGGCGAGCTCCTGCTCGGTCTGGGCGTGCCCACCGAGCAGCACAACGGTCCGATGAGCGCGGTCGCGCCCGGCTGGAAGCTGCGCGTGCTGCTGGCGCAGGCGCTGTTCGGCGACCCGGACATCCTGCTGCTGGACGAGCCGACCAACAACCTCGACATCAACAGCATCCGCTGGCTCGAGGACGTGCTCAACCGCCGCACCAGCACCATGGTGATCATCTCGCACGACCGGCATTTCCTCTCGAGCGTGTGCACGCACATGGCGGACGTGGACTACGGCGAGATCCGCGTCTACGCCGGCAACTACGACGACTACATGGAAGCGTCCACGCTCGCCAAGGCGCAGCTGCAGAAGGACAACGCCAAGGCGAAGGACCGCATCGCCGACCTGGAGGAGTTCGTGCGCCGCTTCCGCGCGCACAAGGCGAAGGCGCGCCAGGCGACCTCGCGCATGAAGCAGATCGAGAAGCTCAAGGTGGAGGACGTGAAGCCCTCCAGCCGGCAGTACCCGTTCATCAGGTTTCAGGTCGATGCGAAAGAGAAGCTGCACCGCCTCGCGGTCGAAGCGAAGGGACTGTTCTACGGCAAGCTCGACCTTTCGGTCGAGGCGGGCGAGAAGATCGCCATCGTCGGGCCCAACGGCGCCGGCAAGACCACGCTGCTGCAGAACCTGCTCAAGGCGAAATGGGCGGAGAAGGCGCGCGTCGGCTATTGGCCGCAGGACGCGTCGACCGAGCTTGGGTTCGAGGAAACGCTCGCCGAGTGGCTGAGCCGCTGGCGCCGTGACGGGCAGGACGACCAGATCGTGCGCGCGACGCTCGGCCAGCTGCTATTTTCGGGCGACGAGCAGAAGAAATCCCTCAAAGTCATCTCCGGCGGCGAGGGGCAGCGCATGATGATCGGGCGCCTGGTGCTCGGCATGCCGAACGCGATGCTGCTCGACGAGCCGACCAACCACCTCGACATGGAATCGATCGAGTCGCTCAACACCGCGCTCGACAAGTACAGCGGCACGCTGGTGTTCGTGTCGCACGACCGCGAGTTCGTTTCCTCGCTCGCTACGCGGGTCATCGAGCTGAAGTCGGATAAGACGTTCGTCGACTATCGCGGCGGCTACGAGGAATACCTGGCCGCCCAGGATCCGGAGCGGGCTGCAGCCTAGCCGGGCCAGTCGCCGTAAGGCCGGGTGATGATCTCGAGCAAGTGGCCGCTCGGGTCCTGGAAGTAGACGCCGCGGCCGCCGAAGTGGTGGTTGATCTTTCCTTCCTGGCTCATCGCCGGATCGGCCCAGTACTTCACCTTGCGTTCCTTCACCCGGCCGAAGATCTGGTCGAACTCCGGCTCGCTCACCAGGAAGGCGTAGTGCTGGATCTGGATTTCCATCTCGCCCGCGCTCAGGAACGCGAGCGTCACTTCGTTGCCAACCTCGACGTCGAGGAACGGCCCGAACGGCTTCGGCTTGGGCAGGCCGAACACGGCCGCGAACCAGTCGGCGGCGGCGCGCGGGTCCCTGGAATGAACAATCGTATGATTCAGCTTGATGGTCATGGGAATCAGGATAGCGCTGCTCGTCCTTGTCGGACTCGCCGGCGGCGCCGCCGCCCAGACGCCCGACGCGTGCATGCAAGCCTACAACGCCGAGGTCACGGCGATCGAGCGCGACGCCAAGGCGAAGCAGAACGTCGGCAGCGACGCGGCCAAGCAGCGCGCCGCGCGCGGCGCCGAGGCGCTGACCGACGCCGCGACGCAACGCGCGAAGAAATGCCAGGAAGACGCCAAGGCCGCGGGCGGGAAGCCGCCGGCGGACGACTGCAAGGCGAGGACCAGCGGCCGTGCCGCCGAGATCGAGCGGCGCTTCGGCAGCGGCACGCTCGATGCGGCGCAGCAGGCGGCGCGGCGCGAGGAGGAGATCCGCCTGCAAGCCGACCTCAACGAGTGCAACCGGCGCGCGCGCTGAGCTTCAGCGCAAAGTCATAACTTCGCCCCGCGGCTGCCATTCCCGGCGGCTACCTTGCAGTCTCCGGGCCAAGGGGCGCACAAGCTTCCGCAACACAAACTCCCCGTGCGCGCCCTTGTCCTGGGCCACCCGCAGCAAGATTGTCCAAGTGGTTTGCGCAGCGCCCGGCTAAGCTGCGCGCATGGCTTCCATCCGCAAGGAATTCGACCTCGCCGCTTCCCCGGATACGGTATGGGCGGCGTTCAAGGACATCGGTGCGGTGCATACGCGGCTCGCCAGGGGCTTCGTCACCGATTGCCGCATGGACGGCAAGGACCGCATCGTCACCTTCGTCAACGGCCTGGTCGCGCGCGAGGTGATCGTCGACCTGGATGATCGCGCGCGACGCATCGTTTACTCGGCACGCAGCGAGCAGCTGCAGCACCACAACGCGTCGTTCACGGTGAGCGCGCGGGGCACGGGCTCGCTCGTCGTGTGGGTCGCGGACCTGCTGCCCGACGCGATGGCGCAGCCGATCGGCGCGATGATGGAGCAGGGCGCCGCTGCCATGAGGAAAACGCTCGACGGGCATTCCGCCCCAGCATAGGAAAAAGCGGCTACTCGCCGACCTACTACGCCATGCGCTAGGGCTTGGCGTTGCCCAACGCTTCGTTCAGGCTGGTTCCGCTCAGGCGCACCACCCGGCCGTCGTTGGTGAGGTCGACGAACTCGCCCTGCATGAAGTTGCACTTGTCGATGTCGACCGACTGGGTGCCGGTGACGTCCATGCGCAGATAAAGGCGGCAACCCTTGCCGGGCAGCACGCCCACCTGGGTGACCTCGCCGGAGCCGGCTTTGAAATTGCCTGCGGAGACGATATTCGCTTCCGCCTGCGCCGGGTCCCAGTATTTCGTGCAGCTCGCCACCAGCGCGAGCAGCACGCACCCGACGGCGCGAAGTTTTGTCACAGGCATCGGGCTAGCATACCGCGACGAAAGGAGATGGCATGAAGAAAGCCAGGAGCAGGAAAAAGGCCGTCAAGCCGATACCCGCCGGCTACCACACCGTAACGCCCTACCTCGCGTGCGGCGACGGCGCGGCGGCGATCGAGTTCTACAAGAAGGCGTTCGGCGCGAAGGAGAAGGTGCGCATGCCCGGCCCGGACGGCAAAGTGGGGCATGCCGAGGTCGAAATCGGCGACTCGCGCATCATGCTGACCGGCGAGTACGCGGCGATGAATTTCCTCAGCCCGGTGTCGCGCGGCGGCACCACGGTGACCATCCACCTTTACGTCAAGGATTGCGACGCGCTCACCGCGCGCGCGGTCAAGGCGGGCGCCAAGCTACTGCGCAAAGTGGAGGACCAGTTCTACGGCGATCGCATGGGCACGGTGGAGGACCCGTTCGGCCACGTCTGGCACCTCGCCACGCACACCGAGGACGTGCCGATGGCCGAGCTCAGGAAGCGCGCGGCGAAGATGATGCAGCCGAGCTCTGGAGGGTAGCGAGCAGCTTCTGCAGTGCGGTGAGCTCGGCCGGCTTGATCATGTGCTGGTCGAAGCCCGCCTCGCGCGCCCTCTGGCGGTCGTTCTCCTGGCCCCAGCCGGTGAGCGCGACCAGCGCCGGCTTGCGCTCGGGAAAGCGCGTGCGGATGTGGCGCGCGACCTCGTAGCCGTCCATGCCGGGCATGCCGATGTCGAGCAGCACGACCGCCGGGTCGTAGTCGCCGAACTCCTCGAGCGCTTCGTTCCCGTCGTGTGCGACCAGCACGTCGGCGCCGAGAAAGCGCAGCAGCAGGCCGAGGCTCTCGGCCGCGTCGGCATTGTCGTCGACCACCAGGATGCGCGTCGGGCCCACGCGCTCCGGCGTGCGCATGCCGGCCGCCGGCTTGTTCGTCTGGTCGGCCGCGAGCGGCACGCGCAGGATGAACTCGGCGCCCCGGCCGAGGCCTTCGCTGCGGCCGATGAGGGTGCCGCCGTGCATCTCGGCAAGGCGCCGCGCGAGCGCCAGCCCGATGCCGAGCCCGCCCTGGCCGCGCGCGCCCGGACGCTCGCCGCGGCTGAACATCTCGAACATGCGCGGCAGCTGCTCGGGCGGGATGCCGGCGCCGTCGTCGCGCACCGAGATCGCCACCTCGCGCTCGTCCACGCGCAGCGCGCTCAGCCAGATGCACCCGCCGTCGGGCGTGTACTTGGCGGCGTTGTTGAGCAGGTTGGCGAGGATCTGCGCCAGGCGCACCGCATCGCCTTCGAGCCAGATCGGCTCCGGCGGCAGCGCGAGCGCGAGCCGATGGTCGGCGGCCTGGATCAGCGGCTGGCAGGTTTCCACCGCGTTGCGCACCACCGAGGCGAGCTCGACGCGCTCGCGGCGCAGGTTGAGGGTGCCGCGGCTGATGCGCGCCATCTCCAGCAGGTCGTCGACCAGGCGCATCAGGTGGTGCACCTGGCGCTCCATCATCTCCTGCACGCGCGTCACCGTCGGGTCTTCGACGCCGGTGAGGCGCAGCAGCTGCAGCGAGTTGAGCAGCGGCGCGAGCGGGTTGCGCAGCTCGTGCGACAGGGTGGCGATGAACTCGTCCTTGGCGCGGTCGGCGTCGCGCAGCTTCTCGGCCTGCTCGCGGATCGACTGCTCGTTCTGCTTGCGCTCGGTGACGTCGCGCGTGGTGCCGGCGACCGCCACCACCTCGTCGCCGGGGCCGAACACCGGCACGAAGATGTAGTCGTAGATGCGCCGCCCGTCGGTGCCGGTGAACGGCACCTCGCCGCGGATCGGCCGGCGCGTGGCGACCACCTGGTCGATCTCGCGGTTGTGCATCTCGGCGTGCCAGGGCTCGTAGCCGAGCTCGAGGCAGGTGCGGCCGATCGCCTCTGCGCGCGTCTTGCCCCACATGCGCAGCAGCGCCTCGTTGACATAGGTGAAGCGGTGCTGCGGGTCGAAGATGTAGACGAAATCGGGCGTGTTCGAGAGCGCGGCCTCGTACATGCGGCGCTGCCGCTCGGACTCGACGATCAGCCGGCTGCGCTCCTGCTCGGCACGCTTCTCTTCGGTGACGTTGCGGAAATAGATCGCGATGCCGTCGGGCTGCGGGTAGACCTTCACTTCGTACCAGCGCTCGTCCTCGGGGTAGTACGCCGCGACGCGGACCTGCTTGCGCTCCGCCATTGCCTGGCGGTAGGCGCGCTCGAACTCGGTGCCGAGCAAACCGGGATATTCCGCCCACACGTTCTTGCCGAGCAGATCCCGTGGCTCGCGCTCGAGGATCTCGTGCGCGGCGCGGTTGACGTAAGTGAAGCGCCATTCCCGATCCACCGCGAAGAAGCCCTCGGTCATGCTCTCGAGAATCTCGCTCGCGCGCAGGTCGCTTTCGGCGCGTGAATCACGCTTCGACATTTTGCGGAGAGTAGCGCAGCACCCCTGTAGAGAGGGTACGACAGGCGGTTCACTACGCGCGCGGCCGATGCGATAGCATCGGTCATCCGCAAAGCCCTGCGCGCCTATCTCCTGGAAGTCCTGGGGATGGCGACCATCGTGACGACCATGCTTTATGTGCCCGCGGCGGGCCTGCTCGCCGCGCTGTGCCTGCTCGTCGGCGTGCCGGTCTGGTCGTTTGCCAGCTTCGGCGGCGCGTTGCACCCGGTAGCCGGGCTCGTCGTATGGTGGACGATCTTCTACCTGCCGAGCGCCGTCTATAGCGGCTTCATCGTGCCCTGGGGCGGGCGCGACGGCTAGAGCTTCGGCAGGCTGAGGAACTCGCGCCGCGTCTTCGGCCCGTAGGTCAGGAAGTGCGGCTCCGGATTCGCCGCGTACTCGAGCTTCTGCCGCGAGACCGTGTCGCGCGCCACGACCTTCTTGATCTCGGCCGCGCTGATGCCGTAGACCAGCGCGCCGTTCAGGCCGAACACCTTCGCGCGCAGCGCGGGCGTGATCTCCGGGTAGCCGAAGCGCTCTCGGAATTCTTTCGAGATCTGGAAAGCGCGGAACGCGACGATCTGGTCCTGCGGCGAGCCGTACCAGATGGAATCGGTGCCCCAGAGCACGTTGTCCTCGCCGACGTGCAGCAGCAGCTTGCCGAGCGCATGCGCCGCCTGCTCGGGATCGCGCATCAGGTGGCGCCAGGTCGAGCCGAGCTCGGCGTAGACGTTGCTGTTCGGCTTGACCTGGTTCTTCTGCAGCGAAGAAATCAGCGTGTCGATGCCGTCGTCCTTGCCGTACGGTCCCTCTTTCACGCTGGTGACGTAGCCCGAGTGGTAGATCAGGAATTTCACGTCCGGGAAGCGCTTCGCCACCACGCCGATGTCGCTGCACTGGCTGTGCTGGTACGACTGCCGGCCGAACGGCAGCCCCTTGTGCACGCAGATCACCTTCACGCCGAGGGCACGCGCCTTCTCGATGAAGCGCAATCCGACCTCGTCGGACAGGAAGTAGCCCTTGCCGCCGGGGCCGTACTGGGTATACGTCTTCCACGCGCTCACGCCCCACTTCTGCGCGAGCTCGTCCATGCCCTCGAGGTCGCCGCCCTGGTTGGGATTGACGCGCCCGTGCAGCAGCAGGCGGTGCGTTCCCTCGAGCTTGTCGACGATGCGCCGCACCGCGTCGGCCGCCTGGATCGTCACCGGCTCGGAGTCGCGAGTGGAAGGCACGAAGGACAGCACCATCAGGTCGGTGTCGCTGTCCATGAACACATCCTTGATGAACACGTCGGGGCCCTTCGCGTTTCCCTTGGGCGTATCCACGAAATGTCCTTGCACGTCGAACACCAGCTCGCCCTTCGCCGGCCCGGTCTGCACGCGCGCCAGTTGCTCGTCGAATGCCGCCTCGCGCTGCAGGTCATAGAACCCGCCAGCGGTTCCGTGCGCATGATTGAAAGCAAGCAGGGTGCTCGCGGCGCCGCAGGACGAGACCAGGAATTTTCTACGGCTGAGGCCGAGCTTCTTCGCGTTCACCGAAGCGGCCTCGTGTGCCAGCCTGTTGGCCGCCACGTTGGCCGGCGCGAGTGGCACCGGCACGTATTCGCCGTTGGAAGTGCTGTCGAGCTTGATCGGAAGGCGGGTGCCTTCCGGGTCAACCGGGGAGGCTTTCATCTCCCCAGTATAGGACGGTCAGTACCGCTGGTTCTTGATCGTCCAGGGAATGCGCGGGCCTTCCTCGCCGTTCTCATCCGGCCGGCGCGTGCCCTTCTTCGGCCGGCCCGGGCGGAAGGTGACCTGGAAGATCTTGAGCGGCGGCACCTTGGGCGGGGATTCGAGGAACCGGCAGTCGGATTCGGTCGGCATGCTGAGCAGCGCGCCGAGGCGCTTGCCGTCGAGCATCACGGTGTAGCGCAGCATGTGCGCCGAGCCCGCGGCGGGCTGCGCCCGGATGTCGTACTTCCCGACCTTGAATTGCTTCAGGCGCGCCTTCTGCCCCACACGGCCCAGTACTCCTCGCCGCGGCGCTCGACCTTGAGCGTGACTACGGTTTCGGGATCGACGCCGTGCACGCTGCGCGTGCGCTCCTCGGGAATGTGGCCTTCGAGGCGCTCGCCGTAGACCAGCAGCGCTTCGACCACGCTCGCGCTCAGCGCGAGCTTGCAGTGCTCGAGGCGCTCCTGGCCCCCGGCCTTGTCCGACCACGGGCGCGAGCCGCCGACATTGGGCGCCCACAGCAGGTAGCTGCAGCTGCCGTCGCCCGACTCGATGGCGTCGGCCCAGAGGGCGAGCACCACCGCGCCGTCGGACTTGCGCACGCCGCCCCAGCTCGAGCGTCCGTCCTGCAGGAACACGCCGCGCGCTTCGAACGCGCGCAGGCGCGAGATCAGGCGCCGCGGCCGCTTCGGCTGGCGCGTGCCCTTGGCGCCGCGCGCGCCGCCCTTGGGGAGCGTGCGCAGCGCTTCGTCGCACAGCCCCACCACGTCGCTCGCGCCGAGCTTGCCGGCGTTGTCGCGCAGCTGCTCGATCTCGGGCTTGCGCAAACGCTCGACGCGCTCGCGCGTCCATTCATAGCTCTGGCTTCCGCGGAAGACCTGCTTGGGGCGCTGCATGGAGATGCTTCGGTTATACGCTATGTCGTGACCTTTCGCACTGCAGCACCGTGATGTGTGCCGGCAGCGGTCGTAATGCCCTGTCAGGGCAGGTATTCCTCCCTCCCCGCGGTCAACACACCGGTGCATCTTTACGTGGTCGGCTAACAACACGCAGACGGGGGTGCAAAAAATGAGTGCTCTCTACGTTGAAGTCAGCAATGTTGTGGAAGGGCTGTTCCGGCGCCATCCGGCGCTGTGCGGCTTCTCGGTGCGCGAAGACCTGTCGTTCTCCAACGTCTCCTGCCACCCGGCGCTGCACGGCATGGAAGCGACCGAGCTGCTCGACGAAATCTCGGAAGCGCTATGCGAGCTCTTGGAAGAGCGGCCCGAAGCCGCCGAGGTGCTGCGCGGCCGCACGCTGGCGAGGGTGTTCCACTAGCCCGGCACGCGGCTTGCTCCTTTCGGCTCATTTCGCAGTCGAACCACAGCCGAAAGGGGCAACCATGGAGCCGATGCACACCGAACAAATCCCGAGCAACGTGCAGGAAATGCCGGGGCAGCAGGAAGAAGCCTTCCAGAACGCGCGCGAGCGCTTGAATGAAACCTTCGCCACCGTCAAGCAGCGCGCGGGCGAAGCGTGCGAATACACCGATCAGGTGGTGCGGGCCAATCCCTGGAGCTCGATCGGCGTAGGGTTCGGCGTCGGCATCCTGGTGGGCGCCCTGGTGACCCTGGCGGCGACCTCGAGGCGCAGCTTCATCGAGTAATCGTAAAATTCGCCTTCCCACTCATTGCAGGGAAGGCGAATGAAAATCTCGATGTATCAGGCGAGCGCGCCGCGCTTCGCGAACGCGCTTCGCAACCTGTCGGCCATCCTGGACAAGACGCAGGCCTGGTCCGAGGCGAAGAAGATCGATGCGTCGGTGCCCGGCGGCCTGCGCCTGATCGCCGACATGTTTCCGCTCGCGCGCCAGGTGCAGATTGCCTGCGACACGGCGAAGGGCGCGGTCGCGCGTCTCGCGGGCGTCGAAATCCCGAAACACGAAGACACCGAAAAGACCATCCCGGAGCTGAAGGCGCGCATCGCCCGCACGCTCGATTTCATCGACTCGGTGCCGGCGGCGAAGATCGACGGCTCGGAGGAGCGCGAAGTCGTGCTGAAGATGCGCGCGGGCGACATGAAGTTCAGCGGGTTGCAGTACCTGATGGGGCATGCCTACCCGAACTTCTACTTCCACTGCACCACGGCCTACAACATCCTGCGCGCCAACGGGGTTGAGCTGGGCAAGCGCGACTTTATCGGCACACCGTAGCTATTTCAGGCGTTCGGTCAAAACCCCGAGTCGCTGAGCGAGCGACGCCAGCACCTGTCTCGCGAACTGCGGGCTCACCTTCACCAGCGTAAGGAACGCCGCGCGCGGGATCGGCTGCAGCTCGCAGTCGGTCTCGGCCACCGCGGTGGCGAGGCGCGGCGACGGATCCACCAGCGCGGCCTCGCCGAACGCGCCGCCCGGGCCGAGACGCTCGACCACGCGCCCGTCGATCGACACCGCCACGCGGCCCTTCACCACGGCGTACATCAGCACCGCCTTCGAGCCCACGCTGATGATTTGCCGGCCCTGCTGGTAATAGATCGGCGGGTCGTTCGCCAGGCCGCGTACCAGGTCCTCAACCTGCTTGCGGCTGAAGACGGCGGATTCCTTCACTTTGGCCTCCTGGCTGAGCTTGCCCGCGGCGATAAGCTTCGCGATGGTGTCGCGCAGCCGGGCGACCAGCATGCTCATCATCATGAGCGCGAAGCCGGGCGTGTTCTCGAGCGCGCGGTCGAGCTCCTCGTCGTCGAGCGCGATCAGCGTGCTGTCGGTCTGCGCCACCGCGGTGGCGCTGCGCGGCGCATGCGTGAGCGCCGCCATCTCGCCGAAGATCTCGCCCTTCTTCACGCTGCCCAGCAGCTCCTTGCCCGCCACCAGGCTGACCTCGCCGTCGAGCACGAAATAGATCTTGCTGCGCTGGAACAGGCGGTTGGTCTCCTTCTCGGCGAAGATGACCTGGGTCTTCTTCACGTCCGTGGGCTTGCCCGCGGACTTGAAGAAGTCGAGCGCGACCGCCGGGTCGTAGATCATTGCTTGAACGGCGCGCCGAGCTGCTCGCACTGGCTGCGCGCGTACTGCGCGCCGACGCCGAAATCGTCGGGACCGCTGTTGACGTGCACGATCTTCTCGTTGCGGAAGAAGAACGTCATCGGGTAGAAGCCGGCGAAGTTGCCCGAGCTGTTCTTGTCGTTCACCCACACGCACACCGCCCAGCCATAGTGCATGTCGCGGAACGCCACCTTGCGCTGGTACATCTGCGCCGGCTCGGTGCGGATGTCGATGATCGCGTTCTTCGGATCGGTGAGGCGCACCGCGAGGTAGCTCTTCACCTCCTCCTGGTAGCGCGTCGGCTTCGGGCCGTAGTCGAGCCCGGCGACCTCTTCCTTGGTGACCGGCTTGGCGCACGCCGCCAGCACGAGCGCGAGGAACATCACGGCAAGACGCATTGGATTCTCCCTTCTGCTAAAACCGAATTATGCAACGCTGGCTGGAACGTCCCGAAGCGCGTTGGGCCCTGTGGAGCGGTATTTCGGCCGCGCTGACCATGTTCGTGGTCGCAACCGTGATGATTTTGGCAGACTCGAGCTCCACCGCCGCCTTTGGCTTCGTTTTCGTTCCGCTGGTCGCGGCGGTGGCCGCGATTCCGGTCGCGGTCTGGGGCGCAGCGGTCGGCCACGTGGTGCTGCACCTGCAGGGCCGTGCGCCCGAGCCGAAGGTCGTGTTCTGGGTCGCGCTGGTCGCCGCGCTGTCGATGCCGGCCGTCCTTGCCTACGAGCTCTGGAGCCGTTTCGCGCCGTGATATAGCAAGACGACGCCCGCGATCTGGATCAGGTGATACAGGTCGTTGTGGTTGAAATGCTCGTGCAGCGTGAAGCCGCTCGCCTGCACCAGCCCGGCGACCACCGACAGCGCCACGCCTGCGAGGATCGGACCGCTCCATTTCCAGAGATGCAGCGCCGCAACCACGGCCAGCGCGACGCCGGTATCGAGCACCACGTAGATGAACTCGTCGTGCAACAGAATCCAGGCGGTGTAAGCCGCAAGCTTGAGCGTCGCGAGGATGAGCAACAGTCTTCCCTGCGTAACCGCGAGCGCGGATCCGGCGACCATGCCGAAGCTCGCGACGCCGACGCTGAGCACCGTGGCCTTCCACAGCAGTTCGCTGCGCACGAAGCCGTGCCAGGTGCCGCCGAGAAATGCGCCCGCGGCGAGCGCGGCGAAGGCGAGGGCCCAGTAGCGCCTGGATCTTTGCTGGTGCCTGAAAAGCTGTACCGAAGCCCACGCGGCCACCGCGCCCAGCAGGTAGTCCGTGATGACTGTGGTCGGCTCGTTCATTTGGCGCGTCTGCGGCGATGCGAGAGCCCGACCGTGATGACGAACGCCGCGAGCACCCAGTGGAAGACGATCGGGATCGGGTGGTCCCAGAGGAAGATGGCGCGCGCGATCATCGCCGCGAGGTAGACGTAACCGAACCAGAGCCACTCGTGGGCGAAAACACGCCGCGGTCGATAGAAGAAGCCTTGCTGCCGCGTGAAGTCGAGGCAGATCTTGGTCATGACCACGATGAGGAGAATCTGGGAAGGGAGCAGATACTCATATGGCATCAACCCCGAGTACCAGGCTTCCATCGGCGGCAAGAAGTCCACATCGAGGAAAGCGACCAGCATCTGGCCCAAGACCCTGAGCACGAACAGGCCCAGGAGGGCCCACAGCAGCAGGCTACTTCTTTTCGTACATGCGCTCGTAGTGGCGGTACCACTCGCTCTGGAACAGCTTCTGCGGGTCGTACTTGAGCTTGAGCTTGAGGAACTCCGGCATCTGCGGGAAGCAGGCGTCGACCTGGCGGCGCAGGCCGTAGCGGTTGTACGTGGGGTAGTAGCTGCCGCCGTGCTTGAGGCCGATGTCGATCAGGCGGCGGAACACGTCGCCCGCCTTGATCAGGCCGCTGGTGGTGTGCTCGATGTGCACGTTGAAGATCACGCAGGCGTAGGACTTGCGCGCCCACGGCATGAAGCTCTCGCGGTCCTGCTCGATCAGGCGCACGGTGCCGTAGATGATCTCGACCTTGTCGCGCCGCGCGTAGTCGCGCACGTCCGCCATGAAGCGCTCGAGCGCGTCGCGCTCGCAGTAGATCTCGGTGATCGCCTCGGTCGCCTTGACCTGCGAGCCGAGGCGCTGGTCGAGCGCCTTGTGGTAGCCCTCGGGATAGATGCTCATCTGGGCATCGTCGGCCCAGTAGATCTGGCCGTTGGTCTGCAGGTAGAAGCTGGCGTAGCGCCGGAACGCCTCGCCCTTCGCGTTGTGCGCGTAGTGCAGCAGCTCGGTCCAGTCGGCCTCGCGCAGCTCGCGCTGGTTCGGCGGCACCGGCGTTGCGGCGTCGACCGGGCGGTAGCAGGAGAACACGCCGCGGCTCAGGAAGTCGCCCGAGGTCTCGTCGATCGCGTACTGGAAGTCGCCGTACAGGTAGCCGTCGCGGATGCGCTCGGCGAATGCCTTCGGCAGGCCGTCGACCGAGCGCACTTCGACCACGCGCTCGACCTTGCGCCGCTCGACCAGGCGCAGCGTCACCGTGGTGACCACGCCGAACAGGCCGTAGCCGCCGATCACCAGGCGGAACAGCTCGGCGTTGTCGTTGCGGCTGCACTCGATCAGGTCGCCCTTGGCGGTGAGCAGCCGGAACGACTCGACGTCGCCGATGAACGGCGGCATCTTCAGGCCGCGGCCGTGCACGTTGGCGGCGAGGCAGCCGCCGATGGTGAGCTTGTCGGCGCCGGTCTGCTTCTGCGCGAAGGTCCACTGGCGCTCGCGGCCTTTTTGCGTGTTGACGAGGTATTGCAGGATCTGCGGCCACTGCACGCCGGCCTCGACCTCGAGGTGGCCCTTCTCCGCGTCGAGCGAGATGACCTTCGCCATGCGCCGCATGTCGATCAGCATCCCGTCGCCGAGGAACTGCTGCCCGCCCATGGCGTGGCGCGCGCCGCAGATCGCGATCGCGTGCTCTTCCTTCTGCGCCGCCTTGATCGCGTTGCGGATGCCGTCGAGCGAATCGGGCTGCACTATGCGCCACACGCGCGCCGAGTTGAGCTGCGAGTGGACGTCGTTGACCAGGATGCCGGGCGGCGGCTTGTCCTTCTTGCCGGGAACTTGCGGCAACGCGCTCGCGGGCCACGCCAGCGCCGCCGCTTTCAGAAAGTCTCTACGGCGGAACAGGCCTACAGCTCCTCGACGCGCGACGGTGGCGTGGTGCCCTTCTTCGGGCGGCCGGGCCGGTTGGTGAGCGCGAAGATGCGCAGCGGCGGCACCGGCGGCGGCGCTTCCATGAAACGGCAGTCGGACTCGTTCGGCACGCTCATCAGCGCGCCGATGCGCTTGCCGTTCAGCATCACCGTATAGCGCAGCATGTGCGCCGAGCCGAGCAGGGGCTGCGCCACGATGTCGTACTTGCCGAGCTTGTACTGCTTGCGTTCCAGCGAGGGCAGTGCCATGCCGCGGGCCTCTGGTTGGCGGGTGATTATTTCTTGGTGGACTGGAACACGCTCGACAGGTCGACTTCGTCGAGCTTGACCGCGGCCTTGTTGGCGGCCTCGATCGACGCCTTCATGCGGTCGGTTTCCCTGGTCGCCTGCTCGAACGCGTCGGCGAGCTTGAAG
>Ga0207648_10001740_pt1 | contig 23835 bp, 25 predicted proteins | sample KBSMisM32_FD_184310 | JGI IMG/M metagenome (GOLD analysis project Ga0207648, IMG submission 184310) | Miscanthus rhizosphere microbial communities from Kellogg Biological Station, Michigan, USA - KBS Miscanthus M3-2 (SPAdes) (version 2) | ecosystem: Host-associated > Plants > Roots >...
CGCGAGATAGAGGCCGCCCAGGTATAGACCGGCAAACGTCGAGCTCGCGACGCCGGCCGCGCCCTGGTAGACGTGGCCGACGCCGAACAGCACGCTGATTACGACCATCGCGAGGACCCAGGCCGCGGGCGTCCTGTGCCCAAGCGTTGCGGCGCGCTCGCGGCCGCGATGAGGCGTTCGCGCGCAGGCAGACCCGCGCCGTACTGCGACGTCATCCCGGTCACCGTGCGTAGCGCTCGGAGCCGAGCAGATGCAGCGACACGTACGGCTCCTCGCCCACCACCCAGCTGTCGTGAGGCACCGGCGGTATGTAGAAGACCTGACCCGCGCGCAGCTCGTAGACGAGCCCATCCTCGAACGCCGCGGTCGCCGTGCCGGACAACACCAGCCCCACGTGCTCAACCGAGCATCGCGCGGCGCCGACCGAGGGCCCGACGTGCAGCGACCAGCGCCAGCCCGGTTCGTAAGTCGCACGCCCGATCGTGAGGCCGCCGATCCGGATGAGCTCGAACCGGCCCTTCTCCATGATGCGGGTCTCGTCGGGGGACTCGAACCGCTTCAGTACCACGGCGACCTGCAGGTGATCCACGCCACGGACTTTACACGGCAGGCGGATAACCGGTGAAGCGATGCCGCCCGCACGGGCAGCCCGGACAGGTCGCATCGCGTAGAGTAGGCGATCTCTCGAGGAGGGATTCATCATGTCCCACGGCGACATCTCGCGACGCACGCTGCTGGCTGCATCGGGCGCACTGCTCACCGCGATCGCGGCGAGCTCCGCACGGACCGCGATGGCGGCGGCGTCCGCCGGCACTGCCGCGGACGCGGCGGGCGATCTTCTGATCGGTGGCGATCTGCGTGTGCGCCGTCTGGGATTCGGTGCCATGCGCGTTACCGGCGACGGCATCTGGGGCGCGCCCGGCGATCCCGTCGAGGCCCGACGCGTGCTGCGGCGTGCGGTCGAGCTCGGTGTCGATTTCATCGACACTGCCGATGCGTATGGACCGGGCACGAGCGAGGAACTGATCGCCGAGGCGCTGCACCCGTACCCGGCCGGGCTCGTGATCGCGACCAAGGGTGGCATCACGCGCCCGTCGCGCGAGCAGTGGGCGCCCGATGGACGCCCCGAACATCTGCGCGCCGCCTGTGAGGCGAGCCTGAAGCGGCTGCGCGTCGAACGCATCGATCTGTACCAGCTCCACACGATCGATCCCGGTGTGCCGCTCGAGGACTCGATCGGCGAGCTCGTCCGGCTGCAGAAGGACGGCAAGATCCGCCACGTCGGAGTCTCGAATTTCGACGCGGATCAGCTCGCGAAGGCACGAAGCATCGTCGAAGTCGTCTCCGTGCAGAACCGCTACAACGTCGCGGACCGCGCGTCCGACGCGGTGCTGCAGGTCTGCGAACGAGGAGGCATTGCGTTTATCCCCTGGCGGCCGCTCGGCGAGCGTGCGAGCGATGCCGCCGCGGATGGACCGGCTGCGCGGCTGGCAAAGGTGGCGGAACGACGGGGCTTGTCGATTCCTCAGGCCGCGATTGCCTGGGCGCTCGCGCGCTCGCCCGTGATGCTGCCGATCCCGGGCACATCGAAGGTCGTGCACCTCGAGGAGAACGTGGCCGCGGCGGCCGTGAAGCTGACCGCCGAAGAGATGAACGAGGTCGGCTGAGCGGGCGGCGTTCGGGGACGCGGGAGCAGCAGCGCTCGAATCAACCGGAGGCGACGACGCCCTTGAGGTGATCTATCACCAGGGTCCGCATGTTCTGCAGCGGGTTCTTTTCCCAGGTGAAGCAGGGTGGCGTGCGTCGCAACATGGACCAGCGCTGGCTCTGCAGGATCTGCTTCAGGTAAACCAGGCTCGCGTCGATCGCCTCCATGTACGGGTTGCGACCGCCGTAGAGCGCCTCGATGTAGCGGTAGGCGCCGCTGAACTCGCCGTCGAGCCGCGTTCGCATCGTCTCGGCGACGAACTCCGGCGTGCTGCGCAGAACGTCGAGACCGGAACCGTAGATGACCTTGAGCTCACCTTCATTGCCGCGCGACACCGCGACGCCGCCGAGCACGAACTCGGGATAGAGCCGGTCGCGGCATTTCTCGAGATAACAGCGATCGGCCATCTGCGCCATCATGTCCGCGGTCCCGACCAGGTGACCGACCTTGCGATCGCGCGGATCGTCGAGCCGGATCTGGTCGAATGGCACCTCGTAGCCCGTGAAGTGCACGATCTGCGTCGCGACCGGCACCCAGTCGGCCAGCCCAAGGGTCGGAAGATAGCGCGCCAGGAACTGCGCGCTGCGGCCGACGTGCGTCCGCGTGAACTCCGCGCCGTTGCGGTGCATCGTGTCGTCGGTCTGACGGATGTAGCCCGCATCGTGAAAGAGCGCGACTACGATGCCCATCATCGCGCGCTCAGCGCCAAGCCGTTGCTCGACCGCGTGTGAGCGGTCGTAGCCCGCGAGCAGCCGGGCCATCGCGAGCGTGTCGTCGAGGCTGTGCTGCAGGTCGTGATAGACGGTGTCGCAGCCGAGGTAACCGGGGAAATGCCCGTTGAAGAGGCGCTCGAAGTCGCTGAAGGCCGTCTCGAGGCGCTCGACCTTGCCGCTGGGCCAGGTCTGCGAGTAAAGCTCTTCGACCGCCCGTTTCACCGCCGGCACGGAACTCACCTGCACGGTGTTGGTGACGTCGTAGTCACTGCGTCGGTACTGCATAGCGTTTTGTTCTTATTCGATCGGTCGTGTCATCGCAGTGAGTGGGAGTCTAGCCAAAGCCGTGAGGAACACCAGAGTCAAATTTGTCGACGGCGTCTGATTTCCACCCATATGTCAAACGCGGCGAGCATCGGTGGGTGATCCGATGGCGTTTAAGCTTGCGCGGCAACTCGTTGATGTGACACGCGGCACACTATTCGGCTAGGGCTGCGGATCCGGTCAGTCGCGTCGTCGCCAGCCGCGGACGCGCCGGTTTTCATCCGTTCAGGCCGCCAGCCCGAGCTGGCGCAGCAATGGTTCGATCTCGGGTCTGCGGCCGCGGAACTCGACGAAGGCCTCCATGGCGTCGCGGCTCCCGCCGCGCTCGAGGATCGCCTGCAGGAAGCGTCGTGCGGTGCTGACGTCGTAAATGCCGTGCTCCTCGAATGCGCCGAAGGCATCGGCGGAGAGAACCTCGGCCCACTTGTAGCTGTAGTAGCCCGCCGCATAGCCGCCGGAGAACACGTGCTGGAAGCTGTTCGGAAAGCGGTTGAAGGCCGGCGCGGGCACGACCGAGACTTCGGCACGTACCTCGGCCAGCGTCTCGGCAATGCGCGGCCCCTGCGCCGGCGAGTACTCGGCGTGCAGCCGGAAATCGAACAGCCCGAACTCGAGCTGACGTACCGTCTGCATCCCGGCCTGGAAGCTGCGGGTCGCCTGCAGGCGCTCGAGCGTCGCGAGTGGCAGCGCCTCGCCGGTGTCGACATGCGAGGAAATGAGCGGCAGCACTTCGCTCCGCCACGCGAAGTTTTCCATGAACTGGCTCGGCAGCTCGACCGCATCCCAGGGCACGCCGTTGATGCCGGCCACGCTGGGGTAGTTCACGCGCGTCAGCATGTGATGCAACCCGTGCCCGAACTCGTGGAATACCGTCAGCACGTCGTGGTGCGTCAGCAGCGACGGCCGCGCACCGACTGGCGGCGCGAAGTTGCAGACCAGGTAGGCGATGGGCAGGGCGCGCGCCTGCCCGACCTGCAGCCGTCCAACGCATTCGTCCATCCACGCACCGCCGCGCTTGTTGGGCCGCGCGTACAGGTCGAGGAAGAAGCCGCCGCGGGGTGTGCCGTCGCGGTCGAGGATGTCGAAATACCGGACGTCGGGGTGGTATGCATGGATGTCGCTGCGCGCGACGATCCGGATCCGGTACAGCCGCGATGCGACGGCGAACAGGCCGGCGAGCACCCGCGGCAGCGGGAAGTAGGGCCGCAACGCTTCCTCCGAGACGTCGAGCCGCGCGCGCTTCAATTGCTCTGAGTAGTAGGGCACGTCCCAGGCGTCGAGCTTCCGGCCGGCGAAGGTCTCGAGCTCCTTGTATTCACGCTCGGCCGCGGGGCGGCTCAGGCGAGCGAGCCTTCGCAGGAACTGGAGGACTTCGTCCGGATCCCGCGCCATCTTGGTAGCGAGCGAGTACTCGGCGAAGTTCGCGAACCCGGCCAGGTTCGCGGCCTCGTGGCGCAGCGCGAGGACCTCGGCCATGAGCGGTGTGTTGTTCCATTTGCCTGCGTGCGGCCCCTGGTCCGAGGCGCGGGTCACCCAGGCTTCGTAGAACTCGCGCCGCAATGGCTCGTCGTCGCAGTGCGTGAGCACCGCCTGGTAGTTGGGGGCATCGAGCGGCAGCAGCCAGCCCGGCAAGCCCGCCGCATGCGCCGCGGCGCGAGCGCGCTCGACGATCATCGCCGGGAGACCCGAGAGCTCGCGCTCGTCGCCTACCACCCGCGACCAGGCATTCGTCGCGTCGAGCACGTTCTCGTCGAACTTCGCCTGCACGCTCGCCAGCCGCTCCATCACCTGCCGGAAGCGCTGCTTGCGGTCCTCCGGCAGCGAGACGCCCGCGAGCCGGAAGTCACGCAGGGCATTTTCGAGGAGCTTGCGCTGCTCGGGTGCGAGCTGCGGGCCCTCCTGGTCGAGGATGCGCTGGTAGGCCGCGCAGAGCGCCGCGTTCTGCGCAAGCTCGGTGTGATAGCTGGTGAGCAGCGGCAGGCAGGCGTTGTACGCCGCACGCAGCTCCTCGCCGTTCAGCACGCTGTTCAGGTGACCGATCGGCGACCACGCGCGCGCAAGCACGTGATGCATCCGCTCGATTGGGGCGACCAACCCGTCCCAGCCGTCGGCGCCGGCCTCGAGCAGGGCTGCGAGCTGGCGTCGGTTTCCGTCGAGCAGCGTGCGCACCGCGGGTTCGGCATGCTCGGGCCGTATCCGCGTGAAGGGTGGCAACTGGTAGTCCGTCAGCAACGGGTTCAGCATTGTTTCCGCATTCGCTCCGTCGGTCCCGCCTATTCTAGGCATTCCGCAGGACGCCCTGCATCAGCCAGCCGAGCGCGTATACGGCGGCAAAGAAGCCGGCGAAGGCGAGGTACGCGCGGCGCCGGTACCGCCGCGCGACGTGCGCGGCCTTGAAGCTCGCCAGCAGGTAGAGCTGTCCGTTGTCGGGCCGGGCCAGCACGTGCAACGCCTCCGCGGCGGGCCGTTCGGCGCGTTGTCGTTCGACGGTGAGGCGTGCCTCTGCCCGGGCCGCCTCCCATTCCTGGAGGCTGATCGACCCGTCCCGATCGCGATCGAACCGGCGCCCAAGCGCGTCCTGGTCCTGCTTCCACTCCGCGAGCAGCGCGCGCACGGCGTCTTCCGTCACACCGTTTCCGGTCCCGCTCACCGAGCGGAAGCTGCCCAGTGCATAGACCTGCTCGTGCACGTGTATGCGTTCCTCGAAGTAGCGGTAGTCGCGGCCGTCGATCCCGAAGCCCGCCTTTCCCGGGGCGCTGGTCGGCCAGGGCGTGGCGCCGTACCAGGTAGTCGATTCCACGGCGAGCACCTCTGCGTCCGCGGGCTGCACGATGCACTCGCCGGTCCCGTCGTCGATGAGGAAAGGCTGACCGGACCGGCCGCTCGCCACGGTTCGCCAGCGCTCGCGCCGGCCGCCCCGGCCTGCAGATTCGCTTCGGTGCTGCACGCGGTAGCGCCACCAGACGCAGTCGCGCTGCGTCATCGGTGCGAGATTCAGGGTGCCGGCGAGTGGCCGGGCGCGGCCCTCGAGCTCGACGTAGCCCTGCGCCGCCGAGCGCACCCGCGAGGTCGGGGTGTCCTCGATGACGCGAGCCACGTGCATCCATCGGAAGGCGAACCATCCCCCGCCGATCACGGCGGCGCCGAGGTTGAGAGCCCAGAACCAGGCCTCCGACAAATCAGCCAAAGAGCTTGCCCAGGTCCACGTCGCGCCGCTGCTCCTCGGTAAATTCCAGCAACGACGCGGGCTTGAACTCGAAAAGACGGGCGACGATGAGGTCGGGGAAGGTCTGGATCCGGATGTTGTTCAGGTTGACCGACTCGTTGTAGAGCTCCCGACGGTCGGCGATCGCTTCCTCGAGCTCGGAGATGCGCCCCTGCAGATGACGGAATCCGGCGTCTGCCTTGAGCTCGGGGTAGTTTTCGGCCACCGCGAACAGCCGCCCGATTCCGGCGCGGAGCTGCTCCTCGGCGGCGCCGAGCGCCGTGACATCGCCCTGGCCCTGCGCGCGGAACACGGCGGCCCGCGCCTGCATCACGCGCTCGAGTGTCTCCTGCTCGTACGACATGTAGCGCTTGCAGGTTTCCACCAGCTTGGGCAGCTCCTCGTGACGCTGCGTGAGCAGCACGTCTATGTTCGCCCAGGCCTTGCGTACGTTCTCGCGCAGTGCGACGAGACCGTTGTAGATCCGTACGCCATAGACCACGGCGACCACGAGCAGCGCGAGAAAGAGCAGCGACACGATCAGCATCGGTGGGCTCCCGTGAGGCCGGAGAGACGGCCGGCCGCAAGATTGCCGGTTCCGGGTGACCAGCGTCTAGACTAACGGTCGCAGTTTCGGAAAAACCGCGTGACCCTGCGAGCCTACCTCGACAAGTTGCCGTCGCTCGGCGAGGGCGTTTACGTCGATCCCACGGCGCTGGTGATCGGGGACGTGACGGTGGGCGCGCACGCCTCGCTCTGGCCGATGACGGTAATCCGGGGCGACGTCAACCACATCCGAATCGGTGCACGAAGCAACGTGCAGGACGGCAGCGTCCTGCACGTATCGCGGCCGTTTCCCGGCCGTGAGGCCGGCTGGCCCCTGGAAGTGGGCGAGGAGGTCACGATCGGGCACCAGGTCGTGATCCACGGCTGCACGATCGGCAACCGCTGCCTCATCGGCATCGGCTCGATCGTGCTCGACGGCGTCGTGGTCGAGGACGAGGTGATGATCGGCGCCGGCAGCGTCGTCACGCCAGGCAAGCGGCTCGTCTCGCGCGGCCTGTATCTCGGGAACCCGGCGCGCCGGGTGCGCGAGCTGACCGCCGCGGAGATCGAGCGCTTTCCAGTAGTCGCCCGCCACTATGTCGACCTGCAGCGCGATTACGCGCGAGGCGGCTAGGCGTGGTCCGCCGTGTGCATCCGTGAGCGCAGCGCCTCGAGCACCGGCGCCGTGTCCGGCCGCACGCCTCGCCAGAGGCCGAACGCCTCCGCGGCCTGCTCGACCAGCATCCCCCAGCCCTGCACCGAGCGCTCGGCGCCGTGGATACGGCCCCAGTTCGTAAACGGCGTCTCGGTTGTGCCATAGGACATGTCGTAGCAGGTGGTGAGCGCATCGACGACGCCCGGTGGAATCGCGGGAACCTCGCCGCGCAGGCTCGCCGAGGTCGCGTTGATGATCAGGTCGAAGTGCTCCTGCTGCAGCTCGCCGAACGCGCAGCCCGACACCGGGCCGAACGGCGCGAACTCGCGCACCAGCTGATCGGCGCGTGCAACGGTGCGGTTGGCGATGACGAGCGCGCGCGGGTGCAACTCGAGCAGTGGTCCGATCACGCCGCGCGCAGCGCCGCCCGCGCCCAGGATCAGGATGCGCGGCTCGGTCCATCGCAGCCCGAGATTCCCGCGCAGATCGGCCACCAGTCCGATCCCGTCGGTGTTGTCGCCGACGAGATTCTGACCATCCAGTGTAATCGTGTTGACCGCGTCCGCGAGCTGCGCCCGTGGCGTGAGCTCGTTCACCAGGTCGGCGGCGGCGTGCTTGTGCGGCACCGTGACGTTGATGCCCCGGCCGCCCGCGCTGAAGAACTCGAGCACGTCGCTGCGGAAGCGCTCGGGCGGCGATTCGTACAGCCGGTAGCTCAGGTCCTGCTGCGTCTGGCGCGCGAACATGCCGTGGATGAACGGCGACCAGCTGTGGGCGACCGGGTAACCAAAGAGAGCGTAGGCGTCGGTCACGGTTGTGACTCAGCCCGAGCGTAGCCACTCTGCGGCGCGGCGCGCGAAATAAGTGAGGATCCCATCGGCGCCCGCGCGGCGCATCGCGAGCAGCGACTCGAGCGCCACCTGCCGCTCGTCGAGCCAGCCATGGCCGGCGGCCGCCATCAACATCGAGTACTCGCCACTCACCTGGTAGACGAAGGTCGGCACGCCGAAGCGGTCTTTCACCCGGCGCACGATGTCGAGATAGGGCAGGCCCGGCTTCACCATTACCATGTCGGCGCCCTCCTCGAGATCGAGTGCGACTTCGCGAAGCGCCTCATCGGAGTTGGCGGGATCCATCTGGAAAGCGTGCTTGGTTCCCTTGCCCAGGTTGGCCGCCGAGCCGACTGCGTCGCGGAACGGACCATAGAAGCCCGAGGCGTACTTCGCGGAGTAGGCGAGGATGCGCGTGTTGACGTGGCCCGCTGACTCGAGCGCTTCGCGGATCGCCCCGATCCGCCCATCCATCATGTCCGACGGCGCCACGATGTCAGCTCCCGCCTCCGCCTGCGACAGCGCCTGCCGCACCAGGGCCGCTACCGTCACGTCGTTCAGGACGTAACCTGTGTCGTCCACGATCCCGTCGAGCCCGTGCGTCGTGAACGGATCAAGAGCGACGTCGGTGACGACGCCGAGCTCGGGAACGGTCTCCTTGAGCGCGCGGGTGGCGCGCTGCGCCACCCCCCCCGGGTTCCACGCTTCCCGGCCGTCATCGGTCTTTGCTGCCGGCGGCGTGACCGGGAAGAGCGCAATAGCGGGCACGCCGAGCTTCGCGACGACCTCCGCCTCGCGCTTGAGCTCCTCGATGCTGAGCCGTTCGACACCGGGCATCGAAGGGATGGGCGTGCGTGTGGCACCCTTGTCGTCCGTTACGAACACCGGATAGATGAGGTCGGCCGCCGTGAGCGTTGTCTCGCGCATCAGTCGTCGCGAGAATTCGTCGCGCCGCATGCGGCGCAGTCGAACACGAGGGAACCGCGGCGGCGTCTCGTCCAGACTCATCAGGAACCCCGTTTCCGGCGGTACATGGTTTGCGCGGGCTCGGGCCCCGGCGCTATCGTGCGCAACCCGCGGCGAGCAGCCACCTGCGCCGCCCGGCCCGGTGAAATCCTGCCGGCTTATGCCCGGTCTTTATACATGAACGTCCCGCTGGCCGGAAAGGACAGGGAACGCTGGTTCGCCCGGATCTGCGAAGAGCTGCGGCCGGACCTGTTTCGCTTCGCGTTCTGGCTGGCGCGGGACCGACAGGTCGCGGAGGACGTCGTGCAGGAGTCGCTGCTGCGCGCCTGGCGGTCGCGTGACAGCCTGGAGACGCAGGACTCGGCGCGGCACTGGCTGCTCACGATCGTCCGCCGCGAGCACGCGCGGCGCTTCGAGCGCAAGCGGTTAAAGACGGTGCAGGTGGATGAACTGGTGAACGAGGAATCGCCCGAGCTTGCAGTCGCCGAGGAGGGCGAGGTCCTGGATATGCGCCGCGCCATCATGCGGCTCCCAGACGACTACCGCGAGCCCCTGGTGCTGCAGGTCCTGATCGGACAGAGCACGCAGGAGATCGCAGCCCAGCTCGGCCTCACGCAGGGCGCAGTGCTCACGCGCCTGTTCCGTGCCCGACAGAGGCTGCGTCGCGAGCTCGGGCTCGGTGGTCCCGACGACGAGGATTGAGGACGGGCGTTGCACGGTGAACTGACATGAACTGCCTGGAATTTCGTCGAGCCGCCGGGGCGGACCCGGGCCACCTCACGCCGGAGGTCACGGCGCATCGCGACGCGTGTCCTGCCTGCGCGCAGTATCTGCGCGACCTGCTCGTCATGGACACGACGATTCGCAAGGCCCTTCAGGTTCCTGTCTCGGCGACCGCCGTATCGACGAGTACGCGGCCGAGCTGGGCTGTCGCGCCGCGCCAGCGCTGGCTCGCGCTCGCCGCAAGCCTTGTCGCGGGAGTGCTGGTCGGCAGCGTGCTCTGGATCGGCGGCCCGCGCGCCTCGCTCGCGCGCGAAGTCGTGGAACACGCGAGACAGGAGCCGCAGTCTTTTGCCGCGACACACGCCGACCCGGTGATCGTCGATCGTGTTTTGCGTGCCGGCGGGATTCGCCTGCGACCGGGTGCGGTCGACGTGACCTATGCCAGCAGCTGTCCGTTCCGCGGCCGGGTCGTGCCGCATCTGGTCGTGCGCACCGAGCATGGCCCGGTGACGGTGCTGGTCCTGCGCGAGGAATCGCTCACGCGTCCGATCCGCGTGCGTGAAGGGGAATTCCGCGGCTCGCTCGTCCCGGCGGGCCCGGGCAGCATCGCGATTTTCGGCGATACCCGGTCGGACCTGTCGGAGATCACCGCACGTCTCGAAACTGCAGTGGAGTGGATCGAGCTGCCTGGCGCCGGCCAATGACGACCAACTGGATCAGTGCGGGGAGACGCTTCACGGTACCTCCAGGAGGATGCTGCAGCAGGTGATGCCGGCCTCGGCCTTGGCCAGTTCCGTCATGGGCACCGGAATCACGGCCAGACCCGTCGCCTCCAGGCGCGCGCGCGTCCGAAGGTGCTGCGCAGGGAGCAGGATCGCACCGCCAATCGCGAGAGCGTTCGCAGCTGCGGGCTCCGCGGGATCCACGGTGAGCCGCCTGTAGCCCGTGAACGCATCGGACGCGACCCATGCCGGGTTGACCAGCAGCGTCCCTGCCGCGACGCGAGTCACCGCGGCCTTGAGATGCAGACAGCGCGTCACCGCGATTACAGTCACTCGATAGCCAAGCGGCTCGAGCGCTCGGCGAAGCTGTTCGATTCCCGAATCGTTCGTGCGCGTGGAGCGGCCGACGTACACCTCACCATCCATCACCAGCACGTCGCCGCCGTCGAGCGTGCCGGGCGGCTCGATCGGGACGATTCGCCGGTATTCCGCGAGCTGCTCGGCGACTGCAGTCGTCTCGGGACGGCGCGCTTCGGCGCCCGGACGGGTGACGACCGCGAGCTCGTCGACCACGACTGCCGTGTCCTCGACGAACACGGCATCTGGCAGCGACGGTGCCGCCGGCAGTCGCCGCACCGTCGCACCGAGTTCGGCGAGGCGCCGCTCGTATTCGGCATGCTCCGCGACGGCGCCGGCAAGCTCGATCGGCTGTCGCGCAAGGTGCGTGAGCTGGCATTCGACGATCGACGGGCTGACCGGCCGGGTGAGGGCGAGCAGCATCAGCTAGCGCCCGTGTCTTCGCCCGCCCAGTAATCCATGGTCGCGGACTTGCGGTAGCCCTCGCCGGTCAGGCGGACGCCGATACGGCCGGAATCGGTGTAGATGACCACCTCGTTGGGGTTGCGTTCGCCGATGACCAGGTAGCGGCAGGGCGTGTCGCTCTCGTTGATCAGCGCGTGTCCCGCTTTCTGCCCGGCGGGAAAGCAGACGTAGTCGCCCGCTGTCATGCGGTAGGTGGTCCCGCCGAGACGCAGGCTCACTGCGCCTTCGAGCACCAGCACGTGCTCCTCCTCGAGCATGTGATAGTGCGCCGGGTTGGACTGCCGCCCCGGTTCCAGCACTTCGAGGCAGACGCCGACATGCCGGCCGCCGCCATACTGACCGAGCTCGCGGAAACGCATCCCGAAGCGGCCGCCGTGCAAGTGCTCGACCCACGGCACGCGCTCGCTCGAGAACGGCTCGTAAATGCCATCCGCGTTGACCGACGAGGGAGTCTCGCTCATGCGTGGCCTCTTGAGGCAGGTGCCAGTGGTCGCTACGGGCCAGGGCCCGTGGGACCATCGAGAAGATCGATCATGCGCCGAGAGTCACCGGTTCCTTCGGCAGCGAGGCCCGCGGCGATGCCCGCCCGGTCCTCCGTCGCACGGTTCTGGCCGAGCTTCCACTTGCCGGTCAGAGAGGACACCGCGATCTCGAAGCCGACGATCGACGTCAGCATGCGGTCGATGTAGCTTGGAGGTGCATCGGTCACCTGCCAGGGCTCGACGCGATGTGCCTCGTGGCGATCGGTCAGGGTTTCGAGAAAGCGGCGCAGCCACGCCGCGTCCTCGTGCCACGCAATGGTGCCCTGTGCGTGCACCACGGCGTAGTTCCAGGTGGGCACGACCTGGCCGTGCGCGGCCTTGGCGGGATACCAGCTTGGGCTTACGTAGTGATCCGGGCCCTGGAAGATTGCGAGCACGGAGGACCCGCCGCCGACCATGCGCCAGACGGGGTTGGCACGTGCGACATGCCCGCGGAGCACACCGTTCATGCCCGACGAGGGATCGAATACGAGCGGCACATGATTGGCCGTGAGTCCGTCCGGCGTCGTCGTGACTACCGCCGCGAGCGGATGACGCCGCATGAGCTCGCGCAGCACCTCGGGTCGCGTTTCCTGGAACGGCGTCGGCGTATACATGCGATGCGGCGGTCAGCGGCTGCGTGCGGGCCGCCGCGCAGTCTTGCCCCTGGCGCGCGATCTTCGCCTGCGCGGCGGTGCATCGAACGGCACGGAGCCCGGGAACTGGACGTTGATCGCGACGATGCGGTCGGCGTAGCGATCGGCGAGCCGTCCGAGAAAGGCGCTGAAGAGCTGCCACTCGCGACCAGGCTTATTGGGACTCAGGACCTCGCAGGTGATGATCCCTTCGGACACCGACCAGTTCATCCAGCCGGGATACGCGCTGTTCTTGTGCAGCACCTTGCGGCCCCGCTTCTTCGCGATGAAGGTGCGCAGCTCACCGGTCCGCATCGCATCGACCAGCGCCTTGTGCAGCTGGGCGCCCGTGCGCTCGATGATCTGAAAGCGGATCATGCGAAGCTCCTCTGATGCCCTGTCTCACGCGCCGCCGATGCCCTCCACCGTTATCTCGCACTTGACGGAGTTCGCGATGAAGCACTCCTCGTGGGCCGAATGGTGCAGCGAGGCAAGCTCGTCCGCGTTCGGGACCTTTGTGCCGGCGAACTCGATCTTCGGTCGCAGCGTGATCCGGTCGATGCCGATCCGCCCCGCAGCGTTCTTCGCCATGGTGCCGTAGGCGTCGTCCTGGTAGCTGTCGACGACGAACCCCTGCTTCGCCGCAACGTACAGAAACGTCAGCATGTGGCAGCTCGACGCCGCGGCAACCAGGGCCTCCTCGGGGTCTACGGCCTCCGCTACGGAATACGGAAGCGGCACCACGGATGGCGAGGAGGACGCCGCGATGCGCGCGCCGCCGTCGAACGACCACTGATGCCCACGGCTGTAGCGGTTGTCGGTAAACGCCGCGCCGTTTCGCAGCCAGCTCACCCGCGCGGTATGGCGATGCACGTCCTTGCTCCTGCGAGACGCAATCCGATGTTCATCATGAGCCGGTTTCAGGGTCGACGGAAGACCCGCCACCGACGATACCGCGCCGCTTTAGCGGCGCGCCCGCGCCCGTACCAGAGGCGCGCGATCATCGGGGAGGCAGAGTGGCGAGCCACGCCTCGGCTTCGCGCACCGTCGCAAACAGGCGGACGCGCACGCCGCGATTGACGGCCACCGTCTCGATGAACTGCAGCAGCGAGGAATCGTGCTCGGGGTTGGTATCGACATAGGCGATCTGCTGAACCAGCGATCGCGCCGTCGTACTGCCTTCCGAGACGATCTCGAATGCCTCGACGGTGCTCAGACTCGGACCGCTCAGATGCTCCTCGACCAGCACGCGCGAGGAGCCATGCTGCGCACAGGCGGCGACCATGTCGCCGAGAATCCGGCGAACGTTTGCGACCGTGTTCTCGCCCCTGATCGAGAGGTGCAGGTATCCCTGGCGGGATTCGACGGTGCAGCTGTAGTCAGCAGCCGGCGGATCCGCGTTGCTCATGGGCTCGTTCCGCGGGGCGATGGTCATAACTGAATACCCGCAAAAAGCTCCGGCACCGAAGAGGCCGGATCGCGGTTCCATGCCGCAGGCCTATGGTGAACCAGGTTGCAGCGCCGCGCTATGCCGCCGCGGCGTCTTCGTCGAGTGAGCCTTCCACCTCGGCGATAACGGTGTGCGACAGTCCGGCCGGCTCGGCGGCGCCGTTCTCTTCGAACGCAATTGCGGGGAGCGCCGCTTCATAACACTTCCGGTTCGGGCACAGCACTTCCATGTAGTCGGTGTCGAAGTTGAGCCGCTGCAGGAGAAAGTCGACGAACGCGCGCACCTTCGGCGACTTCGCCTGGCCGCGCGGGAACACCGCGCTGAAATCCGGGGCCGGGCCGGTCCAGCCGGCGAGCACCCGCTGCACCTGCCCATGCTCGGCGTGCGGCTTGACCATGAGGTCGGCGGCGAGCATCAAGCCCTCGCCGGCGAGCAACGCGGGCATCAGCGCCCCGGGATCGCTGGCAACCAGCACCGGGTCGATACGGTAGTCGGTCACACGCGTCCCGTCATTCAGCGGCCAGACGTACCCGGCGCCGTTGCGGCTGTACTTGTCGAGTGCGAGTGTCTGGTGGTGCTGAAGGTCGTCCGGGTGCAGCGGCTCGCCGTGTCGTGCGAGATAGCTCGGGCTCGCGTAGACCTGCGTACGGAAAACCGTGAGGCGTCGGGCGACGAGGCCCGAATCCGGCAGGTTGCCGACTCGCAGAGCGACGTCGATCTCCTTGTCGATCAGATCGAGCGACTCGTTGGAAAGCACCATGTCGACGCGTACTTCCGGATGACGCGCGCGAAACTCTCCGAGCAGCGGCGCAATCCAGGTGATGCCGAGTGAGTAGGGCGCGGTCAGGCGCAGCCATCCGCGCGGCCCGCCCTGCAGCTCGCTGACGGCGCTCTCGGCTTCATCGAGCTCGCGGGAGATGCGCTGCGAATGTTCGAAGTAGATGTTGCCCGCCTCGGTGAGGCCAAGCTTGCGCGTCGTGCGATGCAGGAGCTGCGCGCCAAGCCGCGTCTCCAGATCCTGGACCTTGCGGCTGACCGTGGTCTTCGGCAGCCGCAATGCTCGTGCGGCGGAGATGAAGCTGCCGTGCTCCACGACTTTGACGAAAACCAGCGTGTCGTTGAGATCCCTGGACATGGTCATTCCCTGAGTCCGGTTGATTAGCCCTGCGCCGGGATAATTATTTCCAAAAATACCGACTAATCAAGTGGCGTGTTGACGCCTATCGTACGCGCCGTGAAAGGGAAGAACACGGCAATGTTGCTTGATATTGGGAAATTATCGCACGGTGTCGGCTCGGTCGGCAGAAGTCGAAGGGCTGCAGCCGATCGTCCCACTGTTGGGAGTAAAAGTCCCACCGATGGGACAATCAGGACCCCCCTCGTAGTCCTCGGGGCGACGGGTGCCGTCGGTCGCGGGGTGGTGCGTGCGGCGATTGAGGTGGGCCGCCCCGTGATTGCGGTGGCCGGGAACCTGCAGCAGCTCGAGCAACTCCGCCTCGAGCACGGCGGTGCGGATGCGTCGGTGCTCGCGACCACGATCGCAGCGGACGCCGACGGGGCGCGGCTTGCGGAGATGCTCCGCAGGGATGGCCGGCCCCTCGCTGGCGTCGTTGACGCGATGTGCGGTGATCAGGGTCGCGGCCGCCTCATCGATCACCCGTCGGAGGTGCTGCGCCGCACCCTCGACGACGACCTGCTGCCGCACCTTGCCGCAGCGCGACACCTGATCCCGCTTCTCGCCGAGGCGCGGCGTGTTGGCAGCTACGTTTTCATCGGCGGCCCAGGCACCGAAGCACCGTGGTCCAACTACGGTTTCCGCTCGGTCGCTGCCGCCGGGCTGCGCATGCTCGCCTGCGTCCTCCACGACGAGGGGCGCTCGCTCGATGTCCGCGTGCAGATGCTTTCGATCGGCGCGCCGGTCCGGGGTGAGACACCGTGTGCACATCACTGCCCCGAATGGCCGAGCGGCCTCGCTATAGGACGACGCGCGTTGCAGCTGATCGATCGCGATCGCCCCGGCGAGTCCGCGGGCCCTGTCGTGCGCTTTGCACGCCTCGCCGTGCACAACGAAGGAGGCGTCGAATCCGCGACCGCAGCAACGACTACCAAAGGAACGAGCCTTCCGGACGTGCGCTCGTTCCTGAAGGCGCTGAGTTTTATTGACCGCAATGAGGTAGATGCAGATGACACCCCGTAGATTCGTCGCCCGGTATGGATTCGGGCTCGCCATCCTGGCGCTGGCCAGCGGCATGGTGGTCGGATTCAGCCAGACCGTCGAAGGTGAAAAGTCGGCAGACGGGGCAAATATGCCGCCGCCGCCCGAAGTGAGCGTCGCACAGGTCGTGTCGCGCGACGTGCGGCAGTGGGACGAGTTCACCGGCCGCGTCAGCGCCGTGGAGACCGTCGAGCTCCGGCCACGCGTCAGCGGCTACGTCGAGCGAGTCGCCTACGAGGAGGGCCAGGAGGTTCGCAAGGGCGACCTCCTGTTCCTGATCGACCAGCGCAGCTACCGGGCGGCGTTCGATCGCGCACGGGCGGAGCTCGAGCGCGCCCGCAGCGAGTCGAAGCTGGCGGGCAGCGAATTGGCGCGCGCGCAGACGCTCGTCGACGCGCGGGCGATTTCGGGCGAGGAGTTCGACGCCCGCAACGCAGCGGCCACCCAGGGTAACGCCGCCGTGCGTGCCGCCGAGGCTGCGCTCGATCGCGCGCGGCTCGATCTCGAGTTCACCGAGGTTCGTGCGCCGATCGACGGCCGTGCCGGCCGCGCCGTCGTGACGGTCGGTAACCTCGCGCAGGCCGACACGACGCTGCTGACGACGCTGGTCTCGCTCGACCCCGTGCACGTCTATTTCGAGGCCGATGAGCAGACCTACCTGGGCTACAACGAGCTCGCTCGTCGCGGCGAGCGCGGCGAATCGCGCAACCCAGTGCGCATCGGTCTCGCGAACGAGACGGGCTACCCGCACTCGGGAACGCTCGACTTCACCGACAACCAGGTCGATTCGCGCACGGGCACCATCCGTGCACGCGCCGTCGTGCCGAATCCCGATCGCGTGTTCACGCCGGGACTCTTCGCGCGGGTCCAGCTGGAAGGCAGCGGTGTGTTCCACGCGCTTCTGGTCGACGACAAGGCCGTGCTCACGGACCAGGACCGCAAATACGTCTACGTGCTCGGGCCGGGCAATACGGCCGTGCGCAGGGACATCGAGCTCGGTCGCATGGTCGGCGGGCTGCGCGTCGTGAGTGCGGGGCTCGAGCCGGCGGACCAGGTGATCGTGCACGGCGTGCAGAAGGTGTTCGTCGCCGGGATGCCGGTGACGCCGCAGATGATCGCCATGGGCGATCCGCCGGGCACGAGACAGAAGGTGGCGGCGCTCTAGAACCGGGACGCGCGGCGGCTGCGCCGCGGTAGGGATACACAGATGGATTTCTCAAAATTCTTCATCGACCGTCCGATCTTTGCCGCAGTGCTTTCGATCGTGATCTTCGCCGCAGGGCTGATCGCGATCCCACTGCTGCCGATCAGCGAGTACCCGGAGGTGGTGCCACCTTCGGTGGTCGTGCGCACGGTGTATCCCGGCGCCAACCCGAAGGTCATCGCCGAGACTGTGGCCACACCGCTGGAAGAGGCGATCAATGGCGTCGAGGACATGACGTACCTCAAGTCGATCGCCGGATCCGACGGCGTCCTGCAGATGACGGTCACATTCCGTCCCGGCACCGATGCCGACGATGCGGCGGTGCGGGTGCAGAACCGTGTTGCCCAGGCGCTGGCGCGCCTGCCCGAAGACGTGCGGCGGCAGGGTGTGACAACGCAGAAGCAATCGCCCGTCTTCCTCATGGTGGTGCACCTCGTGTCGACCGACGGCAAGTACGACACGCTCTATCTGCGCAACTATATGCGCCTGCATGTGAAGGACGAGCTGGCGCGCCTGCCCGGCGTCGGCGATGCACAGATCTTCGGCGGCGGCGATTACGCGATGCGGGTCTGGCTCGACCCGGACAAGATCGCGTCGCGTGGTCTGACCGCGGGCGACGTGGTGCGCGCGGTGCGCGAACAGAACATCCAGGTCTCGGCGGGCCAGCTCGGCGCCGAGCCAATGCCGAGCGGCAGCGACTTCCTGACGTTGATCAACGCGAAGGGTCGCTTGAGCACGACCGAGGAGTTCGGCGACATCGTGCTCAAGAGCGGCGCCGACGGCGAGATCGTGCGCCTCGCCGACGTCGCACGGCTGGAACTGGCCGCCGGCGACTACACGCTGCGTGCGCGGCTGGACGGCAAGGAAGCGGCGGCGATCGGCATTTTCCAGGCGCCAGGCGCCAATGCCCTCGAGATCCGGGACGCGACGATCGCCAGGATGGAGGAGCTCGCCAAGCGCTTTCCGCCGGGCATCGCATACGAGTCGATCTACGACACCACGATCTTCGTGCGCGATTCGATCAAGGCGGTGGTGACCACCCTGATGGAAGCGGTGCTGCTGGTCGTGCTGGTGGTGATCCTGTTCCTGCAGACCTGGCGCGCCTCGATCATCCCGCTGATCGCGGTGCCGGTGTCGATCGTCGGTACGTTCGCGGCGTTGTACGTGCTTGGTTTCTCGATCAACACCTTGACGCTGTTCGGGCTGGTGCTGGCGATCGGCATCGTCGTCGATGACGCGATCGTGGTGGTGGAGAATGTCGAGCGCAACATCGAAGAAGGCCGGACGCCACTGGCCGCGGCGCACCAGGCGATGAAGGAGGTGTCGGGGCCGATCATCGCGATCGCGCTGGTGTTGTGTGCGGTGTTCGTGCCGATGGCGTTTCTGACCGGCGTCACCGGCCAGTTCTACAAGCAGTTCGCCGTGACCATCGCGATCTCAACGGTGATCTCGGCAATAAATTCGCTAACCTTGTCGCCGGCGCTGGCGGCGCGCCTCCTCAGGGACCACGGAGCACCGAAGGACGCGCTGTCGCGTCTGATCGAGCGGCTGTTGGGCTGGGCGTTTCGCCCGTTCAATCGCTTCTTCAAGCGCAATTCGGATCGCTACCAGGGGTCGGTGTCGCGCATGCTGGGCGGGCGTGGCCGGGTGTTCGCCGTGTACGCCATGTTGTTGGTGGCGACCGCGCTCGTGTTCCAGTGGGTGCCGCGCGGCTTTATTCCGTTGCAGGACAAGCTGTACCTGATAGCGGGGGTCAAGCTCCCGGAAGGCGCTTCGATCGAGCGCACCGATGCGGCGCTGAAGAAAGTGGCCGAGATCGCGATGAACACGGAGGGCGTGCAGAACGAGGTCGCATTCCCCGGTCTGAACCCGCTGCAGTTCACCAATACGCCCAACAGCGGCGTGGTGTTCTTCCCCTTGAAGCCGTTCGATCAGCGCCACCTGAGCGCCGCGCAGATCAACGCCGAGATCAACCAGAAGATCGCCGGCATCCAGGAGGCCTTCGCCTTCTCGCTGATGCCGCCGCCGATCCAGGGCCTCGGCAACGGCTCGGGCTACGCACTCTTCATCGAGGACCGCGCCAATCTCGGCTACGGCGCGCTGCAAACCGCCGTCGGCGCATTCCAGGGCGCGGCTTCGCAGACGCCGGGCTTGGGCTTTCCGATCACGAGCTACCAGGCGAACGTGCCGCAGCTCGACGCCGACGTGGACCGGGTCAAGGCCAAGGCGCAGGGCGTGCCGCTGACGGAGCTGTTCGACACACTGCAAACCTACCTGGGCTCGGCCTACGTCAACGACTTCAACCTGTTCGGCCGCACCTGGCAGGTGATTGCGCAGGCCGACGGGCCGTTCCGCGACAGTGTCGAGGACATCGCCAACCTGCGTGCCCGCAACGATCGCGGTGAGATGGTGCCGATCGGCAGCATGGTGACGGTAAGCGAATCCTACGGCCCGGATCCGGTGATTCGATACAACGGCTATCCCGCCGCCGACATGCTCGGTGAGGCCGATCCGCGCGTGATGTCCTCTGGTCAGGCGATGGCCGCCATCGAGGAGCTGGCGACCCGCGTGCTGCCGAACGGCATGAATATCGAGTGGACGGACCTGAGCTACGAGGAGGCGACCCAGGGCAAGGCGGCACTGGTCGTGTTCCCGCTTGCGATCCTGCTCGCCTTCCTGGTGCTCGCCGCCCTGTACGAGAGCTGGACGCTGCCGCTGGCGGTGATCCTGATCGTGCCGATGTGCATGCTCTCTGCGCTGCTCGGCGTCAAGCTCACCGGCGGCGACAACAACACGTTCGTGCAGGTCGGACTCGTCGTGCTCATGGGTCTCGCCTGCAAGAACGCGATCCTGATCGTCGAATTCGCCCGCGAGCTGGAAATCCAGGGCAGGGGAATCATCGAGGCCGCGCTGGAAGCCTGCCGCCTGCGTCTGCGCCCGATCGTGATGACTTCCGTTGCGTTCATCGCCGGTACCGTGCCGCTGGTGCTCTCGCACGGCGCAGGCGCGGAGGTGCGTTCGGTCACGGGCATCACCGTGTTCGCCGGGATGCTCGGCGTGACGCTCTTCGGCCTGTTCCTGACCCCCGTGTTCTATGTCGCGTTGCGCAAGCTCGTGACTCGTCGCCGGCCCGTTGTGCAGCCTGAGCTGCCCCTGGAGGTCGCCCATGCCTGAGTTCCATATCCTGCGCGCGCTGTCGCTCGCCGTCGTGACGGCGATGGTGGCTGCCTGTGCCGTCGGCCCGGACTATGTGCGTCCCGAGGTGCCCGTACCCGGCCGTTTCGCCCGCGACGCCGCTTTGACCGATGGCGATGTCGCCGCGCCGGAGGTCGTCGCGACCCCGGATCCCGATGCCGAGTTCTGGGCTGGCTTCGACGACCCGGTGTTGACGCGACTGGTCGAGGCGGCGCTGCTCGCCAATCACGACCTGCGCGTTGCGTTGGCCCGCTACGATGCTGCGAACGCGCTCGCGCGCGAGACCGGGTTCGACCGCTTTCCGACGGTCACAGCCAGCGCCACCGCGCGCGATAGCCGCGTGAGCGCAGACCAGCTGTCCGGCGCCGCGCGCGAGGGTCGCGACAGCGACAGCTACTCAGGCTCGATCGTCGCCGCCTGGGAGCTTGACCTCTTCGGCCGGATCCGCCGCGACGTCGAGGCGGCACGCGCCGACACGCGTGCGAACGCGCATGACCTGGCGGCGCTGCAGGTGATCATCGCGGGCGACGTGGCGCGAAGCTACCTCGAGCTGCGCGGTCTTCAGGAACGCCTGCGCGTGGCGCGCGAGAACGCCGACAACCAGCGCGAGACGCTGCAGCTCGTCGAGGTGCGTCTCTCCGCGGGACGCGGCACCGACTTCGACACCTCGCGCGCCCGTGCCCAGCTCGAGTCGACGTTGGCGCGCGTGCCGGCGCTCGAGGCGGCGGTCGCGGTCACGCAGCACCGCCTCGCCGTGCTGACCGGCAATGCACCAGGGGCGTTGATCTCCGAGCTCGACGCGCCAGCATCGCTGCCGACGCTTCCGGACCGGCTCGATCCCGGCACGCCTGGCGAACTGCTGCGTCGGCGTCCGGACGTCATCGCGGCCGAGGAGCGACTGCATGCCGCCACCGCACGGATCGGCGTGGCGACCGCGGACCTGTTTCCGCGCTTCACGCTCGCGGGCCTGATCGGGACGCAGGCCTTCGACAGCAGCGCGCTCTTCGAGCGGGACAGCGAAACACGGCTCGTGGCCCTGGGCGTCGACTGGTCATTTCTGGACGTCGGCCGGGTGCGTGCGCGGATCGCCGCCACCGACGCCAACGCGTCGGGCGCGCTGGCGGGCTACGAGCAAGCCGTCCTGCTGGCGCTCGAAGACACCGAGAACGCGCTCGTGGTGTTCGCGCACGCGCGCATCGAGGACCAGCATCTCGAACGTGCGGCCACAGACAGCGCCCGCGCGGCGCAACTCGCACGGGTGCGTTTCGACGCCGGGGCGACCGACCTGCTCGACGTGCTGGATGCCGAGCGCACTCAGCTTTCGTCACAGGACGCCTTCGCCGACGGGCGCACGCGCACTGCGACGGCGCTCGTCGGGCTGTACCGGGCGCTGGCGGGCGGGTGGCCGACCCGCGTTCCGGAGCGCGTGCAGGTGAGTGCGCGGTGAAGATCGCGGCGCTCATGGTCGTCGCCTGGCTCGCGGCCGCCACGGCCGAGGCCGGTGATCTCGGCTGGCAACCGGACGCCGTCTTCTCGCAGGTGGGCGCGGGGACGGCGACGGATTCGTGGTCCGTCGGCGCGCAGTGGCATTGGAGACGCGCCTGGCTGCTCCGCGATTGGCTGCTGCTGCGCGGCCGGTGGGAGTTCGCCGTCGGACGCTGGCGAGCCGACGAGGATGCATCGGGCGATGAAGCCTGGGTCACGCAGCTGAGCGCCGTGCCGAGCCTGCGTCTCTCCGGCTTCAGCTCGCGCGGCTGGTACGCGGAGATCGGCTCGGGCCCGAGCGTGCTGATGCCGGTGTTTCAGAGCCGCAGCCGGTCATTCTCGACCGAGCTCAATTTCCAGAGTCATCTCGCGGTTGGACAGGCGTTGGGCGCGCACGGTGAGCACGACCTGGCGCTTCGCATCGAGCACTTCTCCAACGCCGGAATCCGCAAGCCGAATCCCGGGATGGATCTTGTGTCGCTGCGATACACGTACCGATTTGGCAGCGGAGATGATCGGCTTCGGTTCGCAGGCAGGGAAGATGAGGCTGGCGCTTCCGCGGATGTGGCACCGGGAAGCTGACTACTTCCCGTGGGTGCGTGGGCCACCGAAGGCCGTCAGCACGCCGAGTCCAATGAACGTCCCACCGGATAGATAACGCCCGGCCGCACGGAGGCGCCCGGCCCGTGCCAGCACGGGCGCGATGGTGCTGGCGGTGAGCGCATATGCGGTATCCGTGATGCCGGCGATACCGACGAACAGCGCACCGAGCAAGAAGCCCTGCGGAATGGCCGGGAGCGCCGGGTCCATGAATTGCGGTAGAAACGCGGCGAAGAACACCGCGGTCTTGGGGTTGAGAAGTGCGACCAGGAACCCGTCACGGAAGATCCGCTGCAGACGGACTGGCGGCGACGCCTCGGCCCGTGCTTCCGGCGCCGGCGCGCGCAGCGCCTGTACGCCGAGATACACGAGGTACGCCGCGCCGGCGTACTTGACGACCGTGAAGGCAACCGACGACACCGCGAAGAGCGCCGCAAGACCCAGCGATGCACCGATCGCGTTACCGAGATTGCCAAGCGCGACGCCCACGACCGATGTCAGCCCGGAGCGCCGCCCCTGAACGAGGCTGCGGGTCACGATGTAGAGCACCGCGGGTCCCGGAATGATTGCAAGCATCAGGCTCGCCAGGACGAACGCCGAGAGCAGCGGCCCCGAGGGGAGGAAATTCATGTCCATTCCTGTGGGAATCCCAGCCGGGTCAGCACATCTCGCAGCCGCGCGGCGTACTCCGCGTTGGCTTCCTCGAGTTCCGGCGCAGCAGCGAGCTTGTAGCACATCGCCGTCAGCGTCGAGCCGTCGAAGACACGGACCTCGATCGGTTCCGCTTGATATGCCTCGAGCCCCGGCTGTGCGTAGAGCCGCTCGAGCTCGGCTTTCGTCAACGCGTAAACCATGCCGTAGGAGCGTGCGCCTCCCTCCGGGACCAGTGTCGCGCGTTGCCCGATACGGAGCCTGAGGCCTTGCGCATAAGCGCGTCTCGGCTTCGTCGCCTGGATCCCCTGCGCGGCGAGCACCTGCGCATCCATGAAGAGACCGTAGAAAAATACGTCGACGCGCTTCTCGCCCATGACTCTCTGCTAGCTAGGCGTGCTTGGGCCGTCCGTCGGCGCTCACGCCCGCGCCGCGCCGCAGGGGGCCGCCGCCGGCCGCGAGTACAACGCTGCGTGAGCTTGCTCGGCCCCGAGCTTCCGCTCATAGCGCATGCCGATCTTCTCAGCGACCCGGCACGATGCTGCATTGCCAGGCAGGATCAGGCAGACCAGGCGTGGCAAACCGAGGCGCGCGTGAGCATGGCTCGCGATCGCGCCGGCGGCTTCGGTCGCGAGTCCCTGGCCCCAGAGCTTCTTGTCGATCAG
>Ga0207648_10001744_pt1 | contig 23799 bp, 20 predicted proteins | sample KBSMisM32_FD_184310 | JGI IMG/M metagenome (GOLD analysis project Ga0207648, IMG submission 184310) | Miscanthus rhizosphere microbial communities from Kellogg Biological Station, Michigan, USA - KBS Miscanthus M3-2 (SPAdes) (version 2) | ecosystem: Host-associated > Plants > Roots >...
ATAAATATTGCACTAATTCCAATTGTCGTCTTGATGCTGATCTTCCAAAAGAGGATGATTAAAGGTATGACACTTGGTGCTGTAAGAGGCTAAAAACACAGGACTAATCAATATCTCAGAATTCAATTATCAAAATAATCACATCCTTAAAAAGGAAAATGATGACAAGTACATGAACACTTTTTTTTCACTTTATATGTGACAATAAAATTATTTTAATTCACGTAACTTTATGTTATATTCGAGTCCAAATCTGTGCGCTTCGTCTCTTAGATACTGTAATATCTTGAGTGATTTGTTACTCTTGGGAATAACTATTGGTGCACCAGAAAATGGTACAAATATTTCTTCCTTTTCTTTTGCAATTGATATGCACTGAATTTTTAGATCTAATTTTGATATAGCTTCGACTGCAGATTTAAGCTGTCCTTTACCACCATCAATTAAAACTAAATCTGGTAAATTGAGTTTATCTTCCTTTGAGTATCTACGACTTACTATCTCGTTTATCATTGCAAAATCATTTTGGTCCCTTACTGTTTTTATTTTAAATTTTCTATAAAATGATTTCTCTGGAATTGCGTTAACAAATCTTACACAGGATCCAACTGCTATCGATAAACCAAGATTTGAAACATCAAAACAGTCAATAATTTTAGGAAGTGCTTTAAGCTTTAATGCTTTTTTCAGATCAAGTAGCGAGGGTTCAAAACCTTTTAAGATATACGTCGATAAATTTCTAACGATTAGATCCATCAACTGCTTTCGTTCAATATCGATTCTATTCGACACTGTAATAATGTTCACCTTGTGCGACGCAGTTCTTTCCAGAGATTTTTCAAGTGCTTGTTTTGAGTCTGGTTCCTCATTGACATAAATAAATCGTGGCACAGACGACTTGGAATAGTAATATTGTGACAAGAATGTGGAAAATGAGTTATCCCCAATCAAATCAAATTGATATTTTTTTCTATCTCTGATTACACCACGATATCTCCTCAAAATCAAAATATGTGCTTTGGATTGTAAAAGGTCGTACTTGATACCAACGTACTCTTCTTCGGATCTTGAACTTATAGAATGTTCTATTTTTTGTTTTGTTCTCAAATTTTCCAGTCTGCTAACTGTGTCTCTTATTGCTTTTGCTCTCTCATAGTCAAGGTTATTTGATGCACCCATCATATCCTGCTTCATTTTTTCTATAAAGTCGTCAATGCTTTTTCTTCCAGCAAGAATATTTTCTAATGATAGGACATTTGCTATATACTCATTCTCAGTAACGTTATTGATACATGGTGCATCACAATTATTGATAAAGTATTCAAGACAAGGTTTCTTTGGAAGCCTGTCACATATCCTGATTTTAAAGATTTTTCTCAATAAACCTATGGTGAGAAATTTAGAACTTCCATGTACAAAAGGTCCAAATACTTTACCTTTTGTTCCGGTAAATTTGCCATCTCTGTTCCTTCTTGCTACTAGTAACCTAGGAAATTTTTCATCTGAAATTTTAAGATACGTGTATCTCTGTTGGTCCTTAAGATCAATATTAAAAAGGGGCCTGTATTGTTTTATTAGATTCGATTCTAGCAAAAAGGCCTCGATTTCATTATCTGTAACAAGGAAATCAACATCCTGGATTTTACTGACAAGTTTAGCTGTCTTCCAATTGGAAGTGTTGGACTCTCTATGGGTAAAGTAAGACAGTACACGCTTTCGGAGATTCTTTGCTTTACCTATGTAGATAATTTTTCCATCATTATCTTTCATCATATATACTCCAGGCTCATAAGGAAGCATCAGAACTTTCTTTCTTAGCTCCACAATGTCTTGAGATTCGTGTAGGATTCTATTTGATATAAAAGTAGTTAAGAGCGTACACCACTTTTATTTTTTCTTATAGTCTGGCTTACAAGTAATTTGGATTTAAGGTATTTTCCAGTATGGCTGGCAACCTCATTTGATACTTGATCTGGTGTTCCAGTAACAACAATGCTTCCACCATTGTCTCCACCTTCAGGACCAAGATCAATTATCCAGTCAGAGGCTGCTATTACGTCAAGATTATGTTCGATCAGTACAACTGTATTACCTAGATTTACTAGTCTATCTAAAACATGGATTAGCTTTTTCACATCTGCAAAATGTAATCCCGTAGTCGGTTCATCGAGAATATACAGCGTTCTCCCTGTCTCCCTTCTTGCAAGCTCTGAAGATAACTTTATTCTCTGTGCTTCCCCTCCTGAAAGTGTAGTCGCTGGTTGTCCTAACCTTATATATCCTAATCCGACGTCATAAAGGGTCATCAATTTTCTCTCAATAGATGAAATATTTACAAAGAAATCCAGTGCCTCTTCTACAGTCATATTTAGAACGTCGGAAATTGTCTTGCCTTTGTATGTTATTTGCAATGTTTCTGAATTGTACCTTTTGCCTTTGCATTCGTCACAGGTTACATATACATCTGCAAGAAACTGCATCTCAATTCTTTTAACTCCGGCGCCCTCACATGAATCACAACGTCCACCTGGAACATTAAACGAAAATCGACCAGGTTTATACCCCATCTCTTTGGCTTTGATAGTTTTGGCAAAAATCTCGCGGATAGGACCAAAAGCATTCACATAAGTTGCCGTATTGGATCTGGGTGTTCGACCAATTGGAGACTGGTCAATCCCTATTACTTTGTCCAAATTTTGAAGGCCCGTGATCTTATCATGTGCCCCCGGTTTTTCTTTGGAGGAGTAAAAGTTATTTGACAATGCCTTGAAGAGAATTTCATTTACGAGAGTTGATTTTCCAGACCCAGACACGCCGGTAACTGTTGTCATACATCCAAGAGGGAAGTCAACTGTTATCTTTTTAAGATTGTTCTCTCTCCCATTATGAACCGTGAGCCAGTTCTTTGCATTCCTAACCTTATTCTTGTGGTATACGTTATCATCCCCATTAAGGAATCTTCCAGTTATGGAATTCTTATTTTCTATGATATCTTTTAGAAATCCACTTGCAACTATTTTACCACCATGAATACCTGCACCTTCTCCTATATCGATAACCCAGTCTGAGCTTCTTATGACTTCTTCATCATGTTCCACTATTATCAGGGTGTTACCAAGATCCCTCAACCTTCTTAACGTATCTATCAATCTGTTGTTATCTCTTTGATGCAGTCCTATCGTTGGTTCATCTAGCACATACAAAACACCTGTAAGGTTCGAGCCAATTTGTGTGGCAAGGCGTATTCTCTGAGATTCGCCGCCAGATAGTGTAGATGTCATCCTGTTCAAAGTGAGATAGTTAAGTCCAACATTCTTGAGAAATTCCAGCCTAGAAATTATCTCCTTAAGAACATTTCTAGCAATATACCTATCAGTGTCAGAAAGCGAAAGTCTATTAAAAAAGTCATAACACTTGTCTATTGACAAATCACATACATTCATAATGGATTTGTCAGCAATCTTAACTCCCAATGATTCAGGCCGTAGCCTCATCCCTTTGCATAACTCACAGGGAAGCTCTCTTATGAACTGCTCAAGATCTCGTCTCTTTGTCTCAGATTCTGTTTGAGCATACATTCTATCCAAGTTCGGTATGACTCCTTCAAAAGAACTGCGATACTCCCAGGTGGAATCAGATGTTCTAGATTCGTATTTGTAATGTATGTTCTCATCTGTCCCATACAGGATAACATTTAGTTGCTTACTTGTCATTTTAGAAATCGGCTGATATAGATTAAAACCAAATCGTTTACCTACGTCTCGTAACATTGAAGATCGGAATGTTGCAAAGTGTCCTGCCCAGGGCTTTATTGCACCATCTAAGATGCTTTTTTTCCTGTCTGGAATAACAAGTTCGGGGTCAAATTCGACTTTGATACCAAGTCCATTACATTGTTTGCACGCACCAAAAGGTGAATTAAATGAGAATGAGCGAGGTTCAAGGTCTTGGATGCTTAGACCACACTTTACACATGCCTTTCTTTGTGAATACACTGTCTCACTATTATTATCATCAGGTATCAAAATTTTGACTAGACCGTTGGCTGTTTTCAGAGCCGTCTGCACTGAATCAAAAAGTCTAGATCTTTCTTCAATTGAGGGCTTTATCCTGTCAACTACGACTTCTATAGTGTGCTTCTTGTGTTTGTCAAGTTTGGGGATATTAATTTCATTTTTGATATCATCAACAGTATTATCAGCATCATTGTCATCGTCATCATTCAAATTGAGTATCTGTCCATCAAGTCTCATTCTTGAGTAACCACTTTGCTTTAGTTCTTTGAATAATTTTTCATAAGTTCCTTTTTTTGATTCTACTACGGGAGCAAGTAAAAGTACGCTTTTTCCCCTTGAAGTCCTTAATATGGTATCAGTAATAGAATCAGCAGATTGTGACGTAATTTTTCGTCCACACTCAGGACAGTGTGGAACTCCTATCCTGGCATAAAGTAATCGCAAATAATCGTATATTTCTGTAACCGTTCCTACAGTCGAGCGGGGATTTTTACTTGTTGTCTTTTGTTGAATTGATATCGCAGGTGACAACCCTTCAATGGAATCAACATCGGGTTTGTCCATCATCTCCAAAAATTGTCTTGCGTATGCGGAAAGAGATTCAACATACCTTCTTTGACCCTCAGCATAAATTGTGTCAAATGCCAAAGTTGATTTACCAGATCCAGACAGTCCTGTCAGAACAACCAGTTTGTTTTTGGGAATTTGAAGGTTGATATTTTTTAGATTATGCTCTCTTGCGCCCTTTATTATTATTTTATCGTTGTTAAAATTATTTAGATCAGTAATTTTCTATTTTCACCTACATTAAGTTATCTTGATGGTGTTTCAACAATCTGAGTATTCAAGGCCTTTTTTATTTTTGTCAACTTGTCTCTTAATTGTATCGCCTTTTCAAAATCCAAATCTTCAGCGTATCTTTTCATGCTTGTCTCAATATCTATGGCAAGGTTTGAAAGATCGTTTGCAGACATTGACTTAATTTCGACACTTATTCCCACCTGATCTTCCCTTTCAGCAATTGCTTTTACAATAGTTTTTGGGATAATGCCATGTTTTTGGTTATACAAGATCTGCTTTTTTCTTCTCCTTTCGGTTTCAGCAATTGCCTCTTTCATCGATACTGTCATGGTGTCAGCATACATTATCACAGTTCCATCGATATTTCTTGAAGCTCTGCCAAATGTCTGAACCAAGCTTGTCGTATTACGTAAAAATCCCTCTTTGTCTGCGTCAAGTATTGCTACTAGCCCTACTTCTGGTATATCGAGGCCTTCTCTTAACAGATTTATACCAACTAAAACGTCAAATTCTCCTATCCTCAATTGACGTATAAGTTCGGTCCTTTCAAGACCTTCAATTTCTGAGTGCATGTATCTCACTCTGATTTCTTTCTTAGCTAGGAATTCTGCAAGATCTTCTGCCATTCTCTTGGTGAGGGTTGTTATGAGGATTCTGTGATTTTTTTGTACGTTTGATCTTATCTCATTTATTAGATCGTTTATTTGATTCTGTGTCGACCTGACTTCTACTTTTGGATCTACAAGGCCTGTCGGTCTAACAAGTTGTTCTACAATAGCAGAACTGTTCTTTTTTTCGTAGTCAGAGGGTGTTGCCGACACAAACACTACCGATTTTAAATATTGCTCAAATTCTGGAAATTTAAGTGGTCGATTGTCAAATGCACTAGGTAACCTGAAACCATAATCTACAAGGCTTTTTTTCCTGGTAAAATCACCGAGAAACATTCCCCTCAGCTGAGGTAACGTAACATGGGATTCATCTATTACCAGTAGAAAATCACTACCAAAAAAATCAAGAAGGCAAAAGGGTGGTTGCCCTGGCTTTCTACCATCAAGATGTCTTGAGTAATTTTCAATGCCCGAACAGTAGCCAAGCTCCTGAATCATTTCAAGATCATATTTAGTTCTAGAAGTTAATCTTTGCCTTTCCAGATCGCCTGGAAGACTTGGAACCCAATCTTCAAGTTCCCGTTGTATAGATGATAGAGCATCATTCTTTGCATTTTCATCTATAATGTAATGTTTTGCAGGAAATATTTTGACTGTGCCAACTTTCCGCTTCATTGACATGGTAACATTATTGTGAATACTAATCTGTTCAATTTGGTCTCCAAAAAGGGACACTCTTATAATGTCATCTGAATACCCTGGTATGATATCAATAGTGTCCCCTTTGACTCTGAAAGCGCCAAATGACAGGGATACGTCATTCCGTTCATATCGTGCTTCAATCAACTTGTGAATTAGTTCTTTTCTTCCAATTTTCATATCCTCTGACAGCGTTATAGCACTACTCTCCCATTCCCCTGGAGAGCCAAGGGAGTAAATGCAAGAAACTGTCGACACTATAATCGTTGGCTCACCCGACATAAGCATAGCAGTTGCTTCAAGGCGCATTTTCTCAATTTTTTCATTCACCTCTGTATCTTTTTCTATATAAGTATCCGTCTGAGGCAAGTAGCTTTCAGGTTGATAATAATCATAAAAACTAACAAAATAACCTACATTGTTATTTGGAAAAAATTGCTTGAATTCTGAATAAAGCTGTGCTGCAAGTGTCTTATTGTGTGATATAACCAGTGTGTTTTTATTTGTTCTAGCAACGACATTTGCAACTGTAAATGTTTTTCCGCTCCCAGTGACTCCCAATAAAGTCTGAACCTTCTTTCCCTGTCTTAGCCCGCGCACAAGATGTTCTATTGCGGCTGGCTGGTCACCTCTGGGTGGAAATGTGTCAGGAGCAAGTGAAAACTCTTTAGGCATCAGGAGTAGGAATAAATTTTTTCATTCGTTGAATATATATTGTTACGGTCGCTTTTGATAAATTAATTAAAATAAGTCAGAATCCGATTTGAAAAATTCCGAATTTGATAATACTCGTAAAATCCTAATATAGAAAATAAAGGCTATTTTTATTTAGGTGCAATGGATCCAGAACGATTCAACATTGAAACTAGAGTAATATTTAGTTCAAATATGCAAAATAAAATTACCATTCTATTTAATACAATTATATTTTAGGAACTGTCATCATTGCCGATCGTATTAACAATTCGTCTTTGTCCAAAGCAATAAGATAATTTAAAACATGTTTTTAACCTTTCATTCTAGTTTTAAAATAATTATCTTCAAGCCACATTTACCAAATTTAAACTTTAATTTTGGATATAACTTGGACATAGCAAATCGTTTGCAGTAGTTTTTTAGCTATTACGATAAATATCAGCTGACTATTATAGATTCGATCAGTTATTTGAGGACTATGCCATCAATTGTTATCATTGCTGGTACTACCAGTGGTGTTGGGAAGACAACTATTACTCTTGCAATAATGCACGCCTTCAAGGCCAAGAAAGGGCTTATAGTTCAACCATTTAAGATTGGCCCTGATTTTATCGATCCAAGTTATCACAAGGTAATTACAGGAAGGGAAGCACCGACTTTGGATGCATGGTTAATGGGCAATGATGGAATTCTCACAAGCGTGCAGAATACCTCTGAGGATGCTGACATAGCAGTTATCGAAGGAGTCATGGGCTTGTTCGATGGGATGTCTGGGAAAAGTGATTTTGCAAGTACAGCATATGTTGCAAAGATTATGAATGCACCAATCATATTGGTGGTAGATGCAGCAAAGGCGGCTCGTTCAATTGCTGCAATGATTTCTGGTTATTTGAACTTCGACAACACTTTGAAAATTATGGGCATAATTCTTAACAATGTTTCGGGTCCCAAACATGCAAAATATCTTGAGGATGCATGTAAAGGTAGCATAAATGTTCCTATATTGGGTATAGTAAAAAGAGACCCTGATTTGAAGATGGATGAACGTCATCTTGGATTGATTCCTACGGATGAACTAAACTATTCCGGAAGGAATAGAATAATAAAACTTGCTAGCAAAGTATCAGAAGAAGTTTATTACGACGAGATCATTTCACTACTTAGATTAAAAAAACCAAAGCTTGTCGTGCCCGCAAATAGATTTGGACCCAAAGCTCTAAAGCTTGTTAAAATAGGTATAGCGCTTGACAATTCATTTAACTTTTACTACAATGAGAACTTGAATATCCTAAGAAAACTAGGAGCAGAAATAACTTTTTTTAGTCCCATTGTTGATAACCATATTCCAGATGGAATCTCTGGATTAATTTTAGGGGGGGGTTTTCCTGAAGTAATGGCAGACAAACTCAATTCAAACGATTCAATGTTAAAGTCCGTAAAAAAAGCAGCACAACAAGAGATGCCAATTTATGGGGAGTGTGGCGGACTAATGTATCTGACAAGGTCGATTACAGGATACAAAAACTCAAAGAAGCATTTTCGAATGGTGGGAATAATAGATGCTAAAACTGAAATGACAGGTAGACTCACGCTAAACTATACACAAGCAGACATGATTTCAGGAGCGTTTGGTAAAATCCAAAATATTAAAGGACATGAATTTCACTACTCATTACTGAAGGAATTGCCAACAGACACTCAATACGTCTACCACATGAAACGAGGAATTGGAATAGATGGGGGAATGCATGACGGTATCGTTGTACATAACTCCATGGCATCTTACATGCATTTGCACTTTTACGACAGCAGATTTCCTACGCAATGGATTAAAAGCTGCGTCAAATTTACAAGGAAATAGGAAATCCAATGGGCAGTTTGTACCTAGGGTATCATGAGTTGGTAATGCAAATTATTAAACTTCGCATTTTACTGACCAACTTAAAAAGCAAAACCATTTTGGTCTACAAATATTACCAAATATTTGCTTTAGACTTTTTCATACATTGTCATCCTAAAATTGAAATGTAAACCGATAATTTACGAAATTTTGATATCTCCCTGACCAATTGTGAGAATCTTGAGTTTATTGACTGAATTTTTATCCAATAAACCTCGACCGTCATAAACGGGAATATTTCCAATAAATTTCTTACCAAGTTTCTTGTATTCTTTATGATCGGTTGATAAAATTATCAGGTCCGAATTTTTTATTGCTTTCTTCAAATCTGAAGTTAGCAATACATTATCATAATTTAGTAAATTTGGATCGCTACTGACAAAAGGATCATGGATTCTAATATCCTTAACCCGAAACCTTTGCAGTTCTGTGATAACCGCGTAAGTAGGAGACAATCTTGTGTCGGAAACATCACCCCTGAACGCCAATCCCAAAATAGATATCTTTGCTTCGGGGAGATCTGAAAATTTTAATAGTTTGATGGCTTGTCTTACACAATATGCTGGCATACCATTATTTATAGATCTACTTATGTTTGTAACTTCACATAGTACGTTCATTTTATTTGCAACATCAAGTACAAACTGCGGGTATACTGGTATACAAGCTCCTCCAACCCCAATACCTGCCTTGTGTATGTGGCAGTACGGTTGTGAGTTTGCGGCATCTCTTGCCTGCCAAAAATCAATTCCAGCAACTTCACAAAATTTTGCGAGCTCATTAGCAAGTGCGATATTAACATCCCTATATACTCCCTCAAACAACTTTTCTGCCTCAGCTGTTCTAATACTTTTTAATATCAATACACCTTTCTTGAAAATAAGTGAATAGATAGTATATGCTAACTGTGAGCTGTTTGGTCCTAAAGATGAGAGTATGGCCGGATAGTTATTTTCAATATCTGTTATTGCTCGTCCTTCGTAAATTCTCTCAGGGTTATATATCATACAAAAGTCGCTTTTTACACTCAAACCGCTTTCTTTTTCAATTATGGGAATCACAATGTCTTCGGTTGTACCTGGAGGAACACTGGGGTTAAGTGATACTAAATCATTTTTTTTCAGCCCCCTTCCTATCATAGTAGCAACATCTGATACCGCCGTGAGGTTAGCTGATAATTCTTGATCCTGGGACAATACAGGAACACAAATCATCTTAAAATAGGAATCCCTTGAGGCCGTGATAGCATCATCATATAACTCGAATCGCCCAGTATCAATTCCTTTTCTAAAGGCTTCGTTAACATTTGGTTCAGGTATTATAGTTTTCCCTTTTCTTGCCTCCGTTAGAACACTCTCTGAGTTATCAACCCCTATGACATGGGCACCTGCTCTGAGCCAGACTGCTGCAAGTGGGGCACCAACATGACCCAGACCATAAATTGCAATTTTGAACTTACCGTCCTTTATCTTTTTTATTATTTTCCTATCTTGAATTAATTTGGAAGAGTTACCGACCATAAGCTTCCTTTACTGTTCCTTAATATGTACATATTGAATCTAGTCTGAATAACAAAGTTGGTTCGTCATTAAGAATATAGACTATTTTTAATTATGGAAAATAAATATTGTCAAATTTCTTAAAGATGATTAGAACGAAGTAATTGTTTATGACTCTAATTTTTTAATGGCTTTTGCAATTCTTTCAATCACCTGAAAGAATTGGGGGTCGAACTCTAGTTTATCTTCTCTTTTCCATTTGGAGTACACTCTTACCCTTTCTGTTTGCGGATCGATACTAATCTCGCCTTCTTCGATCATGAACGGCTTTAACATTTCAGTGAGCTCTTTATCAGATGCCAACTTCTCAGCCAGTCTGCCCCCGATCCATTCTATGTCAATAACTCTTTTGTTTCCGAAATGCCCCTTGGTTTTTGACCTGCACTTTGCCATATAGGATGATGGGTTAGATATTTTGACTGGTTCAATCAAATAATGTATTTGAAAATATTGCAACGCTCCATAAGGGAGAGGATTTGGATCTTGTTTTCCCATATTGGTCTACGGGTTTTTGGATTCAAGCATATATCAATGTAGTGTAGAACGGCCCTTGTGCTTAAAAGTGAATCTGGTCTAAATAATATTCCTTTAGTCTCCCATACGTAGTAAATAACCAAAGTCATTCATTTGACTTTGGTGGAATTATGATTGCTAACTATTAAAATCTGCCCCCTCATCTCAGCATTGTCATGATATGGCGTACCTATGTTCACATAAGCATTTCCTTCTTTCATAGCTGAAATTAAATCAACCAATGTTTTTCCTTTAAAGGATCCTTGTAGTTCCGAGCTTGTGATGTTTCCCCTTATTGAAGTTTCAAGCCTTATGCCATTCTTTTTACTGTCTTTCAAAAGATCTACCACGGTCTCACCATTTTCTCCCTTTTTACCTAAATGAATTTCCGCACTTGATATATCAGAAGACCCTCCAATCTTTATCTTGTACTTTATCACGCTATCGTGTGCAGTGGTTCTAAATGAGGCAGTCCCATTTATGCTGGTATCTGTTGGTGGAGCAACCTGATCTCCTGACAGGGTAGCAGTAAATTTCGTCCCTAGCACTTGGGTCGTTAATATTGATATTCCAAAAATACTAATTACACCAATGAGTGCAATTACAAGCTTTCCAAAAGTGACATATATCAAAAACACAGTCTGCTAAATTGTTATTACTATCCCTTCGTCCTAAAAGCCTTATGCTCCGAGGCAAGTACTATCTGTAGAATTAAAGTAATTCAATTAGATGCATCATTGCAAGCACAGTAGATGAATAGGCGCTGATTACTTTGATTATTTATTTGCGTCAAGAAAAACAGAAATCTCTGAAACTTTTACCCTTTCTTGTAACATTGTATCTCTATATCTTATTGTGACTGTATCATCTTTCATAGTTTGATTATCAACGGTTAGGGCAAACGGCGCTCCAATTTCTTCGAGCCTTCTATATCGCCTGCCTATAGAACCTGACTCGTCATAAAATGCAGAATAATCTAATTTTAACTCTGAATAAATGTTCTGAGCTTTTTCACGTAGACCATCTTTTGTCACTAGGGGAAAAACTCCAACAAGTACTGGAGCTAATTGAGGAACCAGTTTTAATACAACCCTCTCTGCTTCCGTGTCCTCATAGTATGAGTGATCTAATATTGAGTAAATACTTCTATCTATTCCCATTGACAATTCAAACAAGTGTGGTAAAACTTTAGTATTATCTGATGGATCTATGACATGTAGGTTTTGTTTGCTTATTTCACCATGTCTTTTTAAATCGTAGTCGGATCGATAATTGCAAGCCACTAATTCTATCCATCCAATGCTAGTTTCTACTTCAAAATCAAAAGCTGTCGATGCATAAAATGCTTTTTCTTCATCCGAAAGTTGCCTAAATCTAGTACGCTCCATGTTTATTCCGGTCTTGCTGTAAAACAAAGAAAGGAGCGATATATAGTAGGCCACAAGCTTGTTTGGTAAATAGCCTTTGCGTATAGCGTCTTCAGCGTTGACTGAGTGGCTTGAATTCTTTATCGACAACAAAAGAGGTGTATCTTTAACCTGATCGAATTTTGGTAATTCATTTAATCTATTCGGATTACAGAATACCTCAATTTCTGCCTGATAAAATTCCCTCAATCTAAATAAACTTTGTCGTGGTGCAATTTCATTTCTAAAACTTTTACCTAGCTGGGCAACTGCTAGTGGGAGCCTACCTCTCATCGTTTTAAAAATCCTGGGGAAATCAACAAATATAGTCTGACATGTTTCTGGCCTCAGATATGCCTCTTCCTTAGAAGGTCCGATTTCCACTTTAAACATCATGTTGAATCTTTCTGATTCATGAAAACTGCCACTACATCTGGTGCACCTCAATTTGTATTCATTTATTATCTTATCAATTTCATTACCAGAAAGCAGTTCTGGAATCTCCTTGCCGGTTTTTTCAGTAATAAACCTATCTGCCCTGAAAGTTGCACCACATTTTTTACACTTTATTATAGGATCTGTAAAATTGTCAAGATGACCAGAGGCAACAAAGACACTCTTGCTCATAATTTGCGAACCGTCAATTTCTATCATATCATCACGTCGGAGTAACTCCCTCCTCCATAGTTCAATGAACTTGTTTTTCAGGTTGTTACCTGTTGGACCGTATTCCCAGAATCCTGCATGTGCATCTGCATAAATTTCACAGCTGGGAAAGTAAAATCCTCTTTCAAGGGCCAGTTTCATCACGGTGTCATAAGTGTTCAATTTTTTTTAATTCCCCTAGATTCTGTAAATCAGCATGCATTTATTTTTATTTCCACGACTTGTTGAAAAATCAGAGTAAAGATAATTAAGCTACTTTCTAAGATTGTGTACCATTTGAAGGTTCTTTGTATCTTCTTGAACAGAAGCAACATGAGGCTCCATTACCATCGGAATGTCTCCTATCGCTTTATTATTAACTATTGTTTTAAATCCATCAATGCCTATCTTACCACAACCTACCAGCTCGTGGCGATCAAGATGAGACCCAATTTCATATTTAGAGTCATTTAAATGAATAAATTTGAGTACCTCTAGGCCGACTATTTTATCAAATTTATTAATAAATTGGTTACACGATTCTTCAGTGCTCAAATCATATCCAGATGCAAAGGCGTGACATGTGTCAAGACATATCCCATAAGTTTTTTTAGCAAGTTTGTCCAGAATCTGTCTTAATTCTTCAAGGCTGTCCCCTAGACTATTCTTTTGACTCGCACTATTTTCTAGTAAAACAGTAACGTCCATCTTCTTCTTAAAATACGATCTGTAATAATCCAACGCCAATTCACAACTTTTTACCAATTGTTCAATTCCTTTGTCTTTACCCTGCTCACGATGACTTCCAAGATGAATTACGAGAAATTTGATACCTAAGCGAGAACACCTTATTATTTCATGTTTGAACGAGTCTACGGATTTTTGGTACATTTCACCGTCCGGACCAGATAAATTAGGCAAATAAGGCATATGAGCAGCAACGGAATCCTTTTGAATACCACTTTCTTTAAGTTTTGATTTGAACATATTAATATCGTCTTCTTCAAGTTCTTTTTCTGCCCAACCTCTGGGATTGCGAGTAAAAATTTGAAATGCGGTGCATCCTATTGTCTGAGCATTTAAGACAGACTTGTGAATTCCTCCTGCTATAGAAACATGAAATCCAATTCTAAAGGGCAACTCTTTTGAGATTCTATGTTTGTTACTAGGATATTAAAGATTTGTATTTATTTTTATTATAGTATCGTGTATTAATAGTTCAAATCTGAATTGTCTATAAAATTGGGATCTTCGGAGTTGGCAAAGTACCCTTTCTTGCAAGAGGCTTCGGATTATATCCAAGAAACAAAGTTTGGTTTTGATGAGTTTGATCGTCCTGAAATGATCCACATCATCAATAGGGCAGCTGAAAAATTGGAAAATGAACTTAAGGGAAAAGTTTATTCAAATTTGGATGAATACGAAATCGAAATCATGACATTTTTAGTTTCACTATTGCTGATAAAGTCTATCGGGTTAGAAGAAGTATCTAAAAAATGCTCCTTATTTGAAGCTATGCGAGTTGAAAAATTCTTGTCAAGTGATTTGAGCAATGAAAGATCTTCACAAAAAAAGAGATTACTAGTTGAAAAGATCTTTCAAGAACTATTCAACATCAATATAGATTTCGATTCTAAATCGAGTATCTGCAAGTTGAGCGTTCCCGATTATCTACATAGGGCTTCAAGGATGCATGAACAAGAATGGAAGTTAATAAACAGGTCAGTAAAAGATGGGTTTGTTTATCTTGATATTGATGAGGCAGTAAGATTAGTTCGAAATGAATTAAGCAATCTAATCTACACTAGAATAAAGAATATGAAAGTCTATGACGTACCAATTTCAATAAAATTGAAAGCTGATGAACTTAGAAAAAAATATGCAGGACACTATGTTCATCGCAATCAGTTCAAGATATTAGATTATCCTCCATGCATAAAACATGCAATGGAGGCAATAAATAAAGGTGAAAACCTTCCACATTCTGCTAGGTTTATGCTTGCTACTTATTTGCTAGCGATAGGTAAAACCGAAGAGAACGTTATTGAAATATTCAAAAATTCTCCCGATTATAATGAAAAAATCACCAGATATCAAGTAGAGCATCTTGCTGGAAAGAAGGGCAGTCACATAAAATATTCAGTACCGTCATGCGACAGATTAAAAAGTGAAGATCTCTGTTATGCGGTAAGAGAATGCGAAAATCTTATAAACCCAATCCAATTTGGAAGAAGGAAAATAACATAATTGAATCAAATCGAAAATACAAATGAGAATAATAAATTTCTTACGGAGGTCTTTAGGAAATATTATTTTGAGAACAAATACTTTCCATATTTATATTCGATAGAAAAAAGGGAATTTGGATACAGAAGATTTGACTCCATGGTAGTTAGACATCTTTCTTTTAAAAATATTGGCGAACTTGTGGCAGAATTAGTACGAAATGTTCCTCTTGACGTATATTATTCAAATGCATATTATGGATTCCCATCAAATCCTATTAATGAAAAGCAGTGGGAAGGTGCTGATCTAATATTCGATATCGATCTCAAAGACTTAGATATCCCATGTTTTCAAGATCATACTTACTACGTTTGTAATTTGTGCGGTTTTGTGAATTCAGAGCATAAACTTTGTGTCAATTGCGATAGGGGGAAAACAAGCGATATTTCACTCCCATGCAAAAGATGTTTTACCGCAATTAAAAAGGAAGCAGGAAAGTTACATGAATTCTTGCGTTCTGACCTCGGAATACAGGATAAGTTTATAGAGATATTCTTTTCTGGAAATGCAGGATTTCACTTTCATGTAAATGATCCCAGTATAAGAATCCTTGATTCAAATTCTAGGGCTAATGTGACCGATTATATCATCGGAAATGGTTTTATGTGTGAGAGTATCGGAGTCAGAAAATATGGAAATGGTTTCTTGATAAAGTTACCCAAGAGTGGTATAATGACTGGATGGCGAAAGAAAATTTCATCAAGCTTGGGAATAAATCAAAAATCAGAATTGAAACTCAGACATATAGTTGAAACAAATGGGGGCTACGATGGATTTAGGAATGAAATTAATAGAATTGCCAAAAAATTTGGAGTACAACTAGATAGCCAAGTTACCAATGACATACACAGAGTTTTTAGATTACCCGACAGTATTAACGGGAAGAGCGGCTTAACGAAAATGAAATGCGATGATTTAGAATCATTTAATCCAAATAACGACGCATGCCTGTTGAGCGATTCCGAAGTTTGTATAAACTTAAAGACCAAGCTGAAGATCAACTTAAAAAATTGTAATTTTAAATTGGAGAACACAATAGAAAAGGTTCCATCATATGTCGCAGCATATCTAATATGTAAGGGATTGGCTACAATTTCTAAAAACCAATAACAATGAAAAATAACTAACGAAATAGAAAAGAACTTTAATTGGCACTGATTATCCTGAAAGATCCGCTTGCAATACAAAGTATTGGAATATAGAGTATAATTATTATTATAGATTCATGTTTGTTAATAAGTTAGTATTTGAATGTACTTATCATTGATAACGGATCTCCTTATGTGAAGGATTTAGACCTGTGTTTGGATCAGATAGGACAGAACCATACGATTAAAAGATTTGACGACGACTTCTCACTTTCTAGTTACGAAAAAGTTATTTTGTCGGGACGTCAAAAAAATAAAAAACAAATCAACGCCGTTAATTCAAAAATTTCTAAAATCTGCTTTAATGATGAAATTCCACTATTAGGCATTTGTTATGGCGCAGAAATAGTTGCTCTTACGTTTGGTGGTTCAATACAAAAGTCGGATTACGTTCAGGGGCTGAACAGAATCAGTATTGAGAAACCTATCAAATTATTAAAAGAGGCCTACTACAATGTATATGAAAGCCATTCATACGTTATCTCTCATTTGCCAGAAGACTTTGTTGGTATTGCAAGTTCCGCATCATCAAAATATGAAATTCTTTGTCACAGCTCCAAAAAAATTTTTGGTACCCAGTTCCATCCTGAAAAAAGCGGAGATTGCGGTATAGAGCTTATTCGCAACTTTGTAAATTTGTAACAAGAATTTTATTTTCCCCTTCTCTGATCCTAACTATTGAAATTAGATAGTGAACACACGTTAATTCTTCCATTAGTCGAAAATAAGAAAGACCATGTTTGTCTCCCGTTAGCGATAAATGTAATTTTAAATTATTGGGGTGAATATGATCTTGAGAGAGAAGCAGAAGGGAGATCAAGAAAATACAAAGTTAGCAAAGGCTCAATCTTTATCGAGGGAATTGAAATTGCAGAGGCTCGTGGATTTTCAGCTAAGATACTTAAGAGCACTCTGGGAGATGTAAAGAAAAAGATAGATCAGGGCATCCCTTCCATAATTATAATGCCAGGTTTAAAGGACACAATTCAACATGCAACTGTTGTTACAGGATACGATCCAAAAGAGAACAGAATAATTACTTATGTACCCGAACCAGATACGGTAGGGTCAATACCTGAAAAAAAATTCCTAGAACTATGGGAACAGGATGGATCGTTGGCCATCATGATTATTCCTAAAGATATGAAGGATATTAATGATAATGAGAGTTCTAATGCCAATCATTCGTACAGGCTTTGCTTCGAAGCTGAGAGGTTACTTTACGTTGAAAGTACAGCTGAAGCAATTAAGAATTTAAAAAATGCTATTGATCTAAACAAAAATAATGAATTTGCATTGGATATGCTAGGGTCGGTTTACAACGAATTAAAATCTGATGATGCAAAGGACTGTTTTGAAGAATGCATCAAATTGAATCCAAAATTTTACCTTGCTTATCGGGGCATTGGAAATTATTATCTCAGAAAAGAAGAGTACTCTCTGGCTGAAAAATATTATTCATTGGCAATTTCTATTAATCCAAATAGATTTGGTCCCATCTATAAGAATAGAGGAATTGTTAGATTGAATTTAAACGACAACAGGGGTGCAATATCAGATCTGACTTCTTATCTAGACCAATGCCCAAATGCTCATGATAAAAACAATATTGAATTAGCAATAAAAGATCTTTCATCCAAGCTCATGAGATGAGTCTAAATAATACTGTTGATCTGAGGTAATTATCTAATGTAGCCAAGGGCGCCGTTTGCACTATGCCCGATTTTTTTTGCGTCAGGAGGATTCATGCGGTAAAACTAGATGAATGATCTAATTATATTGAGCGTGTTATTAATCCCATCAAACCTATCTGTAACCGTCTTTATTTTCGTAACGTTCTCGAGATAGGATTCATTGTCTAATATCTCATGAATTGCTTCTGCTATATGATAAGCATCCGCATTTGAGGCTTCAAGTCTGATTCCAATTTTCAATCTTTCGACTTTCTCTGAATTCCCAAGTTGTTCTCCATGGTTTTGAATTGGAATTGTCACCATGGGTTTTCCATGCTCTATTGCATGCGAAATTGCTTCGTGACCTCCCCTTAATACAATCAAATCACTCAGGGCGAAGATTTCATCCCTTACTGGACACCATTCATAATACCAACCTGAAGAAGAAATCCTTCTTGGTATTATATTCCCATTTGGCTTACCCTCGGAAATTATGAATTGTACGTCCTTTCTGAAGTACTTTGATCCATCTATGATTGTTGAAATTAAATCGAGGCGTGTTTCGTAAGGACCGCTGATATGCATAAATACTATTGGTTTTTTCTTGTCCAAATGAAGAGAGTCCATGACTTTATTTATTGCCTGTTTATCCTCATGCCATTTTGATGTCGTAAACCCAATGTAATGCATTTTCTTTTTTGCAGATTCTAAATTCCAAATGTTATGTTCTGCTATTGTGTAGGGTGGTGGAAGATCTGGAATTAGCAATTTTTCTGCCATACTCCAGACACTTCCAAAAAATTCTCCATTTAAATTCTCGAAAATTCTTGCGACCTTGAATTCCCTGATTCTAGGTGATAGTAAAAGCTTTATTTGATTAAGGATTACAATTGAAGGCACGTCTAGAAATTTTGATGTAACCAGAGGAGATAGCCTTGAATCTGAAACAACTATGCCCGGATTGAACGACGAAATGTTTTTTGTTTCTTGAGAAAGCTGCCTTGCAAAATTCGTAAGCCATAGCGGTATATTTGCGATACTATTCTTTATTGAAAATCCACTTTTACCCCATGCAAACTCTATTGGTGGTACCTCGACACATTCATATCCATGATTATTAATATAAGATACTGCCTCCCCATACGAAGAGAATTTAATCGTTATGTTATCTTTCTTAAGACGTTCAGAAATTGAGAGTAATCTACTGGCATGACCTAGTCCGACACCATACGGTGCTAAATATGCTCTTGCCATTGCCTTGATTTTCAGTATTGACACTTTATTATATTTTGAATTGAATCATCGCTGGATTAAATAACATATAAACTGTAAAAGGGAATTAAAAATGCAAGTGAACCGATAAACGGGTAAGTTAATTTGTCAAGCTGTTCTAGGCTTTTTCTGTGAAGATTTCACTATTTGGCAATCTTTCTCTAAATATAAATGAACAAAATGTGTAAATCTTTGAATCATCTAATAACCAAGCGTCAGAGGGTGCACCTGCCTTGTGACATAAATTTGAAAGATATTCTCGAGTATTCCATTTCTGTTCAACAGGAACTTGAGGAAGAAACAAACCAGAACCATACCTAGTTTCCAACAGAAGTCCATCCCTTCCAATAACTATCTTGTTTATTGACTCTTCCGTATTCTCTATTTGAATTACGGATGGTTTGGTTAACACCGAGACTTCAAAAATTACCTCATTCAATTCTTTTTCACTGATAGCAATGAAACGAGGATCATCAGTAGCGGCATTTATGGCAGCGGCAATTACCGAATTATAAATATTATTTGAAGGATAGACATAACCAATGCAGCCACGTAGCTTTTTTTCATCATTCATTTTATTAACGTGGTAAATTGTAACAAACACTCCAGCCCTTTTCTTACTATTATTATTAGAATTGATTATTTTCTTGTTTTTGATAAAAGACTCTACAGATCTTCTGGCATGTCTTACAAGATCAATACCTTCCCCTGTAGTTACCTCGTCAATGGCCATAATTCTGACACAGTCTAATACTTAGGACATTAGGCTAATCATGTAGAAATTCGTCGCCATATATGAGCTTCATCTCCTCAAATGTCAGCTTTCTGCCAGTTGACATCTTCTTAAGTGCAGCTTCTTTAGCAGTATTCAAAAGTTCAAGATTTTCCTTATTGCGCCTCATTCGTTCGTGCGAGTTTTCATATTTGAAATCACGATTATCTGCAAGGCTACCAGGCCGCTTTCTGTAACTTGCTTGCCTAGCACGTCTATATTCTATTGCATTTAGCTGAGTATTCACCATTTCTAACTTTGCTTCAGCTTCTCTTAATTCACCTCTGGCTTTTCTTCTTTCCTCATATAGACTTTCTCTCAAATTTAGCAATTTGTCCAAACTTCCCTTTAATTTGCCGATTTTATCTCCTAATTCGGATTTTTGTCGAAAAATTGAATTAATTTTAGATTTGAATTTGTCGTACTGGATAGAAATTGTCCGGTAATCGTCCTCTTTTTTGTGAATAATCTTTAATGAGTGTAATCTTGTAGCCATCTCCTTTGAGCGGGCAACCAATCGCCTCTCTTCATCTTTTGTTAGTTTTTTTGTTTGAATGTCTTTTTCAATTTGTTCTAGGTTTTTTGCCAAATTTATCATATCATATCTTTCTTTTCGCAGCTTATGTCCGAGTGAATCATTTGCCTTTTCATCCAAATTTTTCATTTTATTTCGAATTTCCATCAAATTATTTTTAAGCTCAATAAATCTTGCATATTCTGATTCTTTTATTTCATTTACTCTCTTCAGCTGCGTTCTTAGCTCTTCAAGATCCATTCTTTGCTTATCGATTTCCTTTTTAGTAGATTCTATTGATTGATTAAGTGAATCCACCTTTTCTTCTCCAGTTTTCTGCTCCTCAAGAAGTGTTTTCTTAAATTTTATTAATGTATTTAAATTCGAATTAACATACTTATTTAACGCCTCCGTGCTATCACCGCCTCTTTCGACATTTGCAACTATGGACGAGTTATTATTGGCGTCTGCGCTGTGGTCTTTTAACACTTCTATCGTGTTTTAAAAAATATTCAAAATATATCTTTTATCATTTCCATGTTAAAGTTAGAATTCGATATGTCTTTATATTTGATTAACGAACAATAAGATTAGTCTTATGGATGAATTTGAAAAAGATTTTCCAGATTTTGATTGGAAAAATACACCTGCTTACAAACATCCAGGAGGAAAAGACTGTCCTTGTCCAAAACATGAGTATATTAGAGAACAAATTAGCGTAGCAAAAAATATATCTTCTAACAACAGTTCCAAACACAAGAGTAGGGCACAAATTACATTGAAGTTTTGTCCTGATCACTATAACGTTTATTTTGACGAGGTCATTCCATCAATGCCACTAAAATACAGACTGATGACAAAGTTTGCATTAAAGATACACGCCATTTTGATACAAAGGTTGTCTTACATGCAGTCGGATCAATGCTTCTATTGCAAATTTGGTTCAGGGGGATTCGATAGAAAAACCGAACTTCCTCCAATATGACATTAATTTTTCAGGATTTTGCAGAATATTATTTACCCAATTCGAACTGAGACTTAATCCAAAGCCGAGTATATTTCTTAATATTATTGATATGTAGGGAATATTGGATTTTACCTCAGTTTGATAGCCACTATAGAATGCATCTTCTATTTCCTTATACCGTTTACAATCCAATGCTAAAAGACTAGCCAGGAAAGAGCCTATGTCCATACTCCTGGCAAATATTGAATCCTTTCTCTGGATAAATGCCAGATCAGTCCTCAATACTTTTCCAGAAAATGTTACAAGATAATTTTGAGATTTATTGTCTATAAAGGAGTACCCTGATCTGTGGAGCCTGCCTGTTATGCTTCCCGCACTGTACGCCAACGAAGAGTCTCTTCCTCTTGATAGAGCTTCGTGCAGATTACCTCCGACAATAAAATCTTCAATAAGCAAAGCACTTGTGAGAGATATTAGTGAAGGTGTAGGAATTCCCATCTGCTGTAATTTTTCCCTCATTTTAAATCCCTCATTTAGGGTCAATTTGCTTCCAAGTTCTGGGGGCGCCGAAGGATGAACAAGAAGAATTGACAGTATTGTATATGTAATAGAAAGAAGATAATCGTGCAAATTTTTGCTAAGCTTATTCCGCTTGACAACTACCTTTTCACCATTCAACTCTACAATAGAGATTTCACGTTGCCAATTCACAAAATACAATATTATATAATTACTAATTTTATGAATAAATACATTATCAGTAGTTCGTAAATTGTACCTTTTTTAAAATAAAGAAGATTTCAGTTGATTAATTCATTATCAAGGCGTATTTATCGATGGTGGACCGAGTGGGACTGACATTAAAAATCATGTATTCATACTGTAATTGGATTACAAATTAAGCATAATTAAATGAAAGAATTACTGTGTTTATACACAATAAAGTATCATTAACTGATGTTTATTTGAAACTTAACTATAACTTAGCCAATAAGTCCGCTTTCGATTTCTGATACTCTTCTTCGGATATCAATCCCTGTTGTTTGAGATTCGCTAATTTTTGCAGTTTTTGAGTTATGTCTTCTTGACCGGATGATTGTTGAGGCTTTGATTCTTGCTGTTTTAACTCATCTAGCTGTTTTTGTTGCTCTGCTTTTAAATCGTCTATTTCTTTCTGATTAGCTGCTTCCTTTTGAGCCCCTGCTGCTTGAGCTTTCTTTTTGGCCACATGGGAGCCCACTGCCGCTGCTGCAATTCTGCCTCTCATAATACTATGTACATTAATCACACAGTTAAACCTATGGTTATTAGTTTAGTAACCTGATTTTTCATGTTTTGATACCGTAATTGCATTACAAACAATCAACGATTTTGAAGATATGATGGCACAGTATAACAAAGCGATTGGTAAGATATTGTGGCCGCAGGAAGTGACGTATAAACTATGTTTAGACATTCTCCAGGAAACTGACGTCGGCATGACTATTGAAGAAATGTGTAGAATTGCCATTCACAAGGACAATCAAGTGTTGAACTATCTCGGTTACATATGGCAAATGGAACATAACAAGAAACTTAGAGATGTTGTAGATTCATTGGAAAATAACCCCAACATCAAGAGAGTTAACAGTCGTCCCATTGTATTGAAGTGGCTTACTGACCCATCTGACCCTACTGACCTCAAAACAGAAAAAAAATCTTCAGAAAAATCAGAAAATTCTAATAAATTTGAAGAAAATAATTCTGAAACTGGATCAGATAGGTCAGATAGGTCAGATAGGAGTCAAGGTCAAGACAAGGAGGGAGAGGCAATAAAATGACTTGTAGACACGCGGGTTTAAGTGTCTGTGATGTATATAGTAATTATACCGCGTTCCACGTTATACGATTGACCAAACTTGAGGCAAAAAAATGAGCTACCAACACGACCTCTCAAAATGGACCGTTTTATCATTAATTCTAACAACTGCAACTTTGATAATCGGCCTTGTTATTTTAGTCACTAAATAAGAAAATGAAAATCTGTGATTATTGGGAAAAACCGTTCTACCTTCAAAGTTCACCTAGAAAATGCTCATGGAATATTCAAGATCTAGTTAAAAGTTAGACAGTCGAACTAAGAAGTAAAATGATTAAAACCAAACGTATCTATGATCCAAAAGAAGATGCAGACGGCACGAGAATTTTAATTACTAGAAAATGGCCCCCGGGTCAAGAGAAAGACAACTTCGATGAATGGATTAAGGACTTATCCCCAGAGGAGGACACACACAATAAATGGGAGGATAGTAAAAGGACTGAGGAAGATTGGAAACGATACA
>Ga0207648_10001746_pt1 | contig 23793 bp, 19 predicted proteins | sample KBSMisM32_FD_184310 | JGI IMG/M metagenome (GOLD analysis project Ga0207648, IMG submission 184310) | Miscanthus rhizosphere microbial communities from Kellogg Biological Station, Michigan, USA - KBS Miscanthus M3-2 (SPAdes) (version 2) | ecosystem: Host-associated > Plants > Roots >...
ACCATCACATAGATAATGCTCTTTATGATTCGTGAGGCGCGTGAAGCATGGCGAAAGGCGTAACATTATCCCCTCCGGATTCCTCCTCTTTTACCCTCGAATCCCTTACTTTTGCCCTGCAAATTTTGAAATATGTTATTAAAGGAAATTCAGTCAACTGGTAATAAGGATACGCGAAGTGGTTTTGGCGACGGCATTGTAGAAGCAGCCCGGAAAAATGCAAATGTGGTAGCATTGACAGCCGATCTTGCCGGCTCACTTAAATTAAACCAGTTCATTAAAGAATTCCCTGAACGATATATCCAGTGCGGCATTGCTGAAGCCAATATGATGGGCATTGCAGCCGGACTTACCATTGGAGGTAAAATACCTTTCACCACTACTTTCGCCAATTTCTCTACCGGTCGTGTATATGACCAGATCCGTCAAAGCATCGCCTATAGCGGAAAGAATGTAAAGATCTGTGCATCACATGCCGGACTTACCCTGGGAGAAGATGGCGCAACTCACCAGATCCTGGAAGATATTGGTTTGATGAAAATGTTGCCTGGAATGACTGTGATCGTTCCCTGCGATTATGCACAAACAAAAGCAGCAACTGAAGCTGTTGCCGATTATAAAGGACCCGTATACCTTCGTTTTGGAAGACCGGTATGGCCCATCTTTACAACAGGTCAGCCCTTTACCATTGGAAAAGCACAGTCTTTTTCTGAAGGAACTGATGTTACCATTTTTGCCTGCGGACATCTTGTATGGCTGGCCATTCAGGCTGGCGCCATTTTACAGGAAAAAGGGATCAGCGTGGAAGTGATCAATATCCATACTATAAAACCGCTGGATGAAGAAGCTATTCTGAAATCACTGCGTAAAACCAAATGTGCAGTTACTGCAGAAGAACATAATATCATTGGCGGACTTGGTGATGCAATTGCACAATGTGCGTCAAAGAATTTCCCGGTTCCAATTGAATATGTAGGAACAAAAGATACATTCGGAGAAAGCGGTGTACCTACTGACCTGCTTAAGAAATATGGCCTGGATACTCCAGACATCGTTGCGGCCGCCGAAAAAGTTATACAGCGTAAAAAGAACTCATAATAAAAAAGTCCTCAATACAAGGAGGACTTTTTTATTTTTAGGAAATAGTTACCGGTTTAGCATTAGTTATCACAACAACCTTCCGGTTTCAAACTGCGTCAAATCAGTATTATGTCATTACCCGCAGCAACGGATACAGAATTATTGATCCAGTTTCGTGATCCCGTTACGAAGGAAAAGGCCTATACTGCCATTATCAAAAAATACCAGGAAAAACTATACTGGCATATCCGCCGGATGGTAGTTGACCATGATGATGCCAATGACGTTTTGCAGAATGTTTTTATACGGGTTTGGAAGGGCCTGGAGAATTTCCGGGAGGATAGCCAGCTTTACACCTGGCTGTACAGGATCGCTACTAACGAATCCCTGACATTTATCGAACAGCAGAAAAAAAGAAGTGCGGTAAGCCTGAATGACGATGAAGCAGGCCTCAGCAATAAGGTTAAGGCCGATCAGCACTTTGATTTTCAGAAACTTGAGTGGAAACTTCAACTGGCCATCCAGCAACTACCTGAAAAACAACGGGTTGTGTTCAATTTGCGGTATTATGATGAAATGCCATACGAGGAAATGAGCAAAGTTCTGGAAACCAGTGAGGGGGCCTTAAAGGCCAGTTACCACCATGCCGTAAAAAAAATTGAAGATTATATAAAAAACAATTAAACTTTTGACCTGAGTCCCGGTCTCAAATAGTTAGAAGTAGCCATGTCACCGAGAAACGACATATTAACCGAGTTGAAAGAACTGGATAGCACCCTGGCCGGGGTTACCCTGGTAAATACTTATCAGGTACCTGCCGGATATTTTGATGGTTTTGCTTCCAGTATGCTGAGCCTGGTGAAAGCAATGGACACAATGGATGCACGGGAAGAATTGTCTTTGCTATCAACAGTTGTGAATGATATTGACCGTAAGATGCCTTTTGCAGTTCCTGCAAATTATTTTACTGGTCTTGAAAAAAGATTAATGGATGGAGTACTGGCAAGTGAAAGCGAAGAAGATCTTGAAACACTTTCTCCGCTGTTAAGCGGATTGAAGAAAAATAATCCTTACACTGTTCCTGATAACTATTTTGAAGGTTTAGTAAATATTGCAAAAAATAATGAGCCGCGTAAGGAAGCGAAAATTATTTCGATAAGTGTGAGAAAATGGTTCCGTGTTGCAGCAGCAGCTGTAGTGATCAGTTTTATTGCAGTTGGTGCATTTCTCTTTACGCGAAAAGACAGCATTGATCCGGCAAACAAGTCTCATGCATGGGTAGAGAAGAGCTTAAAGCAGGTAAGTACTAATGATCTGAATCAATTTATTGACATGTCAGATGAAAGATTACCGGTAATTGCGAGTGTAACACCAGGCAAGGAAGCAAAGGAATTAGTGAACAATCTTTCGGATGAACAGATACAGCATTTCCTTGATGATGTGAAGGAAACTGACCCGGATCTGGAAGCTGGAGATGATATATTATTGAATTAAAATGAAACGTTTTCTACTCATATTAAGTCTGATTTTCGCGACAAGCGCTCCGCTTTTTGCGCAGGATGATGATGATAATGAGAATGATAAGATCCAGGATAAGATGAGTGAATACATTCAGAAACGATTGGATCTCACCAAAGAAGAAGCAACTAAGTTCACTCCTGTTTTCCTCCGTTACTTCAAAGAATGGAGACAAACGATCCGTCAGAACCGGGGTGACAGATTGGTGATGCAGCAAAAAGTAATAGCACTTAGATTACAGTACCGGACCCAGTTCAGGGAAATTATGGGTGAACGTAAGGGTGACCAGGTTTTCATGCACCAGGAGAGGTTTATTCAGGAGTTAAGGGAGATAAGAAAAGAGCGACTAAGGAATAATCCGGTAGGAAGACCTCAAAGAAGAGGTGCGTTAAATTTCATTATTAAATAAGTTTTGATATATCTTTGACCTTGGTGTTTTTCATAGGTTAGCAACGGCCGGCTCTTTTCAGGGCGGGCCTTTTTCTTTTACCTGATTCAAGTACTCTCAGGAAAATTTCCAGATCGGATTTTTGACATCATGATAGAATAAAAATGTCCATTTTTCCTCCTGGCCCTTCTGCCACCATTCTCTTCTTAATTCCATTGCTTTCTTTCCATCATGATCATATTTTGCTACAAAGCGGTGCTTCATCTGTTGAAGCTGAGGAGCATCATCACCACCAAAGAATACGATCTCGTTCTCTTCTTTGATCCAGAATACCTGGTGAAAAGGAGAATGTGCTCCGGTAAGTTGATAGTGAATATAGCTGTCTATAATTCCCTCGTCGTCTTTCAGGAATTCAATAGCCGCATTATTTTTTAATAGCTCCAGTTCATCTGTGAGATAAGATGGGAATCCTTTTTCAAAAGCAAACTTCAGTTCACGTTCCTGCAAATAATAAGTGGCCTGTGGAATGCTCAATACCTTACGATCCTCCGCCGCGGCGGATACACCACCTGCATGATCCTTATGCAAGTGAGTGAGCAACACTTTGGTAATTGATGAAGGCTGTATACCTGCATCTACCAGGTTCCTGTGTAGTTGCATCTGTCCATCCGCATTTGTAAATCCCAACCCTGTATCAAGTAGTAAAACGTCTTTCTTCGTTACTACCACAAATGGTTGTATTTCTACCAGCAAACTTCCAACAGGGCGTGCCTGCAGATCATCACTGCTATCATCAAATGGAACAAAGAGTTTGGTCTTATCAATTGTAAATGTGCCTTCGGAAAGAGGAATGATCTTCATGCCTTAATATTCTTTTTTTATCGTAATACCATTTGGCGGTCGGCATCCAATCGTATCAGGATAAAGAGGAGAATGGTAAAGGTAAGTAAAGATGTTCCACCATAGCTGATCAATGGCAGGGTAATGCCGATAACAGGCGCCAGCCCAACTGCCATTGCAATATTGATTATGATATGAAAAAAGAATACAACTGCAACGCCGTAGGCATAACATCGGCTGAATACGCTTCGTTGCCGCTCCGCCACAGCAACCATTCTAAAGAGCAATAATAAATAAATGGCCAGGAATACAAAACAGCCAACGAAACCAAATCCTTCTGCAATAGTATCAAATATAAAATCTGTTCGTTGTTCTGGAACAAACCCATAACGCGTTTGGGTCCCTTTCAAAAGACCTTTACCTATGGCACCACCGGATCCAATAGCAATCTTGGATTGACGTACATTATAGTCAGTATCTTTTTTCCTTACTCCCGGACTTTCTTTATCCTTGTTATGTGCTTCAATATACTCAGTGGGTACTTCCTTTCCAATAGTACTATAGATGCGTTCCACCTGGTATAATTTAAGCATATGCTTAAATGCAAATGGAACTCCAACCCAAATCACAGACACGCAAATGAACCAGATCAGAATGAGCCTGAATATAATAGCTTTTTGACGCTTGATCTGTCGCCGCATGGAAAAGCCAATTAATAAAGCAATCCCTGTCAATACAAGGGCAAGTGTATTTTTTTCTACCAGCAAGGTGGCAACCACCAGTGAGGCTGCGGCAAAACCAATGATCAAAACACCTGAAGGCAATCCTTCGCGGTACATTACAAGGAAAAACGCAAAAAACACAAGCGCAAGCCCCATTTCTTTTTGTAGAATTGTCAATGCTGCAGGAAATAACACAAGGGCAGCGGCGATCAATTGTGATCTGGTTCTACTGAAATCAGTTTCCGGCCTTGAAAGGTATTTAGCCAGAGCAAGGGCAACGGTGATCTTACAAAACTCAGCCGCCTGGAAATTAAATCCGCCTATCCTGATAATGGATTCGGTACCGCTGACACTGGTGTGTAATGGAAAGGTTAGTAACAAAAGGAATATACCCGTAGCATAAAAAATATTGGCAGTAGCGGAAAAGAACTTGCTATCCGTTAGCAATATAAAAAGTCCGATAACCAGGGCTGCTACAAAAAAATAAAACTGTTTACTATAGTCAGTTTTAAATCCAAAGAAACTCTGTAAAACGGGATCACCATCCCTGTAAGTGGCGCCGAAGATTGCCATGATGCCAATAGACACCAGTAATAAATATATCCATACAAGGCTATAGTCAATTCCTTTTGATATGGCTGGATTTCTTTGGCTCATGCAGGGATTGGCTCCTGTCCGTGTTTAGTTGAATATTTATTATCGGGCAAGATCGCTACAATTTGCTGTTTTTGTTGTGGATCAACCGGCCTGTCCTTTCTAACCGGAGTCTTTATATCCTTATAGGTAATATATTTCAGGATATAAGAGCTGTCATTTGTTTTCTTGAACCAGTCACGTGCCCTTAATGAATCAGTTTTGTATTGCAATCTTTTATAGTAATCCGGCATCAGGTTGGAATTTGCAATACGCTCCACATCTTCTACACTTTTGGTCTGCAATGTATCATTCAGATATTTTTCCATGAGGATACGCGCAATAGGACCACCCCATGTTGCACCAAATCCTGCATTCTCCACGGCAACTGCAATTGCGATCCTGGGATTTTCCTTGGGTGCAAAACAGACAAACATGGAGTTGTTGGGAAGCTTGATCCTTCTGCCATCAAGGATGGTATAGTTTTCTGCTGTGCCCGTTTTGGCGCAAACATCAATGCCGGGTATCATGGCAATTCTTGCTGTTCCTGAAGTAACAACATCCTGCATGCCATCAATTACGGCATTATAGGCATCATCTGAAATATGCGTGAGTACTTCATGTTTTGCGCGGTATTTATTCAACAGTGCAGTGTCATCATCTGTTTCACTATCTATCCTGTTCACGAAATGCGGAGTGTAATAGAATCCTTTATTGGCAATAATGCACATGGCATTGGCCAGTTGCAAAGGAGTTGCCGTCATCTTATCCTGGCCAATACCCAGTGTAAGATTGCTGCAGGAATTCCAGGACCCCCGGTATTCTTTATCGTATGCTGTAGTATCCGGAATATTGGCCATGTCTTCACTGGGAAGATCAACTCCAAGCCTTCTGCCTAATCCAAATGCGTTCATGTATCCCTTCCAGTGCGTAAAACCATCTCTTACGTTTTTGAATTTGGGGTTATCAACGGCCAAACGGTATACATGCGCATAATAGGAGTTGCAGGAATGGGCAATGGATAAACGCAAATTAGCCGCGTGGCCAGGTTCAGAGTGGGTACAGGCAGGTTTTCCGTTTCCACATAATAAATAACGGCCGGGGCAGGGAAATCCATAAGCCGGAGTAATAACTCCTTCGTCCAATGCAACCAGCGCTCCCAGTGGTTTGAAAGTAGACCCCGGAGGATACTGACCTTTAATTGCACGATTCAACAAAGGAGCTTTTACATCCAGTACCAATCGACTATAATTCTTATTCTTTTCAGGACCGGTGAGTTCATTGGGATTGAAATTGGGTCCTGATACCATCGCCAGGATGCCACCGGTTTTTGGATCCAACGCTACTACAGCTCCAACCTTATTGGCCATTAACTTTTCAGCCAGCGTTTGCAGTTCTACATCAAGAAAAGTACGCAACCCACGACCTGCTACTGCAGCTGTATCAAATATTCCTTTTTCATATGAGCCAACCAGGCGGTTGTGATTGTCCTTAATGAGATATTGTACGCCGCGCTTTCCCATCAATACTTTTTCATAGATCGCTTCCAGTCCGCTCTTTCCTATATAATCACCCTGGCGGTAAAAATCACCCGATCGTTCAATATCCTTTGCGTCAACTTCATTAATATTACCCAGGATATGACCAGCCACATTAAAAGGATATACACGCACCGGTCTTTCGATCAATGCAAAGCCTGGAAAACGCCAACTGTTCTCTTCAAACCGCGCCTGCATCTGTGGCGTCAACAATGCCTCAAATACTGAGGGACGCACCGTGTTCTTATTTTTATAGATAACATCCCTGATGCGTTTCACAAAATCTGCTGTATCCATCTGCATCAGGTTACAGAAAGCTGTTGTATCAAAATTCCTGATCTCTGCGGGAGTGACCATGAGGTCAAACATAATGGCATTATTCAATATGGCCTTTCCCTTCCGGTCATAGATGATCCCTCTTTCAGGATAAACAATTTTAGGGAAGACTGCATTGTCCATCGCGAGTTTGCTGTATTTGCCGGAGATCAATTGCAGGTTGAAAAGCTGGGCAAGAATTACAAGAAATGCCAGTAGAAAGATGAGACGGATAATTCGGCTTCGCGACTGGTTAAACACAGGCATAGGTAAGATACAATGAGCCGGGATGACCGGGAGAAGAGATATTTATTAGCAATTACAAAGTACGCACGGGAAAAGGCGCTTTCCAAATCTTCTGCTTAATATATTTTTCTTTTAAGAAAACTTTCAATAGTGTGATAGGAAAAACGCCATAGTTCGTGTCTCACGAACCATTAGCTGAGGTTCGTGAGACACGAACCTCGGCATCGGAATTCTCCTGCTATGCCGTATTGGTACGAAATTTCAGGCGTCTTGGAAAGAGCAGTTCAACGATAATAACCAGTAACATGCTGATTGCAGTTGTAGAAGCTATCTTTATCAGGAAGCGCAGGAAGGATCCAAATGAAAGCCATTCCAGGAAGGTGAGTAATCCATGGTGCGCCAGGGTAAGTACCAATACATATACGAGATAGGGAGTCCAACCCATAGCGCGAGGCGAAGGTTCCCGGTAGTTAAATCCTGATATATCCTTGGGCGTAAGTACCCCTATCACAAATGGTCTCAGGTAGGCTATCAGCACACAGGCGGATGCATGAAGACCCGGGGTCATGGTAAAGAAATCAAGTATCAGTCCTGTGAGAAAAGCTACAAACATGAGCCCAATACGGGATATTGAAAACGGTAGCCAGAGTATGAACAGGTAATAAATGTAGGGAATGATGAACTGGTGAAGGTGCGGGATCTTGTTCAGCAGGTAAACCTGCACAATGATGAACAGCGCGAACCGGATTATATTTCTCACTAAATCACTCACCTGGCAGTTTTTTTATTCTCGTCTATCTTTTTGCGTGTTTCCTGTAAAAGTGCATTCTGATCTTCATATTGCAGATTTTCCACTATCTGTACCTGCTGCAGGTCATTGAAATTAGCCTTGGTACGCACCTTCAGAATATAGAACGTGCTTGAATTATCAGGGATAACCTCCTCAATGGTACCCACCATATGACCCGGAGCAAAGCTGAGAGAATAATTGCCTGTCAGCACAGTATCTCCTTTCACAATTGAATCACTTTTTGAGATGCCTGAAAGTGTCAGGAATTTTGGATTCCTTCCATCCCAGGAAATCATCCCGGTGCTACCGGTCTTTTTTACCAGCACACTTACTTTATTCTGGATATGAAGCATGCTCATTACCTGGCTGTAGTTGGGACTTACATTTACGATCTGTCCCACCAGTCCACCATCTGAACTGAACACACCCATATTATCTTTCATACCCTGGTTGGAACCCCGGTTGATCTGGATATAATTTTTTTCGGAATTAACGGTACTGTAAACTACCTGGGCATCCCGCCAGATAAAGCGACGGTAGTGACCCAGCGTATCAAAGGGAATTGTATCTGTTAGAAGTCTTGATGAAGTATCCAACTTCGCAAAATTGGTTGGGAGAAGATTGAGCAGGGAATCATTCATCTTCAGCAATCGTCTGTTCTCTTCCTTCATCCGGAAGAAATCTTCTGCGTTATTGTATTTGGAGTTGAACCAGCCTGTTATTTCATTGGCGGCGCCCAGTCCTTTAGCCCTGTGAAAGCGATTATAGGTAAACAGGAACCACAAGGCCAATGCCTGCAGCACCAGGAAAAATAAAAACGTAAAATACCGGCGAATGAATAGGAATATGTTACGCAAGGGGGATAAGTTTCAAAATTCACCACTATCTCATAACAAACGGATACTTGTCGTAATTCTTCAAAGCAATCCCTGTACCACGAACCACACTTTTCAGGGGATCATCGGCCACATGGACGGGTAATTTGATTTTTTGTGATAATCTTTTGTCAAGGCCTCTTAACAATGCACCACCACCTGTCAGGTAAAGACCGCGGCGGTAAATATCTGCAGCCAGTTCAGGCGGAGTCTGCTCAAGCGCTTTGAGGATGGCTTCTTCAATTTTGAAGATGCTTTTATCAAGTGCTTCGGCAATTTCCTGGAAGCTGACCATGATCTGCTTGGGAATACCAGTCACCAGGTCACGACCGTTTACAGGAATATCTTCAGGTGGGTTGTCAAGATCCTTCATGGCAGCCCCAACGTTTATTTTGATCTGCTCTGCAGTACGTTCACCTATCAGCAGACTATGGTAGCGGCGAAGGGCCTCCATGATATCGGCGGTAAACTCGTCTCCGGCGATACGGATACTCTGGTCGCACACAATTCCTGCAAGGGCGATCACGGTAATACCGGTGGTACCACCGCCAATATCAATGATCATATTACCAACGGGTTCCTCCACATCAATCCCGATACCCAGGGCGGCAGCCATAGGTTCATGAAGCAGGTAAACTTCTTTAGCGCCAGCCTGTTCAGCACTGTCGCGCACCGCTCTTTTTTCAACTTCAGTAATAGAAGAGGGAATACATATCATCATTCGCCAGCTGGGGGGAAACAGAGGTTTTTTGGGGTAAACCAATTTGATCAGTTCCCGGATCATCAGCTCAGCTGCGTTAAAATCTGCGATTACGCCATCTTTCAGGGGGCGAACAGTACGGATGCTCTCATGGGTTTTTTCATGCATCATCAAAGCCTTCTTGCCCACGGCCAGCACTTCCTTTGGATTGTTCCGGTTAAGGGCAACAATGCTGGGTTCATTCACCGCAACTTCATCATTATGTATGATGAGGGTATTGGCTGTACCCAGATCCATCGCTATTTCTTGTGTAAACCAGTTAAAAAGTCCCATTCGTATTTATTGGATTTAAATAGTGAGCAAAGTTGAAGGAATAATTTGAATTAGCAAAGTCAGAATAAAACACTGGTTTTTCATTTACACAGTTGCGTGAATGACTTTAACGAAGCCACCCTGCTTCTATTATAATAATATGTAAATATCTTTTGCAAAATGGATTTACCTATGTATAATACAATCATCAATCCAATTTCCCAATGGAGAAGTGATAATAGCTAAGTGTATTTTCAGCGCCTGCCATGGTTCACGCACCTTCATTCAGGTGCCTCACGAACCATACAGCAGTTCTAAATGATGGTTAGTGAGGCGTGTGAATGAACATGCGATAACCATCGCAGGAGCCTGAGTGAAGACCCCTGAACCATGCAGGTTTAACAGATCCGGTTACTTTCGAATTCCCTCCGCCTTCCCTGGTGGTAAATCGAGGGATTACTACTGACGAACAACTACGTCACCCCCCGGAAATCCTCCTCCGGACTAACCAGCTATATATAACTGAAAATTTTCTATCCCTATGGCCACAAAGGACTTATAAAGCCTTATTGAACAAGTTTGGCACAAAAATGGCAATTGACAGGTGAATTAAACTTAACCAACTTCCCCTAAAGTCAAAATTATGAGAAAGGTTTTAATCCTTACAGTTACCGTTCTATTTCTCAGTTTCGGCGCTACCGCTCAGAGTAAAAGTGCCAACAGTACCGACTACAGAACCGCCCTTGGCGTAAAAGTGTGGGATGGGGCTGGAATTTCCCTGAAACATTTCTTCAATTCTCAAAATGCCGGTGAGTTGATCGGTTACTTCTGGAGAAATGGGGTACGTTTTACAGGTCTTTTCGAGATCCATGGTGATATCAATGGCGCCCCCGGCCTCAAATGGTATATTGGGCCCGGCGCACACATAGGCATTTATGGTTCCAAGTACGGTGATGGCGTTTTTGCAGGCCTTGATGGCGTAATTGGTCTCGATTATAAATTCAATGGCGCCCCGATCAATATATCGCTCGACTGGCAGCCCTCCTTTGAATTCGGCGCCGGCCGTGGTTTCTATGGCAGCTGGGGTGGCCTGGGTATACGGTATACTTTCTAACTAAGTACACAACAAAGTATTAAGGCAATAAGTTTCTTCGTTATCAGAAAAAAAAGCATTGGCGCAAGCCGGTGCTTTTTTGTTTTACAGAAATCCCAGCCTTTTCTCCATGGTGGGAGTAAGTATCGGTAATTTCCTTGCTTCTATGAGAAAGCTGTTCAGGCGTGCAATATCCCGGAAGATATAATGCTTATCGGCAGCGGCTTTCAGGTAATCTTTACCACTACTTCCACCTGTTCCAATCCTGCTTCCGATCATCCGGTGCACCATATTCATATGGCGATAGCGCCAGCTGCTGAGCTGTTCATCTATCTCCAGTAAAGCATTCAGTAATTGAAAAGGTAATTGCAACATTGGATAGCGGCGATAGAGCATAATGAATAATGCTGACCTGGCTGCATCAGGTGATAAACTTCTTTCGCTGGAACCTGATCCATCCATGAAGGTTTCATCAAAGACCGGAAGATTTGATTGTTCAGCTTCTGATAAACTGTGTTCATAACGATACCGGTATTCTGCCCAGAAAGGATGGGTTTTTTCTTTACTGCCATGAACCAAAAAACCTTCCCAATTATTTTTCTCATTAAAGAAAGGCATACGCTCCAGCCATTCATTGACAAGTTGAAGTAAATTCTTTTGCTGTTCTGCTTTTTTGATCAGTTTGATATGTTCTTCTCTTAACTGGGACGTATAATATTCTTTTCCGTGACGGTGCTCAAATTTCAAACCCAGCTTTGCTTCTATTTCTTTGAATTGCCAGCTCTGAAAACCGGAAGCAGGGCGCAACATATCCCGAAAGTCAAGGAAATCCATGGGAGTCATAGTTTCCATGATCTCGATCTGGTTGACCAGCAATCGCAAAATTGAAACACATCTTCTTAAACGATGTACGATCATTTCCAGGTCTGGAGAATTATCATTGAGAGAAGGCCGGTCCATGATCTCCAGCACGGAATCTATCTCGTGATGAAGTTGTTTGAACCATAATTCATAGGCCTGGTGAATAATGATGAATAACATTTCATCATGTGCGGTCATGCCCTGCTTATCACTTTCAGGCATCTGGGAGTTCAGGATCTTATCCAGCTGAAGGTAATCGTGATAATTCATGAGGCGAAGATAAAGAAGGGGCCCTTATTTGAATTCGTACCCTATATCAGTGCGGAAATACATTCCATTGAAATGTACATACTGAAGTACATCCTGGGAGGTATCCACAGCTTCTTCAATTGTTGAACCGTAAGAGGTAACACAAAACACACGCCCCCCACTGGTTACTATCTGACCATCCTGCTGTTTGGTACCAGCCTGGAACACCATGGACTGTTTTCCATAATTATCAGTAAGACCGGTAATCTCAAAACCTTTTTCATAACTGCCGGGGTAACCTTTACTTACCGCCACAATGGTCACTGCCGCTCTTTTATCAGCCTGCACTTTTACAAGATGTAATTCTTTTTGTGATGCAGCAACACAAAGTCCGATCAGATCATTCTCCAATCGTGGCATTACTACTTCCGTTTCAGGATCACCCATGCGACAATTATATTCAATCACCAGGGGTTCACCATTTACATTGATCAGACCGAAAAATATAAATCCGGTGTATTCGATACCCTCTTTAAACAGACCGTCTACGGTAGGTTTTATAATTCGTTCTTCAACCTTATGCATAAATCCGGGTGTAGCAAACGGCACAGGGCTTACGGCACCCATACCACCGGTCATTAATCCGGTATCGGCTTCACCGATCCGTTTGTAATCTTTTGCTTCAGGAAGGATCACATAATTCTTACCGTCTGTTAAAACGAAAACGCTCAACTCAATCCCCGTAAGAAAGGCCTCCACCACTACTTTCCTGCTTGCATCGCCAAATTTGGCGCGCTGGATCATGAGTTCAAATTCAGCAATGGCTTCCACATGACTCTGGCAGATGACCACGCCTTTGCCAGCAGCCAGGCCATCGGCCTTCATCACAATGGGAAGAGGATGGTTTTTCAGGTATTCCACCCCTTCTTCATAAGTTTCTTCTGTGAATTCGCGGTAAGAAGCCGTGGGAATATTATGGCGTCTCATGAAGGCCTTGGCATAGGATTTACTTCCTTCCAGTTTGGCGCCTTCTTTAGAGGGTCCTATGAAGTGTATGGATTGTAATTCTTCCTTGGATTTGAAATAATCATAAAGGCCGTTCACCAGGGGTTCCTCGGGGCCAACCACCACAATTTCTATTCGTTCATAAATGCAAAATTTGGCGATGGCGTCAAAATCAGACAGGTCCAGGTTCACATTGGTCCCACATTGGGCAGTTCCAGGGTTTCCAGGGGCGATAAACAGGGGATTAGTCCAGACGCTTTGACTCAGTTTCCAGGCCAGGGCATGTTCTCTTCCTCCGGAGCCTAATAGTAAAATCCTCATTCAGGTATTGGCTAGTTTTAAGGTATTGGTCAGTGTTAATTTTTGCGAATATCGGGATGAATGTTAAAGGTAAATTGAAAAAGTTTGGGGTCTTGAAAATTTATGTATTTTGAGCGCTGCCAATCGTTCGTATACTATAACTTAAACACGCCACATGACTCAACCAGCAAAAACCGGCAAGCACCATAGGGCATTATATGTTCTCTTCATGACTGAAATGTGGGAACGATTTGCCTATTACCTGATGATTGGAATTCTATTAATTTATTTGACAGATCCAATAGCATCAGGCGCCAAAGGAATGCTGGCAAAAGATGGTGCCGATATTGTTGGGAGCTTTATTGCGCTCGTTTACCTCACACCTTTCATTGGTGGATTAATTGCAGACCGGTATTTGGGTTATATAAAATCTATTTTCATTGGCGGTAGCCTTATGGCTGCCGGATACCTTGGCCTCTCCCTACCCGGCAATACTGCCATGTTTGCTTCTCTCGCATTAATAATAATTGGAAACGGATTCTTTAAACCCAATATCTCTACCCTGTTAGGTAATATATACAACAGAGAAGATCTGAAACCTTTAAAAGACAATGCCTATAATATCTTTTACATGGGTATTAACATCGGGGCATTCATCTGCAATTTTGTTGCAGCTTATTTGCGAAATGTTTATGGTTGGGGTTATGCATTTGCAGCTGCAGGCATAGGATTAATCATCGGGTTGATCTGGCTTTCCTCAAATCTGAAACATGTTAAAGAAGGAGATGTTAAGAAACCGGTTGCCAGGGAGGATATGCCGATACAGCAGATATTTGGATATGTATTCCTGCCGGCTATCATAGCTGCCATCATCGGCTGGTTTGTACCAACCGCAATATTTGGAGCTCCCATCCTGGGTTCAAAGTCAAACGACGCATTTATTTTTGCCTGCCTTCCCATCATTGCATTTTATATATCGCTTTGGATAAGAGCAAGGGGCTTAGATAAAAAAGCAATAGGATCTCTTCTGTTCATTTTTGTAATAGCTATTGCATTCTGGACCATTTACAATCAAAACTCAACCGGACTTACATTATGGGCACAGAAGCATACTGACCGGGAGGCCTCGCCTTTGACACAAAAATTGACCAGTGTTGTATTACCACTGGAAGAAGTAACGGATACTCCAAGACTCGTGAATAAGGTAGATGCAAACTTTGTAAATGTAAAAGATGACACTGGCGCGGTGGTGAAGGTAATGGGGCCTGATCCTTACTTCAATAATGTACCAAAGGATCAATGGCCGCAGGGCAAGACCGTAAAACTTTTTAATGCAGAACTATTTCAGTCGATAAATCCTCTCTTCATTGTTTTGCTCACACTGTTCTTCCTTCCCTTATTTAATTATTTGCGTAAAAAAGGAAAAGAGCCCACAACTGCTTCAAAGTTTGCGATGGCCATGTTCATATCGGGTTTGTCTGCACTGGTGATGGTATTTGCCGTGATGTCTGTCCCTTCTATTTATACCCATAAAACATCTCCAGCCTGGTTATGGGGTACCTATTTTGTGTTTACTATCAGTGAAATATTCTTAAGTCCTATCGGTCTGTCATTTGTTTCCAAACTATCACCAGGTCGATTGACTTCCGTGATGATGGGAGGATGGTTCCTTGCCACATCCCTTGGAGGCAAGGTGGCTGGTATCATGACTGGTTTCTGGGATTCGTTTACAGATAAGAAGATGTTCTTCCTGATCCTGGTAGTAGCTGCCTTTATCGGCGGAATCCTGATCTATTCCAAACTGAAATCTTTAAATGCAATAGTGAGGGAGAAAACCGGATCCGCTTAACCAGCTCCGAAAATGACCTTAAACTCGTGGTATACTCGTGCTATACCCGACTTTTCCCCTGTTATACTCGAGCTATACTCGACCTTAACTCGACTCTAACTCGTGCTAAACCCGACTTCAACCCGGGCTCAACTCGTGCTCACCCCGTTGCACACTGCCGTGACATGCATTGTACACTGTATTGTCACCCGAGTGTAACCAGTGGTTAAGGCGATTCAGACGGCAGATGTCTTTTTCAGGAAACAGAATGTGTCAGCAACCTATAAAATCGAAAAGCGGCTCCGAGGGAGCCGCTTTATCCGCTAAGCAGTTAGGAAGGCGGATACAAAACCAACTAAGTACGACATTTCTTAAAAAGCAACAATCATAGCTTTCACATTTACGGCGTCCACGTACAAGAGACAAAGGGGAATTTAAAGTTGCTGCACCCGTTTGAAAAATTTTTCGAAATTTTCTAAAAAAAGAGCCGTTCCCGCCTAATTGGCTGGAACGGCCCTATTTATAAGTTAGCAAGAACCCTAACTTTTCTGAACTGCGGGTTTTAATTTACCCATCCATACCTTTTTTCTCTGGATGAATCTGCGCCATCCAAACATGATCCCCACAAACAGGAAGAACACCGGTCCCAGAAATCCTAACAGTGCCACAAACTTGGTCCCATAGAATTTCTCCATCGGCCTGCTCAGGCGCTGGGCTATCAGGTACATGCTCGGCACCATTACCAGGGTCAGGAAGAAGGCGAACATCAAACCGAATATGATGGTCCAGCTCAACGGGCCCCAGAATACCACACTATCACCTCCAAAGAAGATATGAGGACTGAGATGTGAGAACAGACCGGCAAAATCAATATTGAATCCAACCGCCAGGGGCAGCAATCCAAGGATGGTTGCCACGGCAGTCAGCAATACAGGAATGATCCTGATCTTGCCTGCCTGTATGGCAGCTTCCCTTGTCCGCATACCTCTACCCTTCAATTCATCCGTAAATTCAATGATCAGGATACCGTTCTTGATCACAATACCCGCCAGTCCCACAATACCTACCAGCAACATGATGGTGGCAATGGTCATTCCCGTAACGGCATAACCTATCAATACACCAATAATAGAGAAGAATATCTCCGTAACCACAATAAAGGGTTTACTCATTGAATTGAACTGCAATACCAGGATCAGAAAGATCAATCCCACAGCTATCATGAATGCAAGTCCAAGGAATGTATTGGTTTCTTTTTCCTGCTCGCTCTGTCCGCTGAGTTTGATGGTAACATCTGATGGTATCTTATTCTTGGCAATAAAATCATTCACCTTACCCTGCATTTCCTGGTTGATCCTGGCTACTGCTGTTGGATCAGGCACATTACCCTGCAACTGTATGGTCCGCTTCACATTCTTACGTTTGATCCCACCCGTAGTATTGGTAAAGTCAACCTTTGCAACAGCACTAACCGGGATTGATTTTACCTGCATGGTATTCATGTCCATGAAAGTGAGACGCATATTCATTACATCAGTAATATTATTTCGCATCAGGTCATTATACCGCAACTGTATTTTGTACTCATCCTCTCCATCTTTTATCTTGCTCACTTCCTTTCCAAAAACTGCAGTGCGTATATCCATTCCGATCTGGCCGGTACTAACACCTTCCATCATGGCCTTCTCACGGTCAACACTAACAGTGATCTCAGGATTATTCAGGTCAACATCCGGTTGCAGGTTCTCAATGCCTTCCACCCTGTTTGTATCAAGGTAATTATATAATTGAGTAGCAACTGAAGCAATACTTCCAAAATCATCACCCTGCACTTCAATATTCACAGGGGGATCCGTGGGTGGACCACCATCTTCCTGCGCCACTTCCACACTGGCGCCAGGTATTCCCTGCACGGCTTTTCTTATTTCTTCCTTATAAGGCATGGAGCTTTTGCCATTGCGCTTTGCATACTCCACAAATGAAACCTGGATACGGCCAAGATTAGATTGTGTGCTCCGGTTATTATCCCTGGGGTTATTGGCACTTACAGCCACATTAGAAATAACACTTTCCACAATGCTGCCTGGTGCACCCGGTGGATCTTTCTCAATCACTTTCATTACCCTTCCTTCCAGCACATGCGTGATACTATCCGTATACTTTACATCTGTTCCTGCAGGAAGTTTCAGATACACATACACGAAATTGGGATCGCCACTCGGGAAGAAGGTTTGCTTATTGCCTCTTGCCATCAATGCCACCAAAGCCACTGCGAATATGCCAAAGAGAGATACGAAAGCCCAAACCGGCCGTTTCCCCACCAGTATCCATTTCAGCAATCTTTCATATCGCGTCATGATACCGGGTAGCACTCTTCTCTGGAAGGAGTGGATCAAATCATTCAGCACATAAGCATTCAACACCATCAGGATCGCCATCAGCAATAAGAAATTGGCCAGACCATGTTGACCGGCGCCGTGCATTACCAAACCACCAATAATGAAAGTGATAAACCATTTATTCCTGAATACTGCTTTTTTGGGCTTTTGATGTTCCTTTCCTTCAGGCTTCATGAAGCTTACTGCGAACACCGGGTTGAAGAAGAACGCAACGATCAGTGAAGCCGCCAGTGTCAGGATAAGAATGGTTGGCAGATAGATCATGAACTTTCCGATCAATCCTTTCCAGAACAATAATGGGAAGAAGGGTGCAAGGGTAGTAGCAGTACCTGCCAATACAGGTATGAATACCTCTCCTGCTGCCTCCTTTGCCGATCGTATAATCGGGACCTTGCCATTATTATATATCCGGTGTGTGTTCTCGATCACCACAATGGCATCATCCACGATGATACCCAATCCAAACAGTAATGCAAAGAGCACAATGAAGTTGAGCGTTACATTTGTACCAATGATCCAATCCGCAATGGGAAGAAACAAAAATGCTACAAACACACTTAAGGGTACGCTAAGTGCCACAAAGAATGCATTGGTAACTCCCATGAAGAACATCAGGATCAATAATACCAGGATGAATCCGATAATGATTGTATTGATCAATTCTTCAAATGAAGTCTTTGTTTGCTTGCTCTGATCACCAGTGATCACCACTTTCAGATCTTTCGGTAATTCTTCTTTCTTCTGCATATCCGCAACCACATCCTTAATCTTGCCAGCTGCTTCAATGAGGTTCTCACCTGCTCTCTTTACGATATTAAGCGTGATAACATTCTTTCCATCCAGACGGGCAAAACTTTCCCTTTCACGGATGGTATCTTTTACCTGTGCAATATCTCTCAGGTAAACTGTTCCACCTTGTGCAGAGCTTCTCACCACAATGTCATGCATATCAGCCGCTGTTTTGAACTGACCTTTGATCATCAGCGTTCGCTTCATGTCGCCCACTTCTACAAGGCCACCAGTGATATCATTGTTCTCGCGACTAATGGCATTTTCCACATCAGTGAAGCTGATACGGGCGGCCGACAGTTTATAGGGGTCAACAATTACCTGTATTTCCCTTTCAGGTGCTCCCACAATATCAGCACGTGTAATTTCACCCAACTCTTCAAACCGGTCCTGCAATTTATCTGCATACTCCTTCAATTTAATTCCATCATAATCTCCACTCACATTTACATACATGATGGGAAATTCACTGAATGCAAATTCCTGGATATCGGGCTCCTGGGTAAGATCAGTAGGCAGGTCTGATTTCGCTTTATCTACAGCATCTTTAACTTTCTGCTTGGCTAGCTCGGTTTTTACATCCGTATCAAACTCCACTACGATCATGCTATAATCTGACTGGGATGTGCTCTGTATCTTATTAACCTTTGCTCCTGTAATACCTTTCAGCTCCTTTTCTATCGGCCGTGTTACCAGGTTTTCAATATCCGACGGGCTATTTCCAATATACAGCGTTACTACTGAAACAGTAGGCACTGTAATATCCGGGAACTGCTCTTTGGGAAGGGTGTTGAATTTCCACATACCATACACCGTAATAAGTATCGCGATGATATATACGGCTGTCTGGTTGTCAACCGCCCAACTTGTAGGTTTGAATTGCTTGAAATGTTTGGATATTCCTTCTAAGCTTTTCTTCATATAGTTCTTTTTGAGATGCTGAAAACTCTTTCGACTTTTCAGCATCTGATTGCTTTTATTCCTAAGATTCTATTTCCTTAGTCTATTTGGCAACAGTAATTGCCTGTCCGTCATATACAGACTGATATCCTTCTGTGATGATCTGTTCATTGCTCTGCAAGCCTGATTTGATCTCTGTAACTCCACCATAAGACTCACCAGTGATCACCACTCTCTTTCTTGCAACTGTTTTTCCATTGGCTGTCTCTGCGATATAAAGGAACTTTCCTTTTTCATCAGTCTGCACTACATTGATGGGAACAGTAATTGCATTGGCAGTTTTATAATCTTCAATCTTCACTACTGCTGCCTGATTTGCACGCAGGTCTTTATCAGCCGGCAATTTCGCTTCCGCAGTGAAAGAGCGGGTTGTTGGATCAATCAGTTTGCCTGCTACAGAAACTTTTGTTGTAATGACACGGTTATTCAGCTCAGGTAGTACAACCTGGATGGGCGCACCTACCTTCACTCTTGCCAGATAATTTTCTGGAACCAGCACGTATGCTTTCAGATCACTGGTATTTACAATAGTGATTTGCGGTTTACCGTCCGCACCAGCTCCACTGAAAATCTCACCCACACGTACATTCAGTTTATCAACAGTACCAGATATTTCAGCAACAACATTAGTATGTGCCACCTGCTCTCCTGCCTGACTTGCTGTTGCACGGGCAGCATTCAATTGTGCCTGCGCAGCTTCAGCAGCTGTCTTTGCCTGCAACACCTGTACTTCTGTTCCTATATTCTGTTTCCACAAATTCTCCTGACGCTCATAAACACTTTGAGTGAGTTTGGCCTGTGATTCAAGGCCGGCAACCTGTTGTTGTGCGGCTGCAACCTGTTGTCTTGCAACTGCATCATCCAGCTTCAACAGGAGCTGACCTTTATGTACTGTCTGACCTTCGGTAATATAAACCGCTTTCACCTGACCAGGCTGGCCACGCGGGCCAACATAGGCAGTATTCTTTGCATCAATTCTTCCCTGTAGTTCTATATAATGCACGAAATCCTGCACCTGAACAGGCGCTACGGAAACAAGTTTCTTTACTGAAGATGCATTTGGATCTGCCTTTGCAATATCTTCTTCCAGTTTGCGGATGTCTGCATCCAGCTTATCCTTTTCTTTTTTCTTTTTCTCCAGTTCCACCTTCTTATCACCCAGTTCTCCTTTATTATCCTTGGAGCTGTTGCCACAGGAAGCCATCATCAACACCAGTGTTACAACCAGTGTGAAGCCTAGAATCTTTTTCATATTGTTTGCTTTATAGGTCATTGTAGTTTGCTTGTTTGGTTTAGAGTTTACCAGTGGCTTTCAGGAAATCCACTTTGGCAATGATGGCATCGTACAGCGCCGTGATATAATTGGTTTGTGCGTTTTTCAAATCTGTCTGGGCGGTATTGATCTCTATTTGTGAACCCAAACCTGATTCATATTTTTTCTTGGTCTGGTTGTAAACAGATTCAGCCAGTTCCACATTCTTTTTCTGATAGTCCAGTGCTATAATAGCTGAGCGGAAACTGTTTCTGGCTGATTCTATTTCATTATCAATATTCAGCTTCATCCATTCCTGCTGGTTCACACTTTTCTGCAATTCCAGCTGAGCTGATTTGATCCTGGCATTATTAGCGAAGCCGCTGAAGATGGGGATGTTCAGATTCAGTGTAAATGCAGAGGCACTGTACCAGCTTCCTCCACTCTTAAAAAAATCAAATTCATTGCGAAATGCATTTTTGGTATAATAACCTGCTATGCTTAGCGTTGGCAATTTGGCAAGTTTGTACCGGCGGACATTATATTTATTTAATTCTATTCCCAGTTGAGCAGATTGAAAATCCTTCCGGTCTTCGTATTTAAAACCTGCGGGATCCAGCACATTATCCCGTACCTGATCATAACTAAGCGTATCGGTAAGAGTAAGCTGCTCCTGTACCGGCATTCCCATTAATACTTTCAGGCCATAATACCCATTGGATATCTGGCTCAGTGCTTTTTCTTTTTCCGTTTGCAGGTTTACCAGGCCCACGTTCACTTTATCTACATCCAGTTTTTCTGCAAAGCCGTTATCATAAATGATCTTTGTATCATGTAAATTTTTCTCTAAAAGAGCAATATTTGCATCAAGCATATCAATCTGCTGTTTGCTTACAACCAACTGGTAATAGATCTTGGTAATATTGGTGCGGATCATTTCCTGGGTTACTTCCACATTCTTTGCAGAAAATTTCATTACGGTTGATCTTGCCTGCAATCCAACAAACACCTGTCCGTCAAACAATAGCTGATTAAGATTAAAACCGCCGCTCGAAGTATACTTCAGACCAAAAGGAACTGCTGTATAAGTACCAGCAGGTCCGCCAAATATTTCATTGGGTAAAAGTGTAACCGGCAATTTTGCGTTGTAAGTAAAAGAACCGGATGCGCTCACCTGTGGATAAGCGGCGGCCGTTACTTCCCTGTTGGTCTGCTCCTGTATTTGCATATCAAGGAGTGCATTCTTTACCTGCACGTTATTCTTGTCTGCATAATCGATCGCCTGCTGAAGCGTAAATTCATGACGCGCCGGAGAGCTCGTTGTTGCAGCAGGTTGCTGCGCTGCCATCACCAGGGGAAATAACACTACTGCCAGGCTTATCGCCCTTCTTATTTTATTTCCTTTCTTCATAACTCGGTTTTTTTTGTCGTTGTTGATTGTATTTCTGGATCAGTTTATGTCCTTTAATGGTGGCAAGTCCGTATACAAAATGTTCGATGATCTTCTCTGATAATTCACCCAGGTTGTATTTACCCGGAGGAAACGTAGAAACATTGAATGGGATCATCATTGACTCAATTCTGAATTTGGTAATGATATCCACATCCAAATCGTCTCTGTATAATTCATCTTTTATTCCCCACTCAATATTTTCACGAATTATCTGGGCAGTGAATTTATCCTTATGATCTCTGAATCGCTGATAGGAGCGGAAATGGAATTTTTCCAGGTCATACAGTAGCATCGGGTTCATATTGCTGAACTGCGCCATTATCCGTTCCATGGTGATAAAGATCTCGTGCACAGCGTCTCTGGCATCTTTTCTGCAGTCTAAACAATCACCCTGGATGCCGGATATATGAGCGTCTACCACAGAGTCAACCAGCTCATCTTTATCGGCAAAGTATTGATACAAAGTCTTCTTTGACATCCCCAGGTTGTTTGAAATATCATCCATGGATACGGAACGAATGCCGTATTGCATGAACATCTCCTGTGCTTTTGCCATTATGCGCTCCCTAACATCCATTTTCACTGATTTGAGGGGACAAAACTATGGAAACTTTTTTCGTAACCAAAGTTTCCACGCCTTTTTTTGTTTTTTTAGATGAACGGCAAGGCTACTGCCTTATTAAGTACTTTTGTTCAATGAAGAAAGGTGTCAGGCGCTTTTTACCGGAAGAAAAATTCAGGTGGAAGAAGGTTTTCCAGTATTTTTTACAGGGAGTGCTGGTTATTGCGCCCATTGCCATTACGATTTATACGATCTATTGGGTAGTTTCCAAGGTAGACAAATGGTTACCCATTTTCAGAGAGCCTATCAAGGATATAAATGGAAATATCATTGATTATGAAGTGAAGAACTATGGGTTGGGATTCGTGGTCATCCTGGTGACTGTCATTCTAATTGGATACATGTCTTCTTTCTTTATCCAGTCGAGGATATTTAACCTGTTCGACAAATGGCTGGAAAAAACACCTGGTGTGAAATTCATTTATTCATCTGTGCGGGATTTTTTTGGTGCATTTGCGGGAGATAAAAAGAAATTCAACAAGGCCGTGCTGGTGAATGTATTTTCCGAAGATGTGTGGATCGTTGGATTTTTAACCGATGAAGAAATGGCCAAGTTTGATATGGGTGCGGATAAAGTGGCCGTGTATGTTCCACAGGCTTACAATTTCGCAGGACAATTATATATTTTACCCCGAAGCAAGGTTCGTCATATTGATTCCATTACCTCCGGTGAAGCCATGAAATACGCAGTTACCGGTGGCGTAGTTAGTGTGGATGATGATGATATCCCTGTTGATCCAAATGCAACAGCTGTTTCGTCGGGCACTACTGTTACTACTGTTACAACCACTGTTACACAATCTGAACTGAAGAATTAAGAGAATTTTGTCCCGCCATAGGCGGGATGGAGGTTTAACAATGAAAAGAGTTGCATTCTTGCTGCTATTGGTATGCATATACCAAAGCGCCTACTGCTGGGGATTCTTTGCCCATCGCCGCATTAATTATTATGCAGTGTTCCTTCTTCCACCGGAAATGATGGTATTGTATAAACCGAATAGTGAATTCCTTTCTGACCATGCTGT